>Ga0214919_10000396_pt1 | contig 74255 bp, 76 predicted proteins | sample LL1503_MetaG_FD_177994 | JGI IMG/M metagenome (GOLD analysis project Ga0214919, IMG submission 177994) | Freshwater microbial communities from Lake Lanier, Atlanta, Georgia, United States - LL-1503 | ecosystem: Environmental > Aquatic > Freshwater > Lake | place: USA: Georgia | collected... | reverse complement strand
TTACTAAATTTATTTGCTGGATTTGTGAGGTAAAACTCATGATTTCTTGCAAATAAATTTAGGTTAAAACTGGTTTGGAGTCAAGTGTTTATTGGGGTTAAGGGGTATTTCAGGATGAACTAAGTAATAATCAACGTCGAAATGTATATGATCTGGGAATCTTGCCACGCTTTTACGATAATCATTCCTACCAATTTCTAAAAATTCTGTGACTAATTTTTCATCTATAATTACTGCTGGAATGCCAAATTTTTTTCCAATATCTTTTTCAAGATCGACTGCTTTACAAATCGCTTCTCCAACAATTAAAGAGCTTTGATGAAGTAGTTTTCCAGATGTTATCCCACCTCTGGACAAAAAACCTATTTCCAATATTTCTGCCTGCATTTTCGCCGTATAGCGACATAATTTTGTTAAAACGAAAGTTAAATGGTCATATGTTTTTGGATACGGTGTAGAAATAATTATAGAATCACTAACAGCAGTGATTTCTAGGGACATGTGTTGGTAAACTGAACCATCTTGGATTGACTGATTTTGGATCAAACATTCTCGATTTTGATCAAAATGATAAAGTTTTTGAATAAGGAAAGTAGCATTATTTTTTACATCCTCGCTGCCATTAAGAATTGCAGAGCTAAATCCTAATATATCAATGTAAGCTAATAGGCGCTCTTCCATTTCAGAAGGGTAAATTGTTTTACTGCTTTGATTCATTGTTTAGGTCAATTTCTTTAACTGATCACTTGCAAAAAGGGACTTCATCTGTGAAATCACAATTTCATTCAGACTTTTTAATCTCTCGCTTTGAAATAAACTTGTCTTATCAAAATCGAATTAATACTTTCTAAATTCGTCATTACAACCAGTTGTTCTATATCAAACTAACTATGACAATGTCGCAAATTAACCCCGCGCTGGACTGGTTTTCAACCCCGTCCTGCTCTGGTTGTTTGCGGCGATCATGATATGCAGAAATTTTCGTTACTTGAAACCATGAGTATGAACATTGCCAGTAGGTGGTATACTAAAGCAATGTAACTGCATTAACAAAAAAATTTAAGGAGAAAAATGAATTCTCTGCTGGTCGGGTTTTGCAAACTCGACCTTTGTTTGCTAAAAATTTAGATTTTTTAATTTCTGTGAATTTTAACAAACATAAGTCGGCATTGCAAATGCCGACTAGAGCAGGGACCATTCCCTAGCGAAAGCGAAACTGGAAAAAATGGTCAGTATAATGCGATTAAAAAAGCAAAATTTTTGATGCTATTTAAAATCTAATTTTTGGTTTTTCGTTAAGTACGATATAAAAAAATCCATTCTTTATTAAAGAAGCAATGAAACACAAGATTAAGAAGGCAATTGTCCCGAATGAAAAATCACCTATGCTTATTGTTACCACTGCTATGCCAATAATCGAAAAAGCATATGAACCAATATAAATAATCTTTACTGCCCTATACCACATCATCTTTTCCAAATTCTGTTTTGATATAGAAGCGCTGGAATGACTGCCTTTGTCCATCTCTTCATTGGTGGAAATTGCTACGCCGCAAGATTTACAAAAATCATCTCCTACCGATATTTTACCCCCACATTTTTGACAAAACATATTTTTGATATTTATTTAACTGATAACCTAATGCTGGTCTGGTTTTGCAAACCAGACCTTGTTGTTTGCTAGAATTTTAAATTTTCTAACTTTTATAATTTTAATGAACATAAAGTCGGCATTGCAAATTACGACTAGCACTGAGCTTATCTCTAACTCGCTCAACATATCGCTTTTCTCACTTCGTTCGAAGACGATATGTTGCCGGGGCGGGAGCGTAGCTCTCGCCCGCTTTAAGCTAAAAACAGCCGTTTAGGCTGTTTTTACCGACCCTTGGTCGGTCGCTTAAAGCCCATGGCAATGCTTGAATTTTTTGCTGCTGCCGCATGGGCAAACTTCATTTCTGCCAACATCTCCCCAAGTTTCTGGATTATTTGCATCGCGGTTTTGTGGATCAATGTTAGTTCTGATTGGGGACGCGGAAGTTATTGATTTGGTAATATCAGCTTCTGATTTTGCTAAAGAAGGATCATTACGAGTTTCAAACATTTTTTGTTTTGGAGCTCTGGCAATTAAATTAATACTTTTATCTGCACCCTCTTCCATGTTCAGTTGAACATGAGACAATCTACTAACAATTTGCTCTTCCATACGCAACATCATTTCTTCAAAAATCTCAAAAGCTTCTTTTTTATATTCAATCAATGGATCCTTTTGTGCGTAAGCGCGAAGATTGATACCATTGCGTAATTTATCTAAAGATAATAAATGATCCTTCCATTCTGAATCTAAAGTTATCAAGAAAATTTGTCTTTCAATTTGTCTGATAGTTTCTGCGCCATAAAGATTTTCTTTAGCAGTAAAAATTTCATGAGTTTCACTATCAATCAAACCTAAAATTTCTTTTTCTGTAATTCCATCTTTTGCCGCTTCGGCTTTTAAATTAAGCTTAATTCCATAAATACGAGAAATCTCTTTTTCTAAAGCATCCACTTCCCACGCATCTTGATAGGCATTTTTTGGAATACAATCTTCAACTAAATCACTATTCACTTCAGATCTATATTTAGAAATTTTTTGTGAAATATCGTCGCGAGAAATTATTTCATGACGCAAAGAAAAAATTACTTTTCTTTGTTGATTAACAATATCATCATATTTTAGAAGATTTTTTCTAATCTCATAATTACGCATTTCCACTTTATGCTGAGCCTTCGCTAAAGTCTTAGTTATCCAAGGGTGGAAAATTGCTTCATCATCTTTCAAGCCTAAAGTTGAAAGCATACCTTGTAACTTTTCTGAACCAAAAATTCTCATCAAATCATCTTGTAAAGATAAGAAAAATTTTGATCTTCCAGCATCACCTTGTCTTCCCGAGCGGCCACGAAGTTGGTTATCAATTCTACGGCTTTCATGTCTTTCTGTAGCAAGCACAAAAAGCCCACCAGCTTCAATGGCAATTTTTTTATCCGCTTCAGCTTTAGCTTCAATTTCAGAAATTTTTTGTTTTACTTTTTCTTCACTTAAATTTTTAGCAGCTTCAGATTCCAAGAATTTTTCTACAATCATATCAGGGTTTCCACCAAGCTTAATGTCAGTTCCACGACCAGCCATGTTAGTAGCAATTGTAATTGCCCCCGGAACGCCAGCTTGTGAGATAATTTCAGCTTCTTGTTCATGATATTTAGCATTCAAAACATTATGCGGCAATTTATGTTTATGCAGCAATTTTGAAAGATATTCAGATTTTTCAATACTTATTGTTCCTACAAGTATTGGCTGTTTTTTAGCGTGAGCTTCTTCAATGGCTTTAACAATTGCATCATATTTTGCTGCTTCAGTTTTATAAATTTCATCATCTTCATCAATTCTAGAAACTGATTGATTAGTTGGAATTTCGACAACTCTAAGACCATAAATTTCTTCAAACTCAGTTGCTTCGGTTAAAGCGGTTCCAGTCATGCCACCAAGTTTTTTGTAAAGTCTGAAATAATTTTGAAAAGTAATTGAGGCTAAAGTTTGATTTTCATTTCTAACTTTTACGCCTTCTTTGGCTTCTAATGCTTGATGCAAGCCATCTGAAAATCTACGACCTTCTTGCATACGACCAGTAAATTCATCAATGATTACAACTGAATTATTCTTAACAATATAATCAATTTCATTTTTGAAAATTTTATGCGCCTTCAAAGCTTGATTAGTGTGATGCACTAAAGAAACATAATTAACATCATAAAGAGAGGAATTTTCTTCAATCAAACCACGCTCTTTCAAAAGTTTTTCAACATTTTCAACACCAATATCAGTTAAAAAAACTCCGCGTTCTTTTTCTTCTAATTGATAAGAATCTTCTGATAATTTTGGAATTAAACGATTAATTTCTTCATAAAGTTTAGAATTATCGTTAGTTGGCCCAGAGATGATTAATGGCGTTCTAGCCTCATCAATCAAAATCGAATCAACCTCATCAACAATAGCAAAATTTTTACCATTCAAACCTTGGCGTTGCACCATGCTGGTAACTTCAAATTTCATATTATCACGCAAATAATCAAAACCAAGTTCGTTATTTGTGGCATAAGTAATATCGCAAGCATAAGCATCTTTGCGCTCTTCATCATTTAATTCATTAACCAAACAACCAACTGACAAACCAAGAAATTCATGGATTTTGCCCATCCAAGCTGAGTCTCTTTTAGAAAGATAATCATTAGGCGTAACCACATGAACGCCATTACCAGATAAAGCATTTAGATAACATGGCAAAGTTGAAACCAAGGTTTTTCCTTCACCCGTTTTCATTTCAGAAATTTTGCCTTGATGTAAAACAATTCCACCAATTAATTGCACATCAAAATGGCGCATATTTAAAACACGCTTTGAGGCTTCTCTTACAACGGCAAAAGCCTCATGCAGAATTTGATCTAAAGTTTCACCTGCCTTAAGACGATTTTTGAATTCTGTTGTTTTGGCTTTTAATTGCTCATCTGAAAGAGATGAAATTTGATGTTCTAAAGCGTTGATTTTAACAACTTCAAGAAAAAGTGATTTTATTAAACGATCATTTACAGATCCGAATATTTTTTTAGCAACTAAGGAAAACATTTACTTGAGTTAAATTTTTAGTAATAGAAATGAGTAGAGAGTTTTTTAATATAATATCTTAATGTCAGCTCCGCAAGCCACCAACTTTTCAGCCAATCTTTCATAACCTCTTTCAAGATGATAAAGACGATTAATTATGGTTTCTCCATCAGCCACTAAAGCAGCCAAAACCATTGATACTGAAGCGCGCAAATCAGTTGCCATAACTTCTGCACCCGTTAATTTTTTTACACCTTTCACAATTGCAATATTGCCATGAGATTCAATATTAGCTCCCATTCTAACCAATTCCATAACATGCATGAATCGATTTTCAAAGATAGTTTCCTCAATTGTTGAAACACCGTTTGAAAGAGTCATTAAAGACATGAATTGCGCTTGCATATCAGTTGGAAAGCCCGGAAATGGATGAGTTGAAATGCTCACTGCTTGTATTTCTTCAGAAACTCTTTTTACCTCAATTTCATTTTCAGAAATTTGGGTTAATTTTAACCCTGCTTTTTCTAGTTCTTCTTTAAAACCACCAAAAAGCTTTAATTCAACTCCGATAAGATTTAAGCAACCTCCCGTAATTCCAGCAGCAATTGCGTAAGTTCCAGCCTCGATTCTATCAGCGACAATTTTATGATTTGCCGCATGTAATTTTTCTACACCTTGAATTACAACTCGAGAAGTTCCCGCCCCAGTAACTTTTGCCCCCATGGAATTTAAGCATTTTGCTAAATCAACAATTTCTGGTTCACAAGCAGCATTGTTTAAAACAGTTTCACCTTCGGCCAAAGAAGCCGCCATCATAGTGCTTTGAGTTGCTCCAACTGAAACTTTTTCAAAATTTATTTCTGCACCTTTTAATCTGCCATCAACAGAAGCTTCAACATATCCGCTAACCAATTCAATTTTTGCACCTAATTTTTCCATCGCTTTTAAATGCAAATCTACTGGACGAGTACCAATTGCACATCCTCCTGGTAATGAAACTTTTGCTTTACCGAAACGCGCCAATAATGGACCTAAAATCAAAATTGAAGCGCGCATTTTGCACACTAAATCATAAGGGGCGACAGGATTAGAAATTTCTTTAGCGTCAAAAATCATTACCCGCCCCTGATTCCCGTCTTCCTTATGCGCCCCATCAAGTTGAATTTTAATGCCAAGATTAGCTAATAAATTAGCCATTGTAGAGATGTCAGAGACATGCGGCACATTTAACAAAGTTAACTTTTCATCAGTTAAAATTGAAGCCACCATCAACGGTAAAGCTGCATTTTTAGCGCCAGCAATTACAACACTGCCATGCAGCTTTTTACCACCTTTAATAAAGAGTTTTTTCATGTTAAGTGGCTTCTAGAAATTTTGACCTTTTACAATCAAGCATGATTTGGCAGAAACAAAGAATTTGCTTTTGTAAGTTCTTTCAATTGAAGAAATTTTTTTGATTTCTGTTTTAGATCTAATCGCAGATAGACCGCTATCTCCAACTGAAACGAATCCAAAATAATTATTACTACATACTTCTGCTTCAACAGTTGGTTTGACATAAGCATCGTAATAAAGTAATTCTTTTACATCAGTATAAAAAACTCCCGGACCAGATGGTGGATTAGTGATTGCGCAAGATGATAAAAAAGCTAAAGAAGCAATAACAAAAAGTTTTTTCATGTTTAATCTGAATTTAAGTTAACTATTTTTCGTAATTATCAATAACAAGTTGATTTAATAAACGCAAGCCGTAACCAGTCGCGCCTTTTACAGCCATCGGGTCGCCCTTACCTTTCCAAGCAACACCAGCAATGTCTAAATGAGCCCATTTTGTGTCACCAATAAATCTCTTTAAAAACTGCGCCGCAGTTGTGCTGCCAGCTCCTCTGCCATTGCCAACATTTTTCATATCAGCAATATCAGAATTGATCATTTCATCATATTCTTCGCCAAGAGGCATTCTCCAAACCTCTTCTGCGGTGTCTTTTCCAGCGATCTCAATTTTTTTAGCTAAATCATCATCATTACAAAAAAGACCAGCACGAACATCTGACAAGGCAACAATAATTGCTCCTGTTAAAGTTGCTAAGTCAACAATAAATTTTGGCTTAAATGTGCTGTTAGTGTAATGTAATGCATCAGATAAAACCAATCTTCCTTCAGCATCAGTATTAACAATTTCAATAGTTTGACCAGACATTGATTTTACAACATCTCCAGGTCTTTGGGCTGAACCTGATGGCATATTTTCCACCAAACCAACCACACCAACCGCATTTACTTTGGCATTTCTTTGAGCAAGCAAACGAAGCAATCCAACCACAACAGCAGAGCCTGCCATGTCAGTTTTCATATCTTCCATATTTTGCGCTGGCTTGATTGAAATTCCCCCAGTATCAAAAGTTACACCTTTACCAACGAAGGCAATTGGGTGTTCCTTAGAATTCTTTAGGCCATTCCATTTTAAAACCACCAATTTAGATTCCTTAACACTACCTTGACCAACCCCAAGCAAAGCATTCATTCCAAGTTTGGTCATTTCTTTAATTCCAAGAACTTCAACTTCCAAACCTTCTTTTTTTAGAGTTTTGCAAATCTCAGCATAACTTTCTGGATTCAAGACATTACAAGGTTCAGAGACTAAATCTCTAACAAAGAAAATATTATCAGCCAGAATTTCTAAGTCAGCAAAAGCCTTTTTAGCTTTAGACGCGTCAGATACAGCAAATGTCAAAGTAATAACTTTTAACTCTTTAGATTTTTTCTTATCTACAAAATATTTGTTAAAACGATATGATTGTAAAAGCCCACCAAACGCAATATCGCAAGCATTTTCAACATTAGAATCTTTAGCTTTTAAAATATTTTTTTCATCTAAATCATAATCAAAAAATACTGTAGCATCTTTGATTTTTAAACCATTTAAAAAGGCAACAACTGATGAGCCAAGTTTTTGCAAAACCAAATTGGTTATTTTTTTCTCAGAACCAACACCAACCACCACAAAAGTTTTATCAGCCGCAGCAACTAAATGAATTTGTCCATTCTTGCCATCAAAAGAAAAGTTTTCTCTAGCCAATTTTATAACTTTAGCTTTTGATTTTTTAACCTGCTCTTCAGTTAAAATAATCACAGGAACTGAATTTTTCAGCGCAGAAATTGCAGCAACTTTGTTAAAGTTTATTTTCATTTTATTTTGTAGATACTTTATTGATAAGATAAGAACTTGTTATAAATTAGGCTTCAAAGCACAATTTGCAAATTAAAATATTGAAATGAAAAACAGCCAAGTCAAAAACTTTCTTTTACTTTTATTATTATCATCACTTTGGGGACCTTCATTTTTATTCATTAAAGTTGCAGTCGAATATGTCGAGCCCTTCACAATAACAACTTTCAGAGTTGGAGTAGCTTCTTTATTGCTTTATACAGTTTTAAAATTCAAAAAAATTAATTTACCAAAATTTGGTTTAATTTGGAAACATTTTGCCGTGATGGCAATTTTTGGCAGTGGACTTCCTTTTGCTTTATTCAACATTGGTGAACAATATGTTAGCAGCTCTCTTGCCGCTATTTTAAATGGCACAGTTCCTTTATTCACTTTAATCATTGCTCATTTTGCTACAAAAAATGATCGCTTAACTAAAGCTAAATTCTATGGCGCTATTATTGGTTTTGTTGGATTGTTAATTTTAGTTTTGCCTTCTTTAATTGGCGTGAAGGCAACATTATTTGGCATTATTGCAATTTTAGCAGCAACCGCTTCTTACGCTATTGGATTTGTTTATTCTAAAAAATATATTATTGGAATTAAGCCATTAGTTGCATCAACTTCACAATTATTTTTGGCAACTTTGTTTTTACTACCTTTAGCTTTAATTTTTGAAAACCCATCTTCAATAATATCAGCACCAAATAAAGCAATTTTATCCATTTTAGGATTATCAATTTTAGGAACAGCTTTTGCCTTTATTTTATTTTATAAAATAATGGATTTAACCAGTGCCACTTATGTTTCTATGGTTAATTATATGGTACCAATTTTTGGAGTAATTTTAGGAATAGTTGTTCTGGGCGAAAGATTAAGTTGGAACAGCGCTCTTGGATGTTTAGTAATTTTGATGGGCGTAATAATTGCTAATGGAGTTTTTACTAAAATTAAATTTAAACATAATTAACTAATGGACATCACACCTCTAATTCCAAAAGGGCGCAATATCATAAACTCTTACAACGAAACTGGTTTTAAAATTTCTGAAAAAGATTTTTTAGGAAGTGTAATTCTTTTACCAATAAAGGTTTTAGAAATTTCTTTGAATGAAAAAGAATTTTTAGAAGAGGAAAAATTATTATCTTTTTTGAATGACTTTTCGGAAGAAGAGATAGAAATTTTACTAATTGGAACTGGCAAAAAACACTTACAATTAAAACAAAATTTCCGCAGTAAAATTAAAGCAAAATTTCCTAATATTTCAATTGATGAAATGGCAACCAGCGCCGCTTGTCGAACTTTTAATATTTTAACTTTAGAAGATAGAAAAGTTGCGGCAATTTTAATAGTTTGAAGAACTCTTTGAAAAAGAGGGTAGATTAAAATGCGTTAGCATTTTAAGGCGGGTGATTTTATGATCGACGAAGCAAAAATTAATTTCTTAAAATGTCTGACATTCCAATAATATTATCTTTAATAAGTCTTGGCTTCTTCGGCAGCTTTACTCATTGTTCTGGAATGTGTGGTCCATTCGTTTTAACTCAAGTTTCAAATCGTTTAGAAAATATTTCCCTTGCCCAATTTTCTAACTTTCAAAAACTAAAAAACTTTGCACTTTTACCTTATCATTTTGGACGCATTACAACTTATACAATAGTTGGAATTTGTTGCTCAATTTTTGCCGAAAATATTAAAAATCTTACTAACATTAGAAACCTCTCGGCAGTTTTTTTATTTCTGGCCTCACTTATCTTTCTTAACCTTTTTTTTGAAAAAAACCTTCTCACCCTTACAAAAATAAAGCTGAAAAATAAATTGCCATTTAAATCAAAAACCTTAAGAAACACAGCCCTATTTTTTAGAATTTTTACCTTAAAAACTTTGTTCAAGAATCCAAAAGGCTTAAACGGCTATTTTCTTGGAATAGTTTTAGGATTCATTCCTTGCGGCCTTTTATATGGTGCATTTTTATTAGCAGCCTCAATAAGCTCGACAATATTAGCAGGGTTTGGTATGTTTTTATTTGGAATTTCAACAATTCCAGCACTTTTTTTGACCGCTTCTGGCGGATTTATTTTTTTAAGAACTTTTAAAACAGATTTTAAAATTATTTCTAAAACAATAATTTTAATTAATTCTGTAACACTTTTTATAATGGCAATTTCATTAATTAATTAGATTTAGCAATGTCTTCAGAACGCAGCAAAAGCAACTTAGCAACAGTAAAATATAATTACGACATTGTAAAATTATTCACCATTGCCGCCACTTTTTGGGGTATTGTTGGTTTTTCAGTTGGAGTTCTAATTGCTTTTCAATTAGCATTTCCAGTTCTTAATTTTAATGTTGAATGGCTAAGCTTCGGTCGTATTCGCCCCCTTCACACCTCATCGGTAATTTTTGCTTTTGGTGGTAACGCTCTTTTCGCTACCAGTTTTTTCGTAGTTCAGAGAACCTCTCAGGTAAGAATTTGGGGCTCAGATAACTTTTTGAAATTTATCTTTTGGGGTTATCAAATTTTTATTCTAATGGCAGCTTATGGCTATCTTAATGGCATCACTCAAGCCAAAGAATACGCAGAACCAGAATGGTATGCTGATTTATGGCTTACTTTAATTTGGACTTGTTATCTTTTAGTTTTTATGATGACTTTGAAAAATCGTAAAGAGCCTCACATTTATGTTGCAAACTGGTTTTTTCTTGGCTTCATTGTTACTGTAGCAATTCTACACATCGTCAATAATCTTTCAATTCCACTTAAATGGGATAGTTCACATAGCTACTCAATCTTTGGCGGCGTACAAAGTGCAATGATTCAATGGTGGTATGCTCATAATGCGGTTGGATTTTTCCTTACCGCAGGCTTTCTTGGCATGATGTATTATTTTATTCCAAAAAGAGCTGGTCGCCCTGTTTATTCTTACCGCCTTTCAATAATACATTTTTGGTCGTTAATCTTCATTTACATTTGGGCTGGACCTCATCACTTACATTATACTTCTCTTCCTGATTGGGTGCAAACTTTAGGCATGACTTTCTCTATCATGTTATGGATGCCTTCTTGGGGCGGCATGATTAATGGTATAATGACTTTATCTGGCGCCTGGGATAAATTGCGCACCGATCCAGTTTTACGCTTCTTAATCACCTCTGTTGCCTTTTACGGAATGAGTACTTTTGAAGGTCCATTAATGGCAATCAGATCAGTTAACGCACTTTCTCATTACACCGATTGGACAATTGGACATGTGCATTCTGGGGCTTTGGGTTGGGTTGCCTTCATGAGCTTTGGCTCACTTTATCACTTGGTGCCAGTTTTATGGGGTAAAAAAGAACTTTATTCAATGAAGTTAGTTAGTCTGCACTTCTGGATTGCCACAACTGGTATCGTACTTTATATCTCAGCAATGTGGATTTCTGGAATAATGCAAGGCTTAATGTGGCGCGCTTATGATGATATGGGCTTCTTGCAATATTCTTTCGTTGAGACAGTTCAAGCTATGCATCCACTTTACTTAACTCGCGCTATTGGTGGCGTGTTATTTTTGACTGGAGCTTGTATTATGGCTTATAATTTTTACAAAACTATTAAGTCTAAGGCATAATAATAGCTTTTAAATAAAAACTAAATTCGAAAAACATGTTTAAACATCATGACAAAATTGAAAGAAATTCAATTTTACTTCTAATTCTAACAATCATCGTCATATCAATTGGCAGTCTAGTAGAAATTGCTCCGTTATTTCGCATGGAAACTGTAATTGAAAAAGTTGAAGGCATGCGTCCTTTTACACCACTTGAACTTGCTGGCTCAAAAATCTACAAGCGCGAAGGTTGTTATTCTTGCCATTCTCAACAAATTCGTGTATTGCGCGATGAAGTTGAAAGATATGGACATTACTCACTTGCCGCAGAAAGCATGTATGATCACCCTTTCCAATGGGGCTCAAAAAGAACTGGTCCAGATTTAGCAAGGGTTGGCGGCAAATATTCTGATAATTGGCATAGTCGCCACTTAGTTAATCCAAGAAGCGTTGTACCTCAATCAATAATGCCGGGATATAAATTTTTACCAGAAAGAGATGCTGATATTTCTGACATCGCAACCGATATGGAAGTTTTACGCCAAGTTGGAGTTCCTTATACTGACGACATGATTCAAAATGCTGTTTCCGATGCAGTTCTGCAAGCTTCAAATGACAGAGATTTTGATGCTCTGCAAAAACGCTATGGCGGCAAAGTTATAGTTAGAGATTTTGATGGCAATGTAAATAAAGTTTCCGAAATGGATGCTTTGATTTCTTATTTACAAGCACTTGGAACTTTTGTTGATTTTGCAAAATTCGATGGAATTCAAAATAAAGATAAAACTTCTGTAGGAGAAAAACATGATTGATCTTCTTATCAAGCAGGCTCCAACAATTGCCACTTTATTTTTCTTCATATTTTTTTGTTACATACTTTTCTCAGTATTTAAAAAGGGCACTAAAAAGAAATTTGATGAATATTCTCAAATTCCCCTTAAAGAAGAATTTGATGAAGAAGAAGTTGTAAAAAAGAAAGTAAAAAAATCTATAAAAAAATAAATTGTCCAGAAAAATGACAAACAAAAAAGATGAGAATAAAAAACCAATTGAAACCACGGGTCATGAATGGGATGGTATTTCAGAATACAACATTCCCGCACCTCGCTGGTGGCTTATTGTTTGGTTAATTTGCATAGTTTGGTCAATTGGCTATTGGTTTTTTTATCCAACATGGCCAACCCCTTCTGGCAACACTAAAGGCTCGTTAAACTGGTCAGGAGTATCTCAATTAAAAGAATCTCAAAAAGAAATTGAAGACCTTCAAAATGTTTATTTAGAAAAATTTTCTAAAAGTAATTTCGAACAAATTTTTAAAGATCCACAACTTACAGAATTTGCTAAAAATGGCGGGAAAATTGCTTTCAAAGAAAATTGCGCCGCTTGCCATGGTACTGGAGCGCAAGGTGCCAAAGGCTACCCTAACTTAAATGATGACGACTGGTTATGGGGCGGAAAAATTGAAGATATTTATACAACCCTTAAATATGGTATCAGATCGGGTCACGAAAAGGCGCGCTTTAACCAAATGCCTTCTTTTGGTTTGGACAAGATTTTAACTAAACAAGAAGTTAAGGAAGTTACAGAATATGTAATGTCTCTAACAGATAAGGCCTCTAAAAATCCAAAAGGTGAAGAAATTTTTAAAGCTAATTGTGTAGCTTGTCATGGCGAAGGTGGCAAAGGAAACAGAGAACTTGGTGCACCAAATCTATCCGATGCAATTTGGCTTTATGGTGGCAATAAAGAAGATATTATTTATACCATAACTTATGCTTACGCTGGTGTAATGCCTTATTGGACAGGAAGACTTGATGAAGAAACCATTAGGCAACTTTCTATTTATGTTCATTCACTTGGTGGCGGGGAATAAGGGAGACCAACAGTATTCCCCTCTTTATTAATGAGGGGCTAGGTGAGGTAATCGTGAGACATTCGGTCTTTTTTTAAAAACCACAAACAAAAAACATGCTAGGCTTCGAACCAATAAAATCATCTCTCCTATCTTCACACCAAAATAATAAACTCCATCACGCCATTTTACTTTACGGCAAAAAAGGTATCGGCAAAGCCACTTTTGCTAAAGAATTAGTATCAGAAATTTTCAAAGATAAAAATCCTAATCATCCAGATCTTCTACTCATTGAAAAAGAAGCTGATAAAAAAGAAATTTCAGTCGAAAAAATTCGTAATATTGCCAATTTTTTTAATCAAACTTCCGCTATTTCTAAATATAAATTCATCATAATTGACGCCGCTGACGAATTAAATAAATCTTCATCGAACGCACTTTTAAAAATTCTTGAAGAACCTCAAACAAATAACTTTCTAATTTTAATCGCCCATAATCCTAATAAAGTTTTAGCCACCATAAAATCACGCTGTCAAAGCGTAAAAGTGCCAGATTTAACTTTTGAAAATTTTAAAGAAATTCTCCAAGGAAATAATAAAAAAATTTCCAACGAAGAAATAACAATTTTATCAGAAATATGCGGCAACTCTCCAGCCAAAGCAATTAAATATGGTCAAGATTTAGTTGATCTCTACGAAGTTTTTCTGACTTCTCTGCAAAATAAAATAATCGACAGCAAAATTCAGAAAAAAATCTCTGATAAGAACTTTTCTTTTGAAATTATTGCTGAAATTTTGGAATTCTTTTTAAATCGTCTTATTAAGTTTTTAAGTAATAGCGAAATTGATTTTTGCTTTAGCGAAAAAGAAGTTTTTTTAAATTTACGAGAAAGATTATCCCTCAAAGAAATCTTTATCATTTACGATAATATCAAAAACTCTTTACAAAAAACCAAGTCACTAAATTTAGATAAAAAATTAACATTCATTAATATTTTCAATCAAATAATCGCATGAATAAAATCTATAAGAGCATTGGCCTAATGAGCGGCACATCAATGGATGGAATTGACTTAGCTTTAGTTGAAAGCGATGGTGAAAAAATTATCAAAAGACATAATTTTTATTATAAATCCTATCAAGAGGATTTCAAAAAACGCCTAAAAGACATTATTTACAAAACCCCATCATTAGAAAAAATTAAATCAGTAGAAAACGAACTAACTTTATTACATGCAAATTTAGTGAATGAATTTTTGTTAGAAAATAAAATTCATAAAAGCGAGATCGATATAATTGCCTTCCACGGTCATACCATTCTTCATTTACCAGAACAATCAATAACTTGGCAAATTGGCAATGGTCATCTTTTAGCAGCAAAAACAGGTATAAATGTAGTTTGCGATTTCCGCAGCAAAGATGTGATTTTAGGTGGTCAAGGTGCGCCTTTGGTACCAATTTATCACTTTTATCTTCTAAAAGATTTACCAAAACCAACAGCAATTTTAAATATTGGCGGAATTTCCAATATTACCTATTTCAATTCTGAAAATGAAAATGACATAGAAGCTTTTGACACTTGCTTTGGCAACGCCCCGTTTGACGATTTAATGAGAGAAAAATTTGGTCTAGAATTTGATACTAATGGAGATTTGACTAGTAAAGGAAATGCTGATTTTATCTTGGCCGATCGCATTTTACAAAATGACATTTTCCACAAAAAACCTCCAAAATCTTTCGATAGAGATGATTTTGCTAATTTAATTGTGCCAATAAGAAGTTTAAAAAACCCTGAAGATGCCTTAGCAACATTTGCTTATATGCATGCACAAGCCATAAAATTCAATTTAGATTTTTTAAGTCAAAAACCGAAAGAAATTTTTGTTTGTGGTGGCGGCAGAAAAAATCATGCTATAATGGATGAAATGCGTAAATGGCTTACTGGTATTTCGATAAGACCTGCTGAAGAAATAGGATTTAATGGAGATTCTATTGAAGCTGAAGCCTTTGCCTTTTTAGGAATTAGGAGTGTAATTAACTTACCAATTAGCTTTCAAAAGACGACAGGGGTTTTACTGGAAAATGATTGCGCTCAACCTTTAACTCCGAAGCGTTCTTCTTCTTGCGGCGGCGTCTTCTATCGCGCTTAACTTTACGAACTTTTGTTGCATCAAGAACTAAGCGGCTTTTAATATGTTGATCAATAATTGACTCAAACTCTTCCATGTGATCTTTAAAAAAATGATCAGCGCCATGAATCATTTGATAATTAACTTCTGCACCTTCTCTTGCTGATAATTTTTCTACTAATTTTGCAGTATCAGATTCTTTAGTAATATCATCTTTATCGCCCTGAACAACCAAACCAGTAGAAGTGCAAGGAACAATAAAATTAAAATCATATTTTGTGGCTGGAGGTGCAACTAGAATATAATTTTCAATTTCCGGCCTTCTCATTACCGATTGTAGAGCAATCCATGATCCAAAAGAAAATCCCGCAATCCAAAAATCAGAAGATTCCATATTTTGATCATGCAACCAATTCATCACCGCAGTTGCATCTAATAATTCACCAATACCATGATCGAATTTACCCTGCGACTTCCCGACACCGCGAAAATTAATCCGCAAAACTGAAAAACCATTATTAACAAAAGCCTTATAAAGATTATAAGTAACTTTATTGTTCATAGTTCCCCCATGCAAAGGGTGCGGATGAAGCACCAAAGCAACGGGAGCTTTTGGATTAGAATTCTGATGATAACGACCCTCCACTCTTCCGGCAGGACCGTTGATTATTACTTCAGGCATTTGATTAGCTTATTTGATCCCATTGTAATGGCTTATGCGCTTCGTCAGCTACAATTATTGCAGAACCACAATACTTTGCGGCCATGTATTTACCATGTCCAGCGTGAACTCCGTAGTAATAAACTGGCTCAATATCTTTACCATTATGCTTTTTCTTTTCAACAGCTTTTACCCTATTCTTCGGGTTATTCTTAGTGCCCATATGCTTTAAACTTTGTGATTTAGAGGAATTTTAAAATTTCTTGTAGAAATAAGAAATGAGGGGACATAAAATAGAAACTACTTCGTGCAAAATCAAGCTTTATTTGATATGATTTGCCGTTTTGCCAATAAAGAGATTCCAAAATAATTTTAAAATCTCTTTTAACATTCATAATCCAGAAAAGATAATGCCTAGATTCAACCGCTTAAAAGACTGCGTTGTAACTAACAAAAATGTTATTGTACGCGTTGACATAAATGTACCTCTATCTAATAGCAATATCGAAGATGATACTAGAATTAGAGCTGTAATTCCAACTTTAAAATATCTAGCTCAAAACAATGCTAAAGTCATTGTAATTTCACATTTTGGTAGACCCGAAGGTAACGTTGAACCTTCAATGTCAATAAAACAATTAGTTGGTCGCGTTCAAGAATTACTTGGCGAAATTAAAGTTAAATTTGTTGATGATTGTATTGGCGAAAAAGTAAAAAAAGCCGTTGAAGCCACAAACTATGGTGAAGTAATCATGTTAGAAAATCTGCGTTTCTACAAACAAGAAACTAAAAATGATGCTGAATTTTCTTGCGAACTTGCCAGCCTTGGCAATCTTTATGTGAATGACGCTTTTTCTTGTTCACATCGTGCCCACGCTTCAATTACTGGAATTCCAGCAATTTTAAAATCTTGCGCTGGATTTTTAATGGAATCTGAACTTGATGGATTAACTAATCATCTAGAAAACGCTAAGAAACCAATGATGGCTGTTGTTGGTGGTGCCAAGGTTTCAACTAAACTTGATTTACTTGATGCACTTTCGAACAAAGCTCAAAGCATTGTGGTTGCTGGCGGAATGGCGAATACATTTCTTTACGCTTTGGGAAAAAATATTGGAAAATCCTTATGTGAGAAAGATTTAAAAGATACGGCATTAAAAGTTATTGAAACCGCTAAAGCTAATGGTTGCAATATTATCCTGCCTTTTGATGTTGTTATAACAAAAAAGTTTGAAGCAAATTCGCCATGTAAAACTGTTGCTGTGGATGAAGTTGCTGATGATGATATTATTGTTGATATAGGCAAAAAAAGCAGCGTTAACCTTGCACAAAATTTAGAAAATCACAAAACTTTAGTGTGGAACGGACCTCTTGGCGCTTTTGAAATGAAGCCATTTAATATTGGGACTGAAAACTTTGCCAAAACCGCAGCAAAACTCACCTCTGAAGGAAAATTAATTTCAGTATCAGGTGGTGGAGATTCTGTTGCTGCAATAAATTCTTTAGGACTGGCTGATAAGTTTACTTATATTTCAACTGCTGGTGGAGCTTTTTTAGAATGGCTGGAAGGAAAAGATTTACCAGGAGTTGCAGCTTTGAATAATACTATTTTAACCTGAAAACACTCATTTTCTTCAAAAAAATTATGAGCAGAAATTGCGACGAAAAGCATAAGCTTTGTAAGGTGATACAGCGTTCCTTGTCAAGCAATTTGTGCCAGAATTTTGAAGAAGAAAATGGTGTTTTCAGGTTAAAATGGTATAACTTGATATAAACCGAATTTGTAACGAGCACCTCCCCTGACCCTCTTTAATAAGGAGGGGAAATGTGACTACTTATCTACCAACAATTCTCTCACGATCAATCTCAACAAACGCTCTCTTTCTTAAATCCATTAAATAACCTTTAGCAAGATTCTGTAACTTTCTCATAAAAATATTATTACGAGCAACATTTAAATCTTGATCTTCAATCTTAGTTTCAACCTTACTTTCAATTAGCTTAAAAATATAATAACCATCAGTCAGCAAAATTGGATCAGAATATTCTCCATTCTTCAACTTAGAAACTTCTTCGTAAATTTTTTTATCAATATCTTTTTGCGAAACCCAACCAATTTCACCATGATTTTCCGCTGAAAGACTGTCTCGTGAAAATTGTTTTACGATATTACGAAAATCAGCACCATTTCTTAACTCACTCACTAACTTTCTAGAGATACCAGCAGCATGATTAGAAGAGTCTTCGTCTTTAGGAATAAAGATTTCAGCAATAAAAAGTTTTTTAACATTAATATCAAATTTCTGCTGTTCAAAAAATTCTTTTGTCTCAGATTCAGTAATTTTAACTTTTGATCTCAAAACTTCTGAAATAATTTTTGACCATAATAATTCAGACTCAATTTGCTTAGCATAATTTTCAAAGAAGACACCATTTTGAATCAAAGAAAGCTTAAATTGTACAGCATTCTTTTTTTGCCTTAAAGCCACTAATTCAATAGCATCTTGAATCTCATCATTGGTGACTGCAATTTTTAAACTATCAGATTCTTGTCTTATCAACTCTTCATCAACCATTTTATCTATTATTTGGTTTAGAAGGCTTTTTTTATCTTGATCTGAAAGACCTTTAATTTGCGAAGATAGTAAAACAAATTTATAACGATCAGTTAACTCTAAATCTGTGATTACTTTACTGTTAATTTTGGCAACAACAAAACTATTGGCAAAGGAAGGTTTAGTAAAAAAGACAAGTGATATTATTGTAAATATCGTGAATCTAAAAACAACATTCTGATTATTTACAAAATTCATGAAGTTATTTTGATTTAGTTACTGATCTATAAACATCTATTCCACGAAGTAAATCAATGGCGCGCGCTAATTGATAATCTTTGTCATATAATTCAAGATTGTCATCTTTCATTTGATTTTTCTTAGATTCTTCAATAGCAGATTGAAGCTGCACTTCAATATGACCTTTTAAATCAGCCTCTGAATCACGCAAATCTTTTGATTTTTCAATTTTAGCGTCAATTACAACTACATTTGGATCAATACCATGAGCCTGTATTGATTTACCACTTGGTGTATAATATAAAGCGGTTGTAAGGCGTAATGCTCCATTATTTTTATCAAGAGGAATTACGGTTTGCACAGAACCTTTACCGAAAGATTTTATACCCATAACAACAGCGCGATTATTATCTTGTAAAGCACCCGCAACAATTTCTGAAGCTGAAGCAGATCCTTCATTCACCAAAACTACGATTGGAATATTTGGAACTAAATTTTCATCTGATTCGTCTTTATAATATTTAGTTGTCTTTTTATCCCTCCCACCAACTGAAACAATAGTCTGACCTTTATTAAGAAAAAGATCACTAATTTTAATAGATTGATCTAAAAGCCCCCCAGGATTATTTCGCAAATCCAATACCAGACCTTTAAAAGGCTTATCGCCCATTTTAGAATTCATTTTTTTCATTTCTTTAACTATACCTTCATAAGCTTGCTCTGAAAAGCTATTGATTTTTACATAAGCAATATCTCCAAATTGAGCAGATCTTACTGCCTTTACCTTAATTATTTGTCTTACAATAGTTTTAACCAGCGGCTCTTTTTCACCTTTTCTTAAAATTGTAATAGTAACTTTAGTACCAGCCTTGCCGCGCAACTGTTTCACCACATCGTTAATTGACATGCCAACTGTACTTTTATCTTCAATTTTACTAATATAATCTCCCGACTTGATTCCTGCTTCAAAAGCTGGCGTATCTTCAATTGCCGAGATAACTTTTACAACTGAATATTCCAAAGTAATTTCAACGCCAAGTCCACCAAATTCACCTTTAGTTTGCACTTGCATTTCTTTTAAATCATCTTCATTAAGATAGGATGAATGAGGATCAAGAGATGATAAAAGACCATTTGCCGCAGCTTCTGCTAATTGAGCATCGGTCTTTTCTTCAACATAATCTTTTTTAACTATAGAAATTACATCTTGCAGAAACACTTTTTGCTCTTCAGAAGTTTTTTTATCATCAATTTTAATTGTCTTAATCTGAATTTGAGAAAAAGAAATTGCAGAAAAGAAGCCAATTGTAGTTGAAACAATTACTACAATGGAAATTTTTAGAAGATTTTTCATGAATATGATATAAGTTACATCAAGAAAGAAATCGCCACATAATCAGCAAAAATGAGGCGCGACAACAATATCAGAATTGGAAATGAGTTTCGAAAAGCATAGTAAAGCTCTCCAAAAAATTTGGAGAGCTTTAACAATTATATTCCGTATTCTTCTTTTAAAGCTTGTGTAATATCTTCAGGCGGCTCATCACCATAAGCTGAAAATAAAATTTTACCATAATTCTCTAAGTGAATAATTTCATCACTTAAAGCTTTTAAGAAAAGTTGAACTTTTAAGCGTTCAACCAAAACATAATACCAAGCGTTACGGCCGGCATCAACTCCCTTGACGAGATAAATTAGTTCTGCTTGCATTTTCTTTTGAGGGTCAATTGGTTTAAGGTTAGATTTTTGAGTTTTTAAAGCATTTTGAATTGCACTTCCCCCAGAATTTTGTTCAGAAGAAGTGTTTAATTCGGGTTTTTTTAGACTTTCAGTTGTAAAAGAAGAAGATTTTTTCCCATATTTCTCAGCAAAGCTAGTCATAAGTATTTAAAAAAATTAATTAAGAATTAGCCTCGGAGTTTTTATTACCTTTGGAGTTCTTTAACCACCAATCATTAATCGGTTTTTTTGTTCCACATGGTCCTTCATCATTTGAGACGCAAGGACTTTTAATATCTATTGTTTTATTCTTACAAGAAGAAATTAGCATTAACAATGACAAAACCAATACTACTTTTTTCATATTTATAGCGTAATTTTCTAAAACTTGATAAAACACATTCTATAGGTTAAACTTCTACAGGAACACTAAACAATAAGTAAATAATAATTTTTATTTTCTAAATAATTAATTCAAAAAATCAATTTGTCGACAAAAAAATTTAACAAAACCTTAATAATTGGGCTTGGACTTATAGGCGGGTCTTTTGCGCGCACTTGCAAAATAAATAATATTTCAGAAGCAATTTACGCTTTTGACCTTGATTCTGAATCTATTGCTCTAGCGGTAGAATCCCACATAATTGATGGTTTTATCACTCTTGATGAAAATTTGTTCGATTTTGATTTCATCATATTGGCAACACCTCTTGCAACTTACAAAGACATCATCAAAAAAATCGCTCCTAAAATTTCTGATCAAACTATTTTAATTGATCTTGGATCAGTAAAAGAAGTTGAAATAAAAACTAAAATTTTACCTCAAAACCTGAGAGAAAATTTTATTCCTTGCCATCCAATTGCTGGTTCAGAAAAAACTGGTTTTGAAAATGCTTCAGATGATTTATTTTTTGGTAAAAAATTTATTATTTGTCCAGAAAATACAAATGAATCAGCTTTGTTAAAAATTGAAAATTTAGTGAAAAAAATTGGCGGTGAAGTTGAATTTTTGGAAGCTAAAAAACATAATGAAATTTATGCTTTGGTTTCACATTTACCTCAGTTTCTATCTTTTTTAACAGCAGAATTTTCACCAAAAAATATTACTGATGATTTTTTTAAAAATGCTTTTCGTTTAAATAATTCCAGTCCAGAAATTTGGGGCGAGATTTTTAAATTAAATGAAGAAAATATCGAAAAATTTTATTTAGAATTTTTTGATAATTTAGAAGAATTTGCAGAACAATTTGAGCAAAAAAAATTCTTGGAAATATTGCAAGATATAGAATTTTACAAAAAAGAAGTTGGTAAAGAGATCGTGAAACAAGCTCAGGGTGACGCTAAAACATTTTTAGAAGAAAATTTTTCTAGTATTTTTTTTCGACTAATTATTGTTGCAAGCTATTTAAATATTTCCGATATTAAAAACTTCCAAAGCTTTGCTGGATCAGGATTTAAAGACTTTACATCAATTACTACAATTCTGAATTTAGAAGAAAATAAACTAATCAATTTGATGACAAAAAATCAGAAGAAAATTTTAAAATTATTTGAATCATTAATGGAATAAAACATGCAAGAACTCAACGAAATTAGACCTTATCGCGCTATTTACCGACGCAAATCTCGCCAAATTTTTGTGGGAAATGTGGCAATTGGCGGAGATGCGCCAATATCTGTGCAATCAATGACTAATGCGCGCACCACTGATGTTCAGGCCACTATAAAACAAGTAAATGAATGCGCTGAACTTGGCGCTGATTTAATGCGTATTTCTGTACCAGATAAAGAATCAACAGATGCTTTACGCCAAATTATTCCGCACTGCCCTGTTCCAATCATCGCCGATATTCATTTTCATTATCGCCGCGCCATTGAAGCTGCAGAAGCTGGAGCAAAATGTTTAAGAATTAATCCCGGAAATATTGGCTCTGATGATAAGGTTCGCGATGTTATTAAGGCTGCCAAAGATTATGGCTGTTCAATTAGAATTGGCGTTAATGCTGGATCTCTGGAACAAGATTTACTCAATAAATACAAAACTCCAACGCCAGAAGCTTTAGTAGAATCAGCTCAGAGACATATTAGAATTTTAGAAGATAAAGATTTTTTCAATTTTAAAATCAGCGTAAAAGCTTCTGATGTTTTTCTAGCAGTTGCTGGATATCGTAAACTTGCTGAAGTTTGTGATTATCCTTTACACATAGGAATTACTGAAGCTGGTGGCTTGGCTGCTGGTACGGTAAAATCTTCAATTGGACTTGGCTCTTTATTATGGTCGGGAATTGGCGATACTATGCGCGTTTCTCTTTCCGCCGACCCTAAAGAAGAAGTAAAAGTTGCTTATCAAATTCTTAAAACTTTAGGGTTAAAAAATCGTGGCGTGAATTTAATTTCTTGCCCATCTTGTGCTAGACAGGCTTTTGATGTTATAAAAACCGTAGAAGAAGTTGAAAGGCGTGTTGAACATATCAAAACTCCATTAACCATTTCAATTTTGGGATGCGTGGTTAACGGACTTGGTGAAGCTGCTCACACTCAAATTGGAATTACGGGAGGCGGGTCTGATCGTCATAATGTTTATTTAAACGGTAAGCCAGATCATAAAGTAACTAGCGAAGAATTAGTAGATCACATCGTTACTTTGATTGAAAGCGAAGCCTCTAAAAACAATGCTGCATCAGGTCAATAATGAATCAAAGTAGCTTTAATAAAAAAAATATTGCCAAAAATTTCTCGCAAGCAGCAAAGAATTATGATGAATCAGCTTTAGTGCAAAAATTAGCAGCTAAAAAACTTTGTGAATTGTTTACACCTTTAATCAAAAATGAATTCAAAATTATTGATATTGGTTCTGGCACATCAGCTATTTGCAAAAATCTTACTTCATCAAATAGTTTTATTAAAAAAAATTGTCAACTTTTTGAAATTGATTTATCGCTACAAATGCTTAAAACATGGTCTGATAAATCATCAAAACATATAAATTCAATTGTTGGAGATGGCGAAAATCTACCCTTAAAAAACGAATCTTTGGATATAATAATTTCATCATTTTCTTTACAATGGTTAAAAAATTTTGAAAAAGTTTTTAACGATTTTTATCGAATTTTGAAAAAAGATGGAATTTTGGCTTTTTGTCTTCCAAACAGCTACAGTCTTGAAGAAATTAAAATTGCCAGCGTGAAATCGGGATGTAATTTTTATTTTAGCGATTTACCAAAAACTGCCGATCTAAAATCGCAACTTGAAAAATGCGGCTTTAAAGAACAATTTATTGATTCAGAAATAATTGAATCTCAGTTTGAAGGAGCTGTACAAGCTCTTAAATCTCTAAAAAAAATTGGCGCAAGCTATTCGAATCAAAAGAACTTTATTACCAAAAAGCAGTTGCAGCATTTTGACTGCTTCAATTTAGAAAACCGAAGTGAAGATAATAAAAAGTTCGCAATTTCTTGGAATATATCTTATTTTATTTTTCACAAATCTTATACCAAAGAAAAAACTTTGATCTAATGTTTAATGCCATTTAATTTTTTAATACTTTTTTTCTAAAATATGCTTAACGGAATTTTTAAAAATGTCTTTTCTAAAAAATCTAAAAAAACTGAAAATACCGGTGAGAAATTTGCATTAGAGCTAAAAAGTAAGTCTCAAAACTTACTGAGCTTTACCAATCAAAAGATCGAGCAAGCTAAAGATGAATTTTTCACTATTAAGGGTAAACTTAATAATTTGCTTGAAACTAATTACAAACTTGGATTGAAACATTTAGAAAATGGCAATTTAAGTGAAGCAATTTTTCGCTTTCGTTTCATTAATAAATTCTGGCCAAATCATTTAGATTCATATTATCAATTAGCTCATTGTTTAGTCTTGAAAAATAAATTTCCTGAAGCTAAAAAAGTTCTGGAAACACTTGTCAATAAAGACTCTCAATATGAAAACAATGTTAAAGAATTGTTAGATTTAATAAATAATCAGCAAATTTAATGTTTAGAATTACTTCAATTGCAATTCTGCTAACCATATCTACTTATCATAATCATGCTCTTGCCCAAGCATCTGACAAGGAAATGCAAGTTGTATCTCATAAAGCATTTGATAATGAAGATGATTTTGAGAGCTATGAAACAACTAATATAGTGGAAATAAAAGATCCTTTAGAGAGCTTCAATCGCAAAATATTTATTTTTAATGATAGTTTTGACAAATATTTTTTAGAATTTGTCGCCAAAACTTATCGTGATCAGCTGCCAAAACCAGTGAGAAATGTGGTTAGAAATTTCGTAACTAATTTATCTCTGCCTGTTTCAACTTTTAATTCAATCTTACAAGGAAAGTCAGAAAATAGCTTAGCAACATTTTCACATTTTCTAATTAACTCAACAATTGGCATTGGCGGATTGTTTAATGTGGCGGGAGAAAAAAATATTCGATATAATCAGGAAGATTTTGGACAAACTCTTGGACATTATGGCGTTGATTCTGGAATTTATATCATGATTCCATTTTTAGGCCCAAGTTCCGCCAGAGATTTGGGGGGACTTGCTATTGATAAATCCGTCAATCCTATTGAATTTAACTTACTTGAAGTTGGCGGTGAGAGAAATTTGATGCCCACAGATTATCGCCTTGCTTTAGCAACAACCACTGGAATTGACAAAAGAGAATCATTGATAGACATTATTGAAGATGTCAGAAAAGATTCATTTGATTTTTATGCAACTTTACGAAGTGCTTATATTCAGAAGCGCGTAACTGAAATTAAAAATTAATCTAAATATCATAAAACTTTATGAAAAATATTTTATTCACCACAGTTTTTGTTCTTTTCTCTTCACAAATATCTTCATTAGCATTAGCTCAAGATGCCGTAAAATTAGATCAGGTAAAAGTTTTTATTAACGAAGTTGGAAGTCAAATCATTAAATCTGCTGCTGATAAAAAATTATCAGTTGCACAAAGAAAAGCTAAAATAATTTCAGTCATTGATGAATCAATTGATGCCGAATGGATTGCTCGTTTTGTCTTAGGGAAAAATTATAGAACTATGAGTGAAGAGCATAAAGCAGCTTTTACTGAGCTTTATCGAGACTTCATGATTAATACTTATGGACCAAAATTTCAAAGTTATAATGGCAAAAGATTTGATGTAACTGATGTAACTGAACAAAATGGATTTTACATTGCCAAAGCTGAATTTTTGCCTAAAGACTCTAATACAGCAATCTTGGTTTCATTTAGAGTAAAAGAGCGCTCTAACAAATTAGTCATTTTAGACTTTATTGCTGAAGGAATAAGTTTAATTGAGACGCAAAGATCAGAATTTAATTCGGCAATTTCGCAAAAAGGAGTTGATAAATTCTTAGAAGAGTTAAAAAACAGAATAGAAAAATTAAAAACTCAAAAAACAAATTAATATGTTTAATAGAAAATTACTTTCAATTTCTTTAGTGTCTCTTGCATTTTTTATACCCGTAAAAAATAGCTTCAGCTTTACTTTTGGCTTTAATTCAGAAAATGAAAAAAGATCACATCTTTATATTGTTGGATCTTCTACAATTTCACCTTTTATGACTTCTATATCAGAAGAATTCAGTCGTAGTCAAAATCTTAACAATATCACGACCAAAACCCCTCATGTAGAATCGACTGGCACAAGAAATGGTTTTATTTCTTTTTGCGAAGGCTTTGGTTATCAATATCCAGATTTTGTAAGCGCCTCACGACCAATAGAATCAAATGAAATAATCAGTTGCGGCAAAAATGGCGTTAGTGAAGCGGTAGAAATTAAAATTGGTTATGATGGCATAGTAATTGGCAATTTCAAAGGCAGTAAAAAAATTAAGCTTACTAAAGAACAAATTTTCTTAGCTTTAGCTGAAAAAGTTTTGGATAAAAATACTCAAAAATTAATTAATAATCCTTATCAAAAATGGAGCGAAATTGACGCTTCATTGCCCGCCACCGACATTCTTGTTTATGGCCCACCACTATCCTCTGGAACTCGCGACATATTTGCCGATTTACTAATGGAAGAGGTTTGTCTAAAAAAACAAGAATTTATAACCGCTTATACAAATTATGATTTAAGAAAAACTCAATGTTCTAGAATTAGAAATGATGGAAGATTTGTTGAGTCAGGAGAAAATGATAATTTAATTGTGCAGAATTTAAAAAATAATCCCGAAGCATTTGGAATTTTAGGATTCAACTTTTTAGTGGTGAATAGCAATTTGATTAAAGCTGTTAAAATTAATAATATTGAACCAACTTTTGAAACTATATCATCTAAAAAATACAGTCTTTCTCGCCCTCTTTTTGTCTATTTTAAGAAAGATCATTTGAAACTTATGCCTCAAATGAAAGATTTTATTAAAGAGATCATAAGCCCAGAAACTATTGGTAAAAAAGGTTATTTACTTCATGTTGGGCTTGTGGCTTTATCTGATTCTGAGCTAAAAGAAGTTAGAAAAAATACATTATCAAAATTGTAACATTTTAGATTACTAATTCATTTCAATATTTCGATGAACATAAAAACAAAATTTACCAGCCTTTTTCTTTGTATATCATTACTTTTTCTATCTTCCTGTACAATAACAAAAATTCTATGGGGAGATAAAAGCTATCAAGAAAATATTGGTCAATTTTTGGTGGGAGCAGATGGAAGATATGTAGCTCTTGTTGGCGATAATTATCACTATGTATTCTCCGATAGCTCTGGAACATTAAAGCAAATTCTGTCTCTTAATCAAAAAGGCGTTCTAAATATAAATACCAAAGAAACCTATCTAAAATTAGATAAGAATAACGATATAAGTGGTCATTTAATAATTAGTGGCCCTTTTAGCATTTTACCACCAGAGGACAAGATGACATTATTTTCTTTGGGTTTTAAGCCAAACAAAAATGATGAAATAGTGGTTAAAATTCAAATTTCAGGAAAAAGATATTTATCAAAATATTTAGGTCATAATAGCACAAGACCAACCAATACAGCTTATGTTATAACCGTTTATTACAGCACTAATTCTAGCTTTACTAAAGATGTTGGAAAAGTTGCCGTTACACCAATTGCAGTTACTTTAGACGCTGTTTTATTAATTGGAAAAATTGTGGTTTCTCCTTTCTCGCTTTAGATTCCAGAACTCAATTAAATCATCCGTCTGACTGCCGCGCAGTCATCCACCCTCTTTTTCAAAGAGGGCTTTGCACCTTTTTAGACATCTTTGACAATCGATTTAGCAATCGCAGCTCATTCCTTTAAAAAAATAAAAGGCTTATGAGTAATACCAATTCCCATCTTTAATTAACTTTTTAGGCGAAATATTTTTGAAGATAAAATTTAGAAGAAAAGCCCCATGTACATAGATGTACATGGGGCTTTTATTCTAAATTTTAGACCAAAAAGATGAAGCATAAAAAGTTAATTAAAGATGGGAATTGGTATAATACCATTTTAACCTGAGAACACCCATTTTCTTCAAAAAAATTATGAGCAGAAATTGCGACGAAAAGCATAAGCTGTATCAGGTGATACAGAGTTGCTTGCCGAGCAATTTATACCAGAATTTTGCAGAAGAAAATGGGTGTTTTCAGGTTAAAATGGTATAAAAAGAGTTTGGATCAAACGCCAGAGGCATTTGAGACGGGTGATTTACCAACATCACTCTTACGCCTCATCAAATTCTTGCGCAAAGCATCTGACAGCTTTTTTTTAGCCGATTTCTTCTCTCTCTGCCTTGTTTCTTTTCTATTTTCGTTATTTGGATTAGGCTTACTCATTATTCTTTATCAACTTCAAATTGTTTTGAATACAGGTTGGCATAAGCGCCATTCTTAGTAATAAGCTCTTTGTGACTTCCTGACTCTACAACTTTCCCATCTGAAATTACAAAAATTCTATCAGCATGAATTACAGTTGATAAGCGATGAGCAATAACAATTGAAGTTCTGCCTTCCATTAGCTTCGACAAGGCATCTTTGATTAATCTTTCTGAAATTGGATCAAGAGAAGAAGTTGCTTCATCTAAAAGAAGAATTGGCGCATTATATAAAATTGCTCTGGCAATAGCAATTCTCTGTCTTTGTCCACCTGACAAACGAATACCATTTTGACCAATTTGAGTTTCATAACCTTGTGGTAATTGACGAATAAATTCATCAGCTTCTGCCATTTTTGCAGCTTTGATAATTTCTTCTTCAGTGGCGCCTTCTTTGCCGTAACGCAGATTTTCTAGAATAGTATCATCAAATAACATGACTTCTTGATTCACCACTGACATTGATTTTCTAACTGACTTCAAAGTTAAATCGCGAATATCATGACCATCAATTGTAACTCTGCCAGATTCTGGGTCATAGAAACGCAAAATCATGCTCATAGTAGTAGATTTACCACCACCAGAATGACCAACAAGAGCAATGGTTTTACCAGCCTCAACTTCGATATTAACTTTATCAAGAGTGATTTTATCATCTAAATAACGAAATGTTACATTTTCAAGCTTGATGTTGCCTTTAACATTTTGTAAATCGATAGCATTTGACTTATCAACAATAGTTTGTTTTTCGTCAATTAATCGATAAAAACGAGTTGCCGCAGCAAGACCCATTTGAATTCCAGCATTCATTCCTGATACTGATTTTAATGGTCTATAAGCCATCATCATTGCTGCGAAAAACGAGAAAAATGCCCCAGTGGTTGTGGTGCCATTGATAACTTTCATACCACCATACCATATCACGCAAGCCACACCAACGCCAGCCAAAGATTCTACAAATGGTGAAGCAATTAAAGAAAGTCGTGAGATTTTTTTACCCATAACAAAAATTGCATCGATAACTTTTGACATTCTTCCAATTTCAAAATCTTCGCAATTATAAGACTTCACCAATTTTGAATATTGCAAAGTGTCATTCATTTGTGAGGCAAATTTTCCTGCAATTTCTTGATTTGCGAAAGATAATTTGCGCAATCTGCGACCAATTTTATAAATTGGATAACCCGCCAAAGGAAAACCAATGAAAGCAATAAGAGAAAGTTCAACACTCTGGTAAAACATCACCACAATTAAAGACCCTAAAGTAAGAAACTGCTTGATAGCGCCATTCATAATAGTGCCAATCAAACCAACTATTGAGCCGATTTCATTCATAATACTGGCAGTCATATCACCAGAAGAACGGCTATGAAGCTTAGAAATATCTGATTTTATAAAATGAGCGTAAAATCTTTTGCGCAAATCAGCTGTAATGCGCATAGAAAGAACATTTAAGGTAAAAAGCTGAAAGTAAGTCGCGAAACCCTTGATTACTGTTACCATCAGAACAATTACAGGAATCCAAATCAACCAGAACTGATCTTTCTGCACAAATACTTTATCAAGAGCTGGTTTAATCAACCAAGCATGAAATGAGGTAGTTCCAGCAATTACAATCATTAAGCCTATGGTGATTAAGAAAGTTTTCCAATGCATTACCACGCATTCTTTGAAGATTCTTTTTACCAAATATTTTGTACTTTCGTAATTGATTAGCGTTGTTTCTTGAGTTGTCATGAATTTTAGTGATTTTTAAAAAAGTTTGAAATGAACTATAAGTCTCTTCAAAAAAAATATCAATTTTAAAATCTTGAATTTTGTTAGTTCAAATCTAAGGTTATTTAAATACTTTTAAACAAAATAAATCACCCGTCTCAAAGCCTAGAGGCTTTGATCCACCCTCTTTTGCAAAGGGTCAAAACAATTTTAAAGCTCAAATGCTCAATATTTTTAATCATTTTAAAGAAGAATTTTTTGCTGTTTTGCAAAAAATTGCTGCGGAAAATAATGTAGAAATTTCTCAAAAAGATTTTGATAATTTTACTGTAGAACCAGCAAAAGAAAAGACTCATGGCGATTTAGCTTGTAATATTGCGATGGTTTTAAGCAAAAAATTCTTGGCTATTGAATCGCTAAATAATCCTAGGAAATTAGCTGAAGTAATTATCACAAAAATTTCTAATGAAAATATTTCAAAGTTAGAAATTGCTGGTCCGGGATTCATAAATATTTTTTTGAAGAATCAAATCTTTCACCAAATTTTAGCTGAACTTTTACAAAAAAAATCTTTTGATTTCCCAAATTTAGGCAAAGGCGAAAAAATAAACTTGGAATATGCCTCACCAAATCCAACTGGACCAATACATGTAGGGCATACTCGCGGCGCAATTTATGGCGATGTTTTAGCAACGCTTTTGCAGAAAGTTGGTTATGATGTTTTGAAAGAATATTACATAAATGATGCTGGCTCGCAAATTATTACCTTAGTTAAATCAGCTTATTTGCGCTATTTGGAAGCTTTAGGAGAAAAAGTTGAAATTCCAGAGGGATTTTATCCAGGAGAGTATTTAATTCCCGTAGGGATTGCGGTAAAAGAAAGGTTTGGAAATAACCTTAAAAATGTATTTAAATGTGGAAAATTCGCAAATGTATTTTTAAAAACAGGATATACAGAAGACTCAAAAGAATATAAAGATTTTCGTGATTTTGTCGTTGATTCAATGATTGAAATGATTAAATCTGACTTACTTACTCTGGGCATTAAACACGATAGCTACTTCTCAGAAAGAAAGGAATTACATGACAAAAATAAGATTAATGAGGCAATTCAAACTCTACGCAGCATAAAGAAAAACGGAGAAAGTTTAATTTACGAAGGATTTTTAGAATCTCCAAAAACTGAAAAAGGAGTCGGAGTAATACCAGAGGGATATGAAGATTATGAACAAACCCTCTTTCGCTCAACTCTTTTTGGAGACGATCAAGATCGCGTAGTGGAAAAAGTTGAAAGAAATCCTCAACGCACTGACGAAGAAAATCAAAAATCTAAGAAAGTTCCTACTTATTTTGCTGGAGATATGGCTTATGTGGTAAGTAAATTTGAACGCGGAGCTAGAACTTTTATAATGCCTCTTGGATATGATCACGCTGGCTATGTAAAAAGACTAACTGCAGCAGTTGAGGCTCTAACATCTGGACAAGCAAAGCTAAAAGTCATTCTCTGCCAAATGGTAAAATTCGTCAAAAATGGCGAACCTTTAAAAATGTCAAAAAGATCAGGAAATTTTATCACAGCTCGCGAAGTGATTGATGAAGTTGGCGCTGATGCTTTGCGGTTCATCATGTTAACTCGTAAAAATGATGCACCATTTGATTTTGATTTAGCAAAAGTAATTGAACAATCCAAAGATAATCCAATTTTTTATGTGCAATATGCTCATGCTAGATGCTGCTCTGTACTTAGAAATTTAAAGGCTGAAGGAATCTTACCAGAAATTGAATCGCAAAAAATTGATGAATCAGTTTTAAAAAATTTAACTGATGAAGCAGAAATTGAATTGATTAAAAAAATTGCTTCATTTCCAAGAATAATTGAATTAGCCGCAATAAATTATGAACCACATAAAATTGCTTTCTATTTACAAGAACTTGCCGCTAACTTCCATTCTCTGTGGAATAAAGGCAGTGAAAATCATGATTTAAAATTTATAGTTAAAGATAACTTGAATCTTACTAAATCAAGAATTTATTTAATAATTGCCCTTAAAATTATTATCGCTTCAGGCCTTGAAATATTTAATATCAAGGCAGTTGAAGAAATGCGTTAATTTTTTAAATTATGGAAGATTTTGGCTATTTAAAAGAAGAAAAAAGTAAATTTTCTGAATTACTAAAAAGATTTTTTCTGATTGGTGCTACGCTATTTTCTATTGCCTGCTTCATTTATGTTACAATCAGCGCTTATAATTTTGTTTATAATGACCAAAATAATAATGTTGAAACTATAAAATCTCCAGAAGGTGAAATTAAAGTTACCGAAGAAGTCCTTGTAAATGTTGATGCTGAGAAAGAAAAAACCAATTCAATTTATGATGATATTTTTGGTAGCAGGAAAGAATCTCTTACTCCTAAAATTCACTTAGCTCCTGAACCAACTCTTCCACCAAAAAGAGAGGAAAAACCGGCAGTAGTTTTAGATTCAATTGATGTCATGGATAATTTAGATCATAAAGCTCAAAAAGATCAAAGAATTGTTGTTTATACCAATCAAAAGAAAGAAGATTCTGGTTCAAAAGACCTTTTAACAAAAGGATCGGTGCCAGCAAAAGAAACTCATACTAATGCCGCTGTTACTAAAAAATCTTCTAACAGAGGTTTAATAAAAGTTCAGATTGCTGCCTTAACTTCTAAAAGTGCAGTTGATGATTATTGGAAAAAGCTCAATCGCCATAATTCAAGACTATTTTCGGGATTAAAGCTATCTACTGAAAAAGTTGATTTAGGAAAAAGAGGATTATTTTATCGGGTGCAAATTGGTAATTTTGCCAATCAAATAGAGGCTGAAGAATTTTGTAAAAGTTATGTTTCGCAAGCTCAGAAGAGTAAGGCTGATTGTATTATGGTGGAGTAGAAATTCATCCTTGAGCGAAAGCGAAGGATCTCTTTCAAACTCATGAGATCCTTCGCTTATCTCAGGATGACAGCCCTTAAATATCGTGAAACTCTCTAATCTCACCCACCAACCCCGCATATTCCTCAGGAACATTCATTCTACTTAAAATCCAATCATAAATTGCCAAATCATCTTCATTTATGAATTTTTGATAAAGATCTAATTTTTCATCATCAAATTCATTAATTTTCTCTACGATATATTTTCCAAGCAAAATATCAGTTTCTTTACAGCCTCTATGCTGTGATCGGTAAAGAATTTGCTTTATCAGAATTTCTTTATTCATTATAAGTAAGATTTGATTTTTTTAATTAATTCCAAAACATCTTTTTCTTCATAAAATTTTACAGCGCCTCCCCAAACTGGATTTGGAAAAGATAAATCATTTTCAAAACGCGCAATAATATGAATATGACATTGACGCACCATATTGCCAAGTACAGCAATATTAAGTTTGGTTGGTTTAAATTCTTTTTGTAGTATTTTAGAAACTACATTTATTTCACGAAGAACTTCTGTTTGATTTACAAAATCAAGATCGGTTAACTCAACTAAATTAGGTTGGCGAGGCACTAAAATAAACCATGAATAATTGGCGTTATTCATCAAAAGTAATTGTGAAATTTTAAAATCATGCACAAAAAATGTATCCGCTTGCAATTTTTGATCAAGTTTGAACATGTTGATTGACGAGTAAGATTAATTAAGAAAAAATGATAATATTAAAAATTCCGCAAAACATTAAACATATTTAACAAATTTTCTACAAGTGCTTAAATTTCTTTCAATCCAAAACATTGTTTTAATTGATAAAACTGAAATTGAATTTTCATCTGGGCTTTGCGTTTTAAGCGGAGAAACTGGTTCTGGAAAATCAATTTTACTTGATGCTCTTGGTCTGGCAATTGGCTTTCGCTCTAACTTGCGCCTAATTGGCAATGATGAAAATAAAGCTTTTGTTGCTGCACAATTTGACATTAAAAATAATTTATTCTGTCAAAATATTTTAAAAGAAAATGATCTTTTAGATGCTGAAAATCCTGATTTGTTAAATATTCGCAGAATCATTCAAGAAAATTCTGCCAGCAAAGTTTATATTAATGACATTTTAATTGGCGTAAATTTACTTAATCAAATTGGTGAAACTTTAGTTGAAATTCATGGGCAACATGATCAAAGAGGCCTTTTAAATTCAAGCTTTCACAGCGAAATTTTAGATGAGTTTGCCCAAAATCAAAATCTACTAAAAGATCTTAGAAAAATTTACGATGATTTAAAAGAAACTGATAAAAAAATCTTTGAAATTAAAGCTAAAAAAGAACAAGCAGAAAGAGAAAGGGATTATCTTGATTACATTATTAAAGAGTTAGAAAAAGCTAATCTTAAAGCTGGTGAAGAAGATGAATTATCTAATAAAAAAGATCAATTTCAGGCTAAAGAAAAAATTCTAAATTTCTTATCTGAATTAAAATCTAATCTTACTGAAGCCAACTCTAATCTAATTTTATCGCAGAAACTTATTATTCGTAATCAACATTTAATTAATAATTATTTACCTGAAGAAAAAGAAGATTTTGAAAAATTAAGCGAAAAAATCGATCAAGAAAATAATGAAATTGAGTCTGCAATATCAAACATCACAAGCTCTGAGAGAAATTTAAATAACTTCACAGAAAGTTTGGAAGAAGTTGAAGAAAGGCTTTTTTATATTAGAAGTTTAGCCAGAAAATTTAGCACCACCACTGAAGAATTACCCAAAATAATTGCCGATGCAGAAGAAAAATTAAAATTAATAAAAAACGAAGAGGCCTTTACTCATGAGCTTGAAGAAAAAAGAAACGGACTTTTAAAAGATTACAAAATAATTGCCGATAAACTTAGCGAAAGAAGAAAAAAATCAGCTTTAATTTTAGCAAAAAAAGTTGAAGAGGAATTGAAGTTTTTGAAGATGGATGGAACTAAATTTTTGGTTGAGGTTAAACAAAATGAGATACTTCGCTACGCTCAGGATGACACCAAACACCCTCCTTCTGATATAGCACACTGTCATTCTGAGCGTAGCGAAGAATCTCTTTCAAATTTACATCTAAGTCCAACAGGCTATGACAAAATCCGCTTCCTCTCTTCAATTAACAAAAATAATTTTGAAGATATTTCAAAAATTGCTTCTGGTGGCGAACTTTCCAGATTCATGTTGGCTTTGAAAGTTTCGTTAATGGATGTCAAATCTAGACCAACAATAATTTTTGATGAAATTGATACTGGAATTGGTGGAAGCACAGCTGATGCGGTTGGTAATCGCCTAAAAACTCTATCAAAAAATCTACAAGTTTTAGTTGTTACTCATCAACCACAAATTGCTGCTAAAGCAGACATTCATTTTAAAATTAGAAAAACTTCTAACGACAACAAAATAAAAACTCTGATTGAAAAATTAGATGATAAAAATCGTGAAATTGAAATTGCCCGAATGTTATCTGGTGAAAAAATTACGCCAGAGGCGCTTGCTGCTGCTAATCGTTTGATATATTGATTTAAATGCTTTACTTGGAAATATCACTTAACATTATTAACCGTTGGTTGAGCGTAGTCGAAACCATTGGAAGCTTCCTGCTTTGGATTCACAACGCAGAAGGAACCCTCCGATGGTTTTGACTACTCTCAACCAAAGGTTAAGAGAATTTCTATTTAAGATTACTTTGAATTTTAAATTTAGGTTTTACACTCGAACGCATTCACTTTTTTCAACTTTCTAAATTTTAAAAATGTCACAAGACGGTGCCGCAATAAGGCATTTTAGAAACTTTGGTATTATTGCTTTTCTCATAATTTTTGTTCTTGCTCTTTGTTTTTACATAACAGGCTCTCTTATTGTGATGTCTGTTAATGGCAAATGGGAAATTATAAAATCGTATTGGAATTTATCCTTAGATAAACAATTTGTTTATCTTTACAAAACCATGGAAGGCTATTGGCAATTCTACTTTAAACATCGCTCAAAACTTACAACTACAAGTCATAATGGCTTTGTCATTAAACTTTGGCTTTTTACCTTCATCCCTTACACATTATTAATAGTTATTGGCTGGATTTTTAGAGCTCCATTAAAAGATTGGAGACCATTCAAAAAAGCAGAATCAGTTCATGGTGAAGCCAGATGGGCCAATACCAAAGATATTAAAAAAATGGGTTTGCGCTCTAAAAATGGCGTTTTGCTTGGTATGTATAATAATAAAAGGCTGGTCGCAGATGGTTATCAGCATATCTTATTATTTGCTCCAACAGGTTCTGGTAAAGGTGTGGGCTTCGTAATTCCTAATTTATTATTTTGGAATGAATCGGTAATCGTTCATGATATTAAGTTAGAAAACTATGAATTCACCTCTGGCTGGAGAAGAAATCATATGAAACAAAAAGTGTTTCTATGGAACCCAGCAGATCCAGATGGCATTTCTCATTGCTATAATCCAATGGATTGGATCAGTAAAAAACCGGGACAAATGGTTGATGATGTTCAGAAAATCTGCAACTTCCTGCTTCCAGAACAAGAATTTTGGCAAAATGAAGCTCGCGCTCTTCTTACTGGTGTTATGCTTTATTTAGTGGCCGACCCTAATAAACCCGCCACTTTAGGAGAAGTTGTTAGAACCCTTAGAAATGACGATGTTATTTATAATTTAGCAGTAGTTCTTGATACCATGGGCAAAATAATTCACCCAGTTTCTTACATGAATATTGCCTCTTATTTGCAAAAACCAGATAAGGAACGAGGTTCAGTTACTTCAACTGCTAACTCATCTTTAGAACTTTGGTCAAACCCTTTAATTGACACCACCACCGCAACCAGTGATTTCAACTTACATAAGTTTAAAACCGAACCGCATACCGCTTACATCGGCCTAACCCCTGATAACATCAGCCGTTTAAAACCTTTAATGGGAATGTTTTATCAACAAGCTGCAGCATTTTTTACCGCAAAATTGCCACAACCACATGAAAAATTTGGCGTTTTAATGCTAATGGACGAGTTTCCAACTCTTGGTAAAATGGAACAATTTTTAGCAGGTATCGCTTATTTTCGAGGTTACAAAGTCAGGCTTTTTCTCATCATTCAAGATACAGAGCAGCTAAAAGGAATTTACGAAGAAAGTGGTATGAACTCATTTTTATCAAATTCAACTTTCCGCATTACATTCTCAGCAAATAACATGGAAACTGCCAATTTGATTTCGCAACTTTTGGGAAATAAAACTGTTAATCAAGTTTCTTACAATAAACCAAAATATCTTGATCTTAATCCTGGCGCTCGTTCATTACATGTTTCAGATGTGCAGCGCGCTTTATTACTACCACAAGAAGTAATTCAACTGCCACGCGAAGATCAGATAATTTTAATTGAAGCTCAGCCACCAATTCGCTGTAAAAAAATCTTCTACTTTAAAGATAAATTCTTTACTCACAGATTGTTGAAGAAGATTAAAATTCCTCAACAAAAACCTTACATGCCTGATTATAGCAAAAACAAATCTTCCAAAGAGCCAGAAGGTGGTGAAGCCTCAGCCTCGGGCGGCGCCTTAAATGGATAATAATTTAATAAATTAAAATGTTAATTTCATCAAAAGCCATTAAAGCAGCAGTAATTGGAGATCCAATCTCACATTCTTTATCGCCCAAAATTCACAATTTTTTATTAGAAAAATATCAAATTGATGGCATTTATCTTGCTTTGCAAATTCACAAAAATGATCTTTCAAATTCAGTTGAATCGCTTGTAAAAATGGGTTTCGCTGGCTTCAATGTCACAATTCCTCATAAAGAAGAAATATTTAAAATTTGTGATTTTAAAAGTAAAACTGCCACTTTAACTGGCGCTGTAAATACCATAATTGTTACTGAAGATAAAAAACTTTTTGGTCATAATTCTGATGCTGAAGGATTTTTAAATAATTTAAAAAACTGCCATCCAGATTTTGATTTAAAAAATAAAACTGCTTTTGTAATTGGTGCTGGAGGAGCTTCCAGAGCCATTATTTACGCTTTAATAAAATCGGGAGTGAAGAAAATCTTTATTACCAATCGCAATGAAAATCGCGCTTTAGAATTGATTAAAAGTTTTAATGAATATGCTACAAAAAAATCTTGTAAAATTGAGATTTTATCAGCAAAAGTTTTTGAAGAAAGTTTGAATGAATGCGATATTTTAATAAATTCAACATCACTTGGAATGCAAGGGCAAGAAGCATTGCAAATTGATTTAAAAAATTTACAAAAATCAGCAATTGTTTACGATATTGTTTACAAACCTTTAATGACTGATCTTTTGCAGACAGCTGAAAGAAACGGCAATAAAATTCTTACTGGAATTGGCATGTTAACTCATCAAGCCTTGATTGGATTTGAAGCTTGGTTTAAGAAAAAACCTGAAATTGATAAAGAATTAGAAAACAACGCCATAGCTTGGTCACAATCTTAATAGCTTAAATATGCTAAATATAATAAAATCAACAATCCGAATCATAAAATCTTTTACAATTTTTTTATTACTGCTCTGTTTAGTAGTTTTTATGATTGATAATCGTGAAATTATTACCATAAACACTTATCCACTGCCATTCAAAATTGAGCTTAGGGCATTCTTGGTTATGATTTTATTCTTTGTTCTTGGAATGTTATTTGGGTTTTTGGTTTTTTCGCAAAAGATGATTAGTAAATCGATTAGTAATTTTAAGGATCGTCGTAGGATTCAGAAGTTGGAGAAGGCTGGTAAAAATGAACCCGTTTCAAACTAAAGTTACATCACCCGTCTCAGATGCTTAACCATTTGATCCACCCTCTTTTTCAAAGAGGGCTAAAAGCGCAGGAAGCCCTATTTGAAAAAGATGGTGGATCAATCTAATAGCGATTGAGACGGGTGATTTAAATAATTACCATAATCCTTCAATCAATTCTTGATTTAAAACTTTCAGCAAATAATATGCCGCACATCTCATCTTTACTTACTGTGTTTCCTTACTCTTCAACAGTAAATATTCTAACTAAAATTACTAATTTAAACCTTAACCAAACTAAATATGGCAAGTAATCTGACTGTAATGGGCAATAAAGAAATTTTGCTGGTTGCTGAAAATATCGCTCATGAAAAAGGCATCACACCTGCAGAAGTTGTAGGCGCCATGGAAGAAGGCATCAAACTTGCCGCAAAGAAAAAATATGGTACTCACTTAGAAATTGACTGCAAAATTGATAAAAAATCTGGTCAAATTAAGTTATTTAATAATCTTCAAATTGTTGCCGATGATTCTATTGAAGGTTTTGATGTAAGAACTCACATCACTTTAAAATACGCTAAGCAAGAAGATAAAAATGCTGAACTTGGCGGTTTCATAGTTCAAGAACTTCCTCCAATTGACTTAAACCGCGTGGTTGCGCAAGTTGCTAGAAATGAAATTATTAAAAAAGTTAAAGAAGCTGAAAAAAATAAAGAATATAACGAATTTAAAGAACGCATTGGCGATATTGTTAGCGCTTCTGTCAAAAAAGTTGGTCTTAAAAATATCGTTATGGAAGTTGATGGTTACGAAGCTGTTATTCATGAAAGCGGCCTAATTCCAAGAGAAAATTTCCGTGTTGGTGATCGCATGAGAGTTTATGTTGAAGATGTTAGAAAAGAGCCACATGGCGCGCAAATCTTCTTGTCTCGTACTCATCCACAATTTTTGGTTAAACTTTTTGAACAAGAAGTTCCTGAACTTTATGATGGTAATATTGAAGTTAAAGCTGTGGCTCGCGATCCAGGATCTCGCGCTAAAATTGCAATTTATTCAAGAAGAGATGATATTGATATTATTGGTTCATTCATTGGAATTAGAGGCAGCAGAGTTCAATCTGTAAGTTCTGAACTTCGTGGTGAAAAAATTGACATTATTAAATGGTCATCAAATGTTGCTGAAATGGTTGTGAGTTCATTAACTCCTGCTAAAGTTAGCAAAGTTGTAGTTGACGAAGAAAATGGTTTGATTGAAGTTGTGGTTGCTGAAGATCAGCTTAGCCTTGCTATTGGTCGTGGTGGACAAAATGTTAAACTAGCTTCTAAAATGGTTGGTTATAAAATTGATGTCATGACTGACGAGCAAGAATCTGTAAAAAGAACCGCAGAATTTAACCAAGCTTCTAAATTATTTGTTGAAGCTCTGGATGTTGAAGAAATGATCGCTAACTTACTTGCATCTGAAGGTTTCTTATCGGTTGAAGATTTAGCTGAAGCTGAAATTTCTGAAATTCAATCTATTGAAGGATTTGATGAAGAAGTTGCAAAAGAACTTAAGAGAAGAGCTGAGGAATATTTACAGAAAACTGCTTAGATAAAAAAGTATCGTCATCCTCAATGCTTACGCGTCAAGGATGGCAGACTTTTTTATAAGATTTAAATTCAGGCTCATTTGAGCTTGTAAAACAATATATCGTTCAAATGACTGAAACTGACAATCAAAACACAACTCGCTCAACACTTACATTAAAACTTAAGCCAGCTGCTGATTCATCAACTCTTACCTTAAAGAATGTTGAAAATAAAAAAATTAGCAGCTCTTCCTTTCAAGTTACAATTAAAGGTAGAAAGAGAGAGGTTAAAAATGACTCTTCTGAATTAAATAAGAGAGAGCTTGAAGCTAGATTTAAAGCAGTTTCTGAAACAAAAAAATTAAATTTAGAAGATGATGTTAATAGTCATGACATTTTGAGTAAACTTGCCAAAAGCAAAAAACAAGAACAAGCACAAGAAGAAACTGAATCTGAAGTAATTCAAAATGAAGTTGCAACTAATGATGCAAATATTTCTACAGAAGTAGAAGTTAAAGAAGTTGTTAAAGAGAAAAAAGAAAGCTTAGATTTAGATAATTTTGATGTTAGAAATAAAATAAAACAAAGTGTTGCCATCACTAATCGCAAAAAGGAAGAAAGAGAAAAAATTATTGGGGAAAGAAAAAGACTAGAAGATGAGAAACTCGCGCTTGAAAAAATAGAAAAAGAAAAAAAATTAAAACAAAAGAAATTTACTTCTAACCCTTCTAGCAACACTTCAAGCTTTGAAAAAGAAGATTCTTTTGCTAAAAAAAGCAAGCCCTCTTTCCGCAACGACAGATCATCTAGCAAAAAATTTACTTATATAGTTGATGAAGATGGCTCTTACTCTGACAGCTTTTCAAGAAAAAGAAAAAGACAAAAATTAAAACAACAACAACTAGAACAATCTCAAAAAGAATATAAAAAAGTTGCACGCGAAGTTATGCTACCTGAACTTATCACAGTTTCAGAACTTTCTGATCGTATGTCAGAAAAAGCTGGCGATTTGGTAAAAAAACTTTTTGTGATGGGAATGGTTGCCACCAGTAATCAAGTTATTGATGCTGATACTGCTGAGCTTCTAGTTGTAGAATTTGGACATACTGCAATAAGAGTTTCTCACTCTGATGTAGAAAATATTTTAGAAGAAGATGATCCAACAGTTGAAAAATTACCAAGAGCTCCTGTAGTTACTATTATGGGACATGTGGATCATGGCAAAACTTCACTTCTTGATGCAATTCGCACTACCGATATTGTAAGTGGAGAAAGTGGTGGAATTACTCAACATATTGGCGCTTCTAGAATTAAAACCAATTGTGGAAAATATATTACATTCTTAGATACTCCAGGTCATGAAGCTTTTACTGAAATGCGTTCTCGTGGCGCTAATGTAACAGATGTAGTGGTTTTAGTTGTGGCAGCTGACGATGGAGTTAAAGCTCAAACAATTGAAGCTATTCATCATGCTAAAGCTGCTGGTGTTCCAATAATTGTTGCTGTTAATAAAATTGATAAGCCTGATGCTGACCCGCAGCGCGTTAAAAACGAACTTTTATCTTACGATATTATCGCTGAAGACTTGGGCGGTGATGTTATGTTCATTCCAGTTTCTGCTAAAAATAAAATCAATCTTGATAAGCTTGAAGAAGCAATTTTATTGCAAACTGAAGTATTAGAATTGAAAGCTCCTTATTCTGGAAAATCAAGCGGTGTGGTTATTGAATCAAGAATCGATCCAGCAAAAGGGGTGGTTGCAACTCTCTTGGTTCAAAAAGGTACCCTTGATATTTCAGACTTAATTGTGGTTGGAACTTCTTACGGTAAAATCAGAAAAATGACTGATGATAAAGGCAAAAATATTAAAATTGCCACTCCATCAATGCCAGTTGAAGTACTTGGTTTAGATAATGTACCTAATGCTGGAGATAGATTTGTTGAGGTTTCTGAAGAAAGACAAGCTCGTGAAATTATTTCTTATCGCTCTAGAAAAGATAAGGAAGAAAAATCTTTAAAAAATTCAGCTAGAAGTTTTTCTGATATTTTTAAAGAATCTGGAAAAGGCACTTTAAAATATTTAAATATTATTATTAAAGGCGATGTACATGGTTCTGTTGAAGCCTTACAAGGAAGCATTACCAAACTTAATACTGATGAAGTTGCAATTAAAGTGATCCACTCTGCAACTGGCGGAATCACTGAAACTGATATTAGTTTAGCAGCAGTTTCTGGCTCAATTATTATTGGCTTTAATGTTAGAGCTAATGTTGCAGCTAAAGAATTGATAAGAGTTAAAAATATTGATGTTCGTTATTACTCAATCATTTATAATGTTGTTGATGATCTAAAACTTCTACTTTCTGGAATGTTAGAACCAACTAAAAATGAAGAATATCTTGGACAGGCTGAAATTAGACAAGTTTTCAAAGTTTCTGGAGTTGGGAAAATTGGTGGTTCAACAGTTATTGATGGCGTCCTTAAAAGAAGCGCTAAAGCTAGATTGCTGCGTGATAATGTGGTAATTTATGATGGCGTTCTAAAAACTCTAAAACGCTTTAAAGATGATGTTAAAGAAGTAAAAAGTGGTTTTGAATGCGGAATTGCTTTTGAAAATTATGAAGATATTAAAGAGAAAGATATGGTTGAATGTTACGAGATTGTTGAGCAGAAGAGATCTTTGTAACTTCAAAAATATTTTTAAATAAAAAGGTATCTTATGGAGAATAAGAAATATGCGTTCTCTTTGATCGAACTTTCAATAGTAATATTGGTAATCGGAATTTTGATCGCTGGAATTATTGGTGCTCAAAATCTTATAATAAAATCAAGATTATTTAGCACCAGAGCCATTACTAAAAGCTCCCCAGTTATAGGAATAAAAGATCTTTCTTTGTGGCTTGAAACAACTTCAGATAAAAGTTTTTTATCTGATTACACTAATAATGATGCTATCGCGGCGGCTTCTGGAGCTAAAGTTTGGCTTGATCTAAATAATCAATCCATAACAAAAAATCATGCCCTCAGTACTTCCAGCTATCCGCATGCAAGTAATCCAGCCTATTTTGAAAATGGTATAAATTCTTTGCCATCACTTAAGTTTGACGGCAGTTACGACTATTTAAACCTCACTAATACCTCACTTCTGAACAATACATCCTACACCATATTCGTCGTAGAGAAATCAACAAAAGCCACTGGCAAAACTAACTATTGGCTAGCACCTAAAGCAGCAACATCTTGTAGCGCGAACACCTGCTTTAACATGGGTCACGAAAATTTAACCTCCGGCACCTACACAATCTATATGTCTCATTTTGCAAATTTTCTAGCCACCACTTCAACTCAAATATCAGGCCTCGCCTACAAAAATAATATTCCAATATTGCATAGCGGATTTTTCTCTACAGCTGGAAGCAGAAAGTATTTCTACAATGGTAACTGTAGAAAAAACTGACACTACAACTTCACAAATGACTGGAAATTCTGGACTAAATATTGGAGACTCTAGAGGATTTGGTGGCGGTAGTTTTTATCAAGGCTTAATTGGAGAAATTATAATTTATCGCAGAGCCCTTACCGTAGAAGAAAGGTGGGCAGTTGAAAGTTATTTGGGACAAAAATGGGGAATTAAAGTTAAACAAAATTAAATAAAATATGAAATATACACTCTCTTCTCGCATCATTCACTGGTTAATGGCGGTAATTATCATTGCACTTCTCATACTTGGAATCTACATGACTGAATTCCTTTCAAAAGAAGCTCCTAATAGAATGGAAATTTATAATCTTCATAAATCACTTGGGGTTATTGCTTTAATTTTCATTTTCTTACGCATCATTAATCGCCTTGCAAAACCAGCACCAAAACTTCCTGAAACAATAGCAAAATCAGAAAGAATTTTGGCACATTTAGGTCACTTTGGACTTTATGTTTTAATGGTTATTGTGCCACTTTCTGGATATTTAATGTCTAATTCATTTGGTTATCCCGTTCATCTTTTTTCAATTAAAATGCCTACAATCGCTCAAACTAACTTTGACTTAGGTAAAATTTTTGCCGAAACTCATGAAATTGCAGCATACGGACTTCTTGCTTTATTAGCTCTGCACATTTTAGGCGCAATTAAACATCGTTTTTTTGACAGACCTGAAAATGATGTTTTAAAAAGAATGCTCTAATATGCTAAAAAATCGAATCATTCCGTGCCTTGATGTAAAAGATGGCCGCGTGGTAAAAGGTGTAAATTTTGAAAATCTGATTGATGCTGGCGATCCAGCTTCTCAAGCAAAATTTTATTATGAAGAAGGTGCTGATGAATTATGTTTTCTTGACATTACCGCTTCTAACGAAAATCGTTCAGCCATTTTCGATACAGTAAAAAAAGTTGCTCAAGTTTGTTTCATTCCTTTAACGGTTGGTGGTGGAATTAGAACTATGGAAGATTTTCAGCAATTGCTTTTAAGTGGTGCTGATAAAGTTTCCGTAAATAGTGCGGCCATAAAAAATCCTGATTTAATTTCTGAAGCCGCCAACAAATATGGCGCGCAATGTGTAATTGTTGCAATTGATGCCAAAAAAAATGCTCAAGGAAATTACGAAATTTTTACTCATGGTGGCAGAAATTCTACAGGAATTGATGCAATTGAATGGGCAAAAAAAGTTACTGAACTTGGTGCTGGAGAAATTCTTTTAACATCAATGGATAAAGATGGAACCAAATCTGGCTATGATTTAGAACTAATTCAAAAAATTACTTCCCAAATTTCAATTCCCATAATCGCTTCTGGCGGAGTTGGAAATTTACAACATTTGGCTGAAGGCATAAAAGCTGGAGCCAATGCTGCCCTCGCTGCTTCAATTTTCCATTTCAAAGAATATTCAATTCGTCAAGCTAAAGAATTTTTAGTGAAAGAAAATATTGCGGTTAGAGTGTAGACTTATCGCATTAAAAAAGGTTGGTCTGAAGATGGACCAACCGAAAGTGCAAAACATTCAGAAAAAAGAGCAGCCAGCAGAACCGCTACTCGTCTTTCTGATTCAGGAAAATCCAATGAAAGAGTCTAAGAATAAGAATGTTTAATTTTCTTAGGTTTTTGTTTTGAGATTGATGTGGCTAAAGCGATTAGATATTTTTTGCTTTGGGTGCTTTCAATGCGGCTGAATGCCTTTACCAATGGCAAAAGTTCTTTATCAAACATCTTGGTTTCTTTTACCTGCCTTTTACTACTTTTGAAATTATAATTATAATAATCACGATCAGCTTTTATTCCCAAGAAAAAGTCGTTTATTGGCTTATTTAGAAGCTGCGAAAATTCAAAAAGTTTACTGGCACTAACGCGGTTTTTTGCCTTTTCATATTTCTGAATTTGTTGGAAAGATAATCCTGTAAGCTCACCTAATTGATCTTGCGTCATACCAGCGGCAATACGAAATTGTTTTAATTTTTGAGCAATATATTCATCAACTGGCGTTACTTTATCTAATAACATTTTTTTAGTTCTTTGGTTTGTGAATTAAAAATACCAAAAGTATTAATATTAATAAAATTAGCGGATAAAAACCGTATTTAGAGTAAATCGTTGGCTCAAGACTTTTAATAAAACTTACATCAATAAATCCTTCTTCATTAAGATCGATTTTTTTGACAACTCTACCAAAAGGATCAAAAAAAGCTGTGATACCAGTATTAGCAACTCTTGCTAAAGATATTCCATATTCCACGGCACGCATTTTTGCCATATCAAAATGCTGATATGGCCCAGAGCTTTTGCCAAACCATGCATCATTTGTAAGGTTGACTAAAAGATCGGGGCGATTTTTCTTATCTATAATTTTATCAGAAAAAATCACTTCATAACATAATAAAGGACTGAAAGACAAAGAGCTGGTTTTAACCGTTTTTGCCCCCTCACCTTCACTAAATCCAATTGCCCCATCAGTAATTTTACTGACAAAGGGTAAATATTTTTGTAACGGTACATATTCGCCAAATGGCACTAAATGATGCTTGTCGTAATAATCTATTACACCTGAATCTCCAACTGCAAAAACACTGTTCCACACACCTTCAACTTCATCTAAAGAGGAATATTTTACCCTTACAGCACCAGTAATTAGCGCCCCATCACTTGGGGTTGCCAATTTTAACTTATCAAGCAACTCAGGGTTACCATCAATGGCATAAGGTACTGCGGTTTCTGACCAGATAACAATTTTAACTGTGTTTAAATCTTGTGAATTTGTTAGCTTAACATGTTTTAAAAAATTCCGATATTTCTGCTGCGCATCCCACTTCATGTCTTGCTGGATATTGCCCTGCACCAATCGCAATTTTTTATCTTCTTCTGCCATGATTTTGCTTTCATCAATGCAATAATGTCCATAAAAAAGGCTTAAAATAAAAAAGAAAAATAAAGTTGTGCCAAAAATTTTATCACTAAAATTGGATTTTTTAATGGAAATTTTTCTATTTTCAAATTTAAAAAATGAGGTTGGGATAAGGCAAATAAAGACTGAGAAGAGACTTAAACCCCATATTCCAAAGATATTAGCTATTTGGCTTAAACTATCGCTAAAAGACCAAATATAGCCAAGTAAATTCCATGGAAAACCTGTAAATAAAAAGGCGCGTAATATTTCAAAAATCAGCCAAAAAATAGCAAAAATTATAGCTTTTTGATAAGTTGCCAAAAAATTAAATTTTTTGATTAAAGCTTTGTAAGATAAGGCAAATAAGGCTAGATAGATTGCTAAAACCCCTGGAATCAGAGTGACTGCGAAAGGAATTAACCAAGCGAATTGTGAGGCATCAACTAAAAGTGCGATTGCGATCCAATAAACTCCCGCCAAGAAATATCCAAAACCATAAAACCAACCAAGCCAGAAGATTCGCTTTTTTTGTCCTTCATTTTCTAGTAAGAAATAAAAAGCTGAAATTGAAATAATTGCTGCGGGGAAAAAATGAATTGGGGCGAAGGCTAAGTTGCATAATGCTCCAGCGATGAAGGATGTGAAGAATTTGCTTTTTAGGAAGGTTTTTATTTTGTTCATATTTTTAATAAATTGATAAAGTCGTAAAACGCTCTAATTGTCATCCTGAACGAAGTGAAGGATCTCTTCTCAGTCTCATGAGATGTTTAGCTTCGCTCAACATGACAAAGTAGCTGTTTTGATTAATTCCTTACATAAACCTCAAAATCATAAACAACTTTTTTATCTGAAGGTTTTATTTGGTCAAAAATATCGGGATTTTTTATTGGAAGATTTTTCTGCAACATTTTTATATCGCCTACCATCACGATTCGAGATTCATAATGAAAGTTTTTAAAGAATATCTTTTTAAACTCTGGATCCAACAAATAATACTCTAAGAAGCCAATATAACAGCGATCTGCCGCGTTAAATTTATCTGCATTAATGAATATCAGCTTTATATTCTGATTTTTTATTTGGCTTTTCAAAGATTCAAATAAATAAGTAAAAGTAAAAACCTTATTTTGATCATTAACATCATAAAAGAATTTGCCTTTCCCACCATATTCTGCACCAATGAAAGCCGTATGACTTTTTAAATAATTCTCCTTACCTAAATAATTTATAATAGGAAATTGGTGAGAATTTAGATCTGAAAATACTAGAATTCCATCTTCTTTCTTAGGCGCGTAAATTTTTGCATAATTAGCAATATTATCAGAAAGAGTGTTGGGAAATTGAGGAATGCGAATTTTGTTGTCAGAAAAATCCACAACTGCTTTTACATAAGAATAAAAAAGAGCAGAAATTGTAACTGTTACAACAAAAACAAAAAATGGTGAGAATTTTTTATAAAATTTAGCGTGTAGCTTTTCAAAGAAAAATAAAACTATAAATAATGATAAGAGATTTACAGTAACAAAGCCCCGAAGCCCTAAATATTTTATGGATAATAGCGTGGTTATTAGCAATAAAATATAGACACAAACGGCAATAATAACTTTTTTACCAAAATTTTTAGTTTTAAAAATTTGCCACTGAGATGGCTGCTCTTTTTTGATTCTTATAAAAAAAACAATAGGAATTATTAAAGCTGCAAACCACCAACTATTTATAAATCCCGCACTGGAAAATATCAGCCATGGAAAATTATCTAAATCAAAAATAGGCAAAAAAACCAATGATGTGATTATGAATTTATTTTCACTAAAAGAGAATTTTTGCGACCCAATTAAATCATAAGTAAATTTTAGCAGACAGATTGTTGCAATTGCATAAAAAACCGCTCCTTGATCGATGGTGCCAATATTTTCTAAAACCGTTAACACTGAAGCGGCAGTAAATAATAAAGCCAAAATCTTGTCATTATAAGAAAATTTTAGACGAGAAAAAATTAGAAAAATAAAAGCATAAATTACAGTTTTTACTGCCAGCTGCCTAAAAGAATTATCCAAAAATATTTTATAATTATCGTAAGAACCATAAACCTTTTGCCACATTGGTACCATGAATTCAAAGAATTCTGGAGTGAATTTAATCATGAAAAGTAAATAGGCACATCCAATCAAAACCGTGATTAATTTGTCTATTTCAAAGAAAAATTTGAGAGATTTTTTTTGCCAGAATTTATAAAATTCAATAAAAATTACAAAAATCAAATAATGCGGTTTTAAACATCCAATCAATCCCATCAATATTCCGCGCCATAAAAGTTCTTTTTTAGTTAAAAGAATTTTTCTCTCAAAAGAAAATGAAATATATGGATAAAGACAAATTAAAAGCAGACTGGTTTTAGTGCCAAATTCGCCAATTTGCAAAGCTGATATACGGAGAAAGAAACTTAAAACATAAGAAATAATAATCAGATTATAATGAGCTTTATCGTCGTAAATTGTGGTTTTTTGAAGAATTTTTGCTGACCAAAAGATTGCTAAAATTGCTAAAATATTTATAATCAGCTCTGAAGTGATGATTGGATTGATGTGAAGCAAGTTTGAAATGTGATATTCAACAGCATAAATGTAAAATGAGAGAGGAAAATTGCTCTCAAAAAAATGATAATAATATTTTTTTCCTTGAGCAATTTTTTTGCCAAGATCAATGTAAACACCAGTATCCGCACCAATATCAATTATGGAGCGTAGAAAAATGCTTAGTAAAAATATGAAGGCGCAAGAAATTATTAGAAAGTTTTTTGAACATAAAATTCTATTTCTTGTCATAGTTTGAGATAAATTATAATTCTTGTCATTTCTACTTCTTTCATTGTCATTTCTTACCTTGTCATTTCCACTTCTTTCTTTGTCATTCTCACGAAGGCGGGAATCCAGTTTTTAGTTTCTAAATTCCTGCCTTCGTGGGAATGACAATAATAGGAGACGCAATGACAATGAACTAGAATCTTCTGGTATAAATTTCAAAATCGTAAAGAGGTTTTTGTTTAGAAAGTTTTATATTATCAAAACTATCTTTTTCTTTTGAGAGAAATTCAATTTGCGGAATTTCTTTTAGATTTTTAACAGCAAAAATTCTTCCCCCATATTTGTAATTTTCTAAGAAAATTTTTCTAAATTCTAAATCTTGAAAATAATATTCTAAAAATTGAATTGTACAGCGATCCTTACTCATCAAATATGTTAAGTTATTGATGAATAGAATTTTAGTATTTTTATCTGACATTCTATTTTTCAAATTATTCATCATATAATTTATAGTAAAATTCGCCTCTTCAGATTTTTTTTGACTAATTTTATCAAATAAAAACATTGTTCTAATTTTTTCATCACTTCTTCCTTCACCAAGAAAATTTACCATCGGCATTCTGTCAAGAATATGATATGAGAAAATTAGAACTTGATCATCTTTCTCTTTTAAATGTGCTTTGGAATATTCAATTAGGCTTTCGCTGAAGAAGTTGGGAGATTTGTAAGAGGCATTTCCTTGATAGGAATCAGTGATCGTAAAAATATAAAAAGATAATAAACTGGCTGCTAAAAAAGATTGGATAAAGATGAAAAAAGAAGAAGATTTTTGATAATATTTTTGATATAATTTTTCATTTAAAAATAAAAAGCAGAAGAAAATTAATACCGACATTAAGTTAAAAATTTTCGACTTTTGTTCAGCCAGAATGAGCGCAATGTAAACTACTACAATGAAGGTTAACAAGCTTATTAATAAAGATATTATCGAACATTCTTTGCTAAATTTTGGAAAGTCTTTTTGTAATTTTTTAAAAAGACAAAATGAAACAATTGGAATTATAATCATCCAGAAAAATATCAGAGATCTCACGGTTTCTAGGTCTTCATCTAAAAAGGATAACAGCAATAAACCGCCTATTAAAAACACATCATTAGTGGTGAGATTGTTTTTTTGTGACTTTATAAAATCATAAAAAAACTTTATGAAAACCGCAGTTGTTAGGCCAAAAAAGCATGCTCCTTGATCTTCACTGATTAATCCTTCTAATAAAAGAATGATGCCGCTTGCAAGCCCAACTAAAAATAAAATTTTATCTTGAGATGAAAATTTTTGTTTTAAGAAAACCAAAAAAATACCTAATATGATGATTTTCTCAAAAATATTATAGGATAAATAATAGATAAAATTATCGCTTTCATAGGCCTGATAAACGCTTGACCACATTGGCACCATATATTCAAAAAATTCTGGCGTGAATTTTACCATGAAGACCAAATAAGCGCATCCAACCAAAAGCATTACTAATTTATCTAATTCTAAGAAAAATTTTGGAGATTTATTTTGCCAAAATCTGTTTAGCTCAATAGCAATTGGAAGAATTATATAATGTGGTTTAAGACATGGAATCAACCCCACCAATATTCCACGCCATATTTTATCTTTGTTATTAAGTGGAATTTTTCTGGCAAAAGAATAGGAAATATATGGAAAAGCTAAAGCCAGATAGAAAGAAGTTTTAGTTAAAAATTCATTATATGCTAAAGTTTCAACACGCAAAAAGAAACCAAGCGCGAATGAACTAATGATAAGGTTTTGATGAGTTTTGCTAAGGTCAGATTTCTTTAAAATATATGATGAAGAAACTATAGAAATAATTCCCAAAAAATTTACAAAATAATCTGCAATAATTATTTGACTAAAACCTGTAAATTGTGCTATGTAATATGGAACTAAATGTACGAAGAAAGAAAGTGGAAAATTGCTTTCAAAAAAATCGTAATAATAGCGTCCACCTTGCGCAATTTTAGCAGCAATTTCAAGGTAGAAGCCGCTATCATAGCCAATATCTACCCTTGATCTAAGAAAAATACTTAGCAGAAAAATGATAGAAACTGACCAAAGGCAGAAATTTTTTGAGCCTAAAAGTTCATCAACTTTACTTAAAAAGCTTTGAGATTTTAATAATAAAAAACTCTCCAGTTTTTTGCCGTAAATTTGTCTTTTTTCTTCAATGTTTTTTTGAATTTCTAAAGTGTCGATCTTTATCATTATAGTTAAGAAAACTGGTTGAATCTTTTGCGTTCTAGATGAAAATAAAGTAAGACTTATAAAAATATTTAAATTCAAAAAAAGATCCTAAAACAAGTTCAGGATCTCTGCGGGATTATATATTTGCGGGATTATATATTTTATGCCTATTTAGATATACTCATCGCAATAATTACAAATTAGTAAATAATAAACCAAACAAAATAATGACAAAAGCTATCACAATCGCCTATGGCGATGGTATTGGACCAGAAATTATGGAAAGTACTATTGAAATTCTTAAAGAAGCTAAAGCTGATCTTTCTTTTAATGTCATAGAAGTTGGTAAAAAAATTTACGAAAAAGGCTTTAATTCTGGACTTATGCCATCTGCTTGGGAAAGTTTAGAAAATACCAGAGTGCTTTTGAAAGCTCCAATTACAACACCTCAAGGCGGTGGATATAAAAGCTTAAATGTTACAATGCGCAAGAAGCTTGGGCTTTTCGCCAATATCAGACCAATAATTAGTTTTTCACCATTCATTGTTACAAAATTTCCTAAAATTGATGTAGTGATTGTGCGTGAAAATGAAGAAGATCTTTATGCTGGAATTGAATATCGTCAGACGCAGCAAACTTATCAATGCTTGAAAATCGTAACTCGCGAGGGTTGTGAAAAAATCATTCGTTACGCTTTTGAATATGCCGTTGCTAATAATCGCAAAAAAGTTAGCTGCTTTTCTAAAGACAATATTATGAAAATGACTGACGGTTTATTTCATAAAGTTTTCAATGAAATTGCCGCTGAGTATCCAGATATTCAGAACGATCATTACATTATCGACATAGGAACAGCGCGCCTTGCGGCAAGACCTGAAATTTTCGATGTAATTGTTACCATGAATCTTTATGGCGATATTATTTCTGATGTTGTTGCCGAAACATCTGGCTCTGTTGGCTTGGCTGGCTCTGCAAATATTGGCAAAGATTATGCCATGTTTGAAGCAATTCACGGATCAGCTCCTGACATTGCTGAACAAGATATCGCTAACCCTACTGGATTATTACATGGTGCTGTCATGATGTTAATTCACATTGGACAATATGAAGTTGCCAGCAAAATCAGAAATGCTCTTTACAGAACTATTGAAGATGGCATTCACACTGCAGATATTTACAATGAACAAAATAGTAAAAAGAAAGTTGGCACTAAGGAATTTACTCGTGAAGTAATTGCAAGACTTGGTCAAAAGCCAATGAATTTGCCAGTTGCAAATTTTTCGGCAGAAAAAAATTCAGTACAAAAAACCAATTCTATAACTGCGCCCATTGTTGATTCTAAAAAGTCTCTAATCGGTTTTGATCTTTTTATTGATTGGCAACAAGAATTTAGTGACTTGCTAGACCTTCTAAAACAAATGGAAAGTGAAAAACTAGAAGTAAAAATGATTAGCGCTAAAGGTTTATTATTATGGCCTCTTATCGATCAACATATGGCTCCAACTTATAATAAAGGACAAACCATTTTGCGTTTCATAGGCAAGGGAATTACTGGAAAATCAAGCAACGATATTATTGATGCTGAAAAAACTATTTCTCATCGAGATATTGTTGAAATGTTGGATCTTATTATTAAGAAAAATGTTGATTTCGTGAAATATGAAGGCTTGTATCTGTTTGATGGAAAGTCTGGATATACTTCAGGTCAGGGAGAATAATTCTTGTAGCTTTAAACCAAAAACCCATGAGATCCTTTACTTCGTTCAGGATGATAGCAAGAATTTCATGACACGCGAAGCGAAACCTCTTAAGATTAGAATAATTAAGAAATATGAAACAGGACAATATCAATTATACAAAAATGTTTGAAGTATTTGAAAATACTGTTTTAGACCCTGACTTTTACTTGCAGTCTCTTTCCCTAATTGTCTGCTTTGTCCTTTCATATATTTTTTACCAAATTAGTAAAAAGGTTATTTTTCCCAAAATTATCAGAGCTGCTCTTAAAAAAGATTTGGGACTTAATAAGTTCATTAATAAATATTTCTCTCCTTTATTATACCCTTTAATTGCGGTTATTGTAATGGCAATTGGACTCTCAATCTATGCGCAATTTTACAAAGAAGTCGCTATTTTTTCTGCCACATTAAAATTAGTCACCATATTTCTATTCATTCGGTTTCTGCGCATTTCTTCCAATAACAGCTTTGTTTCTAACGCTGCCGGATTTTTTCTAATACCCTCTTTAGTTTTAGATACTATTGGTTTGCTTGATTCAACCATAAATTATTTAGATCAATATGCTTTAAAAATTGGCGCGTTTAGAATTTCAATTTACCTTGTTATTAAAGCCTTCATTGTACTTTTAGTTTTATTCTGGGTATCAAATTTAATTATCAAAAAAAGTAAATTATATATTGATAGCAGCACCACAATCAAATCCAGCACCAAAGGCATTATTGGCAAATTTATAGATATCATCGTTTATTCATCTGTTTTAATTATCATTTTAAAGACTTTTGGCGTTGATATGACAACATTCGCCGTACTTGGTGGCGCAATTGGCGTTGGTATCGGTTTTGGTTTACAAAAAATTGCCTCAAATTTTATCAGTGGAATAATTCTTCTTTTTGAAAAATCAGTTGAAGTGGGCGATTGGGTAGAAATTGATAATGGTAATATTTTAGGAATAATAAAACATTTCAGTGGCAGATATACACTGATTGAATGTTTTGATGGCAAAGAAATTATGGTGCCTAATGAAGATTTTATTATCAGTAAAGTTACCAACTTAACTTACTCAAATAATCGCGCCAGAATTGAAATAAATTTAGGCGTTTCCTATGGATCAAATCTAGATGAAGTACAAAAAATACTCACTCAATGTGCAACACAACACCCAAGATGTATTAACTATCCAGAAATTGAATGCTTCGTTACTGATTTCGCAGATTCTTGTATAAAATTCACATTATACTTTTGGGTTAGTGATGTTACTAAAGGAAGAATGTCAGCTAAAAGCGATGTTATGATGGAAATTTGGAAGAAATTTAAAGAATATGATATTCAAATTCCATTACCGCAAAGAGAAGTTAAAATTGTGCGTAGTATTGATGATGTTATTTAATTTTCGTCATTCCCGCGAAGGCGGGAATGACGAATTAGAAACTTCCCAAATATCTCTTCAAAGACTCTTCCCACTTATCACAAATTCCACCATTATCCATTGCTGAAAATTCAGGTCTTTTAGCGGGACGAGGAAATTCGGTGGTCTTAACTGAAATCACCTCAATTTTAATTTTACTAATCTCAAAAATTTTCTTAGCAAAATTATACCAATTTGTTACTCCTGATCCGCAAATATGATAGACACCAAATTGAGCTTTTTCTTCTATTAGCTTTTTAATTCCCAAAGCTAAATCATAAGTCCAAGTTGGACAACCGAACTGATCATTAACAACCTTAACCACGCTATTATTTTTAGAAATATTGAGCATGGTATTAACAAAATTTTTGCCATTCTTACCATAAAGCCAGCTTGTTCTTGCGATGTAATGAGATTTATTTTCCTCTGCCACATACTTCTCACCTAAAAGCTTTGAAGCGCCGTAAAAATTGATTGGATTAGCTTTATCAGAAGTAAAATAAGGAGATGTTTTTGTGCCATCAAAAACATAATCAGTGCTGATAAAAACTAATGGGATATTTTTTTCATTGGTGGCAATTGCCATATTTTTTGCACCAATAGCATTAGCTTCAAAAGCTAAATTCTGATTGGTTTCAGCATCATCAACTTTGGTGTAAGCGGCTGCATTAATTACAAAATCGCAGGGATTTTTTTCAAGAAAATTTCTTATTTGATTTAAATCAGTTAAATCAAAACTTGCTCTATTTGCTTTAAAAACATTGTAACCCCAGTTAGAAAATAAATCAGCAGCTTCGCTGCCAAACATGCCATCAGCACCTGTTATTAAAATAGTTTTAGTCATTTAGAATGATATTATTAGATCTTTAAGAAATGGCAAAATTTGATCTTTTGATGAAACAATAGGATTTTTAACTTTCCAATCAATTGCTAAATCAGGATCATCAAATCTAATACCTTGTTCTGATTTTGGATCATATTCTGCCGATACTTTGTAAGAAACTTCCGCCTCTTTTGACAATACAGAAAAGCCATGGGCGAAGCCTTCTGGCACATAAAGCATTAATTTATTTTCTTCAGAAAGATTGATTCCAAAAACTTTTCCGAAAGTTTTTGATGATTTTCTTAAATCAACTACACAATCAAAAATTTCACCTTTGATGCATCTTACTAATTTTGATTGTTGTTTTGGACCAACTTGAAAATGCATACCCCGCAACACTCCATAAGTTGAATAAGAGTGATTATCTTGTAAAAAGTTATCTTTGATTAAACCTTTTTCAAAATCAGAATATTTGTAGCTTTCATAAAAATGACCGCGTTCATCGCTGAATATTCTTGGTTTTATTATTGCCAAATCGGCAAATTCATTTCTGGTAAATTCAAAATTCATGATATTGAAATTCAATTATAGTTTGACTTAAAAAGAAGCTGCATGCTAGATAGCACTTGTTTTCTATCAAGTATAATTACCAAAATTTCTAAACAAGTGTCAGAAAAAGAAGTAAAATCCTGTATTGTTGTTCCTGTTTATAAAAAGATTTCTGATGCTTGCGAGATTTTATCTCTTAAACAAGGATTAAAGGTCTTTCAATCTCACCCTATTATTTTTATCTGCCCGCATTCTTTTAAATCAGAATGGCTTGATGAATATAAAAATCTTCATCCAAATATAAATTTCAAACAATTTGATGATAATTTCTTTAAAAGCACCTTGTCTTACAATAGAATGCTTTTAAGCGCTGATTTTTATAATAAATTTTCTGAATATGAATTCATGTTAATTTATCAGACAGATGCTTATGTTTTTGAAGATCACCTAAATTATTGGTGCAATCAAGGCTTTGATTATATAGGCGCGCCTTGGTTTAGAAAATTTGATACCAGTGGTAAAGAGAAAGAATTTATTGAAAATGCTGGAAATGGTGGTTTTTCTTTGAGAAATATTACCAAAATCAACAATCTGATGCAAAGAAAACTTACTTTTATTCAGATGATGAATTTAAAAAATTTTTTAGCAAAATCTCGCATCAAATCTAATAAAAATATTATTTTTACTATTGGATTTTTTACTAGCTTCTTTAGTAAAAATAGCTCATTTAGTAAGGTTTGTGACTATATTTGCAAAAATGCTATACCCCCTAATGAAGATTATTTTTTAGCCGCAACCTTTCCTAAAATATTTCCAGAATTTAAGGTAGCGAAATCTTTTGAAGCCGTTGCTTTTTCCTTTGAAGCTCAACCAGAAAATCTTTACAAGATGAATGGTGAAAAATTACCATTTGGTTGCCATGCTTTTGCCAAATATTCACCAGAATTTTGGAAAAAATTTATTAATTTTTAAAATGAACGCACCAATAGCTTTTTTTTGCTTTAATCGCGCTGACAAAACCAAATTGGTTTTGGAAACTTTAGCAAAAAATGATTTAGCCAAAGAATCAGATATTTACATTTTCTGTGATGGACCTAGGAATATCAAGGATTTGAAAGATATTATGGAAGTTCATAAAGTTATTGATGAAGCGCAAGGTTTTAGAAAAAAATATCTTGCGAAAAGAGAAATTAATCACGGCTCACAATTTTCAATTATTTATGGAATCAATCAGGTGTTTGAGAAACACAATTCCATCATAGTTGTTGAAGATGATATTATTACCGCACCAAGCTTTCTAAAATTCACTAATGAAGCTTTAAATTTTTACAAAGATGAGAAAAATATTTGGTGTGTAAGTGGCTTTAATTATCCTAAAAATCTTATTACTTTTCCTCAAAATTACTCAGAAGATTTTTTTTTCGTAAAAGGAAAAAACTCATCTTGGGGCTGGGGAACTTGGAAAGATAGGTGGCAGAAAATTGATTTTGAAATTAGAGATTATGAAGATTTTGTCAGCAATAAAGAATTGGTGGCTAAATTTAACCGAGCTGGCAGTAACATGGCAGACATGTTAAGAATGCAACATAGTGGCAAAATCAATGCTTGGGACATTCAAATGTCTTATGCCATGTTTAAAAATGATGGATATTCAATGCAAAGTACAAAGCCTTTAACCAAAAATATTGGCTTTGACGCAAGTGGAACTCATACAGTTTCTGATTTAGATTTAACTAATTTTGAATTTGAAAATATTTCTGATTTTAAGTTCAAGAAATTATCAGAAATTCCTAATAATGATATAGCTGAGAAAGCTTATTTAGATTTTCACCGTGACCCATTTTTTTTGATTAAATGGGCAAAATCTAAGAAAAAAAGGAATAATTTTAAATGGCTTTTTGCGGGAATTATTTTGGCAGAACTAATTAATACAATTTTAACCTGAAAACACCCATTTTCTTCTGCAAAATTCTGGCATAAATTACTCGGCAAGCATAAGCTGTATCACTTGATACAGCTTATGCTTTTCGTCGCAATTTCTGCTCATAATTTTTTTGAAGAAAATGGGTGTTTTCAGGTTAAAATTGTATAATTTAGTTTTTAAAATTTTTTAACATCAGGTCTTTGCATAATCCTGAGATGAGCAAAGGATCTCTTGTAAACTCAAGAGATTCTTAGATCATCTCAGGATTATGGTTTTTTATCACATTATAAAAAACTATAAAATCATTGTTCCAGCACCGCTTTCAGTAAAAATTTCCATCAATAAAATATTATCAACTGCACCATTTAGAATATGAGCAAAGCCAACTCCAGCTTCTAAAGCACTGATACAAGTTTCAATTTTTGGAATCATGCCGCCAGTAATCACGCCATCATTAATCATCTGCTTAGCAGTTGCGATATTTAAATGACTTACCAATTCACCATTTGGCAACATCACACCATCAACATCGGATAAAATTACTAATTTTAAAGCCTGTAGTGCACTGGCAATTGCACCAGCCGCAGTATCAGCGTTAATATTAAATGTTTCACCATTGTCGCCAATACCAATTGGCGCAATAACTGGAATAATATCTGAATCTTCAAATAAAGTTAAAATTTCTGGATCAATTTTATAAGGCTCGCCCACAAAACCTAAATTAAGAATTTTCTCAATATTAGAATCTGGATCTTTTTTCACTCTGGTTAATTTTTTTGCTCTAATTAAATTACCATCTTTACCACAAATTCCGATTGCCTTACCACCCGCCGCATTTATTTCTTTAACAATAATTTTATTGATTGAACCAGCTAAAACCATTTCTACCACATCAACAGTATCAGAATCTGTAACTCTCAAACCATCAACAAAAGAAGATTTCATATTAAGTTTAGCCAACATTTGACCAATTTGCGGCCCACCACCATGAACAATAACTGGGTTAATTCCAACCTGTTTTAACAATACTACCGTTCTGGCAAAGTTTTTTAAATTATTTTCACCACCCATCGCGCTGCCACCGAATTTAATCACAAATGTTTCTCCAGCAAATTTTCTCATAAAAGGCAACGCTTCACAAAGAACATCAGCCTTCTTAGACCATTCTTGATGACTTTTTTCTTTTTGAACCAGAATATCTCCAACTGGAGTAACACCTGCATCACCTTTATTGTCGCCAAAATTTATGATATTGTCAGTCATTTTTAAATTATTATTAGTTAGCGGATTGTTTCTTGTCATTCCTGCAAAGGCTTGAATCTAGTGCTTATTTACTAAAAACTAGATTCCCACCTTTGTGGGAATTACAAAGGACTAATTTATTAAACTTAGATTTTTAATCAAGAAAAACATCAAATGACATTGTTTTTATCTTGCTAAGATTTTCTATTGTTGCAACCAATTGAGAAATGTTGGTATCAGAAAATTCAGGATATTCATTGACTAAAATAATTTCTGGCAAAATGCCTTTGCTTTTTAAAGCCTCAACAGCGCATAAACTGTGACTAATTGAACCCAAATAATTGGCACTTACCAATAAAACTTCAACTTGTAATTCGGAAATTAAATTTAAAAAAGTTTTATCATTAGTGATTGGAGTCATCACTCCTCCCGCTGCTTCAATGAATAAAAACTGATCTGATTTTATTGCTTCAGAAATTTTCTCCTGACAAAAATTTACAACTTGGGCAAAATCAATTTCTTTATTTTCTTGGTGCGCCGCAAGATTTGGAGAAATTGCCACCTTGAAACGCCAAGGACTTATTTCATCAAAATTTTCTTTAGTAAAATCTTTTTTTAATATTCGCAAAATCTTCGCTGAATCACTTTGTAAATCATCGTCACGAAAACCACTGATAATTGGCTTTACCGCATTAAATGCTATTGCGTCTTCTTGTAATTTAGAGCAAATTTTTTCAACTAAAAATGTTTTACCTATGTCAGTTCCAATTCCAGCTATGAAGTAAATTTTATTTTTTAGAATCACTTTTAACCAAGAGTAGAGAATGTGCTATAAATTGGACCGAATACCGCAATTGTAATCCAAGCGATCATACCACCCATTACAATAGTTAGAGTTGGTTGAATCATGCCAACTAACCTATCAATAGAGTCATTTATTTCACGATCATAAAAGAACTTGATGTTCTTTAGAGCGCTATCCATATTACCACTATCTTCGCCAATCTTAAACATTCTAACTACAAGGTTGGGGAAATAACCGACTGAAGCAATTGAAGTTGCCAAAGATTTACCATCAGAAACTTGTCTCTTAATATCTTCAATACTGCTTTTAATAGCTTTATTTTTAACTACACCACAAGCTGCATCTAAACATTCAATAACCCCAAGACCACTTTTAAAAGTCATGGCAAAAAATTGACAAAATTTTGCAGTATCAATTTTATTTAGAATTGGACCGATGATGGGAACTTTTAACTTCAATTTATCAACAGGAATTTTAGTTACCTCAATGCGACCTAATAGTTTAATTGTTATCCATATGGCGGGCGGACCAAAAACTAGTAAGTACCAATAGTTTTTAGCAAATTCAGAAAACGCTATCAAAGAAACGGTTATTGCTGGCAATGCTATATCTTGAGAAAGCAAAAAACCTGTTACTTTTGGCACAACAACCGAAGTCATAACTGACAAAACCGTAAACATCATTAAAAGACCAAAAGTTGGACCGATTGTTGCTTTTCTGGTCTTTCTTTTCATATCCACATTCCATTTTAAATCTTCAACAATGTTGGCGAAAGCATCAGAAAAGTTACCAGTTTTTTCACCAGTTGCAATCAAACCCACATAAACTGGTTTAAAAATATTAGGATATTTCGCCAAACTTTCTGAAAACAGACTACCATTCTTAATCAAATCATAAACTTCATGCATCAATTCTTTAATTCTTGGAACATCAGAGGTTTCTTTAAGATCTTGAATGGAATCAATAATTGAAATACCCGCTTTGTCTAATTGCTCAAGATGGATGAATGTAGTTACCAAATCTCTCTGCTTTACTCTTTTAAAAAAACTAAATGACTGTTGGCTTTTTTCTAATTTACAAGAAACCAATTCTAAGCCTAATAATTTGAGGGTGTCAGCTAGCTCGGCTTGACTTTCCACAGGCAATTTTCCTCTTTTATAATGCCCATTATAATCAACTGCTTTATAGAAATATTGGCTCATTTTTTATAATATTAAGATTATATAGACTATTGGGCAGTTAATTTTTTCATTTTTTTCAAAATCACATCTCTCTTTAATCTGGAAATATGATCGACGAAAGTAACTCCATTCAAATGATCAATCTCATGCTGAACACAAGTTGCCAGAATTCCATCTAAATTCATAACTTGTTCTTTACCATGATAATCTAAAAACTTTACTCTAACTTCTTGCGGTCTAACCACTTCAGCGCGAGCATCTGGAAAGGATAAACAGCCTTCATTATAACTGGATAATTCTTCTGATTTTTCCAAAATTTCTGGATTAACAAAATATAAAGGATTGGTATTTTTTACATGAACTCCACCGCAACTACCATGATCGTGATGATGGTGGCGCTCTTCTGGTTCATAATCCACATCCATAACCAACACTCTTTTTAAAACACCAACCTGCACCGAAGCAAGACCTAAGCCTTGCTCTGCATACATAGTGTGCAACATATCATCCATAAATTTACGCAAATCATCATCAACCTTTTCAACAGGTTTTGAGATTTTTTTTAGCAATGGATTTGGAGCATAAACTAAAGGTAAAACGGCCATAAAGAAAAAATTATTATTTACTATCAGAGATATTTCCAAGTTTAAACATTAGCAATTACTAATTGCAATTTTGAATTTTTTCGCACACTTCTTTCAAAGCTTGCGAATAAATTTCATGCTCTTGTTTCAGAATTTTTGCCGCTAAAGTTTCTTTTGTGTCATCTTTAAGAACCTCTACTTGTGCTTGTTTAATGATTGGACCAGAATCCATTTCTTCGCGCACAAAATGCACAGTACAGCCTGATATTTTTGCCCCCGCTTTAATGGCATCACCAACCGCATCAGCACCTTTAAATTCAGGCAAAAGTGAAGGATGAATATTAATCAAACGATCAAACCAACGCTGCACAAACCAAGGCGAAAACAAGCGCATAAAACCTGCTAAACATATAATCTGCGCACCAGATTTTTCAACCTCTTCACTAACTTTTTTGTCAAAATTCTCACGAGATTTTTCTTTATCTTCTGGCACTAAAATAAAATCTTTATGACTTACAATCGCAGTTTTAAACCCTTTTCCTTCCGCAAATTTTAATCCTTCCGCATCAGATTTATTAGACAAAACCAACACCACTTCTGCAGGAAATTCAGCACTATCACAAGCCTTTACAAGAGCTTGCATGTTACTTCCCCGCCCAGATATTAAAATTGCAATTTTGATTTTTTTATTAACCACTTTTGAATTTTTTTTCAATTATTTTTTTTAAGCCTCCTTTGCAAAAGGAGGTGGATCATTCACTTTCGCTTTAGCAAAAGCGAATGAGACGGAGGATTTACCAAATTCCTAATTTGGTCTCAATAAATACCTTCCTACAAAGCCAACATATTAAAAATCAACTTAACCATCATCTCCTTACTCTTAGGCAAAGACTCCGCCACCAAAAGCGTCAAAGCCGCCAAACCAATATCATTAATTATTGGTTGATTATACTTTCCAATCAAGCGTTTATTACGATTCAAAAAATCCACAAACAAAAACGCCGCACTAGGCACTGTTAACGAAGGTATTTAGTTTCAGATTTTGGTATATTTTTAGCGATTTTTTTATAAAATTTTTTGGAATATCAGGATATATTTCAAAAAATTTTATAAAAAAAAGAGCAAAAATAGGACGAAATCTGAAACTAAATACCTTCGTTAACAGTGCCTAAGTTTATTGCCCTCAATAAAAGGATGATTCTTCACCACAAAATAAAGCAAATGTGCCGCCTTTTCTTCAACAGTCGGATAAGCAGAGTCACCAAAAACAGTCTGATCCAAATTCCCCAAAATTGAAGACAACCCATCTTCACGCTCTTTCGAGAAAAGTTCAGTCGCCTCTTTACGCGAAATCAAATCACTTTTTAATTTAGCCAAAGACGCTCTCGCCTCTTTCACAGTTGGCAAATTACCACCTTTTGTACCTTTCGTATCAGCAAGCAAGCCTTCATCATAACGCTGCAACAATAAAAAAGTTTGAGTGTAACGCGCAATCACATCCACCAATCCCCGACCTGAATCAAGGGTTAATTCTGAACTTTTCGCCGCCTTACTAACCAACTCCAACGCCGCTTGTAATTCAGCAGCGTTTTTTTTAAAACGCTGTTTGCTTAAAGTATATCCCTTAGTCAAATGCTCACGCAAAACTGAACTTGACCATTGACGAAATTGTGTACCCTGTTTGGAATTTATGCGATAGCCAACTGAAATAATTGCGTCAAGGTTAAAATACTCAATATCCCTTTCAACTCTTCTATTCCCTTCTTCTGCAACTGTTGCATAATTTGCAACAGTTGTCTTTCTATCTAATTCTTTTTCCTTAAAAATTTTTCCTAAATGACGCGAAATAACTGACTTATCCCGATCAAATAAATCAGCGATTTGCTGTAAACTAAGCCACAAAGTCTCCCCTTTTAGCTGAACTTCAACTTGGCTTTTTTTATTTTGAGTTTGGTAAATAATGATTTCTGACTGTGGTTTTTTCATAGATTTTGGTGATTTAAGTTGTGGTATTTTTGAGATCTTGGCGATTCTCAAAATTCATCTTTCATCATGAGACTGATTTTGCAAATAAATTTTATGAAAATTCAAAATTAATAATTTGATATTAAATTAATACTAAATTAAAATTTAATTTCTTCTTAATTAATATTGAATTTATGCTTGATATCAAAAACGGAATTCGCTCTTTAAGCGACTTTAAACAGAATTCTTCTGAAATTTTAAATTACATCAACAAAACTCATAGCCCTGCGGTTTTAACCATCAACGGCAAAGCTGAAGCTGTAATTTTAGATCCTGAATCTTACCAAAAAATGGTAAACAAAATTGCTCTTCTTGAAAGCTCTCACAAGATTAAAAAATCTTTAATAGAAATGGAAAATGAAGCAGGAATCCCCGCCCAAAAAACCTTCAAAAAATTACGCCAGAAAATCACCAAAAAATAACTAAAGTTAAATGAAAAAACACCACATCATTTTTAACCAATCGGTTTATAAAAAATTAGAAGATATTTTTTCTTACATCGCTGAAGACTCCCCAAACACAGCTCTTGATGTGCTTGATGAAATTGAAAAAAGAATAATGTCATTAGAATTAATGCCAGAAAGATTCCCTCTTGTGCCAGAAAAAATAACCTACAAAAAATATCAGGTTCGTCATTTTTTCTGCAAAAAATCTTTTAGAGTTATTTATACAATTCGTGGTAATGAGGTAAGAATTTTAGATGTGCGACACGGAGCGCAGGATGGGATTTTGATGGGTGATTTGAATGTGAATTAGTTAAAAAGTGGACGCCGCGTCCACTTTTTCAAAGGCAAAACTGGCTTGTACGCTGGCTCTGGAAAAATATTTTATTTTAAAAGCTGTATACAGGGTTTGTAATCCGATCGAAATTTTTATGTTCAAATCTTTAACAAAAACCTCTTGGAAAAATTGATTGATTTGAATTTAATTAATGGAAATGAAGGTTAAGACTGGGATACAAGCCATGTCTTGCTGAGGGTTAATTTCTAATTTCACTGCAGATCAGACTATTAATTGGCGCAACCGATTCGCAACTTTCTTTACATCTCCATCCCATACGACAGCAAGGCGCCCAGATAAAGCTAGTGAGTAATCGGAAACTTGTTGCTGTGTCACGCCACACCACACTGGAATGATCAGATTTTGTTTTTCATCAATTTCGCGATTCAAAATTGAATTATACTCATGCCTAGGCCATCCATAGTTTTGTAGAAAATTCGGCGTTATAATAAAAATACATTTTTTACATTCTCTTAACCCCTTATCAATAGCTTCGCACAAAATATCCCCATCTTTAAGAGAATACTCATCATACCAAACCGGACAGGAAATGCTTTGCAACTCTTTAACTAAAGGTCCAACTATTGGATCCTTATCCTTAGAGTCATGAGAAATAAATGCTAATGAAGGAACTTCCCATTTTGCTCTGGCTTTTGCATAACTCTCTGTTCTTATTATGACCGAATGACCAGCTTTTTTAGCATCATTCATAATAGCAGCCCTATTCTCTTCCGAAACCTCATCTTCAGAATAAATGAATATTCTCCCTGTAAAAACCAATTCTTGAGAATTTCCCAAAGATTCATTTTCTATAGATGCATCAAACTCGGTATCTTTAGAAAGACCCAAAACCCACTCGTAAGAATTTAAAACAATCCTACTGGGGCAATCAAACTCAGAAACTTTTGGAATGTAGTAAGATATAAATTTTGCATTTTTAGATAAGTCCAGATGCAACCTAGCAAAAATATTACAAACCGGATTACCGCCCTTGTCAGTAAGGGAAAGCTCGCCTTTTTCTACACAGAAAGTGTCGCTAAAATCTTTTTTGAAATATTCAAATAAAGTGGCCATGAACTAAGTTTTCAATTTATAAGTTTGCCTTTACTCGCCCCGCTGGACTGGGTTTGCAACCCAGTCCACATGTTCATTTCCTTACTTTAGGTTTTTGCATGAACATGAGAACGGGATTACAAATCCCGTCCTGCGGTTGGCTAGAAGTTAGTGGATTATTTTTTGGTTTTGGTGCTGGTTTTTGCGTTAGCTCTGGCGCCGATTCTTAGTCTCAAAGCATTTAATTTAATGAAACCTGCGGCATCTTTTTGGTCATAAACCGCATCTTCCTCAAAAGTCACATGAGCTTCAGAATACAAACTCTTCACAGATTTTCTAGAAACTACCATAGCACTTCCTTTGTAAAGTTTCAGCGTCACACTTCCTTCAACATTTTCCTGAGACTTGTCAATCAAAGCCTGCAACATATCTCTTTCTGGCGAAAACCAAAAACCGTTGTAAATCAAACTTGCATATTTCGGCATTAATTCATCTTTCAAATGCGCGGCTTCGCGATCCAGAGTAATTGACTCAATTGCACGATGCGCAACTAACAAAATTGTTCCCCCCGGGGTTTCATAAACACCTCGTGATTTCATTCCAACAAATCTGTTTTCAACAAGATCCAATCTACCAATTCCATTCTTTCCACCAAGCTCATTCAACTTCGTCAAAATTTCTGCAGGTGACATTTTTTTACCATCAATCGCAATTGGATCACCTTTCTTAAATTCAATATCAATCAGCGTAGCCTTATTTGGCGCTTTTTCAGGGCTAACTGTTCTTTGATAAACATATTCCGGTGCCGCTTTAGAAGGATCTTCCAAAACTTTTCCTTCTGATGAAGTATGTAACAAATTCGCATCAACCGAATAAGGTGATTCACCTCTTTTATCTTTCGCCACAGGAATTCCATGCTTATCAGCGTAAGCAATTAACTTAGTGCGCGAATTTAAATCCCACTCTCTCCAAGGCGCGATAATCTTGATGTCAGGCTTGTTGGCATAATAAGCAAGTTCAAAACGAACTTGATCATTTCCCTTACCAGTTGCACCATGACAAACCGCATCAGCACCTAATTTTTTCGCAATTTCAATTTGTTTTTTAGCAATTAACGGTCTGGCAATTGAAGTTCCAAGCAAATAAACACCTTCATATAAAGTATTAGCACGAAACATTGGGAAGACATAATCACGCACAAATTCTTCTCTTAAATCTTCAATAAAAATCTGTTTCACACCCATCTTTTTAGCCTTTGCTCTTGCAGGTTCAAGCTCTTCGCCCTGCCCTAAATCAGCGGTAAAAGTAATTACTTCGCAACCATAATTTTCTTGTAACCATTTTAAAATTACCGAGGTGTCTAATCCACCAGAATATGCCAATACAACTTTTTTTATTTTTTTATTTTTCATTTGAATTTTGCGCTACTAATTAATAAATTGATTTTGAAATTAAATCCGTTACACCTAGACACTATATTCGCTAAGCCAGTATTTGGGCGCAATCTTCAAAAGTAAAAAATAAAATGCAAATAAAAGAAGTTCGAAGTAGAGAAGAAGTTTCTGAAACTTATAAGGTATTGTTGCAAATTTATGACAACTTGAATCAAGAAACTTATGTTGATGACATTCTAAATATGATGCAAAGAGGCTATAGAATGGCTGCCGTTTTTGAAAATTCCGAAATTGAAGATGGGCGATGTATTGGAGTTGTTGGTATTCACATCACTAAAAGATTAAATTATGGCAAGGTAACTGAAATTAAAGATTTCATGATTGATCGCGCAAAGCGCAATATTGGTGTTGGCAAAATACTTCTGCGCTGGGTTGAATGGCAAGCTGCGGTTTTTGAATGCGATAATATTATTGGAACTCTTGAAACAAAAAGATTACCATCGCAAAAAATTTTCTCCCGTGAAAAATTTACCATAGATGGATTTTTCTTTAGAAAATCTAGCTAATATTAATTAATAAATTCTTATTTTTGTCATTCCCTTGATCAGTGGGAATCCACAACTTATTTTACTTAAAATGGATTCCCGCTGATCAAGGGAATGGCAAACAGTCACAAATTTACAAATGTCGCCTAAACGCTCAAAACTCGGTTATAATTTTCGTAAATATTGCGTTTTACCATTTAAAATTCTTCGTATCTCAATCATTGATACCGTAAGACAAGATGGTATTGAACATGCTGGATATTTGGCGTTTTTAAGTCTTTTCTCAATTTTTCCTTTCCTAATTTTTTTAATTTCAATAGTTGGATTTTTTGGAGATTCAGAATCTGGAATTAAATTAATTTATTCAATAATTTCTGCCGCTCCAAAAGAAGTTGTGGAAGCTTTAATTCCAAGAGTTCGAGAAATAATTTCTGGTCCACCGCAAACCTTTCTTACTTTAGCAATTATTGGCGTAATTTGGACAGCATCTTCTTCGGTTGAAGGCTGCAGAACCATTTTAAATCGCGCCTATCGTGTACATTTTCCACCTCCATATCTTTTACGCAGATTAGTCAGCATTGCTGAATTTTTTGTAATTGTTTTTAGCGTCGTAATTGGCATTGCGATTTTTATCATCGCCCCAATTGTTTTGCGTGCCATTGAGTGGAAATTTTCTATCAGCTTTAAAATTGATTACGATTTTTTCTACATTCGCCATTTAGCATTTCTTATCTTACTTACCTGCGCCACTTCTTTGCTTTATTACGCGCTTCCCAATGCCAAACAAAGAATTAATAAAACCATGCCGGGGTCAATATTGGCAGTAATATTCTGGGTAATTTTAGAAAAATTATTTTCACTTTATTTAGCAAATTTTCATCAGTTCAACTTTATTTATGGCTCACTTGCTGGCATAATAATTTCACTAATGTTTTTCTATTTAATAAGTTTGATATTTATTTTAGGGGCAGAATTTAACTATCACTTTCACCGCACTTACACAGTTTTTCTTCGCAAAAGTTCAAAATGAAAATTCCTCCTTGGCCAGATTTCAAAGGTTATCGCAACATAGAATTAGGGCTTACAAGAGTTTATGATTTACTTGATCGCTTGGATAATCCTCAAAATAATCTTCCACCAACAATTCATATTGCAGGCACTAATGGCAAGGGTTCAACTCTATCTTTTTTGCGCCAAATTTTTACTGAGGCTGGTTATTCAGCTCACATTTACACCTCACCTCATTTAGTTAATTTTAACGAGAGAATAGTTTTAGCAGGCGCTGAAATTTCTGACGATTTCCTTAGTCAATGTTTGCTTGAATGCAAAAAAGCATCTGAGAAATCACCAAAAATTGAAGTAACTTTTTTTGAAGGAATTACCGCTGCCGCTTTTTTAGCTTTTAGTAAAATTAAAGCAGATGTTCTTTTGCTTGAAACTGGCATGGGAGGAAGGCTTGATGCAACAAATATTTTACCAAAAGTTTTATGCTCAATAATAACTCCAATTGCTTTTGATCACACAGATTTTCTTGGAAAAACTTTGCAGAAAATTGCCTTTGAAAAAGCTGGAATAATCAAAAAAAATTGCCCAGTAATTGTTGGAAAACAAAAAAAATCAGCCTTAGAAACTATTGTTAAAAAGTCTTTATTAAAGAATTCAGAAATAAAAATTTTTAATCAAGATTGGAAAATTAAGAAAAAGGAAGATGAGTTTTTATTTAGCGGGTTTGGTAAAAAATTAATATTTCCTTTACCCTCGTTATCTGGAGATCATCAAATTGAAAATGCCTCGGTTGCAATTGCCTCAATTATCTCGCAAAAGAAATTTAAAATAACCAAAGATCATATAAAATCAGCTTTAACTAAAACCTTTTGGCAAGCCAGATTGCAGAAAATAACTTCAGGAAAATTCTTTCAAATTTTACCTAAAAATTACGAATTATATCTTGACGGAAGCCATAATTTACAAGGCGCATCTACGGTAAAAAAGTTCTTAGAATCAAAAAAAGATAAGAAAATATTTGTAATTTTTTCTATGCTACAAGACAAGAATTGTGAAGGATTTTTGCAGAAAATTTCTCCAATAATTAATCAATTAATTGCCTTAGAAATTCCCAATGAAACAAAGTCTTATCAAAAAGAAGAAATTGTTAAAATAGCTAAAAAACTTCAAATAAAATCAATATCAGCTGATAATTTTAATGAAGCTTTTAGTAAAATTTTATCAAAAAATAAAAAGAGAGAAGACTCTATAATATTAGTCTGCGGATCGCTTTATTTAGCAGGAAGTTTTTTGGAACTAAATCAAGATTTATAACGAAATCTATCTAAACTTTGGACCAGTAACCCAAATAACCAAAGATCTTCTTATCCCTTGTGTAACTGGAGCTACACGATGAATTAAAAAAGATGGAAAAAAAATCATTCTGCCTTTTATCATCTCTATATTTTCTGCTTTTTTTTCTTGACCTTTATTAATTTGAAATTCTCCGCCTTGAAAATCCACACCCGGAGTGTTTAACATCATAACCAGAGATAGTTTGCGCATCTCAAAATTTTTACCTTCCTCACCCAAGAATGTGTCCATATGAAAATCATATTTACCACCTTCATCTCCGTGATATTCAGAATATTGAATATCGCTGTATCCATTCAAATCAAAATTATAAAATTGATCATTCGCTGTCTCAATTGCATTATTAATTTTATCAAAAATCCAAGAACTATCATCTTTTCTTCTAATAAAAGAAACCTTGGATTTACGAGTGCGATCATCAACCAATCCTTTTTCAGAAACCTGACCTTCTATCCTTTCTTGAGCATTACAATATTCAACAATCTTATCAACTTCTTGATCAGAAAACAATCCATCCCATTTCAAAGATTGATGCAAAATATTTAATCTCTGTTCAGGATTATTTTGTATTTTCTTATAAATCATTACTAAACTTATTAAAATTCCTTAAAAAACATAACCAAGGAAATGTGCCATGCAAAAAGCATCTATAACCATTGTAACAAAAATTGGATTCCATTTTTTTATGGATTCTTGAAGAAGCAACTTTCTTACCAACCTCTTATTGAAATCTTTTCTAGCATCTTCTCTAAGTTTTAGTTTTTCTTCTTTGCTTAATTTTGGCTTTTTAGGAGAACATTTTTTTAAGACATATATGTGCCAAATAAAATATCCTGCCGCAACAATAGAAATCAAAACATCGGTAAATCTAAAATCAATCATTCTAATCAGCTTATTAGCTATAAAATAAGACACTATCCAACCAATCAATCCCCATCTGTAAATTAAAGTATTTATTGATTCCTCTCCTCTTAAAGAAGCTTTAAAAGATGATTCAATTTTATTTAGAATTTCACTCATAAATAATCCTTAATTTAGTTTTTATCATTGTATTTAGTGCCTTCCCAAGGCATTTCAAAATCAAAATTTCGAAATTCTTGCATCAACTTTACTGGTTCATAAACCACTCTTTTTGTCTTGTCATCATATCTAACTTCTTTGTAGCCAGTAAGGGGGAAATCTTTACGCAAAGGATGCCCTTCAAAACCATAGTCAGTAAGGATGCGACGCAAATCTGGATGTCCTGAAAAAACAATTCCATACATGTCAAAAGCTTCTCTTTCAAACCAACCAGCCGAATCAAAAACTGTACTTACAGTTGCAACTTCTTCACCTTCTTTCAAAGCAACTTTTACTGTAATTCTATTATTTAGTTTCAAACTAAGAAGATTATAAATCACCTCAAATCTAGGACTTCTAACTCCAAGCATATCAGCACCAAAAACATCTAATAGAACTTTGAAAGATAGTTTTTCATCTTCACGCAAAAATTTTAGGAAATTCATAATATTTTCAGCAGCAACATAAATAATTAAATTGCCGTGATTTATTGGCTCAACAATATTAGCTTCAGAAAAATTTTCTTTGATGTAATTAGCTTGAGCTTGAAGGTCTTGAATCATTTTATTTTTATATTATCTATTATCGAGATTCGGGTGACTGCAGCACTCTTCATACTCGTTTAATCTAAAAACAGCCGTTAAGGCTGTTTTCTTAACGATGAGATTCGGGTGCCTAAACGGCACTCCTCATGCTCGTTTAATCTAAAAACAGCCGTTAAGGCTGTTTTCTTAACGATGAGATTCGGGTGCCTAAACGGCACTCCTCATGCTCGTTTAATCTAAAAACAGCCGTTAAGGCTGTTTTCTTAACGATTAAACTTTCCAGTTCTTTTAATTTTTCTTTGAAGTAATAAAACTCCATAAAGCAATGCTTCCGCAGTTGGAGGGCACCCTGGAACATAAACATCCACAGGCACAATACGATCACAACCTCTAACTACAGAATAAGAATAATGATAATATCCACCACCATTAGCACAGCTTCCCATTGAAATTACATAACGCGGTTCTGCCATTTGATCGTAAACTTTACGAAGCGCTGGCGCCATTTTATTAGTTAGAGTTCCAGCCACAATCATAACATCTGATTGTCTTGGGCTGGGGCGAAAAATTAAACCAAATCTATCAAGATCATAACGACTTGCCGCAGTTTGCATCATCTCTACCGCACAACAAGCCAAACCAAAGGTCATTGGCCAAAGTGAGCCTGTTCTTGCCCAATTAACCAATTGATCAAGCTTCGCAACCACAAAACCACGGTTACTCATTTCATCAGTAACTTGATTAAGAATGGAATCTTGATTAAAGGTTGTAAGAGAATTGTTATTCATTTTTGTTTTATTAATTTTAAATTTTACTCATTGTCATTCCCGCCACCGAGGGCAGTGAAACTTATCTATCTCCACTCAAGAGCACCACGCATCCACTCATAAATAAACCCAACAGTAAGCAGTGTCAAAAACACCATCATTGACCAAAAACCAAAAACTCCAATCTTATTAAGACTAACAGCCCAAGGAAATAAAAAGGCAATTTCCAAATCAAAAATAATAAATAAAATTGCTACTAGATAAAATTGCACATTGAATTCGCCACGAACTTTTCCCTCACCTTCAAAACCACATTCATAAGATGAAAGCTTTTCATGATCAGGCTTGGCTTTGGCAAGTATGAAAGGAATTATAATAATCACACAAGAAAGACCAATTGCAATTACCAAAAATATTAAAATTGGCAAGTATTGCGAAGAAAGTAAATCTGCATTTGAAACAGCATTAGCAACCTTTGATATAGTTTCGTGACAGTCCATTTATCTTGTTAATTTGTTGATTGTATTTTAAGAGAAGACGGATAGTTTTTTAAAGATGTCTTCAAAATATTTAAGATAAAATAATTTTCGCTCCAATAAAATCAATTTAAAATTCATATGGCAACTAAAACATTCACAGCTCTCATTACTCCATTCAAAAATGGTCAAGTTGATGAAAAGTCTTTGGAAAAATTAGTTGAATATCAAATTGCAAATGGCATTGATGGCATAATACCTTGTGGCACAACAGGTGAGTCTGCCACCCTTTCTCATGAAGAGCATAATTTAGTAATCAAACTTTGTGTAGAAATTTCTAACAAAAGAGTTGAAGTAATGGCAGGAACTGGCTCAAACTCTACTCATGAAGCCATTATGATGACTAATCACGCTAAAAGAATTGGCGCGGATTCTTGTTTAATTGTTGCTCCTTATTACAATAAACCAACTCCAGAAGGTGTTTATCAACATTACAAAGCTTTGAATGAATGTGGAATTCCTCTTATTGTTTACAACATTCCGGGAAGATCTGTGATTAATATTTCTGATGAAAATTTAGCCAGAATTTCTGAGTTAGAAAATGTTGTTGGTCTTAAAGATGCCACGGGTGATTTAGCTAGAGTTGCTTCACTAAGACTTTTGATCAAAAAAGATTTCGCCTATCTTTCTGGCGAAGATGCTACAGTAGTTGGTTTTAACGCCATGGGCGGTAATGGCGTAATTTCAGTTACTTCTAACATCGCACCAAAATTAGTTAGTGACTTACAAAAATTCTGCGCAGTTGAAAATTACAAAGCAGCCTTAGAAATCCAAGATAAGTTAACATCCCTTCACGCTGCAATGTTTTGCGAAACCAATCCAATTCCAATTAAATACGCCGCTTCTTTAATGGGATTTTGTGATACTGAAATTCGTTTGCCTTTAGTTGAGCCTTCAGAAGCAGCTAAAGTTAGAATTAAAAGTGAGATGAAAAAGTTGGGTTTGATTTAGACACTGTTAGCTAATTAGTTCATCCTGAAATACCCCTTAACCCCAATAAACACTTGACTCCAAACCAGTTTTAACCTAAATTTATTTGCAAGAAATCATGAGTTTTACCTCACAAATCCAGCAAATAAATTTAGTA
>Ga0214919_10000394_pt1 | contig 74415 bp, 70 predicted proteins | sample LL1503_MetaG_FD_177994 | JGI IMG/M metagenome (GOLD analysis project Ga0214919, IMG submission 177994) | Freshwater microbial communities from Lake Lanier, Atlanta, Georgia, United States - LL-1503 | ecosystem: Environmental > Aquatic > Freshwater > Lake | place: USA: Georgia | collected... | reverse complement strand
GGCCGGCGCGGCAACGGCAGAGGCCGGTTCAGCGACGGCAGAGGCCAGCTCAGCGACGGCAGGGACCGGTTCAGCGACGGCAGGGGCAGGCTCGGCAACGGCAGGGGCATGCTCAGCAACGGCAGGGGCAGGCTCAGCAACGGCAGGGACTGGCTCGGCGACGGCAGGGGCAGGCTCTGAAGCGACGGCAGCGACGGCAGGATCCAATTTAGAAGTACATACAGGCCCATGAGTACCAGGTGTGGATTTACATGCATTGCAGCAATACAGTCCTCCATTATTATTAACATCTGGGTGTTTCAAAACGGTACATCCAGGGCTTTCGCAGAGATCACTCATTATACTATACGTTTACATTCTTTTCCAAGCCTCGCAACAACTTCTTTTGCGTAATGATTCGGGAAGAGATGCACATCGTCTCCAGCTCCTGGAGCAACAACTTGTACGCATACGGAATCTCAATAGCACTGAAATTCGTTCTGTTGCCACACCCTTTGCACATCCACACACCCTCTTTTGGATTCACAATCGCCAGCAGCCCACAATCCTGGCAAGACCAACACCGGAAGAGATCTGAACATTCCATAAAACGTTCTTTTGTGAACTCGGAAATGCCGTGTGCCGCTACTGCATCACGTTCCATCTCACCGAAACGCAATCCACCCTCTCGTGCCCTTCCCTCAGCCGGCTGCCGTGTAAGCATCACGAGCGGTCCAGAACTTCGTGAATGAATCTTATCCGCCGAACAATGCCGCAACCGCTGGTAATAACACGGTCCCATAAAGATGCTTGTCTCCATCTGACGACCCGTATAACCATTGTACAAGATCTCATTCCCATGTGGCTCCAAGCCCAGATCATCTCGCAGAATCGCCGACACTTTCTCCAGCGTCACATTGTTAAAGGGTGATCCATCACCCAGACAACCAGTCATACACCCCATTTTACCCGTAAGAGTCTCCAACAGTTGTGCAATCGTCATACGTGACGGAATCGCATGCGGATTAATAATGATATCTGGAATAATACCTGTCGCCGTTTGAGGCATATCCTCCGTATTCAGAATCATGCCACATGTCCCCTTCTGTCCATGACGTGACGAGAATTTGTCACCAATTTCCGGCACACGATCTTGTCGCACACGCACTTTCGCGAAATTGTAGCCCTCGCCATTCCTGTTTCGCATAATCCGGTCTACCCACCCCGTTTCATTGTTGCGCATAGTGCGCGACACGTCACGAAAGCGCTTGGACCCCGTTGGAATCACCATTCCCGTAGGAACACGAATCGGGACAATTTTGCCGATCAAGATATCGTCCGTATCCACAAACGCGTTTTCGGGGACAAATCCCGTCTCATCCAGTTTGCTGTAATTGGCATTTTTCATCTGTTTTACCTGTGTGGGATCCGGGCAGACAAAGCGCTCCTCTTCACCACTGCTCTGATTTTTCCGCTCCTCGTCCTTGTATGTACGGTAGAAGATGGACCGGAACAGACCACGCTCCACCGCCCCCCGATTAATCATGATAGAATCCTCTTGGTTATACCCAGAATACGTCATGATTGCGACGACAATATTTTGGCCGGACGGCATTGTCTGTGCCCCGTAGAATTTGGACATGAAGGGGGAGACGAAAGGGATTTGGGGATAGCACAGAATATGTGCCAGCGCGTCAAACCGTTCTCGGAAATTGAGTGCGTACATCCCCATACTCTGCTTACCCATAGCCGCCTGATACGAATTACGGGGTGATTGATTATGATCTGGAAAGGGGATATTGCTTGCCAGAGTTCCAAGAATTGTGCTCGGATGAATTTCGCAATGAGTATTATCGGCCAAGAGATCTGCGGGTGTCATGGCAATATAGGCCCCATCAGTCTCGCCAGGATCAATATACTCAATCAGATGTTCTCCTGTCGGTGTCTCCCACATAAGAATCTCTTCCCATGTTGCCAATCCGTTGATTTCATTACGCAGAGCCCCTGTCTCATCGCGCATAACTTCACGTAGAGCTGGTGCATAGAATAGCGGCCGAAGCATTCGGCCCGCCTCCGTGGAAATCCAGATTTCACGCAGAGACGGTTTCCAGACAATACAGGTCTGAATATGAATACGCCCTGATCGTTTCGCACGCCTCAGTGCGGCCACCGTCACCCCCGTATCAGCCGGCACAATTGTACCCAACCACGCCCCATTCACGAAAATCCGCGTCCCCTCGTGTTTCTCACGTGCCGTCGTATCGGCCAACGGCACAACGGTGGCGAGCGTATCAATGTATTCCCGCACCGTATTGGGATTGGAATAAATGGAGACGCTCGCCGTGGACGCCATATTTTTCACAACACCTACCGAATGACCCTCTGGCGTTTCCGAAGGGCAGATATAACCCCATTGCGTGTTGTGGAGTTTGCGCGGAGCAATGAGTTTGCCGGTCTTCTCAATGGGTGTACTAATTCGGCGCAAATGTGAGATACCGCTGATATAATTCAGTCGGTTGAGCACTTGGCTCACACCGATTTTCGTCGGTCCGCCGATTTTTGCACTGCCGAAATTGCCGGTCGCCAGACTCGTTTTGAGCCCCACTTCCAGTAGCACACTCTTGATGATTTTATTGATATTACTGATATTGACAATCTCCTCAAAACTGCCTGAGGCCTTCCAACTGCCGTTATGAATCTCCTTGGCGAGCGACGACCGGATATCCTTCACCATTTTGGAGACGAAATAGGTGCGCATCAGATTTGCCATCAAGAATCCTGGTAAATCCACGCGTTTATTTGGGTAGCCGTCACGATCATCATTCGGAATTCGCGAATAGGCCACCCACAAGACTTTGCGTGTCATATGGGCGAGAAAGCACGCCTTTGCATACAAACTGTCGCTTGTCAGACCAATATGGGGAAATAGTTCCAAATTAATGATATCCTCAATCTTCATTTGGCGAGTTGTACGGGATGACCATGAATTCACATGCGTGCTGAGCCAGGCCAGCGCTTCCTCTTGTGTCAGTACCGCTGCCGACTCTTGTACAGATTCATTAATTGTGGCGTCAAAGGTCTGATCACCATCAGGGCCGACAATCAGTTCGCAAATGTCGCGGTCTACGGTCAGTCCGAGTGCACGAAAGAGAATGAAGATGGGAATATCCGTCTTAATACGCGGCAGCGTCGCACGTAAGAGGTGAATCTGGGGATTCTTTGGATGATACATAATCTTGACGGAATTTGTCTTTGGAACCTGGTCATTATCGGGGCCGATACTTTTCACGTCAATGACTTCCACATCTTTAGAGGTGATCTTGTTATTGCGGAATACGAAAGGGCGATTCTCGGACATTCGCTCCTGGCTAATAATCACTCGTTCACCACCTGTAATGATGAAATAACCACCAAGATCTTCAGCACACTCTCCTAGCAACGTCGGATGCACATGCTTCTGGTCATTTAGAAGACAGTACTTGCTGCCGACCATGACTGGTATTTTGCCGAGATGCACATTTGGGAACAGACGTTCACGCGTAGCGCGTTCCCCATTCTTTGTATTGTTGATAAAGGTTGTTTTGACACGCACGTCTACAAACAGAGGTGATGCATATGTTAGGCTACGAAGACGGGCATCATTTGGCATCATAGGAAGAATGGCGCCGTTGTTTTCAAAGATTGTGGGTTTGCGCAGAGTGGGATTCTCAAATATAACGGCAACTTCGTATTCATACTGGGGAGCTGTTGGACGGAATGGCACGGTCTCTGTCTGAGCCACAGGGGGAGCGATCAAACGACCCATAAGGGCATTTGCGGCACTTGTGGACAATCCTGTGGCAGATGCCAGAGCTGAACGGGGGCCGCTGAGAGGTGTTTCAGGAGAACCACGCACGATGAGAGGATTCACTTGTGTAATGATCTCTGGAATGTCAATATCCATGAAATGGTTGAAAGACTCAATCTGATGGGAAATAATCTGTTTCCCATCAGCCTGTTGAAAGTACTTTTCCAGGATGGATTTATAACTAGGTAACATTGCTTCTGCATGTTTTGAAACACGCATACCTCCCAATTTTATGTGATCATTGTTTAGATGGATACTGAGACAAAAAATATACAATTGACTGGGCCGGCTGCTGAAGATATGAAGGGTGGTGCTAAAAAGGGCTCACGTAGAAGTCGTCGGCAACATGCAGGTGGATCTACAAGTGCGGGGACAATTGATCAACTCGGTGCTTCTAGTGCTCCCGGCGGGTCATCTGCAGATGCGGCGCCGAAACTGGAGGTCTCTGTACCGGCGGGGGCGCCTTTGGACCAGGCGTTTGCACCGCCGGCGGCGGGCGGCGGCACCACAAAGGTTGTCTTGACGAAAAAGAAGAAGGCTAAGGTTGTTCTTGGTGCACCTACCGTGATACGCCAGCCGGCCAAGGCCGAGCGCAACAAGACACGAAAAATACAAAGGATCAATATTTCGCTGTCAGGTCTGACGAAGAAGATGACGCGTGCAAATAAGATTAAGGGGGAGGCGAAAAAGATGGATATTGCTGAGGTGAAGAAGGTTCTGGTGAAATCGGGACTTATCAAGGTGGGATCCAAGGCGCCTGATGCGATTCTTCGGCAAATGTATGAGGACTACGCCACACTTAAGAATCGGGCTCTATAAAAAGATAATGAACGCCGAGTATCAGAAGCTCTCACGGCACTACATGCAGCAATATGGTCCCAATACAGCCGTTCTTCTTCAAGTGGGGTCCTTTTATGAGCTGTATGACACAAAAACAGAATTTGAGGTTGGGCCACAAAAGTGGTCCAAACCGACAAATTCGGTTGGGGCGGATTCTGTAAAAAACAACCAGACCGATGGGTGTGAAACATCCATGCGTCGCGCTGTAGATATTCTCGGGATTCAACTCGTGGAGAAAAAGAGTGGGGATCTTTGTGCCGGTTTCCCCGACTACGCCGTGCACAAGCACGCCAGTATGCTGACACGAGAGGGTTGGACAGTAGTTCTGGTCAATCAAGACAAAAAGGCCGGAAAAGTCACGGGACGTAACGTCGCCCGTATTTTATCACCTGGAACACATCTAGAAATGGCCGCGGCCGAGGCAGTATATCTTGGAGGGCTCTGGATGGAAGAGGAGACCGGTGCACCCAAGTTCGCTGCCGCCGTCTTTGATTTCACGACCGGTGCTGTCAAAATCTATGAAACCGTAGCAACCGGTTCCGGTGATACGTGGTCTGCCGATGATCTCGTCCACTTTTTCCAAGTGCATCCGCCCCGCGAAATTGCCGTCTGGTATCGCGGCGCCCCCATCACACAACCATCAGACGAACATTTGAAACGTGCACTCGGACTTTTCAATACGACGATTCATATTCGCACGGCTAATCGGGCGGAACAGGGGGCACTAGAAAAAGATTTCGTTCGTGAAGAGATTCTGCGCGAATTCTTCAAATCACGCTCAGTACTTCCTACACGCGTTAATCTCAAAATTGAGGGTGCCGTCGCGGCTGAACGATGTCTTGTGAACCTCTGCCGATTTATTCAGGATCATTATCCTAGTGCGACCGATGTCGCAAAAATTCACCGAATGTCCTATCCCGAACGATGGGTACCAGAAAACTCCGTTTTCCTCGGCAATCACGCGCTCACACAACTCAATATGATCACACCCAACGGTGACGGGATTGTAGACATGTTCATGCGGACCTATACAGGATTTGGCCGACGGGCTATGCGAGAACGTATTCTGTATCCAATTTGTTGCCCGGAAGAGTTGGAAGAACGATATGAACATATCGCATCCTTTGACGAATTCACAGGAGAACAACGACGACGTCTAGAGTTTATTCTGCGATCACTATGTGACGTGCCGCGGACGCATCGCCGGCTCGTTACGGGATCTGTTACGGTAGCAGATGTACTTGCATTGGATCAGACTTATACGCGCTCGGCGGAGCTGATGACCTTTCTACCAGGAGATCTTGCAGACCAGCTCAAAAGTTATCATGCCGTATTCACATCGCAATTTGACATTGAGAAAGGGCTGGCAGCGGATGAATACACCTTTTGTATGCGAAAGGAGGTGGCGCCAAAGACATGGGAGGCAGAACAGACATGCCGAGCAATTATAGAGCGTGCTCAGAAAATCTCGGATTTTTTGTGTGAATGGGTGGGAATTCCAAAAGAGAGTTTGAAAGTGAATGCAGAGGGTGGTCTGCAGATTCTCCTACAGGGTTCGCGTCTCAAACAGATTATTACGACGAAAATCAAGGATTCGCCGCCACCGGCGGCGGCTTGGAAAAATTACCAAATCACAGTTAAAAAAGTGGCGGCAGATGCTGTAGAAGAGCCGGCTGCGCAACAGCCGTTCAAATCGTTGCATGTGAATGTGCGGAAATCTGTTGCGTCGTCTATTGAATGTGATGAGATTGACATTTTGCGTTCACAGTTGGCAGCAGCGGCCACGCGGTTTGCGCGGGTAGTAGAAGAGGAATTGCCAGTTGTGTGTGATACGGTCTTGGCTGGAGCAGGCGCGGCAGGCCTACGAGAATTAGAGGATTGGCTTGCAGATGCTGATGTGACTTATACTATTAATCGTGTTTCAAAAGAGTTTGGGTTTTGCCGGCCGCGCCTCAGCCAGGAGCAGGGCGCCTTTGTGAAAATCTGCCATCTTCGTCACCCTCTCATTGAAAAAGCCCAGGCCGCCGTGGAATATATTACTCATGACATTGCTATGACGAAAGAAAAGGCCGGCCATCTTATTTATGGAGTGAATGCTAGTGGCAAATCGTCGCTCATGAAGAGTTGTGGGATCGCCATTTTGCTTGCCCAGGCAGGTTGTTACGTGCCAGCGACCGAATTTGTGTTCTGGCCATTTCGCCGCATTTTCACACGAATCCAGAATACTGATAATATCTGGGCAGGTCTTTCAAGTTTCGCGGTGGAAATGACGGAACTGCGCGAGATTCTTCAGACTGCTGATGCGGACACTTTGGTTCTAGGTGATGAAGTGTGTAGCGGAACGGAATCCACATCGGCCACAGCACTTGTGGGGGCGACTCTGGAGCATCTTCATGATGTGGGTGCAAAATTCTTGTTCGCTACGCATTTACACGGTCTTTTGTCGTTGCCGAGAGTCCCGACGATGCCTGGTATCTCTATTTGGCATCTTTTGGTGCGATATGATCCAGTGACACAGAAGCTCATTTATGATCGGACCTTGAAGGAAGGTGCAGGAAATAGTCTGTATGGTCTGGAAGTGGCAAGAGCAATGGGGTTACCGCGGGGAGTTCTTGAGCGGGCTATAGAGTTGCGGCATGTGTTTGTGGGGTCGTCGCGCACAGAAAATGCATTGGCGACGGGGTGGAATTCGGAGTTGGCGCGGCATGCATGTGGAGTTTGTAAACATCCTATTTTGCGGGATTTGGAAGTTCATCATATCCGGCAACAAGCGGAGGCGGGTGCAGATGGACGATTTGACAATGGACTCCATAAGAATCATTTGTCAAACTTAATTGTCGTTTGTCAGAAGTGCCATGATGATCATCATGCGGGGCGAATTACGATTGGGCCGGCGCGGATGACGAGCGAGGGGGTGGAGCGGGAGGTTGTTAAGGCGGCTCCTGTATCGGAACCAATACTACTTGTTCCAACTCCGAAGTCTTCTCCTGTACAGGCACAAGAGACAGAAGAAGCCAAAACACAAACGGATAAAGTGGTAGAATATATCAAGCGGTATCCTCGGGCGACCCCATCGCGTCTCCAACACGAATTGGAAGTGAGAGAGGGTATTAAATTATCTGTTCAGAAGTTGGGGGCTATGAGAAAGAATATTAAGCCTCCGTAACCGTCGGTGCAGCCGCCGCCTGCGGCGTAAAACCCGCCGGTAATGATATATACGTCATAGGTCCTACAGGACCCGCCGGCCCCTGAGCACCCTGAGGTCCCTGAGGTCCCTGAGCACCAGCAGGCCCTGCGGGCCCCTGAGCACCCGCCGGCCCGGCAGGTCCGGCCGGACCGGGAACAGCCGCCTGTGTAGTAGGATTCCATTTAGCATTCAGAACTTTCTTAATCTCCTCAATCTCATTCCGGAGAGCCTGGATCTCGCGCCGCGAAGTGGAGCCACCAGAGTACATGGGAAAAACAGATGTCATCTGTTCGGATTGTCCATTTCCGAATGCGGTTTTTAGCGCACCCACAGGTAAAAAATGAAGCTTCGTAAATGCCCCACAAGGTATAGAGATGGTTGGAATATTTCCTATTCGTTGTATGAATTGCGGCAAACTGATTGCCGACAAGTGGCGCTTTTATCAAGATCAGATTAAGAAGGCCAAGTTGGAAAAACAGGAAGTCCAGGTGTACTTTGACGGAAATAAAGTCCCCGATACCGCTGAAAAACGGATCCTAGATGGATTGGATCTTCTACGACCCTGTTGTCGGAAACATTTCTTAACACACGTGGATTTGATTGATCAGATCGGCTAACGAAAAACTTGCTATACGTTAGGAAATGGAATTCTTTCTGCCATCTTTATTAACACTCATTTTGGCAGCGCTTGTTGTATTTTTCGTATTGCCGAAATTTGCACCGATTGTTTTGGCAGTTATAGCATTACTTGCATTAGTGTTAGGCGCATATCAACACTACGAGATGTTTAAGATGGACTACCGGATGATGACCTGGCAAGATGGAGCATCGACGGTAGCACCATACATACTTATTGGGTTTATTGTATTGTATATCATAGGGTTCCTATTGAATATATATAAGAGTAGATCCCCGATTGTACAGACAACTATTGCAAGTAATACACAAGTACCCGGTTTTGGAAGTGGGCAACCGCCACAACGGCAAAACGTACGCCCAGCAAATGGCCGCCCAGCAAACGTACGCCCACAAAATGGCCGTCCTCAATCATTAATATTTTAGATGGATTAATTAGGAATGCCCAAAAAAACACGAAAGGCGTCTAAAAAGAGAGTATCCACGATCCCGGAATTAAAACGATCCTTTGATCATCTAGACACTGAAACTCGGAAAATCATTGCTGCACCAGGAACCCAAGGTGAAAAAGTGAAACGTCTACAAAAAGTGTGGATGAATATCTTTCACAAATCTCTGACAAAAGATGCGGCAGAATCCTATTTAGCGATCAAGAAACGTAGCAAGGGGACACGGCGTGCTACAAGGCGCCAGAGGGGTGGTATGGCTCCGTTAGATTATACTCTCCGGGCCGGCATTGATGGACCGCATGGCAATTTCCCAGCCTACGTACAATCTGGCTTTGGTGTCGGATACCCGATGCCGGGTGTTAAAGAGAGCTGTGGTGTGACTGATTCGGGTCCCCATATCTCGGCCTCTCTCGGATCTAATCAAGTGGGTGGTGCTCCAGGAACAGGACCAGGAGCATTGATGAATCTCGCTACAGCATTTGGTGGATATGGTGTTCTTCCAAGCATCCCTCCGTCAGCAGTACAAGATTTTCAATCCACGCTAAGAGGTCAACCAATCGGCCCGTCCTCGGATCCAGTAACGAATAAGCCTAATTATATGTAAGTCCAGCGCCCAGAACCTAAGTAAGAAACCTCCACTGCCAATAGGATTGCCAATGGATATTTCATTAAAAGGTGACAACGGCAAACAGTTATCAGAACGTCTCCTAAAAAGCTATTTTAATACACAAGATTACCCCTTCACGCGTCATCACATTGACAGTTTTGATCAATTCATCGCCGAAGATATCGCCGCCATTATCGGTGCAAACAACCCATTTGTCTTGCTTCATGATCAGATTGGGACCACGGGTATTTATGCCCACAAAGCCGAGATATTCATCGGGGGAATCACTGGTGACCAATTTTTCATCGGTAATCCGGTCATCCACACAAAAGATCGGTCCAACATCCGGATTTTATTTCCTAATGAGGCCCGACTCCGCAATATGACGTATGCAAGCACTGTCCAGGCAAATATTGTGATCCGTATTACACTCAGTCGTCCGGATCCGAGTGGGGGTCGTCCAATCTCCAATGTGGTTACGTTGGATCCGGTAGCCGATCCGATTAAATATGGCTATCTGGCTAAATACCCCCTCTTTAAAATGCCGATTCTGCTACACAGCCGCTATTGTATCTTGCATGATAAGCCGGCGGAGTTCTTACGTGACGTAGGTGAAGATCCGCACGACTACGGGGGCTATTTTATCGTGGCCGGGGCTGAAAAGGTGTTAATAGGATTTCAAGAGGCGGCTTTCAATACGCTCTATATTCGCGAACAACCGGGTGATCCTATGATTCAGTTTTACGGGACAATTTCGTGTCTGAATGCCAAAACCCGCCGAGTGAAAAACGTTACCTTTTCGTATAATCGGCGTGAAAAGATAATCACAGTGAATCTTCCTTTTGTTCGTGCGCCGATTCCTCTTTTTACTCTTTTTCGCGCAATGGGTGTTCAAACCGACGCTGATATTCTTCGGCTTATTTTCCCCGATTTTCGTGCACCCGAAGTGAAAATTCTGGAACCGATCCTATATGAAACAATTGCTGACTCTCATCCTTATTTTGATACATACAGTGCGATCCAGTATATGAAAGTTCTGACAAAGGGTTTTTCCGTAGCCCATATTCTGGAGATTCTGCATAATCAGACTTTCGTACACGTTGCCAATGCCAACGGGTCCAAACAGGCATTTTTGGCCGAATGTGTTCGCAAATTCCTCCGTGTCATAGCGAGAATTGACGCCCCCACCGATCGCGACGATATTCGCAATCAGCGCGTCATGACAAGCGGAACTCTGACACGTTTCCTCTTTCAAAAGGCATTTCTGACGTACAAAAAGGCTGCGCTTCTGGAAATGGACAAGGAATACAACTACAGTCCTGGAGTCTACGCCGGCGACAACTATGTTAATATATTCCTCTCTGGCAACATATCCCGACTCTTCAAACAAGGGATGTTGACTGATTCCATCATGCGCGGCTTCAAAGGCAAATGGGGAAGCGGCGTCGGCGAAGAGAAAACCGGTGTACTCCAATCCCTTTCGCGACTATCGTACCTGGATTTCTTGTCACACTGCCGTCGTATAGTTCTTAACTTTGATACGGGTATGAAACTCCAGGCCCCGCGCCGGCTGCATACAAGTCAGTTCGGGTATTTCTGTACGAACGAGACGCCCGGTGGAGCGAGCATCGGAATCACGAAAAATCTGAGTATGTTGACGGCGATTAGCACGTTCACGGACCCGGAGCCGTTTATTGCGTGGCTGTACAACCGTGGGTCAGTGATGCCGTGTAATCAGATCACTGCTGAAACTCTCAGCATTATGGTGCCCGTCTTTGTGAATTCGGGAATTGTTGGGTATACTCAGCGACCGATTATTCTGCGCGACGTCTGCAAGATGATGAAATGGACTGGGTGTCTTCCATCCGCGACATCGGTGACGTTTTCTATTCGTGAAAAGCAGTTTCATGTATATTTGGATGACGGCCGGCCATTACGTCCTCTGATCCATTTGGAGAGTGGTGGGCGTGTGCCGAAACGTCTGACAGAACTTACAAGATGGCGGGATCTCGTAATGGGGACGTATCCAGGCGCGGAGCGACGCACCATCTCCAGTAGCGGCTTCATTGACCCTTTTGCATCCATGCCGATGACGCTGGAAGAGTATCGCGATAAACTCGGGCCCCATTGTGGTGTCATTGAATACGTGGATCCGTATGAGGGTAATGAGGCCTATGTGGCCTGTTTTGCAGAGAATATCGTGAAAGAGACTACACATATGGAAGTGCACCCGAGCACAATTGCCGGTCTTCTCGTATCAATGATTCCTTTTGCCAACCATAATCAGTCGCCACGTAATCAGCTGTCATCATCGCAATCCAAACAGAGTGTGTCGGTGTTTGCAACGAATTTCCGTAACCGGTTTGACGGTCAGACACACGTATTGTGTTACGGCGAGGCCCCTCTTGCCCGTCCGATCTATTATGACTATGTGGCAAACGGCCAGAATCCGTATGGGCACAATCTCATACTGGCCATGGGCGCCTTCACGGGCTACAATCAAGAAGATGGAATCGTGATGAATGCCGACGCATTTCAGCGGGGTCTCTACAGGAATATTACGTACCGATCGTATGAAACGGCAGAAGAGACTGATTTGAAGGCGGGTACAAAGACGCGTATAGGAAATCCGGCGCAGATTCCTGGTTGGACGAGTCTTCGTGCAGGTATAGATTATTCCAAGCTGGATGAACACGGGATTGTGCGTGAGGGCGAATATGTGGATGAAAACACAGTGATTGTCGGTAAGTATCTGCAATCAGAAAGCGGCGAGTTTCGCGACGCCTCACTCACGGCGCAAGTGTGGACGACAGGTCGCGTGGAGAAAATCGCGGTGATGGCGGACAATCAAGGTCTGATGACGGTGAAAATTCGTGTTATACAGGACCGAACACCGGAACTCGGCGACAAGTTTTCCAATCGTCACGGGCAAAAGGGGACATTGGGAATGATGATTCGCGCCACCGATATGCCCCGTACCGGGTCTGGGCTCATCCCAGATATGCTCATGAACCCACATGCCATCCCTTCACGTATGACGATAGCACAGCTCATAGAATCTCTTATGGGCAAAATGGGTGTCAGAATCGGGGCAATTACGAATGGCACGATGTTTATGAGTGATGGTGATCCGACGGAACAGATACGAAAGATTCTGCGGGATCAGTTGGGAATGGAGCCGTATGGTGAGGAGATTCTGTATGATGGTACGACAGGATCCATGATCCCTTCTACGATTTTCATGGGGAATGTCTATACGATGCGTCTGAAGCATATGACGGAGGACAAATGGAATGCACGTGCAGAAGGACGAAAGGAGCAGCGGACACATCAGCCGACGGGGGGACGTGGGAACCAGGGCGGTCTCAAAATCGGTGAAATGGACCGTGATGCAATTGTGGCGCACGGTGTTAGCGGTTTTTTGCGCGAATCGTTTATGGAACGGTCGGATGGTACAACGTTTATGGTGTGCAATGGATGTGGGACGATTCCGATTTATAATGAGAGTGAGGGGCTATATATCTGTTCTATGTGTGATGGACCAGTGAAATTTATTGGAGAGACGGCAACAAATTTGGAGATTCTGGAGCCCACAAAGCGTAGTCTTGTATCGTTTTCCAAGATTGCGATTCCTTATTCCGTTAAATTATTGGATCAAGAGTTGGCGACGTTTATGAATATTGGGATGCGTTATGCGACGGCGCGGGATTTGCGAAAATTCAAGGGGCACAAATATGTGGAATTTGGTGATGCAGAATTGGCGAATGCCTTGGCGGAGCCTTTGCCGGTGCGTGTTCTTCCAGAGTTAGCAGCGCCTGAACGTTTGCCCCCACCGCCGGTAGCAGTAGAGGCAAGACCTGAAGATTTGGCGGCTGCGGGTGTGCCGGCGGCTGAGGAGGCTGAGGAGGTCGCTAGCTCTGCTTTACCATCTCTTGCAGCCGCAACACCGTTTGCCGATAATCTTGCAGATGTAACGGCGGCTAATACTCTTTTGAATAGCAAAATATCGGGGGCACAACGGGCGGCGACGCCTGCTCCTGCTGCCGCTGCTGCGCCTGCTGCTGCTTCTGCGCCTGCTGCTGCGCCTGCTGCTGCGCCTGCTGCTGCTCCTGCCCAAGTAGTCATGCAACCAGCATATTATACTCTATCACCTGTGCAACAAGTTGCGCCCGCGCCCGCAGAAGAGTTAGAGGAATTTAATACAAATCAGATACCTGCTGCAACACCTGTGCAGCCAGTGCAAGCATCCCCACAAATGATGATGACACCAATGATGATGGTACCGATGGCAACACAGGTTGTCCCTCCTGCTGTCCCGGGTTCACCTCCTACTCTTGTAGTGGATACAACGGATGTGAATGCTCCTGCCCCCGCGGGAGTGTCACGTTTACGTTCTCCCCGCAGAGGAGTAGCACCGTCGGGCGCCCCATCCCAAGGGCAAAGCCAAGCAAATGTAAAAGTGACAGTGAATAAAACGGGGTAAAATTGGAGCACACAAGTTTCAATATAGCCAATAGAATGGACCCTCAAACAATTGATACACTTTATCGTAGCCGTTTAACATTGCTAGAAATCTTGAAATCACGGGGATATAATACAACTCCCTATGAAAAGTTCGGTCCATGGGAAGTGGAACGAATGGTCTCAACAGGATCTGGTGGAATGAGAATGGATCTCGTACATAGTGTGGAGGGTGATCCCCGTAAATGCCGTGTTGTCTATACATTTCAGAATAAACGACAGAGCGTTATACCATTTATTACTAGTAATTTCTTGGATGAGGAATCAAGCGACGCAGTGGATCCTCAGAATACCGAAGCGGTTGTCATTATGCTAGTTCCAGTCGTGGATGCATTTAATGCAGGTGCTTTATGGGCGTGGCAGAAACACCAACTACGAATCGGATTCTTTAATGCAGAATCTCTAGTAAATGATCCCCGAAATCATATTGACGTCCCGAAACACGAACGTTTGACCCCCGATGAAGAGATAGCAGTACGAAAGCAATTTCACATCTTGAAGAAATCCAATCTTCCGATCATCAAGTTTCATCAAGATATTCAAGCACGTCTGATGTTCTTAATGGAACGTGAGATATGCAAAATTACACGTGGTTCACCTACAGGTGGCGAGTACGTAGTATATCGTGTCTGTGCACCTTAGCGCCAGATTTCGGAATAAAACCACTCCTGTGCCGTGTATCGGAGCCGATACACGCAGTCGTACCAAATTTCGGAATTCCAAACCACTCGCGTGGTTTGATTCCGAAGTCTGGGTCCTGTGCATGCTTAGCACACTTTATGGTATACCAAGATAGAGTGATGTCTTCAGGCAATTCTTGTAGTGCAGATGAAAAAAATACTATATCTAGCCAAAAAAACTATACTACCTGGAAAGAGAATACTAAGTTGAATCTGGGACAAAACAGTAATGAAATAGATGTTGGAAGGGCAGAACAAGTTATTGTATCTATGTTAAAATGTCTCAATACCCAAGATACAATCCCGACATCCATTCAAAATGCGCAATGGGAACTTGCACAATTACAGTCCACATATGATGATGAACTAGAAGATAGTCATATCGCAAAAGAGCGTGTAGAAAGAATGAGAAATCCGGAACAACACGTCTCCTTCTACGAGGGCTGGTTTCCAATAGATAAACCTCTTAAAAAGAGTAGTATACCTATTTTAATAGCATTTTCTATACTATTTTTTACACTCTTTATCGGATTTATTCTTGCCACTATGACAGTTACGCTATCAATTAATTTTGCATTTATGCAAAATTCATGGTTTATGAGTATGATATATACAATAAATAAACATTTATGGATAGTATTAATTATACTCATAGGTATAATCATATGGCTGGCGAATAAATAATTCCAAAGATCCAATAGAATGGATCCTGTAACTTTATCTAAGGAAGAACTCCGACGATCACAAGTTGATTATACATATGAAAAGAACCAATCGGTAAGTTCTACATTGGCAATTTATACATTTTTAAACATTACGGCATTTGCTATAATATTTTATATTGCTAGATCGCGATAATTTTAGTACATATTACCAATAAAATATGAGGTATCACTTGATATTTTATTCTGGAAAGCAGAATACGGCCAGAGTTCGGAGTTGGATCACTTGCATCTTCTAACTCCGATACATCCGAGAGCTTGCTCTCGGGACGAGCCGTGGTAGACGTTACCGCAGCAGAGTTCGTCGTTTTGGACCACTTGCGTGTTCTAACTCAGAACTCTGCTCCGAACACTGGTCTACATAATGTAAATACTAAATAGAGAATGTCTGAAAACGTCAAATACAACAGTGATTTGGCCACCCGGCAAATGCAAATTAACGAATGGTCCTATCATAACAAATTGGAAACTCTATTTGTATTTCAATTAATATTTCTTACACTCTCACTATTTGCCGTGTTAATGTATCTGAATAAAACTGGGCGTATTAACGTATATTTTATGGGTTTTGTTATGATTATTGTTGTATTTCTAATGGCGATTATTATTTTCAATCGTGTGTCCTATACGGCAAAAGTGCGTGATAAGCGATTTTGGAATCGCAGAAAGTTTGGTTATATGGAAGCAATAGATCCACAAAGAGGTGCTGAAAAATTTGTACAACAAGCAAGAGAAGAAGCCCAAGCTCTTAACTCTCTTGAGAACATATCGCGCGCCATGCAACCGTAAGTACTCCCGGCAGAGAGTGTATAACCGCTATAATAAGTTTTAGGGACCGCCCAGTAGAACATGAGTACTGATGAATTAAGAGCACGTAAAAGCAATTCTCTTCAAATGCTATCAATATTAGATGCCGTTCAGGGGCAGTATCTTACAGCACAAGTTCTGCAATCAACTCTTCAAAAACAACTACAAGATATTGAAGATAAGACCTTTTATATTAAACAGCAATTAAGTGATTTGCATGTTGTCACTGAAACATATGATAGAGAGTTCAAAGATCGTATGGAAAATCCGACACAAAAACCATATTTTAGTACGACACAAGACTGGGTTCTTGCAATATTCTTTATAACATATTTCCTCTTCATGATAGTATTTGTATTTTTCATTTTTCTGCGAAACAAACTATCAGTTCTTATCATATGTGTAATGATAGCGGTTGTATTTATATTAACATATTCCATAATTAATCTTATACGAACATTTGCGTAGGCTTAATCGCTGGGATACAGAGAACCTTGCTATCTCATAGATTAACCCCGAAGGTTAATCGCTGGGATGCAGAGAACCTTGCTATCTCATAGATTAACCCCGAAGGTTAATCGCTGGGATCAAGGTTCAGAGAACCTTGATCCCACATCTGCACAAGTTCCTCATCATCAAATACTTTGAAACAATCCCATTTATTATCGCTTGACGGTGGCCCGTAGTCTTCCGCCAAACGATCTCGGAGTTCCTGTACAGTCAATGAGCGCCCGCTACCATTCCATTTTGCAAACACCCGACGAATCTCCGCAAATTTCACGGCATTCTCTCGCGCCTCCAAACGTTCCTCTTGCGTCCGAGGTTCCCGGATGCGTTCCGCCTTGAACTTCGCATACGTATCAAACGACTCCTTGTACTGATTGCTCGCCTGTTCCACCACGGCTGGAATGGGATTCAGACCTCCGACCAAGTATTCCGTCTTGTACACATGCACCAAATATGAGAACATCGCCTCTCGCCACACACGCAGTTTCCCATCCAGTTGCCGATCAATCGGAAAGACATTTCGCCGTCCCTCTTTCAACTCCGGATGATCCGGATCCACGAATTTACTCACAAACGGAATCACGCGAATTCGCCGCCACGTCCCCCGGTCCATGGAATAAATTGGCGGCAAACGATTGCACATCAAGAAGATCTTCCCCATCACTCGGAACTTCTCCTGATCCTTATACATCGGCCGCGCCTCCACAATGTCCTCACCACTCATCTGCTTCATCCGGCTCGTATTCAACGGCTCCCGGTCATCCGGCTCCTGCATATAAATAAACCGCCGCGACTTGATCGCCATCATGTCCGGGTTCGCCGCACCCGACTCTGGACGTTTCCTCGTCAACACCGTTGACTGCAGCGACGACTGATAATCGCCAAAGGTCATTCGCATCAACTCCACAAGTTTGGATTTCCCGTTACCGCCCACACCGGTCCATGTGTAATAACATTGCTCCCGATTTGACCCCTCCAGACAACTCGCCAAGAGCCGAAACATGTACCGCTTCAATTCCGGATCTGGAAACAGTTTCGCGAAGAAATCCTGAATCTCCTCTTGCCGTGGATCGGCAGGATCATACGGCACATAATCAATCGCCTCCATCTCCGGATATAACTGCCCAGCCAAGAAACTCACATAATCCTCCGGCCGACCTTGGCGGAAAATCACATGTTCCTCCGGCCGGTCTTGCGTCGTTGCACGAAGTTCCAGAACACCATTTCGGCAACCAAACAAGAACGGATTCACATTCAACCGATGTTCAAACTCATCTTCATAAAACAGATTTGTCGCCATCTTCATCACCGAATCACTGAAACCACTATTGTACAGATTCCCCTCCACCTTGTTTAAGAGTTTCATCTTTGCCTCTGCGACTTCCCGGGCCTCTTTTGATACGTTCTCACTGCTAATATCACGCCGAATCGTCCCCATCGCCTCCGAGATCTTCTGGGCCACCTCCGTGCTGATTTTCATCCGGAGCGGAATTCCCTGATTCAGACGTTTCCACATATTCGCCGCGTCGTCGTAAAAGTACCATTCCGTGGATCGGGACGAAATGGACGCAATGTAATTATTCCCGTACATCTTCTTCATCAATTTCGCAATATGGTAATGCGTCGGGTCCACCTGCGACCGGATATAGTCATACAAGTTGTTGTCTTTCACTTTCCGATACGCTTCCGGATTGTCGTCGCGGGCCCATTTGTGCAGGGAGCGTTCTGTAAGACGAGGTCCATCACCCTCTTTCTTCATTCCGACGAACCAATCCCGACGAAGTGCCGCGGCATTGTTCTGCACGGCTTTCGTGGATTTCGCGGAGAAGTCCATCCAGAGATTGAAGAAATCCTCACCCGCGTCAATGTTGTGGAGACACCATCCCACCCGAATCCACGATTCATATCTTTCCGACCTCTCCGGCGCCAAACAATCCATCACCAGTCGTCGGATCATCTGTCGGTCATCATCGGATGCCTGGAACAGGGACGACACAACCGAATCCATAATTTGGGGATATAGAGCCGGCGCAGCCGCAGGCGCGGGAGGAGGCCGCGGATCCAAGAGATCCTTGAACAACAACTCCGACTCCGGCAAAACCTCATTATCATCCGGAGACACATTGTACCGAATACTCAAAATCTCCATGAGTTCACGATTGTTGTAATTCGTTGTCGGCTCTTCCGACCAAGTCCCGGCATCCCCCTCAGCCGGCGCATAAGAATACACACTCACGACTTCATACGTCGGAATATTCGGCTTTGACTCTCCAAACAGGAGCCACCCCTGTTTCCTCGTCATGCTCTCGTCATAGATGTCGTCGTCCTTGTTACAATACTCCGCCGCCGAGAAACACTCGGTGACGGCGTTCTGTGATAGCATCCAGTTACGCAGCACCTTCTGCTTGTCGTTACTGAGTGCGAGATCGGGTGCTTCAATATGAACACCGTCTTTTCGGACCCCGGATGCCTGATATGGCGCCGGCCGCTGGAGAATAAAGAAGCGAATGACCTCGTACGCATCAACAGAGAAGAATGTGCGAATACCCTGCATCATGAGACGGCAAAAGCTCTGAATCTGCGGAACAGTGATAGTGCGCGCGAGACTCTTTTCCGTGGAGAACTTGAAATCAAGATCAATCAAGAGCGGTTTTGGACCGGTCGTGCTCGGCTGTTCCACAAGATTCTGAGGTACGAACTTTTTGACAAACAGATAGTCATGAAGCAGATCAAAGAATCGGGGATACTCCGAATCGGGTATGAACCATTTACCCCCTTTCATACCCCCCATAGTTGCTTGCGAGCTATTTGAGGTGGCATGCTCCGCGAGAAACTTTCGTAATTCATGTTGCATATAGGATGTCATGGTTCTAATTGGCTGTAGGGTGGGTGGGGTGGCCAATTTTTCCTTGAATCCGCCGCCAGGCCGGCATAAACCATCTCATCAATAACCCATTATGAATAAAAGAATCCCCAAAGATGTTGCCATGGCAATGGATGGCTCTCTCGCATCCCAAGGGATTTTCTACCATGCGGCCGACGCCGATATTACTCACGGTACCGCCATGATTGTCGGCCCTGAAGATACCCCGTATGCAGGGGGTCTATTTTTTTTTCGACTGGAGCTACCTCCAGAATACCCCTTTGTCCCTCCCAAAGTCACCTTTTGCACTTCTGATAGCCAAACACGATTTCACCCCAATCTCTACGTCAGTGGCAAAGTATGTCTGTCCATTTTGGGAACCTGGACCGGACCCAATTGGGCATCTACTATGAATCTTACAACAGTTCTCATCACAATACAGTCATTGCTTCATGCTAATCCAATTACGTGTGAGCCCTCGTACTCTATGATGCCGGCAACGGATCAGCGGTCCATAGACTACAGTGATTTTGTCTCGCATAGAGTTGTTCGGTATACTTTGGGGGCTTATTTGGGTGCAGACGCAAGTGAAAGCGCAGCTGGAGCAGCCGCAAGTGCAAGTGAAAGCGCAGCTGGAGCAGGAGAATTTGGGACGATTTTCAAAGAGGCGATGAAGACGGTTCGTCCGATTGTCTTTGAACGCATCCGGAAGGTTATTGAAAAGAATAAAGGAGTCGTGAAATCATATTCGGGACTCTTTTATTCATTAGGAGGTTTGTGTAACTGGTCAGTATTGGATGTATCTCTTAGTAAGCTTACTTCTGCTTCTTCGCAGCCTTCATAGCATCACCCAGTGTTGTCTTCGGATTATCCTTCTTCATCGCACGGAACATTTTCATAACCTTTATGTTCCACTCAGAAAGACCTCTACTTAACTTACGAGTACCTCTGCCTTTGCGAGATGCCTTACGTGTCTTTGCCATTATATTTAGGTATTAGATAATAATCAACCAGCGCCTAAATTTGAAGTGTGCAAACCTTGCATAGTTTAGTAGGATGGACCCTGAGACAAAGTTTTGCAGTGTATGTAGCCAGTGTTTTAATTATCAATTGGAGGATGGGAAACTTTTCCGCATCTGTCGGAAGTGTGGATTCCAGGATGAAGAGAAGAAGGGGGCGTTGTTGTTTGAGACCTTTATTCAAGAACGTACTAGTGAGGCTTATAAAGTATTGACGAATGAATTCACCCGGCAAGATCCTACTCTTCCGCATGTTCGGACGATCAAGTGCCCGAATGCCGCTTGTGGCACGAATCAGGGCAAGGCTGAGCGTGATGTGATTTATATGAAGTATGATGGTGTAAATATGAAGTATTTGTATATTTGTAATGTCTGTGCTGAACAATGGAAATCAAGGTAATCAGCATAGACCAAGTATATAAGATAATTTAACCGGATTGATTTTCAACCCGGTTAAATTTTTTTGAAAATTTTATGATATAGTAATAGGTATGAGTGACTCTGAATATGAGTTTGAAGGAGGAAGTTATATACTAGATGATAATCTTTTGATAGGTGGTAAAAGATCTAAGGCAAAGAAGGCTGCTTCTGCTAAGAAAAAAGCTGATAAGCCAAAGAGAAATATTGATAATAAAAAAAAAGGAATGCAGGCTAAGGCTGCTAAGGCAAAGGCTGACAAGGCAAAGGCTGCTAAGGCAAAGGCTGCTAAGGCAAAGGCTGACAAGGCAAAGGCTGCTAAGGCAAAGGCTGCTAAGATGACAAATGCAGATAAGAAAGCTGCGAGAGATGGTAGGGGAAAGAGAAAGCAAGAGAAGAAAGATAATAAGAAGGCAAAAGTAGATAAGAAGAAGGCAAAAGATGCTGATAATAAGAAGAAGGCTACAGAAGCTAAAGAAAAGAAGAAGGCCGATAAAGCTGCAAAAGCGAAAGCTGATAAGGCTGAAAAGGCTAAAAAGAATAAAGAGGCTGGGGAGGCTAAGAGTAAAGCTGCTAAGGAGAACTCTAATAAGAAAGCTAATATACAGAAGGAGAGAGAGAATAGAAAGGCTAAGAAGAAGGCTGATAAGGATGATAAGGCCAAGAAGAAAGCTGAGAAAAAGGCTAAGAATGAAGCTGACAAGCCAGAAAAGGAGCGGCTGAGGGCTGAGAAAAAGGCCAAGAAGAAGGCTGATAGGGCTGAGAAAAAAGACAAGAAGAAAGCTGAAAAGAAAGCTAGAGATGATGAGAAAGCTGCTAAGAGGAAGGCTAAGAAAGATGAAAAGGCTGCTGCAAAAGCACAGGGACAAGGGCAAGGGCAAGGGCAAGGATCAGCATCGTCAGGTCTTCTTGGGGCGGCAGGTCTTGCTTCTACTTTACGCCCCCCTCCAAATAATGACACTGGACCTGAAGCTGAAGCTGAACCTAAAGATGAACCTGAACCTGAAGCTGAACCTGAAGCTGAAGCTGAACCTGAAGCTGAAGCTGAACCTGAACCTGAAGCTGAACCTGAAGCTGAACCTGAAGCTGAACCTGAACCTGAAGCTGAACCTGAACCTGAACCTGAACCTGAACCTGAAGCTGAAGCTGACGCTGAAGCTGAACCTGAAGCTGACGCTGAAGCTGAACCTGACGCTGAAGCTGAACCTGAAGCTGAACCTGAAGCTGAAGCTGAAGCTGACGCTGAACCTGAAGCTGACGCTGAAGCTGAAGCTGACGCTGAACCTGAAGCTGAGGCTGAAGCTGAACCTGAAGCTGAAGCTGAACCTGAAGCTGACGCTGAAGCTGAAGCTGACGCTGGACCTGAGGCTGGAAATGACGCTGCCGCTGACGCTGAAGTAACGGCACCCCCTCCTAAGACACAACTAAAAGAAGAAGACGCTGCAAATACAGCTAAAGATGAAAATGAAGCTGATGCTGCAAATGCAGCTAAAGGGAAATCATCAGAAAAAAATACAGCTAAAGATGAAGTAACGGCACCCCTCCCTAAGACACCACTAAATGAACAAGACAAAGCAAATGCAGCTAAAGGGAAATCACCAGAAAAAAATACAGCTAAAGATGAAGTAACGGCACCCCTCCCTAAGACACCACTAAATGAACAAGACAAAGCAAATGCAGCTAAAGGGAAATCACCAGAAAAAAATACAGCTGACGCTGCAAATGCAGCTAAAGGGAAATCACCAGAAAAAAATACAGCTGCAAAAGAGGAAAATTTGCCAGTAGCAGGGAAAACCAATATGAAAACTGTCAGTGATATAGTAAAAAAAATAGAATCTTTATTAGATACAGATAATAATCAACGTATTATATTACGTAATATATTAACACATTTAAAGAAGATATCTATAATAAATTCCAAGACATTAAATGCACTGGGAAATGTAGATAAACAAACCAATAATACACATATAAATCATTTTACAGATGCACTTTATTTAATACTAAATAAATTAGAAGATACATATAAAAACAACATTCTAGCAGTATTAAATGTGAGTCCGCAAAGAACGACTAAAAAAATAAGTAGTCCAGAAACCCCCGCTAGTTCAAAAAAAACCGCTAGTCCACAAAAAACCGCTAGTCCACAAAAAACCGCTAGTCCACAAAAAACCGCTAGTCCAGAAACTCCCGCTAGTCCACAAAAACCCGCTAGTCCACAAAAACCCGCTAGTCCACAAAAAACGACTAAAAAAATAAGTAGTCCAGAAACCCCCGCTAGTTCAAAAAAAACCGCTAGTCTACAACAAAGTGATAGTCCAAAAAAAGTACAATTTTTACCGAGACAAACGCGAAGGACAAAACTCCGTCCTAAACGCGGTACCCCCAACTTTGCAGCCCCAGCGGCTGGAGGGGGTTATCGGCTCACACTAAAAAAGAAACACCCGATACGTAGTAAGAGTTCCGAGTTGGAAGATGTAACTGCTGCAAAAGGTAGTAAAATAAAAAAAGGGTAATAAGTAGCTATGACTAATCCACCAAAATCATCTATTTCTGGAAAACCAGATGTTCATGGAACAAAACCAGATGTTCATGGAACAAAACCAGATTTAGCTCCGCATCGTAATGCATCAGCCGCCAATGCACTAGCGGCTAAGCAAAGGAAACTTAAGGCTGAAGAAGCGGTAAAACAAAGAGCAGCAGAAGCAAAAGCAAGACGAACAAAAAACGAAGGACGGAAGCCAGGTAGAGAGGGACAGAGAGAAGCTGATGGGCCTACATCAAGAAGAAATACGACATCATCTCAAACGAAAAGTTTAGTAAGACAAAATGCGCAAAGAAAACTTACTAATACACAAGCAGTCACCCAGAAAAAGCAGCGCAGTGTTCAAGATATAGAGGGTGTAAAAAGGACATCAGCTTCTCAAGCGAAAGTAAAAGGGCTTTTTGAACCAGTTTCTGTAACAGGAAGAAAGGGGAAGACTGCTGACCAGGTTTCTGGAGAATTAAGAGTTAACTCTTTAAAAAAAGCTAAGACTGAAGGTCAACGCAAGGTTGATGTTGACGAAGCAAAGGTACGTGAAGCTGCGCAGGCTAGAGAGGGGGCAGCAGCAAAAATTGGTGCTGAGGCAGACAAGTTAACGGGTCGTCATAGTGATTCTAAACCAGAGGTAGACGGTGCAAAAAGGGATCATTCTGGAGAGGTTGATAATGTTAAGAGTACAAAAGAAAAACCAAATGATCCTGATGCAGCAAGTAAAGCTGACGCTGAAGCGGCTCGTAAAAAGAAAGAAGAAGCCGAAGCAAAAAGATTACAAGAGGATGCTGATGCAAAAAAGAAGCGCGATGCTGAACGTGAACAGGCTGAGGCTCGTAAGAAACAAGAGGAGGATGCTGAGGCTCGTAGAAAACAAGAGGAGGATGCTGAGGCTCGTAGAAAACAAGAAGAGGCTGAAAGGAAAGCTAAAAGAGACGCGGATGCGCAAAAATTTAAAGAATTAGCTGATGCTGCCATTAGGTTAGCAGATTCTAAACCATCTGGTAATACTAAAGAAGATACTGGTTCAGTAATCCCATTAAATCCACTTGTACCAACAGTACCAGAGGAGCCAACAACTTCTACAGCACCTGCACCTGCGCCAGCACCTGCACCAGCCCCTGCACCAGCCCCTGCACCAGCACCTGCACCAGCCCCTGCACCTGCACCAGCACCTGCACCTGCACCAGCACCTGCACCAGCACCAGCACCTACACCTGCACCTGCACCTGCACCTGCACCTGCACCTGCGCCATTAGTATTAGGAACTGTAGCAGGAGTTAGCGCTGGAGTTACAGGATTGGGTTTATTAGGATCTGCAAGTCGTCTTGGTAGTTTCGTACCATCTAAAACAGCGGATGCTGAAAGCAAAGGATTTGCAAGAGGAGTACAAGATGCAAAATACTATGCACAAATTGATGCAGTTGCCGACGCTACAAGAGATAATATAAAAGATCAAAAAGAGGGAGAAAATGATGGAAAAGAAGCGGGGATTAACGATGCTAATGAAGATACTACAGATGAAAATATATTAATATCTGTTTTAGGATATTACGATGGTAAAATTTGTAGTATTTTAAATGCAAGATATGATGCATTATATGATATAAATAAATTATATAATAAAGATAATCATACAACACTAAAGATAACACCATTACCTATGAATCCATTCTTACCAGAAGAAATACAGGCTTAAAAATTTTTATTTAGTAATAGGAGATGAGTGATGATGATGATGATGAAAATGGATCATCCAATCCTGTATCGGCCAATGCTATAACACCCGATGCTAAACGTAAAGCAGAAATACGGATATTGAAAATTTTGAAAACCCCTCCTATATCAGAACAGTCTCAGATCTATAAAGATGCATATAGTAATTCATATATTAAGGGGTATGTAGAAACGTATCCTGAAGCATATGATAAAGGATATGAAAATTTTAGGGCGAAATCTAATCCTTCTGTAGAAAAATTAGAGGAAGAGGTTAAAAATGTAGAGGGTGATCAAGAACAAAAGTTGTCTGGTACTCGTGATCCAACAAGTCCCGATGATACACCTGCATCTCCTGATACCCCCAGTGAAGGCGGAAGCCGCAGATCAAAATCAAGAAAGCGTATTCCCCGCAAAAAGAAGCCTACCAATTTTATCAAATACGCTAAAAAGATCACAAAGGGGTTATAGCCACCGGTAAATACTTTTGAATTTTTTCCATAACCGCCTCCGGTTCCAATTGTGGCTGAGAAAAATCCACCTCATGTGTGAGCAAATACGACCAATCAAATGAATTCAGACGACCCGCCAAATTTGTGTATTCCGAACTCAGAATTCCTTCAATCCATCCACGAAGTCCTGATGGAACGCGGCCACGAAAAGCCGGTTCAGACCAAAATGATAAAATAAACTGGAAAAGATCTCTACCTTCTTTGGGACATTTATCACCGGTATCAAACACTCCTTCGCCTAAATTCACAACTGTATTACGATTTCCATCTCCTAGACAGGCAAATCCAAAATCCAGAATCACTACTTCAAAGGGGCATTTGAATTCCCAATCCATCATGGTGAAATGTACCGGTTTGGAACGAATCCACACATTGTTGTATTTGAGATCGCGATGATCAAAACAGACTGATTTCTGAAGAAATGTCAACAAAAGCGATAACTGAAACAAGAGTTGTAACCAGCGTTTTTCAAAATGGGTTTGCGCTAAACAGAATGCAAGACAATTTACACCATCAATATATTCCATAGAAAAACAGACTTTCTCGTTTTCTATGAAAATATCAAATACGGCGGCGGCGGCGGCACGTCCGGCTACAGTAAGAGTCTCATGAATATGTGTTTGTAAGAGCGCCTCGTGATAAAATGCAGAAGGAGATGTCTCGGTAAACTTCGGCCGTTTGATCATTACCTCTTGGACCTGGCCCTGACCCTGGACCCGCCGCCGATACTTTTGGAGAATTCCATATGAACCTCTGACCTCTGCCACACCGGCCGAGCGCTCGTAATGAGCCAGCGTTACCCTATTTTGATCTTTTAAAAGAGAATCAAAATACAGACGTGGAAGTGCGTCCATACCTATCTATGTCCTAGATATTCCTCCAAATCCTCCTCCGTTCTAATCCCCTTCCGTGCCGCATCTACTGCCAATAATTCAAATGGGTGTTCAGGTTGCGGTGGATTATGACCATAGCGTGACGAGAAACTTCGCGGTGCTTCATGAAAAAGAGAATCCATGCGGCGATCCCACCATTTGATGTCCACATCGGCGATTCCTGGATTTTCTCCGCGAAACATCGGCAGCGGTACATGCACACCTTCCCATGCCCAAAAGGGTGTAGCCATTGTATCTGGATTGATTCGGCAACGTTCTCGCCACCGTGTGGGCACTCCCCCAGTTTCTGAACTGGTGGCGAGTGGTTCCCAACTCTCTTTTTTGCATATCTGATTCCATAGGGCCGGTTTCCGGCGCTGATGAATATGCACCGATTCATGTATCAGTGTCTTCTCAAAATCGGCGGCGGCGACAATGGCCGGTTGGACACACACACAATCCAGAGGCCGTGTATGAGGAAACCCACCATCCGCTGTTTGATTTAGCATAACTACCATAATACCCTTCATAAGAGGGATACCGCGCGATACTTCACGAATTCTGGCCTGTTGATCCTGCGTAGCAAAAACGAGTTCATAGGCTTGATTATGACGTGAGATGGCATTCAAAGGGTTTGCCGCTATGGCTGCACGATAATGGTCAATTGCTTCTACATCATCTAAGATGGTCATCAGGCTTCTACTATCACGGTATTCCCGTTTTTAGACTCTTTTTCACGCTTTTTGACCATGAGTGTATCTAAGAAGAATGAATTGATAGTTATTTGCTTTTTAGCAGGCGCAAGCGCAGCGGGCGCTTGCATCTGCTGCGCTTGTGTCTGCTGCACCGGTGCCCGTCGTTCCACCGGTTTTGCGACACACCCGAGTTTTTCGCTGGCGAATTTGATTCGGCTACGCCTATCACATAGACCGAGCGCTTCTGTAAAGATGAGTTCTTGTACAATCTGCTCAGGCTCACCCTTCATACCTGGCCGGTACCCTGGAATCTCTTCCACTCGCAGAGCAAACAGCTGGGAAATCGGATTCATGATTTGATGTTCCATATAATACCGATAATCAGGCAAGAGCCCATGCTCTTTAATATAACCCGGCGATTCAATACGTTCACCCTGGAGTTTGGATGCGGCTTGACCTACCGGTGGACATACAAATACATACCCCATACGATCACCCCCCGCCGGTGCATTACCAGGGTCACGTTTCGCCATTCGGTCTGCCAACATTTTATGTGCCGGCTGCATCTTATTGTATTCTGACCGCAAAGATTTCGTAATTGTCAAATGATACATACCATAAGCACCGCCAACGAGATCTCTGAGTCGTTCACGCACATATGTGACTGCCTTGACCAGCGATTTCTCCGTCAGAAGAATACGAATAGCACCGCCGTAAATCACTTTGACAATCGGGGCATAATCGCGACGTTTTAGAGCAATCCCCATGGACTTTTGGTAATAACTGTCGGCAGATTCTTCATACATATTGCCGACATAGCGTTTCTTGCTGAAGATAATGAACGGATAGAATACTTTGTCGTACTCAAAATCGTGCGGCGCTGCTAGACAGCGTGACACGAATTTGCCGGCCTCTTCTGTCAACGCCATTGTAGCCTCAATTGCTGGGCGACCTTCTAGACGCACGCCTGTCACGGGGTCACACACATTGAAATTTACAAAGAGGGAGTCCGTGTCGCCATAGACGACTTCAGCTGCACACCGGGGATCTGCAGCGGCGGCCCCGTAAAATTCTTCAATAACGGCTTTGGCGAACATGATCTGTTTTCGGCCGTAGGCTGTGACGGATGCCGCGAGTGGTTGGAGACGGATTTTGAATGTGGGTGAACCCAGCTGGCCATAGAGCGAATTCGCCGTCAGTTTGTAGGCAAGTTGTTCAGCATCCAGAAGTGCCTTACGAAACGGATCTGACTCTTTTTCGGCCTCTTTACGTTTCGCCTTTCGTGCGGCTAGAAGTTTATTAATGATTTTTGGGAGCGCACCCTTTTCGTTTTCTGCGAATTGGGCATAACGACACACACGAGTGCCGGCACGAATCTTTTCGGGGTGTTTACGTTTATCGGCTGGATCGGGGATGAGAATATCATATTCAATATCTGTCCAGCGAACTGTGGCGTCCGCATGCACTTCGTCAGCGACGGAGCCGTAGGCCACTTTGATAAATCGGCCGTTCAAATCATAATCTTTTGCCCAGACAAGTGTATCGTAACTGATGTTCTCACTCACAATAGTGGAGGGATATAGTGAGGCAAAATCCGCTACACCCACAGGAGAATCAAAGTAATAGTCGGGTTTGGGTGTGAGAACAATAGCGCCTTCATAGCTTTCTTCCTCTGGAGCACCTTCGGCCCGAAACGCCGGCCGAGGAAGAACACGTACGCGCTGGCCAAGTTCATAGCACTCTTTAAAGATCAGGGATTCAATCTTGATTCCTTGGCCACGTGTGACGATATACGACACCGGCACGGAACACGCATTCGCCATCGCCATAATATTGTTGAACACTTCCAGCTTCTTGTACAAGTCAAACACCAGTACACAGTCCTGAATACAATAGCGTGCAATGCGGGCTCGGTCGGCAGCGTTGCCGCAATGCAGTAAGAAGATCTCACGCGGCGAGACATCATCTTTAACAACCGCCCATTTGACTGCGTCGTTGTAGGAATCATCTTCTGGACCAGTAATCACAATCGCCTTACCGGGAATAATCTCTTCTACAACGTATTTCTCACCAATGGTGTCACCCGTCTCATCTAGCAACACCACAGAACGGCCGGCGATGACATCCGTCGTGTTTTTCGTTTGTACCAAGAGACGACCTGGACGAGTCGTCGTATCCAGACCGGCCACTTTTCCGCTCATGAAATGTTGACAGACATAATCCAGTTTGTATTCGGGCAACTGATTGTTTCGTTTGATATAATGGAGCATATCAATCTGGAGTCGGCCATAGGTAGACCAGATGAACATGTTGTTGTCGCCGAGTGCAGAAGATGATAGGAACTTCTCGGTCAGTTCTACACCCATTCCGAGATCTACAAGACGTGAAAGAGGTTGCAGGGCAGCCGTCACACCCAGTTCCTGGGCACGAATCCACAAATATTTCTCATCAAAACCAAATGTGTTGTAGCCGATGAGTTTGTCCACATTCCAGGCGGCCATGGCCGCTGCCCATCCGACCGTCATGGCCTTTTCATCCTTATAGGCGTGCACGACTACACCTTCGGCATCAAGAGGTGAACATGACCCGCTCACGAAAATATGTTTCTCTGTAATCTGGTTTTGGCGTGAGAGTACTACGCCTATTTGGATCATTGGATCACCTGCGAGCGGGAATTTTGTCATTAGAGCTTTATTTAGGATTCGTGTAAGAGCTGCTATGACTTTGTCGGAGTCATTGTCTTTATTGGCGAGTGCCGTTCGGAGATCTGTTTGGACTTTTTCGCTGCGGAGTGCAGCGGCCATGGCGATAGAGTCAGCCACGCGTCCAGGACGAAGAGGGAGATAAAAGCCGGTGCCTGCTGCAATAGCATCTGGAATCGCCTCAGCGACTAAACCGAGTTTCCAAATCGCTTTGGCTGTGTCAAAATAGTCACGAGATGGCATTGGAAATGCCCCCGTTTCGGAATAACACTCAATATCCCAAAAGGCGCATAAGAAGGGGGCGGACACAGCTGCGCTGGAGGGCATCACGTCATCCCAGGCAACTTCTGCTACGAGTACTCCTCCCTCTTCAGTGGCTTCAGGGATGGTTACCCAACCACACGGCTGGATGTTACGAAGATGGAAGAAACGTAGCATCGGGTCTAGATTCGCCTCGTAGACTTCTAGAGGGATGGCCCCCAAACGAAAGATTGGTTCTTTACTCGCATTCAAGAAGACTTTGGCGACTTCATAAAAGGCACGAATAGAAGCGACCGATAGTTTCACAAATGGGAATTTGCCCTTGTTTGTGAAACGGATGAGTTCTCCAGCCATCTGGTATTCCAGCTTGACGGACGGCGCGAGTGCACCGGCACGTTCCTCAAACTGTTTTTCAAATGCGAGACGTGTCGTGCGTTTCGTGTCAGGAAGACGTACAAAGAAGAATGGTTGAAATCCCATGACTTGTATACGGACGGTTTGGCCGGTTTCTGTCGCGCCGAACAGATGAATCACCATTTCCTGGCGTGCCGCTGGTTTTCCTCCGGCGGCGCGGCGCCCACGTCTCGTCATAATCTCGTCATCATCTGATTCGGCCCCATCGGCGACAAAGGTGACTTCGCGAGTGGTTTCGGTTTCGGCCTCCACACGGATATCCTGTGCATAAGAGTCAAGTATATGGAAAGACGTCATGTTGTACTAGCCTAACAAAAATAGTATGGGGCAATTTTTACTTGTACTCGCTTTCGCATGAGTACCAGACAAGGCCTTGTAATCGCCCAAGCATGAGCCCGACTACCATACACTTCTAAGAGCGACGCACCGGTATCGGGGTGACCACTTCTGTAGGATCGGACGGACTCAGAGTAGCATGCCGCATACCTCCTGTCAGAGAGCGCATAGTACGGTTTTGAAACGGGGATGCCACTGTATCATTCGCCTGACTGGTAATACCGCGACCAAGACCAATATAAGCCGAATGTTGATAGAGCTGTGAGTCCATATTTCCCAGAAGACCGGCATGCATTGTCGGAATCTCGGCTCGGAGCATTTCTGCGAGCGGATTACCATCAAAGACGGGATCAGCAATATCGGCGGCAAAGACTTCAATAGCACCGCGCATCACCTCTGGCCTCCTTTCACGAAGCTTTTGCAAGATATCACTGCACTTGTAGCGGAGTCGTAAGAGTTCCACGTCAATGTGCCGACCGGGGGGCGCATCCACAGATGTGACCTCCATTTGAAAAGGGGTTATACTGGGCACTTCTACACCGCTCAGACTGATCTTCTCACCAACAGGAATATCCAATAGGATGACGATTTCAGTACCTGCGAGTATATCACCAATTGTGATGAGACCGCGCTCATTTTTATAAGGGCCGTAGGTTCGCGCGAGTTCCGTACATGTAATTCGGACGTTTTGAGCACATGTTGAGACTAATGCTCCGAGAGTATCACCGAGTGCCGCGGCGGCATCTTCCACATTATTGACAATGTTGTAGGAGGTGTGGAATTCCTCGGCGGTCATTTTCATGAGTTCAGCGTTGTGGTCATTTCCGTAGGCGACGGCACTCAAAGAAAGTGTCGGGTACTGTTCATGAATTCTGCAAATCATTCGTTGCAGTTCTGATGATGCCACGACACCTCGGTTCGCGTGACCATCGGTCAAAAGCATGGCACCGATTTTCAGACCGGGAGAGGATCGGGCCAAATCCAAAAGAGTTGCAAGAGCGGCGGATAGATTTGTGGCGCCGGCTGTATCAAGACCAGTAATAGACTCACGAATTGTGAGAATGTTCGTGGGTGTTGCCGGGACATTCTGGAGACGAATAATGGCTTCGTTAGCGAACGTAATAAGACTGAAATGATCATCGGGTTGGAGAAAATCTAGTAGCAAACTTGAACAACGTTTGACGTTCTCAAGTTTATTATCAACATCCATAGAATCACTCAAGTCCAGAATAAGCACGAAATGTGTTGGCACACGGGTTTCGGTTTGTGGTGGCTTGATTCGGAGAATGGCTTCTGTCTCGCGGTAGTAAGTAAGTGTGGCCTCCATGGTAATCTACCAAGCTGCCAGGCGGCGGCCACCTTCAATTTTACACATTAACCTGGTTGCGCCGACTGCTTCTGCGGCCGCGGCCGCGTCCACGTCCGCGACGACTACCCTTCTTTTTATTCATAGAGATGACACCTACAGCAGCGAGTGTAAGAAGTGCTGCAGACATAACACCGGGATCTTGGGCAATAGACATAAGAGAACCTCCCATTTGTGCCGGGGGGACGTTGGCGGCGGGCAAGTTGGCGGCGGCGTTGGCGACGGCGTTAGACAAACTGGAGGTGTTGAGAGACGGAGGCATGGAGGATTTGTTGTTCATACTATTTATACGCGGAGTTTTAATTTTGGCGGCGGCGTGTTTTTCTCTTTTTATTCATGGATATTACGCCGGAGGCTGTAAGAGTGAGAAGTGCTGCCGTAAGAACACCGGGATCTTTAGCAATAGTGAGCATGGACTCTAGGAGTGAACCACCCACTTGTGGAGTACGAGAGGTGTGATTTGCATTCAAAAGTGAATCACCTGCTGGGATTTGTGAACCATTCAACGGAAGGCTAAGATTAGCTGTACTGGCTAGGCTTGGTGAAAACGGGTTCGGACTTGGTGAAACCGGGATCGGGCTTGGTGAAAACGGGCTAGGGCTTGGTGAAAACGGGCTAGGGCTTGGAGTGTTTAATGCAATATTATTCAATCCACTACGCATCTCTTCTGCAGCCATTGCATTTGTAACTTGTCCATTCTCGTCATTGCGCATTACAGGTACGCCATTTTTTACTTCAATAACGCTAGGATATCCTTGATGTTTCACACCATTCAAACTCGTATGCGGTAACTGGTCATAATGAACACTCGCCGTTCTGTTACGCATTCCAGGAGCGGAAATAATGTTATTCCAATAACTTTTCTTGTAATTATCGCATGGGCCACAACCGTTCATGTAGACTAAGACATACATTGTCATACCTGACTTCTTTGACTTCTTTAACATCTTTTCAAGTGATGCGACATGCTCTTTACTCTTTACATCAACATGCCCCGAAGTTGCATGCGATCTCTTTCTTGTTTTTGGCGGCATCCTTATCTAAGAATAGACAAGAAAGAATGGACCAGGTGATTGTTATAATTGTAGCAATTGCCGTTTTGGTATATGTTATATTTTATATACAGGCGCTCTACTATAGATCTAAAGATGCAGAGGTAAGATGCGAACCGCGGCGGAAGCCAAAAGTCTATATGAATGATGAAACGTACTCTCCCTATACGACCGCCCCGGTTCTTAATCTGGGCGATTTTGAAGAGAATATGATCTATCAGAATGAGAATGACCGCGAACTTTCCAGTGCACTCCGTGATAAACTGATGTCACAATATCCGATGGATTGGTCTGGAATGCCCCCGAGCTCCGCACAATTCCAGGCCGGGTTACGTGAAACCTTCGTAGATACTCAACAGAAGCCCGTATCAGGAGAGACACTTCCAGATGTACTAAGTGAAATGGAATCACCTGAAATGCAGCCTCCGGATATGGATGCCGTTGAACAAGAAGAACGCAAGATTCTTCAGACTTACCAGCCACGTAATGTCGCTGATAAAACCACATACGATATTGACGATGCACGGGAGTTCATTGATAAGTTATATAATGAAAAAGGTCTGATTCCACAAATTGATCATAAGAAGGGTTCGCAGGTCTACGAGATCATCGGTGTGAGAAAAAAGGATGAGAAGGTCGTATATGAAGAGGATGAACAGGAGGCCACCGCTACTGGTATAGAGCCCAACAGGGAGGCCGGAGAGGCTACAATTAATGTCGCTCCGAACGGACTTAGAGTAGATTCCCCTGCAGCGGATCCCTATTTTGATGACTCTGTACGGACACGCCGAGACAAATGGGATTATACCCGATGGACTCCGGGTCTAGAACGCATGTTCGCACCCACGTATGCAAAACAGAATTGGTACTAGTCCAGGCCTAAGGGCATTTACAGAATCATAAATAATGAGTCTTTTATTTGATAATCGTGAAAGAGCCCTTATTAAACTCTACGGTGGCGCGCCGCCCACATCCCAACTCGCTGTAGGTGATATCTGGATTGGTGATCCCGCCGCCCCTGGTTCTATCTGCGCCGAACGCAAAACGGTCGCCGATTTTGAGGCCTCTATTATTGATGGGCGCTATCGTGAACAACGCACGCGCATGAGCGCCGTAGCAGCCACGACCGGTGCACGACCACTCTATATTTTGGAGGGGCCAATCTGGGCAGCTATTCGGCTGAAGCCTTCTGCTCTAATGAAACACATAACCCGTTTGACAATTCGTTACGGGATTCCCGTCATACAGACTATAAATATTGCTGAAACAAAGGAACTAGTGGATTTACTTGCAGAACAGATTTGTGCCGATGCATCCACATTTGTAAAGACAGACCCAACTACTGTCGCGTACACGACGACGATTTGCAGCAAAAAACGGGACAATCGGGATGATCCGGTGGTGTTTGCGTCGTCAGTTCTTCAACAGTGTCCAGGTGTATCGGCGAAAATCGCGGATGCGCTTGTTGCAGAGTTCAAGAATATGGCCGGAATTTGGACGGCCACGGAGAGTGAGTTGGCGGCTGTAGTTGTGGGAACACGAAAGATCGGTCCGGTCATTGCCCAGCGTCTTTTGCGTCTTCTGCACGGCTAGGCAAACTTCCACAGATCAGACAAAACATCCGTGGGTGTACGAGAATCTGTGGGGCGCGGTTTCGGTCGTTGAAGTGTATCCAAGAATGACTCGGGTGGAACATATTCGTTCGCAGATTTTGGTGCCGGTGGTACGAAACCGGTGGGATCAATCTGGGGGGCGAGATTAAATCGTACTCCAGGTGTTTCTTTTCTGCTGGTACGTGTCTGTGCTGGTGCTGCCGGGCCTCGCCCCGCCTTTTGCTGGGCGGAGCGAATACCATCCATAGCCTGCGCGATAGGATTTGCTTTTAGCAAATATTCTCGCTCATAGTCTTTCCAGCTGATATAGAGCAGATTTGGATAGGTGAAACGGACCTCAAAGCCGTTTGTTCGTAACATATGGACGAGATATACTATACAGTCTTGCATATCCATGGAGGGAAGACCTAGAATAAATGGGGGGACATTGTATAGAATATAGAGAGAGTTTCCAGGAAGTTGGGATGTTGTAAAGATACGAGTGTGGATCTGTTCCAAGAGTTGATTGTAGGATCGGAGACGTGCCGAATCACGCTGGGCGCGTTTCTGAAATAGGTGACGGGGTTCCAATTGCGGTACATTTATCTTTTCAGCGGCGCCTCGGTTCATTCTTGTCTGTACACGAGAAAACTCTGTTTATAAAAGAACGGTCATGCAGGCCACCCTATCCTATAAAGATCTACTCGGAATTGGTATAAGTGCCATTCTGGGATCAGGTGGATTTAATCTACTCGGAAAAGCCGTCGTGGCAGGTGGGGCACAGTATCCACTGGCTCTCGGGGCCACATCACTCTTATTTTTGGGTGCATCACGAGTCTACGACAAGGCGTTTCAAGTCCATCCATCCAATACGGCAGAAAGTGATATTGTCACCGACGAATTTGGTGCCGTCGCCAGTCGCCTCTCAGAAGGTGGCATTCTTCTTTTTAATATTCTGTCAGTTTCCACAATTTTGGTCTTTTCTGCTAAACTCATGTTCCCCGCCGCCACCTGGAACACCCAAATCTCGTTTGCACTCCTTTTTTTGGCGGTCATGTACATCATATCACTCCATGGAATTGAGGAGAACAAACAGGTCACGAATATTTCATCAGCTGGTCTCGTGATATTTCTGGGTCTCTTGGCCACTCTTGGATTCGGCAAGGGGTTTAGCCAGGGATTCAGTACGGGTCTCGGCACCGCCCCTAATTTCCCCCTATCGGTCCTCTATTTCTATTTTATTTTGGCCGGATTTGATGTTATTATTAAATTCACTAATGAGACACGTGTCAAATCCGATATACCTAGCTCTTTTTATAGTGCTAATGCGATTTCCATTGTTCTTGTGGCCGGTATCTGTATTGCATTTACCCATTTAGCAGGCGCCCGCAGCAATGAAAACAACGCCATCGGAGAAATTGTGAAATCTGTTATTGGTGGTAAATATACAATACAGATTGTCATGGCAGCATCTATTGCATATATGCTCGTCACAACATTTATCTGTTTCTTGACATCTAGCCGGTTCTTTTACGGTCTGGGGGAAAAATCCAAATGGAGTTGGTTGACAGATCTAAATGCAGTCGGGGCACCGAATAACGCGATTTTGCTCACCTTTTTAGTGGCGGTCGTCGGCATTCTTATCAATCATGTGGACACCTTGGTGCGCTTGTGTGGAATCGTTTTGACGATCACTCTTATCTTGGTCAGCGCGGCTGTCACAAAAAAAGAATGGAGTGCTGGGCGGACGCCCTGGATTGAAGGGGGGACTTTGGCAGGTCTTATCGGCCTCATGGGGGTGATTTTAAGAAGTGGAGAATAAGAGCAACCATGTTTTTTCAAAGAAATGACCGACTTCTGGATCTGTTGACGTGGCCACATCCGCAATGAGACGCTCGTACAGCGCCCGAGGATGTTGAAGAATACGTTCACGACGGACGGCAAATAGAGCATGAATATACCACGGCGGCGAATCTGGATAGGGACGACCAAAACGACTCTGATACCATTCACCGAGTGTCATATCAATGGTGTCTAGACGTCCTCCCTTGTAGGAAAACATCCGAAGATCGGGCGTGGCGCGCCACGGACGGGCAATGCGTTCATTATAAAAGAAGTTCTGACTCTGTCCATCTTCATGAGCAGATCGCACGAGTTCCAGAAGAAACTGGCAACCAGTTTTGCCAGTGCCCGGATATTGTTCGGCGAGTTCTTCACGAATATCTCCTTGTGTGAATACTACGATTGGTGGTAGGCGATCGTAGTAATCCAAAATATACTGCAGATAGGTGTGTGATTCTCGGCCGACATTGGGAAGATCCACTGTGACGCAGGAAAGATCGGGGGCGGTACCTCCTTTGTTATAGAGTTTGACGTGGGTAGCGAGCGGAGCGAGCCATTCCACGGACTCTTTATAGCGTGCCGTTACGATATGGAACATTTCTGCCATTCTTTTATGTTTAGTTAATCCAAGCTTAGATAGGTCTAAGACCATGCTGATAAGTTCCCAGAAGGAATGTTTATACCGCCACGGCGACTGATGTTTGCAGGAGGTGGTATGAAAATTATATCACATATAGGTGCATTGGATGAACTGGACCACCGGGGCTATTTGCGGAAAGTGCGTGAATATATGGGAACAAGTGCGGGGGCGTTTATTGCACTTTGCAAAGTGATTGGGTATACGCAAAAGGAGATGCATAATATTGTATTAAAGTTTGATTTTGATCTTTTACTTAGTCCAGAGGTGGACAATATGTTTGATTTCTTGAAAAAATTCGGAGTGGATGATGGTGTAGCTGGACGGCGATTTATAGAATCGTGTTTGCGTGTGAAGGGGTTTTCGGCCGCCATAACGTTTCGGGAACTCGTGGCAAAAACGGGGATCCGTTTCCGCTGTTTTGCGAGTGATCTTACTACGATGGATATACGGGAATTCAGTGCTACAGTGACACCAGATGAATCTGTTGTGACGGCGATTCATGCATCATCGGCAGTTCCGTTTTATTTCACACCGGTTCGTCATATCGCCACGGGACATCTATTGGTGGATGGAGGAGTTGTGAATAACACACCTTTAAAGTATCTGACGGAGGAGGAACAGGTGGAGACATTAGTTATTACATTTCATGATTCTGTATTGGACTCTTTTAATGAAGAATCCATCGCTGAATATTTTCAACATATATTTGCATGTTTTTATATACAACGTATTCGTCATATAAATATGATGAGAGAGAATATTTGTTATCTTCATGCTGGTGATACGGGTCTATTTGATACTGGAATGAAGGTGGAACAGCGTGTAGATCTTATTAAAGAAGCTCGTCAAGATATGAAGGATTATATTGACCGGACTTTAGAGTTTATACGACGACCTTTGCGACGGTGGTCAGTGTAATCCGTGTATCAGAGCCGATACACGCAGTCGTACCAAATTTCGGAATTCCAAACCACTCGCGTGGTTTGATTCCTAAGTCTGTCAGTGTAATCATGCATCGGTTTTGGGCTTGATATAGTTCCACAGGAGGCGGCCAACCACTATGAAGACGATAGCATGCACTATCATAGCAGCCAAGGATGTTTCACCAGACATCCAAATACCCTTCTTACCAGGAGGTAGTGTCAGAAGAAAACCAGGTGATAGAAGAATAAAAAGAGAAACAAAAAGATACCACATTATATTTAGCTGATAGATATTATAGTAAATATCTATGAACTAATTCACATTTTCCATATTAATAGTTTGTAGAGCCCAGATTTGGACCTCTGAACCAGACTTGTCTAAACTCATGTATCGGAACCGATACACGCTGCCCAGCCAAACTTCGGAATTCCAAACCACTCGCGTTGTTTGATTCCGAAGTCTGGTCTAAACTATCGTAATGGATCCTACTTTAATAAATGTAGGGATATTTTATTGTAGTAGCGTACATATATTAACGAATGTCGCTACCTCTACCTAATATTTAAACACCCCCACCTAGAGCTCCATTTAGAAACTTTAGGTACTCATCTGTAGAACGGGGACCCTTGTGTTCAATAGTCTTACCATCTACAGTCTCAAGAAGAAATGTTGGGAATCCCTTTACATTCTTCTTCTTCATTTCACCAGCTTTATCTTCTCCCTGTTCCACCATCCGGAGTTTCACGGATTTGGAACCGACTTTCACAGGCCCTTTGTCCATCCAGGCTTTGAAATCTGGTTTGGCGGTCTTACAATGAGGACACCATTCTGCATAAAACATGGTGAATGTATCCTCGGAGGGATTCTGGAATCCTTGGCTAGATCCGTTATAATATTTGTAACCCAAGAAAGCCACAAATAATACTACTACAACCAATAAAATAACTTTCCACTGCATATCTAATAGTAGATGATGGATTGTTTAAGGCAGTTTTTACGAACTCTGTTTATGAGAACATGCATTTTCTATTACATATTCATCTGATCCTGTGGAATATTATCCTGTGGGATATCATAATTATTTATTTTTTGCAGAGCTGTTGGTATACCATAATATTTTTTTATCTTATCTATATTATTTTGATTTATCTCAACCTGTGACATTTGAGGCGGAGGTTGCTCATTTAATATTTCTTTACAGAAAGATATGTTAGAGTATGAAGGGTTTGACGTACAATATATTTCACATATATGCATATTCCTCCTATTACTACGATTTGCACATGCGCTCTTCGCCCGAAGCCATGCTGCGCGATTTTCTTTCCTATTGCCAAATCCACTCTTTTGAGATTTGATATAGTTCCACAAGAGGTGACCAACTACCACGAACACTATTGCGTGAACGAGTACAGCAGCCACGGAAGTCTGTCCTGACATCCAAATACCTTTCTTACCAGGAGGTAGCGTCAGAAGAAAACCGGGTGATATGACAATAAAAAGAGCAGCATAAAGATACCACATCCTATTTATAGGATCCTATAGTTTTCCTGTAATCTGGAAACATAAGAGTTCTGTCTGATTCACGTCATACCAACTGACAGTTGAGACAAGTTTCCCTGTAATATCTTGTGGCCAGGTACTCCAGGTAGTGTTTACATAGTTTCCAGGCATTAGAGGGCATGGAACTTGCCCACAGAGCGGTTCCATTGTAGGTGTGAAAGGTAGACCATTTAGTGAGAATGTGAATGTGGATATACCGTCATAAATATAGGTGCTCTCGGGGACAGTGTAATCAAGATGAAGTGCAATTACTTGACCTGGAAGAGCAATGGGTGGATCTAGAGAGATGCTGTTGATTTTAAAACGGGATTGTGGAGCACAGTTGGTCACTGTCGCCTGGCCCGTAGGCATAGTATCTTGGGAGAACATTGCAGTGAGCGAAAGAAGAGATCGGAACATCGTACTAGTTGTTCCTAGGCCTAAACTTTGCGTTCAATTTTAAGTAAGGATGTTACTATTTAGAAAGGGTCGGTGGCATGAGATTAATATGGAATGGGATGAACCGTTATTTGAGCCGCTAATGCATCTCGCAAACGGATATTATTTGGATGGTCTGCTAAGTGGTCTTAGTGGCGAAGAAGCACAGAGTCAAGCCGAAAAGCGATTGTATAAGGAACTTTTAGAGGGGGCGGGGCAACGCCCTGAAATGGCTTCAGGGACAGACTTCGGAATCAAACCACGCGGTTCCGATACATGTTCAGGGGTCGCGAGGAAAAAGCATAATTCCCCAAAGAATAAAGAAAAATATACCTGAATGAAGAAAAAACCCAAAAGCTGTAGGGCAACCGCCACGATCGGCAATGTCAACGAGCCAGCCAAGTATTTGTTGTGTCATCTTGAACGTTTCGGGATTTGCCACAAGAAAAAAGACGAGTGTAGAATAAAAGGCGTATTTTGCTTTAAGAAACATATTTATTTCACGGGGTTTATTTTCTGTAGGAGCGTCTTCTTTTGCCATCTATATTATGGGGTTTTTTTCGTTGCGTCCGCGTTCGGAGGCCCCCGCCCTCACTGGAAACAGAGGACGAACGCACCTTTCTAGACAACGGGCCCTGGGCCCTGGTGGGCTGCGCTGCTCTTTTCAGAGCATTGAGATAGGGAAGTGTTACTGCTTTATGAATTGGTGCTCTTTCGTTATTTAAAACCTTATCACTAGAAGGAGAATTGAATGAATGTAGCGTAGCTGCTCTTTCATTAGTAAAAACCTTATCACTAGAAGGAGAATTGATTGAATGAAGCGGTTTCCCCAAAAACTTAAATGGAAGACTACACTGCAAAAGAGCATCTTCTGTAGATTCCAATTCCAAATATTTTTGCGCAGCGACAATGCAAATACAAAATAATTTTTCATAGGAAATATTAGATTCTGGTATTCTATAATCAGTTATATTAATATTATTAATAGATTTATCATGAAGATTAAGACGAGTTACATTCTTAATAGGATCTGGAGGGTCACCAACTATAAAAACCACATTTTTTTCATTAGATGTATCACCTACTATAATACTTTCATAATCAACCGCATAAAATATTATATTTTCAAATTTATTAAAGATAGGACTTTCAGTATTCTTAATATCCCCTTTTTTATCAATAATAATACTTAACAATTTATTTCTCGCGATTGCTTTATCAGTAGATTCTTCAAGAGATACAACCTTTCCTTCATTTTTATAGTTAGTTATATAAATATCACTTGCTAATAAAAGTGGTAAAATAGTATTTAAAATTGCGATATATGCACCATATTCGTTTTGTAATTCCGCGCTCAAACTATCTTTTACGTTGGTAATAATATTATCTACTAATGTTTTATATCTCTCTAAAATAGATTCGTCTGCATTTTTAGCATAGAAAATGGCTTGCATGAAATAAAATACAAAATGGGATAACATGCATAGAGATTTTATTGGAATAACCTCTTTTGTATTAGTTCCAGTATTCTTCTTAGCTAATGCTGTATTGAATGCGTCAATAAGATTCAAAATGTCGTTATTACTTTTATCTTCTTTTGTTAATATCGTTTCTCCATTTTCAACTTTACCTTTAATATCAATTATACCACCAGTTAAGTTTGATATTTTAGCTTCTAATTCAAGAATGTTACTTGTATCAACACCACTTTTCTCTTTCAGAACGCCTAATTCCTCTTTTAATGCAGCGCATCCCTTAATTTCTTCGTTGAGTTCTACAATTTGTGCGTTGAGTGCAGCAATTTGTGCGTTATTATCAGCTATAGTTGTATCAAGAGCTGTTTTATCTGTTTCAAATGTAGAGTTAGAGCTTTGCAGCTGTAAATTAGTAGCCTTAGCAGCCTCAAGGTCCGCTTGTATGTTTGTTAACGCTTCTAGAGCTGCTGTATTTTCTTGTATTTTCTTATCTAATTCTGCTTGAAATCCAGCAAGTTTTTCATCTAACTCCGCAATTTTAGAAGCTTGTTCGGCAATTGTTACATCCTTGCTAGTATTTAACTCCTTACACTCCTTTAGTTCATTTTGCAAAGCTTCAAGAGCCATGCGTTGTCCTTCAGCTGCGGCTTCTAGTTCAAGAACCTTTGCAGCAGCGGCATCTGCACCCTCTTGTAGTGTACCATGTTCACCAGTTAGTGTTGTATATTGTAACTTTAATCCCTTTAGCTCTTCATCATTTGCAGCGCTTGCAGCAATACGAACTTCCATACCACTTAAGTCGGCCTGAAGTTTACTTAGACTTGCAGATGCCTCATCAGAAGCTGCCTTGGCTGCAGCTAATTCGGCAGTTTTCGCGTTTAGAGCCTCTCTACAATCATCACGTTCAGCGGTAAGTGCAGCTATACGAGCCTTATTCGTATTATCATCTTCACGTAATGTAGCAATCTCCTCACGTAATGTAGCAATCTCCCCTTTATTTGTTTCTGCTTCCTTTGTTAAACTTGCAATCTGTGTATCAAGAGCTGCCTTGTCTCCAGCTAAAGCTGCTAGAGCATTCTTTTGAGATTCTACTGATTCTATTCCTGTGGCTGTCAATACAGCAATCTGTGCACTCAGTTCACTAATCTGTTTTTCCAATTCAAGACGTTTCTCCTTTAATTCCTCTTTAAATTCCTCTTTCTCAGTAATAATTGTCTGTATTCTTTCAATAATAATCTCTTTATCATCTGTTTTTTCACCTGGTAACATATCTGATATTTTAGTAAACGCTTCTGTATATAATTGTAATTCTGCTTTAACTTTATCGCATTCTACTTGTTGTCTAGCAGTGTTTGCCTGTTCTCTTTCTAATGCCGCCTCAGCCTCTGCTATACGAATCTGTGCCTGCGCTGCTGCTGCCGCCGCCGCTGCATCCTTCGCTTGTCCTGCCGCCACCGCCGCCGCTTTTGCCTCCGCCAAGTCGCCCTCTAGTGTCTCTTTTGTATTAGATAGCGATTCGGCTTGAGCGTTTAGACCTACAGCGGTAGCTGTAGCTTTTTTAAATTTATCTATTAGTAGTAGAATTACATGTTTAATATATTCTTGTGGATCTGTATCTATTAGGTTGTTAATCGCGGCTGTATCTATCTTTTGACTACGAGTAGTCTCTTGTATAATACTAATAATCCCTTTTATTGTATCATCATTTGCTCTTTTAAGAGCTCGTGAAACATTTCCATCAGCAATACTAATCATTTCTAAAACAATATGTGGAATATCTTCATCTCCTTTATAGTCTTGTAAAAAGTTATCAGTAATTGGATTCTGTTTGAGTGTTTCTATTACACTAATAGCAGGTTTCGTAAATATTTCAAAATCTGCGTTTGGATTTTTATATTGAAGAATCATAAATGCAAATGTTTTGAGCATCTGATTGATATCGTCATCATCCAAGTGTAGTCCTGTAAAGTTTTTAGATATATTGTCAAACCTGCGACAATCATCTGGATTTTCTTCATATGTATTAATAAGATCTCTTATACGATAAAAATGCTGTACTGCTTCTTCAAGTTGTATATTGGATGTATCTGAATCATCAGCGATCCTTTGAATATCCAATTTCATCTCTATGATTTCTTCACGTAACGTACTAAGTCTGTTATTGAGACCTTTTATAAGTATTTCTCGGCCTATAGTGTCGCATATTGGTAGCGGTTTATCATCTCTATTATTATAGCCCGTGAAGACATCTCTAAAGATAACAATAGCATTATTGTATGCACTATTATCTGTTTCAGATGGAAAATATTTTTCACTGAATAGTACAAATTTTTGACCTTTTGCAGAGATTGTGCCGCTCAAATCTAGATATACTCTTTCACCGGCAACTACAATTTCATCACCGCTGTATACAAAATTTACAACTTCCTTATAATACTTTTTAATTTCTTTACCGACTTTTGATATAATACTCTTTTCTAAAAGACGTTTATTACACTTCTCAATCTGTCGTTTAAGTTTATCTATTTCAGGTTGTGTTTTTGCAGAGCGTTTCTTTTCTTCTAACTCTTTAATTTGTATTAATAAATCGTCGCGTGTTTTCATTAATATATCAGGTGCCTCTGGTAGTGGTGCTGGAGGAAGACTGCTCAAAGGCCCTCGTTTTTTACGGGTAAACATACCAGTAATACTCTTTGGCAGAATCCCCCTCCCTTTGCGGGTACGGGTAGGCTTAGGTACTATAATATCTTGGGAAGAGGTTGGGGGAGCTCTAGAACCACGTATAAAAGGGTTAAATTTCCCGAATCTACTCCTTTGGGGAACCACAGGAGCAGTAGAGGTTGGGGGAACTCTAGAACCACGTATAAAAGGGTTAAATTTCCCGAATCTACTCTTTTGGGGAACCACAGGAGCAGTAGACCTTACAAGAGCTCTAGAACCACTATCTCTTATTAGAGGGGGAGGTGATGGAGCAATTGGTCTCTTTCTGGGAGCCGCCGCCTTCTTTTGTTCTTCTATTTCTTCATCTGTTAGTCCTAATCCTGTGCCTGCGGCTACAGGGGGTGGCGTTACACTCATCCTATTCAGAAACACCTAAAAGTTTTTTACATAATTACGATAGAATGTCAACTGCCCCACTTCGTTTGTGCAATCCATGGAATCCGAAGAACAAGATTATACCGAACAGTGTTATTCTTGAGATTCTGCAGAGTCACGGAGTACGGAATAAAATTGCAAATCTAGATCTTTTTCGCCAGGCGTGTATACATACGAGTTATGTGGACAAATCGGAACAATGGGCAAAACAGGAGGAGCCTATGATTCTCGCGGAACGTCCTTCCAATTGCCTACCCCTTCAAGAGGTAGACAATGAGGAGTTTGAATATGTCGGTGATGGACTTCTGAGCGGAGTTATCGCCCCCTATTTGGCGAAACGATTCCGAGGAAAGGGTGAAGGATTCATGACGAATCTCCGAACATCTATTGTTAATAATGACCGTTTGGGAGAACTGGCGAAGAAAATTGGTTTTGAACCGTGGCTCGTGATTAGTCGTCATGTGGAGGAAGTCTGTGACGGCCGAAACAATCTACGGCTACTCGGAAGTATGTTTGAGGCGTGGTTGGGAGCTCTGTATGAGGCGGTCGGAGGGGATGGCGCCGGCTATCTAGCCGTTAAAACATTCGTCATCAACGTCGTGGAAAAAAACATTTATTTCGTGGAACTCTTGACAAAGAATACGAATTACAAGGATCAACTATTACGACATTTCCAGGCGGAGTATCATGAACCGCCGAAGTACAAGGTCGTGCATGAAGAGGGGCCATCACATGATCGTGTATTTACGATGGGTGTGATTGGTGTTGATGGGAATATCATTGCGAGTTCAACGGCCCGGAACAAGAAGGATGCTGAACAAGAGGCGAGCCGAAAAGCGCTGGCTGTGCTTCTTGCGGGCAGCGTTAAACAAAAAGGGATCATGTAGATAGATATGCCTGGATTTCGTCTTAAGAGTAAACTTGCGGGTGTGCCGCCACCGGGACTTGTTCTTCCAGGAGTGGCAGATAGTGCTCTTGATATGAAACCTGGACCGGTGGTTAACGATACCTTTTTTGGGGAAAAAAAGCGTGTTTATGCTGACGCTCTGCCCAAGCCGAAGGCTGCTGCTCTGCCGAAGGCTGCTGCTCTGCCTATGGCTGCTGCCCCACCCAAACCGAAGTCCACATTCCTATTACCTGCCGTCGCAGCCGCCGAGGCAGCTATTCCTCTTTCTCTTAAAGCCGATGCTGCCGCAGCCCCTGAACATGTATCGGAACCGATACACGCTGCCCCTGAAGCAGATGAAGGCCCTGAGCCCGCCGGCAGCACAAGCATGGAGAGAATGCAGGCCCGCTTAGAGAGACTGCAGGCCCGATTAGATATAGCAGTTGAACAAAATAAGCCTAAAAAGGCCGAGACTATCCGTGCCAAGATTGCTGCATTAGAGGAGGCCATTACCACCGAAGAAGCCACCGAAGAGCTACAGATCCTCGGCCAAATGATCACAGATGAGAAAGATGCAGATCCATATCTTCCGGATCCGAATATCTTCGTACCAGAAACACGTCGTGGATTTTCTGAATTTATCCGAGAAACCTATCAACCTTTTGTATTAGCGCCAGGAAAGCCGCCTGAAGTTGCGCCAGGTGATAAATATCCCTACCAGAAGTTCGTGCGCGAATATATGCGAAACGCCAGTCCGTATCGTGGTTTACTTGTCTATCATGGTCTCGGTTCTGGCAAGACATGTACAGCAATTGCGGCATCAGAGGCATTGTTTGCAACAGCACGAAAGAAGATTATTGTCATGACTCCCGCAAGTCTTCGCAAAAATTTTCTGACGGAAATATCCTTTTGCGGTTTCCGACATTTTCGTCTTCAAAACTACTGGGTTTCTATGGATTTAGAATCACCAGAGCATTTCACCTTTGCCCAGAATATCATGGGCATTCCAGAATCATACTTGACGACTGTTACCAAATTCTGGGTACCGGATTTTCGTCAACCCGAGCCGAATTACAATACATTAGAGGCAGATGAACAGAGTGAAATTCGTAAACAGATTTTGGCGACGGTTATGTATGATAAAAAAACGAATCCGAATGGTCAGATTCGTTTTATAAATTACAATGGTATCGGTTCTGTAGAACTTATGAAAATTGCCTGTGATGAGCCCGATTATTTTGACAATGCCATTATTATTGTGGACGAAATTCATAATTTAGTACGTCTGATGCGTGGTGCCATTTACGGATATATAATGCCGAGTGCCAAGCGTCCTGCAAAAGAGACAGTTGGAATTGGAAAATGGAAACTATCAGATGTAAAGTGTCAGTATGCAAGAGAGTATAAACCGATATCTAAAAGTAATCCTGTGAAAGCTAAAAATGAATTAAAATATCGTCGTGGCTACAGCTTTTTCCGTCTTTTGCTCGGCGCGGTGAATTCTAAAATCATCGGATTATCTGGTACACCGCTCATAAACTTTCCTGAAGAGCTAGGGATTTTGATGAATATTCTTCATGGCTATATACCGGCCTATCAACCACAGATTGTTCAGGGAGGTGATGCAGCAATTAAACAAATTACAAAGATCGCTCAATTAAATCTGTATACGGATTTTGTATCGGTTAAACCAAACCCTGCTGGGGGTACATCATTATTTGTGACCTTCTTACCGGTAGGTGTGCGGAAAATATTTACAGATTATGCTGATCCGAAGACATTTATTGGTGTGGAACGTATGCCAGAAGGGATTCTATATGAAACCATTATTCAAGACTTATCGGTTGCACTACAAGAAGGGGGGTTCACATTTAAAACGCCGGCGACTGGCGTTGCATTGCCATTACTTCCTATGGATAAAGAGGGATTTGACAGCCGATTTATTGATCGTATGAATGTTACTATTAAAGAAAATGCAAAACTGGTTCTTATGAAACGTATTACGGGATTAATATCATATTACAAGGGGTCCAATCTTGAATTGATGCCGAGTGTAAAAGAGGACATTGTTGTACGTTTGCCATTTTCCTTATATCAGAAACGCCTCTACTCAGTAGCACGGGCTGCCGAGTTGAGCACGCGAAAAAATAAGAAGAAGACAACCCTGGCGAGTATATTGGATGATACTTTGAAACAATCTGAAGATGGCTCTGCTTACCGAATGGTTTCGCGTCAAATGTGTAATTTTGTTTTTCCAGAAGAAGTCACTCGGCCAAAAGGAAATAGGAAAGAAATAGATGATGAATATAAAGAAAATAATAAACATGCGGATTATGTTGAGGTGGAGGCAGAAGAGGAGGTGTTTCCTGAAATGGCGGCAGAAGAGGAAGAAGAGGAAGAGGCGGAGGAACTCGTGGATGACGACGTGGTTGAGGAAGAGGAAGAAGAAGAGGAGGAAGAGGAAGAGGAGGAAGAGGAAGAGGAAGAAGAGGAAGAAGAGGAGGAAGGAGGAGCTTCTGGTCAAATAGGAGGAGAAAACACCCCACCCGAAGTTGCCACTGAATCAGCTGCCAATATAAAACGAAGGGAAATTCTACGTAAATTTGCAGAAACCAGAGAACAACGAGCAAAAGAAGCCGCAGCAAAAAAAGCAGCGGTGGACTGTAAAATAGATAGACGAGCTGGTGAAACATATCAACAAGCCCAGCAGCGTGCCAAAGATTGTTTACGAGTGTATGCACGCGATCGGTTAGTACGAGGCGCCCCCAACGGTCTAGAAATATATTCACCCAAATTCGCCGCTATTCTTGAACGTATTGAATCACTTCCTGGCTCTAGTCTCGTCTACAGTGAATTTCTCAGTTTGGAAGGTATCGGTCTCTTTAGAGTCGCCATGGACGTCAACGGCTACGCCCCCATAGAAATAGAACGAAAACTTGGAGGAGGTATCACTTTCAAACCAGATACACTCAAAAGTCTTAGAGAAAATCCTAGACAACCGAGATATATGACATTCTCAGGTAATGAAGATCCGGAAATTCGTCGCACTCTTCTAGACATTTTCAATGCGAAAATTGCCCAGCTCCCCGAATCTCTGAAAAAAGTGTTAGTAGATGCACAATATGAGAACAATCACACGGGACAAATTGCCCGCGTATTTTGTATCACGGCCGCCGGTGCAGAAGGGATCTCCCTGAAGAATGTGCGAGGTGTGCACATTATGGAACCATATTGGAACGACGTGAGGACTAAACAAGTCAAGGGTCGGGCCATACGTATTGGTAGTCATTTAGAATTGCCAGAGGAAGATCGTAATGTCTCTATTTATACCTATGTCTCAGTATTCGGAATGGCTGCGCAGGAGGCTAAGAAGGGAGAGAATATGGTAGATGAATCAATTCGGTACGGTGATCAACTTTCGCGTGTAGAGGCGGAAAAGATTAATATCCCTGTTCCATCTTCTTTGATAAATTATGTTATGACATCCGATGAATATCTGTACTCTGTGAGTCAGATTAAGAAACGTCTAATTGATAGTCTGGAAAAGCTTATGAAAAGCGCCGCGGTTGATTGTCAGCTCAATAGGGGTCAGAATGGAGAAGATGCACCATGTCTATCTTTAAGGGGGAAGGTGGGAGATTTCATGTATCATCCTGATCTGGATATTGATATCGTAGAATCCGCATCAAGTTTTGGTATTGCAGCTGTGGCTCGTGCTCCTGCAGCCGCCGCTGCACCTGCAGTTTCTGGATGGCGTGGTATAAAATATAAGGGTGTTCAATATCGGGCCGTTATAAAAGCTGATGGGACCGGTTTTAACCTATTTGGGGATTCTGATGAATCTTTGATGGGGGCACCCATTGGTTCAACTGGTACAAAACTCAATATACCTGCCAAACCGATCATCTTATTTTAGGCGGTAGTATTATCTGGCCGGATGCGTGACGCCGGATCCAGTTCACGTGTAATAATACGAAAGACGAGTTGGCTCTGATTACTAATATTTATAATCCGACCCGAATCCATTTCCGTGTTTATAAGTTCACCTACAAATGCCGAATCATCCGCACCACCAAAGTGTTGAAGACCAGTGCCACCCGTCGTAGGATCCACGAAACGATTGCGTATAATAATACAATTGCAATAACCGGCGAGATTTGGTGTGTTTGTGAAGAAGTATTTGCTACCGTTATAATACACTCGTCCCACATCCACGATATTCTGACCCGCCGCCTGTGTAAGGAACTGTGTGAAATCCGCCGCCCCCGGTGTCGCCGTAAATGTGTCAGGAAATACCAGATTTCGGCACAAGAGCTGGTCACCTTGGGCAAACAGATTCTGATTGAACCATGTGGTCGTCTGAATCCAAATATGATAGCCACTCAGATCATAATACGGAGTACCGGTCACATCCGCCCCGCCGCCACCGCCGTACCCAGCAACTTGCGACGATAAAATGAATCCGCTGATATCTAGTGTATCAGCCGAAGTCGCGAGCAATTCGCCGGTGGGCCGTTCTAGACGAATACTGAGACGCTGAAGTGTCGCTAGCGGTGTCGGCGTATAATCCTTTTGCGCCTTTAAGAACTTCGGGATCAGACGTGTAAATCCCTTGGCCTTTGTGCCCGAATCTGCCGTCCAGGTGGCATCATAACTCACAACACCAAAAGCATTGTCCAGATTGTTGTTCGTTCCGAAACCGTTGTTATCCAGTTCCGGAATCCGCACATGCACGTAGGGGAAACCCAGCACATTCATGTTGGTATCTGTCAAATAGGAGTTTGATGCATCTTTTGTCAATAGAATATCGGCACCTTCAATTGGCAAATACACTTTCACGAGCTCAATACGAGTAATATTCTTGAATTTGATATTGGCTGCAGGTGATAATCCGAGATTTTCACCAGGGCGGTTGTTCGCGGGATTGAAATTCACATGGAAATTGTAGCGATTTTCGGCGGTTTTATTGGCCCAATCGCGATCGGCACTATTGAGAAACAGATTGTACTCAATTTCCTTGTAGGCCACGATGGAATCTTGAGCTTTGAGAATATCTTGAGGAAGTATTGGCCGATCTCTTACTATGTTTGGAAGAGCAAGAGTGGCAGGGTTGGCATATCCTATTTGTTGCTGCGCTTGCCCGAACGGCTGCTGCGCTTGTTGTTGCGCTTGCGCCGCGAAAATATCACGCCGATCTGGGCGAATTTCCAACTGGGTCTCAGGACGTGTCGTCAACCGCTGTTGTGCACGATCCTCTAGAAATCGTACTTGCTTATCCTCTGCACGCTGATTCTGACGGCGAAAATCGTCATCTGCCGCCACAAATTCTAGATTGTTTGGTCCTCCGGCCTCTAAAGGGGCCGCTTCGCTTACTATAGATGCCGCTAGAATTGCAGTTTCCTCTTCACGCTGTCGCCGGATTCGTTCAAAATTCACAACGGCAGGTGGCTCGTCATTGAGTGCTAGACGAAATGTCGGTTCCGGAGGGGCGGTAGTGCGTCCCGTCTGCCGTTCCGATTGAATACGGTCAAAACGAGAATTGGTATCTTCTAAAAGAGAATCCTCTTGATCTTCAGGAGTCTCAGCATTCCGACGCAAATACGATAAATAATCCGGCACAACCGCCGTCAGAACTTCCGTATTAAGCATTTTAACGGCATTTTTGGGATTAGCGTTCAGTACCTCTTTCATATAGTAGCGGACTGTACGGCCAAGACGATCACGCTGTTTTACATTCAAATTACTGCCTATTCGTCGCTGAAAATCTTTTAGCATAATTCGGTTTAACATGGATTCATTATCATCATTCATAAAATCGGATCGTGATAATGACCCCGTTGACATACTAATCTTATAGTAGTTTATAAAAAATGTGCTTAGGCCCAGAGTTCATCGTTTTGGACATGTATCGGAACTCTGCGTGTAAGCCTAGGTAGAAAACAACCATTTTCGGAGACTGAGCATAAATGCATCTGTCGGATCCTTCCGAATTAGACTCTTAAAATCATCACCACTCAACATCCGAATTATAAAGTACATACAGTACATACCACATTCCGTATTCTTGAACTGGAAACGCCTCCCATTAGATCGTAGCTGTATTTCCGGATCATGTGTTGTGACCCATCGCATGAATTTTGCGACTTGCTGAGGCGGCTCCATCCCATAAGAATCAAAATAGTAGCACATTTTGCGAGGAATATCAATATAGTTTGCGACCCAATGTGACCCAGATTTGAAGTGGGGATCCAGATTATATATAATCCCAATGTATTTTTTCCCTGAGGCGAGAGAATTCTGGACACGAAAATTGCATATTTCCGTAATCAGACATTTCTTTTCTGCCCCTGCTCCCTTCTGATATGGATCGGGAGCTGCAAAATCAACCGGAAAAGGGCCCATAAATTCAAATTCCGTATTTGCCTCTTCATATTGTTTCATGACATCTGCAATATTATTACTGTCCAGCCACATATCAGGATCATTATTCCAACTGGTCGGCATAGGAGGACGCAAGAACTCGCGTGCAGAACGTCTCGCGGAGGCCGGCATTTTTTCCAAGAAACTTAGCTCTCCATAATCCTTTCCTAAACCGACGGCCTCAGCTAAGCGTTGGTGAAGAATACCCGCAGATCCATTTGGAGAAACTCCAAGACTAGAGGCCCATGTACGCATCATTTCGGCTGGAAAACATCCCGCAGGAGGTACGCCATCCAGTTTCATACGTGGATGGCATTGTCTTGGTCCCGGATATGGATATGACTTTCTATGACCCATCTTCCGCGTCTTATGTACCCGAGCTCGTAGTTTTTTACTACGGGAGTAATAACTCTTGCCCGGCGGCATTATCTACTAATATATCAGGAATGTATTCAACGGCGTTTTATTTCTTCTATATATTACCATTTTGTGTATTAAGTCTGTTTGGATTTGGTATATATGTACTCTTTCATATGGGTAGTACACAAATAGCATCGTCATCACAGATCTTTACGGCAGTAGAAAGAATTAGACGAATGAGGATAAAAAACTAATATATTGGTTAAATAGTAAATGCAAAGAATAACTATTTTTCAAGTAATCATATTGGCATTAGTGGTTGGCACCGTTATATTTACATCTGTGATGTTGACAAATGCCAGTACAAATTCTGATTCTATGATAAATCTTAAGAATCAGGTGTATATTATATCCAGTATAAATGCGGTTCTAGTTATCATGTTGTGTATTCTATCATTTATGTACGTACGTGCCGATCCATTACAGGAACGAAATTATGTTCTGATTATGCTTCATGCAAACTTCTTTCTATCTCTCTTAGCCATTTCCATTTCCTCTCTACAACAACTCAATTAATCGCCCCGGCCAAATAATGCAGTGATTTTATGCTGTATGCGAAATTTACCTGTCCATTCCTTTTGTGCATCCAATTGAAATGAGACACCCACCAATTTCAATGCAACTCGTATATAGGATCCAGGAACAATGTCACTTGATTCAAACGCCTTTTTCCATCCAGAATTATATACAGGAATTACCGGCTTTATCCCATTTGTATTTGAATCCGCCGATGGACAATACAAGACAATAACATTTTGATTCACTAATTTCTGAAATTGTGAATCAATCTGTTCAGCCGTATGACGATTAGAGGGATACCACACAGCCCTGTTTGACTCAATATAAGTAAAGAGGTTATCTTGGAACGCGCGAAGTTTTTGTAAAAGTTGGGTGTTATCTTTCATATCCAATATGAGTTTTCCTGTGGTGACATGATATGATACGATACGTGTGAGTGGTAATAGGAGAGAGAGGTTGTAAAAGAGGATGTTGGAATCTTTATAGGAAAGCGATAAGAGTGATCGTGTGTGAATCGTGGATACATCCACTTCCACTTTGCTTGGTTCAAATGTTTGTAGTGGGATGAAGAGATCCATTGTATGTGTATGACAAGGACGGTTTAGCCCTCGCCGCGCTCAAAATCTAAAGAGGATATCCTAACAAAACCAGAATGGAGCATGTATCAAAACCAATACACGCCACCACCCCAGAGTTTGTTGTTTTGGACCACTTGCGTGTTCCAACTCTAAACTCTGGAATGGAGACTCTGGATTCACTAAGTCTCTGCTGGCGCGGCATGGCCGGAACAGGAAAACGCAAAATACTTCATGAATATTTGCGACAAATCGCTGAGATGCGTGGATTCCCCTTTTCCATCAAAATGAAATCCCTGGAACCACGTGGTGAAGGCTCTTCCGAAAATGTCTCAGAAGAAACCGCCGCCTCCACTGATCTCGGCACACAGTTCACATTTGAATATTCACTCGTGCACATGGGATACGACGTGGCACGTATGAGTATGCAAGACAAACACATTTTACGTCCCGTTCTGACCAAACTCGGCCAAGGCAGTCAAGTCATGGCAGGGAAACAGGGACGTGCCTCACGAATCATTGTCCTCTATCATGCACATCTTTTGAGTACGGAGAGTCTACTTCTCATTCAGGCGTGTTTAGAGCACAATAATGGAGATCTCAATGTCTGGATGACATCCGAACTACCTGTTCCACTCCGAATTCGCGACTGGTTCGTGGAAATCCCCGTCGCAGTGAAGCCATCTCCTGGCCCTCCCGTCACTTGGAATATGGTCTTCACACGTCTTATAGATAAATGGCAGGCGGCTGGACCACCTCTTCTCGCCGACGTGAAACAGGTCAAGGGATTCGTCTATGAAATGCTTATGCGCAATCTCCGATGGGTAGAGGCGACTCATTTTCTGCTGGATGTTATTCTGCTACATCCTCGTATCACGGCCGACCAGCGTCTACGGGCTGTAGCTGCTCTAGCAGCATGTGAAGCGACCAGTGGGGGATATACAATTCCCTCTTACCGAATTCCTGTTTTATGGGAGAGTCTTTTTTTGGAATTGCGTACGATATTTTCAGGACAAACGCTAGATGGAACTACCACTAGTTCTACGAGAACTCAGCGACCACGCAAAAAGGGTGTGGTCGCTACCGCCGCCACAGTGGATACCGTTCAAACCGACCGATGAAGATATGGCCGTGGCGGCACGTGAGGCCACAACCGACACGTCATTTGATAAACTTAAACTCCGAAAAAAAATCTGGGATGGCCATAATGCGGGCTCGGTTCGTCTTGATGCTCGCGAATGTGATTGCGCGCGCGTCATGGCGTTTTTGCCGGCGGGTGTAGAAGTGCCGTGGGAACTCTGGGGGCGTTTGTTTCAGTGGCTTGGCAAAGCGATTGCTGGAAGCAAAACGAGCGAGGTGGGGGCAGCCAAAGCGATTGCTGGAAGCAAAACGAGCGAGGTGGACAAAGCGAGTGCTGGAAGCAAAACGAGCGGGGCGCCCGCCAAGTGGCGTATTATCTGGTTCGCCGCCGCCGAGGAACGCCGTTTTCCCGATATGGGTCATGAACTCGGCCCAGAACATCTCAACGGCGGTTATACAATGCCGTGCAATCACGAAGCCGTCGTGGTGTATCGCGCAGAAGAGGGAACACGTGTACTGATTCATGAGCTTCTTCATGCCTCTTGCCTTGATCCCGAGGGGGCGACGGTTGAGGTAAGAGAGGCAACGATTGAATCATGGGCAGAACTCTTTTTGGTTGCTCTAGTTGGCCGCGGTCAACCGCGCCGAGTCGCCGCTCTCTGGGCAAAACAGGCCCAATGGATTCGTGACGTGAATAATAGAGCCTTTCACCATCACGGTGTCACCGGCCCGGCCGCGTACGGATGGCGCTATATGGTGGGGCGAGAAGGTGTCTTGGCAGATCTGGGTATCGCCCTGCCAGGACGGGCGAGCGCGAGTTTACCGGCGTCAAGCCGATTCACAGGCGGGTTTTTGGATGTATGATCATAATTTAAATGTGTCTCCGATATTAATATCACTGCTACACGCCATTTGTGGTATTTGGCTGTACCCATTTTTTTTCAATACATCTCTTACGTCCCATAGCAGATATTTGAATTTAATATTCATACCATACTGATTCCAAACCTCAAGAAGAGCATTTGTTAAGGCGCCGCTTGGAATATTATTGCTATCTACAGTATCTGCAGCCGTTTGATTATCGGTACACCCACTTAAAAATATAACGGAACCATTTGCCTTTGGGTATTTTGTATTCTGGGTTATATTTATTTGTCCATATTGGGGAGCACTTATTAAATATCTTAAATCAAGAGCAGATCCACTGTGACAACAGTCTAGAACTGCGAAACCTTTAGAACCTGTAGGCATTTTATCCACAAACATAACTCTAAGTTCATCGTCGGTTATCATCTCTATTTTGCCGTTATTTATCGGATATATGCAACTATCAAATCCACTTTGTTCATCGCCGGAAAAGTCAACCGTTAATCCACCATGTCCACTATAATGAAAAAACACCGATTCGTTTGTTTGTATACCATTCACTAGCCAATTTAAACCATCAACAACATTTTTACGCGTAGGTTTTAATAATGGATCTGCCTGTTCGTCTGTTAGAATTCTGAATTCTTTACACTCAGGATTTGCTGTGCGAAGCTTCGCCTCAACATTTTTTACATCATTGATACAACCGGAAAGAGTATTATTCGGGTCTTCTAAGTAGTTTATCCCAATCAATAATGCTCTTTTTAACCCTTTGGGGCTTTCTATGGTTGGTGGGACGACAGGTACAGGTGCGCTTGGAGGAACTACAAGCTTACGTTGACATACCGCGCCATGCTTATTTGGTGATGTTTTACACGTTCTGCAACAATAATTTCCACCATTATTTGAAACATTGGGATTTCTTTCAAACGCACAGTTTTTAGAGAGACACTTCATATATATATACAGAAGTTTTTAACACCAATGCCAGTGGGTCTAAAAATTGCTGCCAAGCTATATAATAAAATGGAGGCCGTAATGAAAGAGTTTATAGAACAGGAAAAACTTCTAGAAGATGAAGAAGATCCCCCCACCTGGTGGGGGCGTGTGAAAAAGTTCATACAGGGTCCCGTATCATCTACAGGATGGGCTGTGTATACCATCTTCGTTTTGGGTATCGCTGCATTCGTAATGTATGTTCTTATAGAGGTGTTTTAGATTATGAGCCCTAAAGACTCTAGCAGTTCCTGTTCAATCGTCATGGTGGAATATTTGTTCGCGTACTCATCTAATTCCCCATACAATTCCAAAATCCTCGTTTTGATGATTTTTTTCTTGTAGGCAACTTTTTCCTTCTTGAGAAGATTCTCCAGACCAGCAATTTCGGTGCGAATCGCAGCGGCAGCAGCCTCTAACATACTCTTTAACGATACGACCGTTTTGAATCGGGTCTGTTTATCATCATCTGACATTAGTGAGATAGTAGTGAGGTACTCCATTAAATTACACGCCCTTCTACCGTGTGGCCGCATCAATTTTTTCCCACCCTAAACGGGCGAAAATTGATGTTGCGATCCTTACAGGGATGACGGTTAGAAATGGGTATTCGTGGCCTCACGTCATATTTGCGGCAATATTTTCATATTGCCGATGTAAAATGTATAGAAACCCCTTTAAGAATTGGTGTGGATGCATTGTCAATTCTATACAAATACAAGGGACGACACGACGACATGTTCCAATGTTTACGCTATCTTAAGAAGTTAGGGCACACATTGTTCTTTATTTATGACGGGCGGCCGCCGACCGAAAAAGAGCCGGAAGTTGCACAACGTGCCGAGGCACGTGAGGCGCCTTTGAAAGAGTTAGAAGCTCTTCGCACCGCCGCCGCCAGCGCCAATCTGACGGTCCAAGAACAGAATCTGATTAATGATCGCATTCGCGATTTGTCATCACGCTCATGGCATATGACGAGGGATATGCATAATAAGATCAAGGGGGATCTTTGGCGAGAGGAGATTCCGTATTTGAAGGCTATCGGCGAGGCTGACGCGGTGCTCGTGGACATGTATACGCACGGCAAAATAGATGTGATTATATCATCTGATATGGATTATTTGATGGCAGGTGTGGAACGGATCTGGGTACCGACGGCGCCTTCTATACAACCAATATTTACTGAGATTCTTCTAAGTCAAGTTCTTGCGGGTGAGTATATAAGGATGGACGAATTTATAGAGTCATGTCTTCTGTGCGGAACGGATGAGACAAAGGCATTGTGCCGGATGGAACCAGAGCGTGCGTTTTCATATATCCGATATTATGGATCTATTAAAAACATGATTAGGCTCGGGAAAGATATACCTGTAGAATTCACGGAGGAGTTTGTTGCCGGAGTAAAAGGTCGTTTGGCCGCGGCGGAAGGGCCGTGGGTGCGGGCGCGGCCGGATCATTTAGCGCGATTGGTCGTCAAAGGGTTGGTTTAGACGCGGGCCACGCGGACAGCCCAGCGACCATTATTGCTCGGTAAGTCGCTTGCATTATTCTCAACCGTGATATATCCAGCCGGCCAGCGTTCAGCTGAAACACCGGTGGCCGAATTAGCATATATACGAACACGTCTCAGCACGACAAGGCGCGACTCGGCATTATCTCCAATAACCACCTCCTTACCTAAATCTATTAACGACTTACGACCATTAACATTGCCACCTGATTGGGTCAAATCATCAAGGGTGTTCTCAAATTCGCTAGTTTGAATAGTATACAGGCTTCCAACCTTCTTAACGGTATCTGTGTTTCTGCTAAACCAATTATTAATATCAGCATCGCTGAACAAATAGGGGCCCTGCTCACCTGAGTCTGGGGATTGAGTTACAACAAACGTCTTTGTCAGAGGCTGCGCGAGGGAACGGAGAACGGAGGACATCTATATTCAATGCGCAGATTTTTATTTTGGCTAGGTGCCGCCTCTGCCTACATATACCTCTCCATACCCGTCAAGCGCATTACGAATTGTAGGGGTAATATCCGATACACCCGTAAGCACATAATATACCTGTCCCTTATATTGACCCCGCTCTACGCGAACAAGGTTGTATGTGAAATGACGACTTTCACCACCGACAACTCCAAGATATAACTTTTTGCCAAGATCTGTCAGGGAAATATGGGAATCTGTATCATCCGCACTATTTTCAAGATCATGCACAGCATCACCTAAATCGCCTTCATTTTTAAATAGGATTATATTGCCAACATACGTGGGATTTTTTGAAGCAAACGAATTCTTAAAATTCTGATACGTGTGAATATACGGCCCATCCTCGCTCCAAATAGTCTGTGAAGGTGTCTGGCTAAATGCACGGAGAACGGAGGACATTTTATATTCAGCCTGCAGATTTTTATTTTTGCGCCGCCGGAGGATTTTACGCGCGTCCTACAAATTCTGATAATTTTATATATCCTGCAACAAAGTTACACTATATATAAAAACGGTCAATGACAGGTTTGAACTGTCGGCCTCGGAGTTAACAGCTCCGCGCTCTACCTACTGAGCTAATCGACCCCCATTGGACCACGGGTCCAATGGGGGTCGATTAGTATACCTTCGCAGCTAACGATGCTCACTGAGCTAATTAACCTAGTTTGGGCCAGAGGCCCAAACTAGGTTAATTATCATATCTCGGACCCTTCGGACCCTCGCTGAGCTAATTAACCCTTAATAGGCCTTTGGCCTACTAAGGGTTAATTATCATAGCTTCGCAGCTAACGCTGCTCACTGAGCTAATAGACCCCCATTGGGCCATAGGCCCTATGTGGGTAGGATATATCTCGCCCTCACATATATCTAACTCTTGTCGCCTTTAAGTCATTATTTATGTATCTTTTTCCTCCCTTAACAAGCTGATAGCCTTTTCAAAATTATTTATATATCTATGTAAAAGAGGTGAGTCTTCGTGATCATTCTCTAATATAAATATTAAATTCTGTGACATAAGATCTAAAATGACATTCTCTATAGGCCCTGGTATGTATTTATAATGTTTATATAACACTTCAACCAGTGCAAGCCCTAATCCAAACATATCAATACCCTTTAGTATGATACTTTTAATATATTGATGTATAACATATTCAATTCCTAAATTTTGTGCGGCAGCGTGTATTTGTTCCGATACATATTCATGCAGTATTTTTAATTGTTCCTTTACATATTTTATATTCAAATTTTCAAATACCTTATGAAGAATAGGATATCTTGTCGTAAAATGTTCTAAATTTTTATAAAATTTCTCTAATTGATCTTTAATTTTTTGTGATTGACGTGTAATAAACATATTATACAGAGATTCATCATTATGTATTTTAGTTCGTTTATCATAATATAAATAGTTTAGATAAAATGGCCAATATTCATAGACATTTTTAAGAAGGTCATCGTCTATTATTTTTAGAAACTGATTCCCATATCTAATATGCATGAATCCAAAATCAACTAATCGTATTGTATTATCGCTAGGATCAATAAGTATATTAGCAATTTTAATATCACAATGAAACATATTATTATTATGCAACTTTAAAACCCCTTTCATAAGATCAAGGTATTTTTCTAAAAATTTTAGAATTGGCACAGTCTTCACATAGTCATTACCAAGTTCAACACCGCCATATTTATATTTTACTAATTTATATTTATCCAAATGTGTATTAATCTTTGGATATCCCTTACTCTTTTCATCATATATATCTACCCACTTCTGTTGTTCATGTGTCAATTCATGATACGGTTTTATATCACACGGTTCGGCCAAAGGGTACAATAAAAATGTTTGATCTGGATCCACCTTTTCAAGGTGTTTTTTCTGACTAAATTCATTATCTGCATCTTTTTTACGAAGAAGTTTCGTGATGATTGTGTGATCTGTTTTCTCTTCACCTTTGCATGGTAGCGGCCCCCCCTCTCCACCAAAGACACCTCCATAACTTCCTGCAGCAATAAATTTACCACCTCTTTGACCGGAGCGGCGCCTTGTATAGCGCCTTTTGCGCCGCATTCTTCTTGTCATCCCCCTACTATATAACAGTGTATAATCCTCTAGGGGGATGATGTGAATGAGGAAACTTTAATGAATTAATTTTACCTTCAAACATGTTTATACAATGCTCTAAAGGGTGTAGACCATTTAAATTCTGTGACATAAGATTTATAATAACATCCTCTATAGGCTTGGGTATGCCATTATAATTTTTATATAACGCTTCAACTAGTGCAAACCCTAATCCAAACATATCAATACCCTTTAATATCATTATTTTGCGCATATTTTTATTTTTAAATTTCATTAAATATTTTAATTGATTGCGTATATTAAAAATATCATTCTCATATATGCGTTTAAGTATAGGATATATATATAAATAACTATTTAATTTTGTATAATATTTCTTTAATTGATCTGTAATATGCTTGTCGGTTGTTTCTTCAGAATAAAATAAATAGTGTGCATAAAATGGCCAATAATCATAATCAGAATCAAGAATATGCGGACCTTTTGGTTGTTCCACCCATTTATACTTTGGACCCCACAGCATTGATTGAGTAATTATTAATACATGCATCAACCCAAAATCAACTAATCGTATTGTATTATTATGATCAATAAGTATATTAGCAATTTTAATATCACAATGAAACATATTATTATTATGCATTTTTAAAACCCCTTTCATAAGATCAAGGTATTTTTCTAAAAATGTTAGAATTGGCAACTTCTTCTCCACATTACCAAGTTCAACGCCGCCATATTTATATTTTACTAATTTATATTCATCCGAATATGTAGTATCTGCCTTATTTAAATATGTAGTTACCCACACCTTTTGTTCCTCTTCCAATTTATCAAACGGTTTTATATCACACGGTTCGGCCAAAGGGTACAATAAAAATGTTTGATCTGGATCCACCTTTTCAAGGTATTGTTTCTGACGAAATTCATTATCTGCATCTTCTTCAAGAAGAAGTTTCGTTATGATTGTGTGATCTGTTTCCTCTTCACCTTTGCATGGTAGCGGTCCACCTTCTCCACCAAAGACACCTCCATAACTTCCTGCAGCAATAAACTTACCACCTATTTGACTAGAGCGGCGCCTTGTATAGCGCTTTTTGCGCCGGTGGCGCCGCATTCTCGTTCTCATCACTAATTATACCAAAGTTTTTTCATAACCAGTCAAGGACTATTTGTGAAAAAATATACCCGCAGTGGGGATCGAACCCACAATCTTCCGCTCACTTCTTATATATTGTAGAAGGCGGATGCGCTATCCATTACGCCATGCAGGCCGTGGGAGGCAAAAAGTATGGTGCAGAGAGTGGGGATTGAACCCACGCGGCTTACGCCAAGGGGTCTTAAATCCCTCTCCTTAACCACTCGGACATCTCTGCGTTTTTATATTTTTAACAGAGCTTATGCAGCCACCACCACCGGTGCCTTCACGTAGTGACGGTTCAGGTACTTCTGGAGATTGAAGTACGTCAGAGTGTCCGCCTCCGTAATAGACAGCAGCTTGCGCAGAGGGGCGTCCGCAACAATGGTGTGCTTGTTCTTCAGGTTCTTCTCCTTGACGTAGTTGTTCACCGCCTTCGTAACCTCAGAGCGGCTCATGAGAGTGCCCTTGCTACGGCCGAGGAACGTGCACAGCTCCTCCGTAATCTGAGTGGGGCGCTCAAAGATGGAAGGCGCACGCTTCACCTCCACACCATCAGGACCCGTCTCACGAACGCGGCGCTTACGCTTGCGCGCATCCTTCAGCTCACGGTGCACACGCTTCTCCAGACGCTTCACCTGGCCCAGCAGAGTGCTCAGCGTCTCGCGGAGCGAGTTCAGGTTGCCCGTCACCGTCTTGATGTCCTCATCAAGAGTGGTAGTGGGCGCCGCGGGCGTCTCAGCAGCCGCCGACTCCACCGGCGTAGAGGCAACCACGACAGGTGCAGCCGCCGTGGTGGCAGCCGCAGCAGCCTTCTTCGTCTTCTTCTCAACAGGGGCAGCCGGCGCCGCCGCATTAGCCACCTGCGGTGGCGTTACAGGCACAACAGCAGCCACCGCAGGGGCAGCATCAGTCTTCTTAGAAACACGCTTCGCAGCAGTCTTGGCAGGGGCAGCAGTAGACATTATATTGGTTGTCGTGGGATTCTGCATTTGAATAATACGCACTACCATACCTTGGTGGCGTCACACCCCTCAATTTTTGTTCAAATTTCTACACCGAACCTCCGCCGGGAACCATTTTTCCTTTTTTTTTTTGAAGTGCGTTTGGATTGTGATATGTTTTTGCACTTTCCCGGATTGGGCTGGACCCCCCTCCATATTCTCTAACTATGTACTCTTACTATGCGAGAGTTTCAGTAAACACATGACATGATTACAGTCACTTCTTAACCCGCCTATACAATGCGCCATATATGGTGGCGGGGTAAAATAAACTGGCGGAGTAGAGCCTTTCCGCCATGGCCTCTCTAGATAGATGCCATAATGTCAAAAGTCGTAAGCATCCAGACATACAATGTCCATATACGGTGGTAAAGGGACAAAAGTATTGTACTCGGCATATGAAGAATCCAAACCCATTCAAGCTCGCAAAACCGACGCGTATTTATACGCGCTCTGAAAAAGCGGCTGCAATCATAATTCAAAAACGGTGGCGTCGTTTTATTGGCCTAGTACGTTTCCGGCGTCAAGGTCCCATAGCAAACTGTATGGATCTCGCAAATAATGATAGTGAACTCATGACACTTGAATCTGTGACGGAGATTCCACCCATCTACCGATTCACCTATAGGGATGATCAGGGTCTTTTCTGGGCCTTTGATTTGCGTACTCTCCACGCCTATACTGGTAAGGGTGTCGCCATTCAGAATCCATATACACGAGAGGGATTTCCAGAAAAGACAACTCAACTCTTGCGAACACGGATGAAATATCTCATTTCGCGTGGAATTCCTATCATCCACACATCCACCGATGTGTTGACGGCGGAACAAGTGTGGAACAACCACGTTTTGGATATATTTTTGAAGATTGAAGAGCTCGGATATCTAGTAAACTGTGACTGGTTTCATGATCTGACTGTCTTGACACACAGAGCTTTCTACAGAAAACTGTTCAATCTTTGGATGCGCTCTTTGAACTTGAGCCAGAAACAGCGAGATGCAGTTATACCAGGTCATCGCTTTAAAGAGAACAATCCGTTTATTCATACACCTGAAGAGGCTGATCTGATGAAAATTGCAAAACCTCTCAAATGGTGGCGCAAGAAAACTCTCAGTATTATCAACCTATTTGTCACAAGAGCAGTAGAGAAAGAAAATCGCTCTCTGGGTGCTCTATATTGTTTGATGGCGTTTGTATCCATCTCACCAGATGCCGCGTCGGCGTTTCCGTGGCTGGCTGATTCGGTCCCTAGTTGACGGCCGAAGGCCTAAGCGGACGGCCGAAGGCCTAAGGCCTAAGAGGGAAACACCACCCGCGGCTTCGGGCAACCGCTCGTACATGTATCTGGTCGCGGGAAAAACTTCTTGAAACCAGAACTCGTGCACACAACATACGGAGTTGATAAATTCTGTTGTGTGAACGGAGGCACCTTCTCATCCAGACAAGAGGTCGGCACAGTCACACCCTGATCTATATAGGGATCCGGGTCAGAACACACCGCACACCCCTGCTTCCCCATCAAAATCCCCAGATACTCCCCATTCATCCCCTTGCCTCTCACAGTTGTTTGTGCACATGCTGCAATCCCCGTCACACTCGCGTCATTGACCTTTCCAGAAACTGTTGTAACGAGGGGCGCCCCCGCCGCTGCGCGGGCTTGGCGCATGTAGGTGATTTCGGATGCATCTCGGGGTTTGTTGCGCGGGATCCATTTCGTTGTATAGAGTTCTTGGATTGCGCGGAGTCTTTCACTCTGACTCATAGCCATTCTGCCAGTGTGGCCGCAAATAATTTTTCGGCCGCGGGCGGCCGCGCGGTGCCGGCCAAAAACTGTTTCTCACGTGCGCTCCAAAAAATTTTCGGCCGCGCGGTGCCGGCCAAAAATTGATTCACCCTTTCCTGTCCAAATCGGGTAGTAAAATGAGTGGTGTATCTGTTCCTATTCAGTCGTTTTCCGCCTCCAGCCTTTCCGTCTCGGCAATCAAGGTCCGTGACAATGGTTCCAAGTCCGCCTACATCAACTACGGCGGCAACAAGCTTCGTCTTCAGGTCGGCTCCTTGTCTTGCCCCTATGGCATGAAGGACTCCTCCATGTTTGACAAGACTGGCCCAGTGAAGTACAGTGTGGATCTGTCCCTTCGTGGCTATGATGACGCTGAGAGTCCCAAGGTGGTGAGCATCTACAAGGCTCTCAACACTCTGGATGATTGGATGATTGACTACGCCGTACGCAACTCGCGTGCCTGGTTCAAGCAGGATTTCACGCGCGATGTTATCAAGGCGTTCTACACACCCTGTGTCAAGTTCAGTAAGGACAAGGACGGCAATCTCAAGCCGTACCCTCCTACTCTCAAGGTGGCACTTCGTCAGGACAATGGCAAGTTTGATGTGCTCGTCTATGATCTCAACAAGAAGCCCGTGCATATCCCAATGCAGGACATTCTTGTGAAGGGTTCTCTGACGACGATGCTGATTGAGTGCACGGGTGTCTGGTTTGCCGGGTCCAAGTTTGGTCTCAGCTGGAAGGCCGTACAGATTCGTGTAGATCGCGTTCCGGAGAGTATCCGTGACTACGCCTTTGAGGATGATGGTGAGAGTGCGCCCGTGCCTGCCGCGCGCGCGCCTGCGCCTGCTCCTGCTCGTGCTCCTCCCCCCGCCGCAACTAACCAGTTTGCCGGGTTTGAGGAAGATGATGAGTTGGTGGATGACGAGGTTGCTCTTGCCGCCCCTGTCTCACAGGCGGCCGCTGTGGAGTCAGAGGATGAGGCGTTTGAGGAGGTCGCGCCGGCACCTGTACCTGCCAAGAAGCCGGTCATGACGAAGAAGCGTGTCATGGCGGCAGTCAAGAAGTAAGCGGCGGACACTTGTATAAAAAAGATATAAAATAAGAAAATCCGTTGTATAAAAGAATAATCTTAATTTTTACTTGGGGTAGGGCTAACTAGCGCCCCCCGCAGATATGATGGGGAGTGGGGGGCGCCTTAGCGCCCCCCGCAGATATGATGGGGAGTGGGGGGCGCCTTAGCGCCCCCCGCAGCAGGGCCCCGGAGCATTGAAGTCGCGAATATTCGGTCCACAGAAGCAGCCCCCCTGTTTGCGTGTAACAACCACATCACTCATCTGCCAAGTGGGTTGTTCACGTTTAATAGAGCGGCCATTCTGAACTGCAGTAGAATTCTGGGTATTGTACGCATACAGCGCCTTTGCTTGTCTACGAAACGTAACGTACGACGAATCATAGTTGGTCGTGGGCATTTCTGTTATAAACCGCTATAATAATTCCTCGGCTGTGGACAAATAATTTGTCGGAATCCCTGGCTCGCATTGAAAATATTGGGATCCACTGGTGGACATGCAGGTGGAATAACCGGCCCCTGATATTCTACAAAACGTTGTGCAGGATCTGTAGCAGAGCCATACGCGTTTATCGTAGACTGCATAAGAGCATTGATTCGTACACTTTCAGGTTGTACCGGAGTTCTCAAATATACAGGGCACGCGATCATCCGCGCATTCAAATATGAACTTTCCAATTGTACTTGGTTGTTCGCGGGAAGAGGTGCACCGCAACATCTAGACTTTTCTTCAGAGTTTGGAGTTGGAACACGTAAGTGGTCCAAAACGACGAACTCTGGGGCGGTGGCGTGTATCGCGGCTCGTTCCGATACACGCTTCCCTCCAGAAACCGCCGCCCGCCTCGCCTTTTCTATCGCCCGCCGTGCAGTAATAGCTTCAGCCTCTTTTAATATCTTTCGCATGCGCTGACTATCCATGGCAATCGCTAAAGCAGGGTAGGTAATTTTTTTCGATCTTTACTCTATTCCCCCTTTTTCGCGTAGTCCCCGCTGAACTTTCTCCTTTAAAAGAGTCGGAAACCCCTTTTGATACCCCTCACACACCACCGGAAAGGGATCCACAATCGGCCGTTTTGCAGCACGATTCTTTTCACTAAACGTCAACAGATGTTGTATTAGACATGGTAATGGTTCTCCTGTAAAGATCCGTGCATAATGCTTCTCAAAGATATATAGTGACAAATATGACGTCAGAATCGTATCAGGTGTTCCAATATGAATTTTCCGTTCAGAATCCAATTTCAATGTAGTATATGCCTGACAAGAGACTTCACGGATAATTGCAACCATGGGTCGGTTTTCCGAAAATATATAAATTCTCTCGGGAAGATTCTCTTTTATTTCACGACGTTTGTATATCTTTAATTTATTCCCTTTTAAAAGTTGCCGTAGTACATATGCATCTTTTTCAGGTTCCGGGCTGATAAATATAATAGGGCCTGTCGTCGGAGTCGCGTGTTTATGGCCGAATTTATAGAGTGTCTTGTATTCTTCACTTATAATAACTCGTTCTTTGGATATCAAAAAATCATAGAGTTTGTTGCGTGTCTCTTTGTTCATATGTCCGCGGGTGCTGGCGCGTCGCGTGCATGTATCGGAACCGATACACGCATCCTTAGCCCACTTGCGTGTGGCTCCTCGGCATTTTCGGAAAGGGAACGCGCGATTAAGAAGTGCCAGACGTTCATATACTTTCTCCCAACGCGACACCATCCCTTTTGGACGACCGAGTTCTAAATACATCAGAAATCGCAGAATATCTGGATCTGTATAATAAACACCCCCTTTTACTATTGCACGATTCTTAAATACATCAAATACCTCTTGGCTGATGGCAGTGATATCTGCAACGGCAATGAAGTTCACCAGAATCTTGTACGTCCCTTCATGAATTCCTTGGCGATGATAAATGTCTTTGAAACCGGCTTTACGAAGATCACTAACAATATCGCGAATATCGGCCTCTTGATCGGGAGTGAAAAAGTCGTAGTCGGGCAAATCTAATTCGGGATTGTAGAATCGCATGGCCGCTGGAAGAATCGCATTGATCGCTGTACCGCCATAACAAACACGCTTCTTTCTTTGTATGAAGTTTTTGACAACCTCCAGAGCATACAGGATTTCCGGATTGTGTGCTGTATCATATTGTATAGTCTCTTCTGCCACTTCTACAGCGGCTTTCAGACGTTGTAGAATTAGTGATTTGTTGTGGCTGGCGTGGCTGACAACAATGTCCTCCTCCATAGCTACTTTTGGGTGAGAGATTAGCTTTGCCTTTGGCTCAGCCCTGCCAAAGGCTCAGCCCTGCCAAAGGCTCAGCTTTGCCTTGGTTCAGCCCTGCCAAAGGCTCAGCCCTGCAATTGTGGCTTTGGCAATACAAACGGTGTTCCTGCACCCCAATACGCCGTCGGCTTCTTATTCATTATATATGTCGGAATAGAATTAATCCCCATCTCTAAAATCGGTAACATATTCTCATCGTTCATTGGAGATGACATCATTGGTAGTGCAATTGTGAAGATGCTAGAATGGCCTGCAATCCATGATTGTTTTGACGCAGTTGTCATTTTGTTTGCGAGACTTCCAAATGTGGATATGACCGCTTTCGGAGGATCCGTCATAATCGGTGGAAGAGTTATACCAACACTTTGTTGATTCGGATCATCCAAGAAATACCGTAGATGAACATAATGATTTAAATGTGTATTTCCAATTTCATCAGATTTGTATAATGATACGTTCGCATTTGAAAGAATTATGAATTTCTTAGAAAAATTAGAATTTATAATAGGGGTTTTAATAAGAAGCTCCTCCTTTTGGTGGTATCGGAAATCTCCTATAGGAGTTTGGCCTAGAAGAGAACCTTCAAACGGTTTAAGAGAATTTGCAATCTTATCTAAATACTTATTGTATTGAGTAGTATTTTTAATAGGATCATTGAATGGTGTACGAACAATATTTAAGATGATAATAATTGGTAGTTTATAGTTCGGAATGCCGGCAGTCGTTCCTTGAATCCCGTTTCCAAATCCAATTGTTTGAATATGGTTCATGGCATCTTCAATCTTGCAATAGTTGTTTTTAACAGCATCATTACCATTTCTGTAAATTAGCATCGGATTAGAGTCATTGATATTTTTGTTGAAATCTATATCTAAGAAAAAGGTTCGTGAGCCGGAATTGAGAGAGTTGGAGATATATCCCTCTATGGCAATTTTTGATTTTTCAAGAGATATTAGATCTGCGCTTTTTAATGGAGGTGGAACTCGTGTCGTCATCATCTGTAGATTAGTTAAATATGCGCTTTCATTATTTGCATCCACCCTTTGTGGTCCGGATTGAATTATGGGTACATCTGCGAAGGGTTCCTTGTTTTTAAAGCCAAGTTTGCCTTTAAAATATAAGACTAATAATGGCACAACAACTACTAATACGCCTAATATTGCTATTACTGCCTTAACCCATTGAGGTATCCCTGCTGCTGATAATCCTGCAGTAGCAGTTGTAAATGCACCCACGCCTGCAGCAGTACCTGCCGCAGCTTGGGCCTTATCTTTCAAACCTGTTAACTTACCTTTGGCCTTACCTTTCAAACTTGTGGCCTTACCTCTCAAACGTTTAAGGAATCCACCGCTCAACATTGCTTACTAATATTTGATAAATAAAAAACATCATATTAAAACTGTCCTATGATATAAAATACAAAACTATAATAATTGATCCAAGTGTGAAAAAGAATGTGCTTGCAGCAATACGTGATTTCTGACCATCCGTTGTTGCAGTATCATATCCGAGACTACCAGCTATCGTTGTTCCACCAATAACAAAACATACTGCTATAACAATAAATGTATAGACGTAATTTGCCTTGACTAAACGTGATACAAGCGGTCCATCACCTTTAACACTTTCTGCAGCACGTTGTGCAAGAGATGAAGCAGCAGTTCTAGTAGCTACTGCAGCCCTTCCAACAACCCTTCCAGTAGCTACTACACCCTTTTTAGCAGCTACTGCACCCCTTTTAGTAGCTGCTAGAGCTCTTGTAGCAAATCCAGGACGGGACGCTTCAGCCATTTCTATATTAGACCAGATATTTTAACTCAAACTCGGATCTTGTCACTACTTTAATACCTGCATCCCGCGCCTTTTTCACTTTTCCACTCTCCGAAGCCCCATCGGCCGTAACAAGTACCGTAGTCTTTTTCGTCACTGTATCTGCAAAGGCATATCCGTACGCCTCCGCCTGCGCCGCTAGAGCGGTATCACGAAATCCGGTAAATACAACGCAGCCTTTAGCCACCTGCAGTGGCGTCTGCGTCGGCGGCGCCTTAACCCCCACTGGTAAAGCCCGCCGCCACAGTTCATACGCCGGTAACGCCGCAAGCATTTGTTCAAATGTATCTCGGGACCACCCCGCCGGCGGGGCCAGAGAACCCCAAAGCCGGTAATCTGGCTGCACTGCAAATACCGCCGTGAGTTTCGTATCACCTACCCCACGCGGCATAAGACGACTTGCCACCATGAGCACAAGCTCCGTGGCCGCCGCCAGCCTAGCCGGGAGTTGCGCAGCCAACCCCGCCCCCGCGACCGCACCCACCAACCGCTGTAACTCCGCGACAGGTGCAGCCACCAGATCTCCAACTGTCACGATACCCCCCTCTACTAGCTTTTTAACCTGACCTGCGGCGCAGCCACTTACACCAATCGTCGTTACAAAGTGTGTCATGAGTGCGGCCGACTGCTCGGCGCTCTCCGACGTCGCCACGGCGTGTGTCCGGGAGGTATCCCAGGCCCAGGGGACGGTTGGCATCGCCGCCGACGCCGCTTTGATAATATCATGCACGGCCGGAATGACGTCGCCGGAACGCCGAATGCGGATGATGGCACCTGGTCCGAGCCCACCAGAGTCCACGAAACGCGCATTGTGTGCTGAACAGTATTCAATGCGGGCGCCGTGAATCTCTACTGGCTCAATCTGAATTCGCGGAATCAGATAGCCCTGGGCAGAAACGGCCCACAGAACAGCGACAACAGTTGTCTGAAGAATCTCGTCAGCGACGGGCATTTTGAACGCAACCTTGTCCGTCGGACGCGCGCGATCAGAGGCGGGCGCGGCCACGACGGTCGCGACGACAATACCGTCAGTCTCATAGAGCGAGGCTGCTCGCCGAGCGATAAAATGGGATTTTAGTACTTCTTCTGTGCAGTTCTCTACGCTCTGCCACCAGGCCGTCTCAAAACCGGCCGCGCGGAGACGGACAAATTGCTGAGGACGGCTCATGGCCGGCTCTAGCACTTCATATGCCACAAAACGGATCTTTTGAATATCGGCGTCAGTTGCGTCATCACGATGTAGAATGCCATTGACCCAATTTCGTACTAGAGAAGCACCCGTGAAGCCGGCACGAGGCACCACCAGTTCGCCACGCACGACTAGAGCTGGGTCTGCCACGAGACCCTGAATGCCGCGTGCCGCGAGTGCAGTGACATCCGTGCCGACAAGATCGTCACCGCGCAGAAAGAGTTGACGAGTACGGCCAATCCAGAGTGCACTGATGCCATCTAACTTCTCGCTCAGCACAGCTGCTGGGCCCGCCCGGGACAAGAAGCGCCGCAGTTCTCCCGAACCCGGTTTCACTTTGTCCAAAGACTGCATCTTGTATGGAAGAGTCGTACCGGCCACTGGTGGAGCACCCACACGGTTCAAGAATGGATGATTCGGCGCCGCCGCACGCAACTCATCCACGAGCGTATCATACGCATCGTCCGACATCAGAGGCGCCCCAGAATTGTAATAGGCCGCGGCAGCGGCTTCAAGACGTTTGACTAGATATTCCATACTTATACTGTAGCGAGGTAGCTATTTAGGATAGCATCCACAGTGTCAATTTTTTTCTGTTGACCGGTCACCTTTTTAAGACGATCCCGCGTTTTATCATCAAGAGGCCCACGCATTTTAAAGAATTTCAAAAGGGTGGTCACCGGTTTCGGATGTGCCAAGACTTCCCGAAAAAATTTCCCCGTTTGTCCCACTGCCCGCGAAATCGTCACTGGGTCCTTGATAAGAGTCGGTGCGGCTGGCACTTTCCACCGAGGCACTTCGCATAAAGTAATAGCCAGCATACCGAGAATGTATTTTCGCGATGCCGCATTCACGCGCTCATCGGCACCCCGCCAGAGTTCCAAAAGACACTGGAATTCCTCATGCATGCGCACCAATTCCTTTTTGGCGAGTTCTTTGTACGATTCTGCGAAAAGTGCGGCGATATAATGACCGGCAGATCGTCGTCCAGCTTTCTGGCCGGGAGCGCCACGGTCTATAACAGTCAGAGTAGCACCTTTTGTTTCCTTTTTCACCATGTTCTCTTCATCAAAAATCCACCGAATCCAGAACAGGGCCTTTTCAGATGCACCGGCGCCAATGGCTGCTAAGAGTTCACAACCGGCTGTTCGGAGAATAGGAAGATCACCATCATGTTTCCAGACACGCCGGATAGCCTCGGTTTCAGGCGCCGTTGCCGCGGTTGCCAGCCATGAGGGGGCGTGCGTTTCGGGGCCGACTTTTGGCCAAGCGACCGGTGTACGGCTGGGTGCATCTCGGACAACCAGAATAAGTTCTCCAATCCTTGTCTGGAATTCTTCAGATTGGTATAGTTCTTCATCGGGCAATTTCTTAATGATGGCGTCCAATTCGCCCATTCGCTTTCGTAAATATACGAAGATTCGGGGAGATGCAATTCCAATATGATGAATGGCGTAGGACCAGATTTCTTCCATGAATAGCGTAATAGCCCCACTACAAATGAGATCTGCGGCAAAATGCAGCGTCTTACCGGTGGCAACAATGCCGGATTCGGCGAGAGCTTTTATAAAGGCCTGGAGGCACGCACGCGGAGTATATCCACATCGTGTGCGGGGTTCGTGGTTCTCAGACATGTCTACTTTGCGGCGCGGCGTTTTTCGGGCGCGGTGGGCGCGCTAGTATAAACTTAAACTTATACTCTTATGTAGAATGCTAAAACGTGCTCTCGCGTTTGTATTCATTAATGGTCTTCTCCTTTTTGGAGAACCTGCGGCCACGAATACGAGTTCTATAACTCGTTCGTCCACAAACTCCTCTACTAGTTCTCCTACTTGGTCTAGCAGGGCCACCAATACTAGCTCATTTACTTCCACAAACTCCTCTACCAGTTCTCCTACTTGGTCTAGTAGGGCCACAAATACCAGTACTCCAACCAGTTCCCAAACAAGTACTAATAGTTCTACTAGTTCTGCAACTGGAACAAGTAGGGCCACCAATACTAGCTCATTTACTTCCACAAACTCCTCTACCAGTTCTCCAACTTCCTCAAGCCGAGCCACAAATACTACTACTCCTACAAGTTCTCAAACAAGTACTAATAGCTCTACTAGTTCTGCAACTGGAACAAGCAGGGCCACCAATACTAGCTCTTCTACAAGTTCCCAAACAAGTACTAATAGCTCTACTAGTTCTGCAACTGGAACAAGCAGGGCCACCAATACTAGCTCTTTTACTTCCACAAACTCCTCTACTAGTTCTCCAACTTCCTCAAGCATGGCCACAAATACCAGTACTCCAACCAGTTCTCAAACAAGTACTAACAGTTCTACTAGCTCTGCAACTGGAACAAGTAGGGCCACCAATACTAGCTCTTTTACTTCCACAAACTCTTCCACGAGTTCTCCAACTTCCTCAAGCAGGGCAACAAATACTACTACTCCTACAAGTTCTCAAACAAGTACTAATAGCTCTACCAGTTCTCCAACTTCCTCAAGCCAAGCCACAAATACCACCACTCCAACAAGTTCCCAAACAAGTACTAATAGCTCTACTAGCTCTGCAACTGGAACAAGCAAAGCAACTTCTAGCAGCTCTTTTACCTCCACAAACTCTTCTACAAGTTCTCCAACATCCTCAAGCCGAGCCACAAATACTACCACTCCAACAAGCTCTTTTACTTCCACAAACTCTTCCACAAGTTCTCCAAGTTCCTCAAGCCGAGCCACAAATACTACCACTGCAACAAGCTCTTTTACTTCCACAAACTCCTCTACAAGTTCTCCAACAGGCTCTATAACTGGTACAAGCCGATCCACAAATACTAGCTCTTTTACTTCTACAAACTCTTCTACAAGTTCTCCAACTTCTAGCAGTATCTCTACAAGCTCAAAAACAGGTACAAACTCTTCTACAAGTTCTCCAACAGGTTCTAGTATACTAACCCCAACAGCTAGCCAAACCGGCTCTGGTCTTCCCACAGCAACCCCAACAGCGACCCAAACCGGCTCTGGTCTTCCCACAGCAACCCCAACAGCTAGCCAAACCGGCTCTGGTCTTCCCACAGCAACCCCAACAGCGACCCAAACCGGCTCTGGTCTTCCCACAGCGACCCAAACCGGCTCAGGTCTTCCCACAGCGACCCAAACCGGCTCAGGTCTTCCCACAGCGACCCCAACAGCGACCCAAAC
>Ga0214919_10000393_pt1 | contig 74587 bp, 80 predicted proteins | sample LL1503_MetaG_FD_177994 | JGI IMG/M metagenome (GOLD analysis project Ga0214919, IMG submission 177994) | Freshwater microbial communities from Lake Lanier, Atlanta, Georgia, United States - LL-1503 | ecosystem: Environmental > Aquatic > Freshwater > Lake | place: USA: Georgia | collected... | reverse complement strand
TCCAGTGATGATGTAGATGCTATAGTATCCGAGGCAAAAAAGATAAATGATTCAATACAAATAATTAATGGATTACAATCTATAACTCAAGATTCAAAAACAGCATACAATACCCGAATTGTTCAAGCGACATCCAGTAATGCTGTAGATGCAATAGTATCCCTGGCAATAAAGGTAAATGATTCAATACCAATAATTAATGGATTACAATCTATAACTCAAGAAGAAAAAAATGTATACAATATCCGAATTAATACAGCGGATTCAAGTGATGATATAGATGCTATAGTATTAGAGGCAATAAAGACAAATGGAACCACAAAAATTGATAGTTTGAAATTAATTAACGCACCTTCAAAAACAGCATACAAAACCCAAATTGATACAGCGGATTCAAGTGATGATATAGATGCTATAGTATCCCAGGCAACCAATTTAAATGAAGCAAAAGACGCTATAATAATGGAACTTCAATGGTTAACTGCGCTTTCGCCTAGAGACAAAACAACTTACCGTGATGCAGTCATTAATGCTAATGACTCGGGATCATTAGAATCAATAAGTAATGATGCAAATGCTGCAAATGCTGCAAGTAATACAAATGCAAGAGCTAGTGGATTTATGCAAAGACAAGAAAAATATCGTTCTAAACCTGATAAAGCGACAGAACTGTTAGTATTAAGGACACAACTAGCAGGTTATAATGATGAACTAAAAAGATTACAAACACATACTACTAGAATGATATCTCCATATACACCCAAGAAAATTCAAGAAATCAAAACAAAAATACGCCAATTAAATACACAAATAGCACAAGTGAATAATACCGGAGGTAGCTCTCTCAAAACCATAAAACATAGAAAACAAATAAAAAATCTAAAACATACCAATAAACACACTAAACTCCCCAATCTTCGTAAAACTCGTAGAAATACTAAAAGACCTAAATATATAAAGAAAAATGTCACAAAACGTCGCCGATAAACAACTCCAAAAAATGATTTTTATAATGAATGCACTTAACGACGGGTGGTCTGTAAAAAAATCCCAAGACAAGTATATTTTTTCCAAAAAACATGAAAACAAAGTAGAAGTTTTCCAAGAAGAATATTTAGCGACCTTTATTTTGCAAAATATGAGACTATCCGTCGCAAGTCCATGATAACCCCATACCCCAAATAATTGATATATCTTCACATCAATTATTTGCAATCATCTATACATCCCGTATATAATATCAATTTGATAATAAGTCCCATTATGTGTACACCACAATGCATATATGTAGCCATTTGTATATCGTTTTTATTCTGGCATTTCCAACTATAATAATACAACAATCCCACTATACCCAAAAGCGCAATCAACTTATTGATATTTTGCGAGTTTCGCGCTCTATATAATTCATATACAATTCCACTATTGACAGCAATCATATCCATAGTTCGCCTGTAATCATATCGCGGGTTGTACCAATACACTGTAGATGTTATATACAATATTCCATTCATAATACCAAAATCGTAATGTTTTCTATAAAAAGCAACCGACCCAGATATAATGAACAAATGCGATATTCTAAATAATATACTGGAATATTCCGGTGGAATAACCAAATCATGCGAAAAATCCCCATTTACATAATTATTTATTTTAGATTTATGCATTTATGTATTTATGTATTTATACATTACCTTCCGGTAGAACCAAACCCGCAAGCACCACGCACGGTTTCAGTATGGTTATCTACTATAGCTACTTCCGCGAATTGTTCAAATCGCGTTAAAATCATTTGAGCAATTTTATCTCCCTGTTGAATGCGATATTCTTTGTCCAATGAATTATTTATAAAACATACGAAAATCTCGCCACGATAATCGCTATCCACTACCCCCGCCCCAATATCAATATTATGCTTTACCGACAAACCAGACCGGGGTGCAATACGTAAATAATATTTTTCTGGACTCTCGTCCAAGAAACCTTCTTGTGTTTGCCAACTAACCGAAATACCTGTGCTAACTAGTTTCCTAGTTTGAGGCGGAACCACATAATCTACCGCTGAAAACAAGTCCATTCCAGCAGCGGCTTCTGACCCATATTGAGGTATTTGAGCATTGTCTGATAACTTTTTGATATTTAGACGCATTGTTAGTTATATAAATTGGGATAGTGCATATATTTATATAGTTTATTATATATAATAAAATGACAAAAACATGTAGAATAAAATGTAAACATAAAAACAAATATATATATAAAACTCACCGAAACAAAGGTGGAGATGATAGTCTTTATCGTTCACCTGGTCTTGAAAATGGGGGTATCCATACCCAATTTGACACCGATATTCGTAAAGCGAGCGATGAAGAAATAAAAGGTGCAATCGGTTATGGTTTCGGTATTGGTATAGATGGTATAGATGGTATAGATGGTATAGATGGCACTTTATCTACTGAACCGGAACATATTACAACTATTAAAAATGATATTGATAAAAAATTAAAAACAGAACTTGCTGCACAAGCTAATACCACAATGCTGAAGGATGACCTACTAATATTTGAAAAACGAACATTAACCAAATTATTGCTTAAAAAATTAAAAGAAATAATTGAAGAAAAAAAAAAGGAATTAAATGCGAAAAAAGAAGCAGTAGGTGTATATAATGTTGTAAAAAAAGAATTGTATGAACTACATGAGAACCCCGAAAACATTCAATCTGATTCTCAAAATGGAGAAGCAGCATCTTCTTTGTCTGTGGTAGAAACACCAAAAACATCTATTGTCAAACAAAAACCATCTAGTAAGAGCTTATCGCCAAAATTACTTACTTGGTTTACTAAACAAACAACAACTTTAGAAAGTAAACCCGAAAAACAATCGGAACTAGATGATAATTACTCTGAGTATAATTCAAAACAAGATAAACTCAAATTACTTACTGCTAAACAAAAAGCATTTGAAGATAGTTCGCGACAATATTTTTTAGAAATAAATGAAAGAATAGACAAATTGACTGACCAAGAAAATTATATTATTACCCAATTGAAAAAAGCTCCTAAAAAATTGAAAGAATCAATTTTAATTGCTACTGCCCAAAACCAAACTAAAATAATATCAGATAATTATCGTAAAGATGGATTTTTTACGAGCGACGAAACATTTGAATCCGGTGTAGCACTGGTGTCCCCCGCATCTGCGTTAGTCGGATTAATTGGATTAACGGCAGGTATTATAATTACAGGGGTTACGGTCACTACAGCAGTAGCAACAATTGTGCATACAGGTGGTATTGCTCTTATTGGATTATCTGCATTTATAGGGACAGTAATATATTCTTCAATAGAAATAGATGACTTCATGAATCATATATATTCATTGCAATCTAGTATAGCAAAATCGTTTAATCGTATGCGATTACATTTTGAGATTTTAAATAAATTATTAAAAGAGAACTCAATAAATTATAGAATATTTTGTGAATATGTTGATGATACAAAATCCAATGAAGAATCAGCATGTGATGAATTGATTGAGTTTTTATCCATTTCTATGTATTTTTATCAAGTATTTTTTATGTATATGAACAATAATGTTGCAAATGCAATTACAAAAAAAAATGATTTAGCTAGACAAGAAATTAGCGATGAAATTAAATTAGATAATCAAGAATATCTAAACCAAGGAATTGAAGAACATGTAGTAAAAAAACTGACTGGTATTATAAAAATCCGAAAACAAAGTATAACTGAAAAAACTCAAGGTATTCTTGCAAAAATCGGCAAAGGTCTTACCACTACTGCTAAATATACATATAGAGGCCTTTCTATAAAAACTATTAAAAAAAACTTGAATATTGTTTTAGATATACTTAAAATGGCATATACTAATTTATTAAGCAAATATACTGAAGATTATGCAATTGCATTGATGTATTTACAACAACATAATATTAGTGTTGCAGATATTGATAAACTATTTTTTATAAATACATACGAACAATTATATGAAACTGAACGACCATTTAATGTAGAAGAGATAACAAGTAATACACTTACCAGTTTAGAAGACACCTTATTAACTAAAATAATTAGCAGTAGTTTAGATAATCCTAATGCTGCTACTGGTTCTATTACAGCTGCCCCAGTGCCAGTTTCAGTTTCAGCATCGGTGCCAACAAGTGCGCCGACTGACAAGAGTTTATCTGCCCCAATACCTGCATTAAAATCCGAAACACCAAAATCTCGCGGATTTTTTGCATACTTATTTGGATTATCTGGTGGTGGATTATCTGGTCTACAAAGAAATTATAAAAATACATCTTTTGCAAAAAACGCAAGCCGGGTAGAATCAATGTATAAACAAAAAACGCAAAAAAATAATGGTAAACTTTTACAATTGAAAAATGATTTTTCAAAAATTAAAAAATTATATGGAAGGGTGGTATTCCAAAGGTCTAAATCTAAAAAAATAAAACCAACAAATAAACCCCGAACTAAAACCCGAACTAAAAGGTATTGTAATAATTATAGAAATAGATGATTATTTATACACCTATGATAAAACTTGCGTAAAATATCATCATGTTGGAAGATGCAAAAAACGGGTATCTTATCAATTACACCGACTTGAAATAAAAGAATGGACTAGTAGGCTAGATTGTCTAAAAAATCAAATAAATTATTGGCTCACTAATACAGACAAAACTATAGAAGTTATACTATTATATTATGACGGTATGGAGTAAAATTGTTATGATTTCAATTATATAAACGCATTTTCCTAAATAAGTATTTGAAAGTTATTTAGCAATTCATGAAAATATAATTATTTAGCAATTTTCAGAAATTATTTTCTTTATTTAGTATATATCCGAACTAAATTATGGGCGGAGCACTAATGCAACTAGTCGCCTACGGCGCACAAGACGTTTTCCTTACTGGAACCCCTGAGATTACCTTCTGGAAGGTATCATACCGCAGACACACCAACTTCTCTCTTGAGAGTATTGAGCAAACTTTCTCTGGTCAAGCCGATTTCGGTCGCCGTGTTACATGCACCATCTCCCGTAATGGAGATCTTGCCTACCGCACATACCTCCAGGTCACTCTCCCAGAGATTAACCAATCAATGGCTCCTTCCGGAGCTGCTGGTGTGTATGCCCGCTGGTTAGACTTCATTGGTGAGCAACTCGTTGCTCAAGTTGAGGTTGAGATTGGTGGTCAAAGAATTGACCGTCAATTCGGCGACTGGATGCACATCTGGAACCAACTTACAATGACCTCTGAGCAAAAGAAGGGATACTTCAAGATGATTGGCCAGACCACCCAACTGACCTACATAACTGACCCTTCATTCGCCAATGTCTCTGGACCTTGCGCTGCCAACGGTGGTCCTTCCCAAGTGTGTGCTCCTCGCAATGCCCTGCCTGAGACCACTCTCTACATTCCTCTTCTTTTCTGGTTCAACCGCAACCCCGGCCTTGCTCTCCCCTTGATTGCCCTCCAATACCACGAAGTCAAGATCAACATTGATTTCCGCCCCATTGGTGAGTGCCTCTGGGCTGTCAAGACTCTTGGAGTTGCAACTGGAACCCAATCTGTCCCAACTGCTTACCAATCCTCGTTGGTTGCTGCCTCTCTCTACGTTGACTATGTCTTCCTTGACACTGATGAACGCCGCAAGATGGCACAAAATCCCCACGAGTATTTGATTGAGCAACTCCAATTCACTGGTGATGAGTCGGTCGGTTCTTCCAGCAACAAGATCAAGTTGAACTTCAACCACCCCGTCAAGGAACTCATCTGGGTTGTTCAACCCGATGCTAACGTTGACTACTGCTCATCTTTGGAGGGTTCTTCTACCCTCTTCAAGACTCTTGGTGCTCAACCCTTCAACTACACTGATGCCATTGATGCTCTCCCCAACGCCATCCACGCTTTCGGTGGCCCTGCCGAGACCTCTGGCTCAAATGCCTTCATCACCACATCTGGTCTTTTCCAGATGGCAGGTGCAGTTGATGCTGCCTCTGCTGGTGCTACTGCTGCCTGGGGAAGTGATTTCACCCAAGAGGGTGGAGTTTCTGGCTCGTCCGGTCTCTCTGATGCCGGAACATTCGTGCTTGCTGAGACTGCCCTTGACATGCACTGCTGGGGTGAGAACCCCGTTGTCACTGCCAAGTTGCAGCTCAACGGCCAAGACCGCTTCTCTGAGCGTGAGGGTTCTTACTTTGATGTCGTCCAACCCTACCAACACCACACCCGCAACCCCGACACTGGTATCAACGTGTATTCCTTCGCCCTGCGCCCTGAGGAGCACCAACCATCGGGAACCTGCAACTTCTCCAGAATTGACAATGCTACTCTCCAGCTTGTCCTCTCTGCTGCCACTGTTTCGGGAACCAACACTGCTAAGGTCCGCGTCTATGCGGTCAATTACAACGTTTTACGCGTCATGTCAGGAATGGCTGGGGTAGCTTTTTCAAACTAATTTTAGTATTAGGTTTGGGAGAGCATGCTCAGAAAAACGACCCGCCACAAACAAACAGGCACTGTTTGTGGAAACTTCGGTTAGACCCCTGTATTATGGTCAGTTGTTAGTAAGGATAAAAGTCCTTGCAAGATTACTTGTTGTTCGGGAAACCCCTTAGAGCCTCAACTACTAAGTCTGTGCTGGAAACACACAGATGGCCGAGAATAGAACTCGGGTATAGTAATAATGTTGAGGATTGGGCAATCCGCATGGTTATAACCTAAAGACGCTTTTGAAATAAATAATATTAATATGCTAGTCTATGGTTAGCCGTCAGAGACTGAACGGTAATCGCTCGTTAATGAAGGTCTAAGCAACCTGAGACGGGTTAAGATACAGTCCATCCCCCTAGGGAAACTTAGGGGTAGTCGAGAGCCTATTCCAATTAAACACATTTATATTCGGTATTGTATTGCATTTCATTATATAAACAAATATATTATCATTTGTTCTATAAAAAATAATCATCCATTATTTTTTATAAAAAATTATAAAAATTATCACTAGAAAATTGATTTATATAGTTTTACATATATAATTATTATTGATTGTGTTATTTTATTTTGATTGCATAATGGATTATACAGATTCATTGGTAAAAACATGTTCAGTGTGTAATAAATCCCAAAATATTGACCAATATATTGGCGAAAAAGGTAATACAACTAAAATGTGTTATACGTGCAGAACAAAATGTAAAATGTATGACAAAAATCGCAATAAAGAAGAACGAAATGCGAAAGCTCGTATTGCCGAAGCAAAAGATGAGCGCAAACAAAAGAAAAAAGAATGGACTGTAAATGTAAGATACAAATCAAAACAATATCATTATACTATTTATAAAACACACGCAGATGAACGTAAATTATGCTTTGACTTGAGCACTGACCAATATTTGGATATCATATCGCAAAATTGCAATTATTGTAATGGTATGAATGAAGTCGGATTCAATGGAGTTGATAGAAAAAACAATGTAATCGGTTATACACTAGAAAATAGCGTATCGTGTTGTTCTGTATGCAATTTTATGAAAAAAACCACCCATAGTGATATATATATAAAACGAGCAATACATATTGCACATTATGTAAGAGAACGTATTCAATCATATCCAGAATTATTTACAGACCATATTGAGGTCCATTATTGTGCATATAACAAACGGTCTATAGAACGGTATGGAATAGAAATAAATCGGCAGTTTTATAACACACTTGTTTTACAACCATGCTATTTATGCGGAAAAGAACCTACCCAAAGGCATAAAAATGGGATAGACCGTTTTGATAATTGTATTGGATATGTAGAAAATAATTGCCGCTCTTGTTGTGGAGACTGTAATATGATGAAACGTGATTATTCGTATGAATTGCTTATACAACAATGTAATAATATAGCTAAAATCCACAATATTTTCAATAAATAATAGTGTTTATTATTTATTAGGTAGGTATAAAAACTAAATATTTATTTTTGTTGTTAGCGATGCATTGTAAATCTCTATAGCTTCTTCTCTACCCTTGAACTCGCCCACAACTACCCGCTTTTTCTCCAAATCTTTGTAATGCATAAAAAAATACCGGATTTTCTCCAAAGTCATTTTAGGCAAATCGGATATATCATTGATATGCACATAAGTCGGATCTACTTTGGTAGAAGGACACATGATCAATTTAGGGTCAACACCAGCATCATCTTCGGTTTCCAAATATCCGATTATTTTACAATCAATATAGCACCCTGGCACCAATTCATCGTCCATAATAATAACCGCATCAATTGGGTCGCCATCCAAACTCAATGTATTTGGAATGAATCCATAATTAAACTCATATTTGAATGGAGTATGCAATATTCTATCGCACACCAACGCCCGTTTTTCCTTGTCATATTCATATTTGATATGAGAACCTTTAGCAATTTCTATAAAAACATTTACGGATTCCATAGACATATTTGTATATATACACAATATCCTCCAATATGTTTATGTTATTTAGGAATAATCATTACACCGACCGAAAAGAAAAATGAGACAAAAACATATTACACCTTTGGACAAATCTCAAAAACATTTTTACGTATGAATCTATATAAAAAATGCATCCTAGAGTATCCATAAAACAAAAATGACATCTATTGCAACTATTTCAACTAATACTCAAAACGATTTATTGATGCGAAATCTAATGGAGTTCTATAGCAACAAAGAGAACATACACAAAATGATGAATATTATCAATGGTGAATCCAAAATATCGCTTCGTATTGTAGATTGGTTTGTCACCAATTACGCCAAAAAATACTATACGATATATGATTTGCCGATACAGCGCGTTAGTGGACAAGTTGATATTGCCAGGTTCAAGGTATATACTGATTACAAACTCAAATTGAAAGCATATTCCAAAAAACGATTTGACCCATTTTGTAGATGGGAACGTATTTCTATTCCATATGACGAGGAAAAATATATGGAAACTACGATTGGACAACTCAATTTTTTCAAATGGGCAATAGAGAACAAAATCATAGATTATATAAAGGCGAATTATGAAGAAATAGAAAATGATATGAACGCGCGCAATAGCACATCCAAACGCAAGTTCTCATTGGATAATAAAGATATAGCAACTACTAATACCAATACATCTAACGATAAAACGCGCAAAAAGCGCGAAGAATTGTCCGTTTCTGCCTGCAAATGTATTAAAAAAGAAAGTGTAAAGATTATTGTAAAGTTCAATTAGTATATACAAACTAATATACAAACTAATATAAAAATAACAGCAATACAAAATATTATATGACAAGTATACCAAAAACAACCTTAATAACCGAAGATTTGTGGTGGCCTTTTGGCGCACATCTATTGCATGTTAAATGGGCATATATTCAGGCCATTAAAAATGGGTATGCATTTTATTATAAAAAAAATGGGAGCCGAGTATTTTTCCGAGGTAATACAATTCATCATTATTATGAAGACATATCAACTATTGAAGAAAATGCCATAGACCAAACCAATGTTGTAAAATATGAATACAATAAGGGACATTTAGAAGAACGTTATGCATACAAACCGGAAGAATATGCAACAGTAGAAGAGTTCCATCAATATCTATTGCACAAAATATACAAACCTAATGCATATATTCGCGGCATATTGGAGAACAATGCTCTATATCGCAAAATAAAAGACGAAAATCTGCAATATATTGGTATGCATATTCGGTTGAGTGATAAAGTAGGGGGGCCATCAATGGAAACGAATTATATTGATATGAAATTATACGCAGATAAATGCATTGAATTGTGTAATACACATTCCATCAAGCATATTATATTGTGCTGTGATACAAATGAGGCGGTGGATTATATAACCAATTATATTCAATCAGTCAATAATGCAAGAAGAGCTCTGAGTTCAGAGAACGAAGAGTTGTCGCACATTTTAAGTAGAAAAGCGAATGAAAATGATATAACCATTTTGTATAACACAGATGAGACCCGGTGCCCAAATGATTTCCGCGAGTCTGCTGTATGGAGAATACAGAGTGGATATATGAGTAATGAAGAATTAGAGCGCGAATATTTCGCCGGGTTTTTCAATTTTGAGTATTTACTCAATGCGTATGCAGTTGTTGGTAATTGGGACAGTTGTTTTATATTAACCGCGGTAGAATATCGCAGAAACCCGTTGGATTATAATATAAATACTGCAAATCCGCCCCGGTGGGGAATCCAAAATAGGTGCGGGTATTAGCACATGGATTATATGGTATGTTGCTATTCATATGGATTTTGTATCCATATGAATGTAATTAATTAAATAGCGGGCGTTGGTTGGGTTGGACAGTTAAGTTTGACGGAATCAATAGCGGTATTTTAGTGCAAACATTGAGAGACGGCAACTCCTTTATTTTAGCTTCTATAGGTTCCTGTGGTGATGCCAAATTAGTGGAACCGATGCCAAATAACATTGATTCTATATCACAAGAATTGACAGATAATTGCGTCCTGGAAACATTTCCAGCCAATAAACCATTTCCGGGTAAATTGGTTTGAGGCGGAGGACCGCGATATTCGGCAATACACCATGTGGCATTTCTGTCATATGTAAATTGTTCTAAATCATAATTTCCGGGGGTGTTTTTAGTTCTGGTAGAAGTCATACTATAGCATATACAGTTATTTTTTTTGCAGTTTTTGTTTTAATAGAATATAAAAAGGATGATGTTCGTCAAATTGTGCATTCAATACCATGTATTCGCGAAATACTGGATAAAAGTATCGCAAATAATCATATGAAAATAAAATAGCTAAACCCACTTCCAAATCTTCCGTCATCATTTCAACTGCCGCCAATTTATACAATTCTACAAATAGTGATTGTTGACGTGTATTGTGCCATATGAAATCCAGTGCATATGTCATATTTTCTATATCGTATGTCATTTCGTGGCAAGATTCCGGGTCAGTTCCTTCGGGATAATCCCCGGTTGGAAAAGTATCAGGATATCGCAAAAAACACAATTCTTGCAATGCATTGCGATATTCCACATTATTACTATAAATGGGTGTTATAACATTGAAATTAATTGGTATATTGTAATAAGGATGGTCTTTAGGCAGAGTTTTATCGCCGACCGGGTCATCTATATCATTATTGGTAATGCCGGGTGATTGTAATATGGTTTGTTTATCGGATGTATTAGTAAAGTCGGCCATGTTTCCTAAATAAAATATAAATGACAGTTATATTTATGTCATTTATATGAAATACTCTATATAACCGTATTGCACTGGATATTTCGTATCAGTTTATTTATTGTATGACAAATTACGAGCATTTGTTCCGCCTCGGACCCATCCATCCATGGCAACTTCCTCCACCGTGTAAGCTGGGTTGGCTACACGCTCATTCATATTATAATCAGTGAGTTGCAATGAGTATGGCATAAACGACTGTTCCATAATAGTAGAAGTGCTTTTCTTGTGGTCAATTATTTCACCCTGTTGTAATTGGGATTCAATATCAGCATTTCCAGCACCTCTTCCTAAATAAGGGACAGTTATAAACAATCTTTGCATTAACTGAACCTTTTCTATTGAGCGTTCTTGTTCAGATTGGTTTAGTAATAGAGATTCATAATCAACGACGCCACCACCGACTCCACTTCCGCCATTTACTCCATTGTAAGTAATAGATGGTTGCATAGTAGCAAACAATACATGGTTATCTGATTTGGAAGACGAAAAATAGTTGGATAGATTATAGTTAGCAATACGAGTATTGTAGAGAGTCTGTTGGGTTTTATCAGTAACATCGGTTCCAATTCGGCCCATATTGTTAAACAAATAGCTATTTACACTGGACATTTTCTTGTATAGTATACTATTACACAAGAAAATCATATATATTATTTATTGGTTTATTTACTGGTTTATATATTTAGATGCATTATTTCTGGCACAAGCAAACAGATTGCCTTCTTTGCACGAAATCATACTACCATAACAAAAGTCGGCAAACCCGGCTTGGTCATTTGGTATAGTTGTGCTAGCAGTAGAATAAAATGGTCGTAAAGATTGTTCCAAAACAAATTGTTCTCCTAAATCTCGGAAAAGTTTATCAGCAATATTTGGTTGCCCCGGGTTCAATTTTTGAACCATAAGTTTAGCGTCTTCCAATATAGTATCACTTATTTCAGGGTTAGAAATCGGAGGTGCGGGTTTTTTATTGGGGTTATAATCATAGTCAGTCATGAGAACATTGCTAAATATGTTATCCGGAGTCGGTTTATCAAATACTTCTGGTGATGTGGATATATTCATATCATTTAACATATCTAAAGCGGGGTTCCCAAAACCTTCTAAATCTTTATCATTATTGTCAGTTTTTGTATGATGACCGTAAATCAAATAAATCGCAAAAAGTGTTATACCAGATACGATAAAAATACGGACACTTCTTGTTAAAATAAAACCGATTATAGCCAATGCTAAAACCAATCTAGATATAGCATTTAGTTTTTGAGCATATGACATATTTTCTGTTGGAAAAAACTCAAATACATAGTTCGTATTCAAAATAACATTGGGATTTTCACTCCAAAATGGAACCTTTGATTTAGTTTTAGTTGTTGCGGAAGCGTCATTTTTTACAGGTATATCGGAGTTATCCGCTGAATGTGTGTTTTGTTCATAGTCTGACATTATATATATTGTGTTCTATATATTTACCACGTATTTATTTTATTGTCTGGTCGTATGGATTAAAAATCCATACGACAAGCATGATGCTAGTTGTATGGTATGTGATGCCCGTGGGCATCACACCACACAACTAGACATTATAGTTTCAGTTTTTTTTTCATACATTTTTCGTCTATATCAAATGTATTACATGGCGTATCATCTGGAACAATTTTTAAAATACATTTCGCTTTTTCACCATATAACGGTTCTGTGCATCCCTTTTCCGACTTTTTCATCATTTCTTCATGTTCTCTTTTTAGTTCCTCAATAGATTTAGCACATCTAGACCTAAAATGTTCATATCTCTCTCTAATATCTGCATATGATAACCCCGATTTTTTCCCCAACATTTTATTGACTACTTCGTGCAATTTATAGACATAAAGGGAGAACTTAGCTCGGTTCTCCATATGACACATTTTTAATGGCAATTTTTTGAAATTGTTTTTCAGGTTTTTACGGCATTTGCCACACGGTAATACATTTTGCAGGCTCAATATGAAATCGCGGTAATTACGTTTGTCATCGCATGTAGGCGATACCGGATAATTAAAACTCATTGTGTGTAATAGATGCCATGTGCTCGGCCCCCAAACAGTGGTTAGCATTCCGTCATTACTTGAATAATGTTTGCGAGTAAATACCGACGTTCTCTCTTTTTTACTAGAACGCGCATTCTTGCGTCGGGTTTTATTCATTTTTATGGAATCGTTATTATAATAACTTGATAAATTGTATTTTACCAATATTATGCTGATTTGCTAAATAAACATTTAGCCATTGTATATTATGAAAATATCTGGACGCGTAGCGTAGGAACATTGAATATTATTCGGAGATGATATCATCGTAGTATTTATATAACACTATTTTGGAGAACCCGGTTTCAATTCGGTATTTTCGGACATTTTATCTATAGTCATAATATATAAAATGTCAGGTATCATTAGTTTATTATACAATCGTTTTATTAGCAAATATTCCAGAATTATTCTTGCAGTACTATTGATTATTTTATTTTCCTATATAGGATATAACGGGTATCAAAAATATTACAAAAACGTTGCGGAGGTTAGTCAATTTTCGGATGTAGCAAACACAAACACACGAAAAAAAGATGCACAAGTTCTCTTTTTCTTCGCTGATTGGTGTCCTCATTGCAGAAAAGCTAAACCGGAATGGGAACAATTTAAAGAAGAATATGACGGAAAAGTGGTAAATGAATATGCTATTAGTTGCCAACAAATTGATTGCACAAATGACAAAGACCAACAAACCGCTACTTTAATCAAACAATATAAGATAGAATCCTATCCTACTATTATTATGCTTGTAGGTGAGAACAAGATTGATTATGACGCAAAGGTAACGAAGGATGGTCTAGAGCAATTGGTTTTATCAGGAACTGGTAAATAATGGATTATTTGCATTTATCCATAAAATTATTCCATATTTCAACACCTGTATCTAGCAATAGAGAACGTTGTTCTTGCGACGATGAAATATTTGCAAAATCGTATACTGAAACTATTATGTTCTCCAATTCAATTTCATATTTTATAGTATATTCCTTATTTTTGTTAGATGCCAAATATGCTTGCTTATACATTTTGTTCAAAATAACTGTCAAATAATCAAACAAAGATGATTCGTCATTTATGAAATGTTTATTTTCTTCATGTTTTGATATAGTAATTCCTAGCACTTCATCCGGATTTGCTCCGTTCTCCAAACATGCATATATTGGATAATTATTTGTTATACCACCATCTGTATAACATTGTCCATCCTTTAAATAAGGCATAAATATGATAGGTAGACATGCCGATGCATAAATTGCATCTACAACTTGCCACTCCGGATGCGTTTTATGCGAAATATCAATTGTTTCATACTGATGTATTTCAGTGCTAAATATATGAATATCTATTTTGGAATATTCATATAACTCTTTCATTGTAATTGTCGGTTCAAGGTCTTTGCCTTTTAACAATGGGTATAACATTTCTTCAATTATTTTTTTGCCGAAAATACCTTTTGAATCAAATGACCGGAGAACAGACCCAATATCAAACTTGAATACTCTTTGCCACGGACGTTTTATTATATAATTATCTATTTCGGTCCAGTCGTATTTCAATGCAATAAACACTCCGATTATAGCTCCAGCCGAAGTTCCATATATACTTACTAGGTTCTCTATATTCCATATTCCAGATTTATTCGCCTCACGTAAAATACTATACGCAGTAAGTCCTGCTATACCGCCTCCGCTTATAACTAAATGTTTTATGATTGATTCGTTGTTCATTATATGAAAATATTATGGTATTTTCTTATATGTGTTTTATATCAAAATATTTTTATATTGGCACTATATACAAAGCCTATATACTATGGCGTTTTTATACGTAAATGACGAAGAAACGAATGAAAAAATTAATATAGATGAATTATACGAGAAGAATCATAGACGAGATTTGAAACAATTGTCAGTATTCAATAAATTGCTTGGTCGTATTCATAAACGGATAACCACTATCGGAAAAACAAAATCAACCGATAAACATATTTGGTTTACTGTTCCTGAATACATATTTGGAGAACCTGTATATGATAAATCGGAATGTATAGCATATTTAGTAACAAAATTGGAAGATAATGGATTTCATGTGAGATATATGCATCCTAATACACTTTTTGTGTCATGGATGCATTGGGTTCCTTCCTATGTGCGTAATGAAATAAAGAAAAAGACAGGAAACGTAGTTGACCAATATGGCAATTTAGTGAAAAAAGGTGGAAATGAAGACGATGAAGATAATATCAATTCTAAATTATTCAATGATAAGTCGGGTGGACCTCCTCAAAAAGAACAAAAACAATACACTCCAATAGACCAATATAAACCATCTGGCAATTTAGTGTATAAACCTGAACATTTCCAAAAAATAGAGAAAAAGGTTTCATTTAGCTAAGACATTGGTATGAATGATTCATGTATGGATATTATATCTTGTTTTTCTACCTTTCAGTTGAACGTTTAATCGTTTTTTGGCTGTTTTGTTATTTTTTCCACCGCTAGATGTTGCAGGTTCATCGCTAGATGTTGCAGGTTCATCGTAATTATTAAACCCAGGTAGTGGTGGGGCTGATGGTAGTGGTGGGGCTGATGGTAGTGGTGGGGCTGATGGCACAATATCACCTAGTGCATTATCTAATGGGTTGCCTAGTGGTATTTTTGTAGCTAAACCTGCAAGACCATTTAGTTGAGTTCCTTCTTTAGATTCAGTTTTTGTGATAGATTTATTGGGTTTTGATATAGTTGAACCACCGGTAACTGGTGCATATTTCGCACATAACGTTTTACTATAGTCATGTTCTTGTTTTCGTTTAATATCTGCATCATCATATTCAATTGTTTGCATATCCGCATATAATTTGTTTAAAGGGTTTTTAGATTCTAACATTTTTTCCAATTTAGGCATAATTCCATTGGATATTACTTCTTTGGCAAAATCAGTTCCTTTTAAAGGATCTAAGTTTCCTGTTTTTGTTTTCGCAATTTTTTCAAATACTAAAATTAATGATTCCTCTACTATTTTACGAATAGTAGGAACTTTTGAAATAAAATGTATAATGGTTGATGCAGCAACTGCTCCGCCATTAATTATTTGGTCAATACTATTTGTTAAAAATGGTTCTATTACACGCAAATACATTTGTCTTCCTTCAGGGCCATGTAAATGGTCGTTTAATGCATCTAAAAACTTCAAATATATATCCTCACGTATTGAATCATAACCTTTTGTTTTTTTTGAAGAAAAGTTTTGAAATATTTCCTCTACTATTTTAAACGCTATTTCGTCAGGTGTTGGTAAGTTGGCACCTGCTATATTAGTAAATTGTCCGAGTAATTCTCCGGCAGGACCTTTCGTTAAATTGTTCATTAGATCTTCTCCTTGACCTACAAAACTTCCTAAAAGTTGATTGGGATTACCACTTAGTGCTCCTAATGGGCCCAATGGTCCGTCTAAAGGCATAGCATTCACTGTAGGTATATTAGTTGGTATCCCTAAATTAGGTGGACCCACCGCAGACACGGGAGGAATTGCTAAATTAGGTGGACCCACCGGATTTGCAATAGGTAATTGAGCCGGTGCCGCATCAGTTGCCGCAGCGGGTTCACCAGATTTAGCATCAGCTGCCGCATCAGTTACCGCAGCGGGTTCACCAGATTTAGCATCAGCTGCCGCATCAGTTGCCGCAGCGGGTTCACCAGATTTAGCATCAGCTGCCGCAGCGGGGTCACCAGTTGTCGCATCAGTTGTCGCAGCGGGGTCACTAGGTTTAGCATCAGCTGCCGTAGCGGGTTCACCAGTTGCCGCATCAGTTGTCGCAGCGGGTTCACCCGGTTTAGCATCGGGTTTAGTAGTTTCAGCACCAGGTGCAGCAGCAGTTGCTTCTTCATACGAAGGAGGATTTCCTTTGTTTACATATTCTTGTACTGGACCCAACTTTTCAATAATTTCATTTAATATCTTATTTATATTTTCAAGGTCTAGTTTTTCACTAGAATCTGATTTAGTACCATTTATAAGTTTATCTAACAGTGCTCTTGTATCCGCAAGCTGTTGTTGTGTTTCATCACCACCAACTTGTTTTATATTATTTCCTCCCACAAATTCTTCCATACTAGGTGCAGACGGTTCAATAAGTGCTGATTGAGTAGCTTCTACCCCTTCTATTCCAACCCCGGGTCCAGTATTTTCCGTTTCACTTTCAGTTATTTTCTTCAAATCACGCGGTTTAAGTTGGTCTTTAATCAATTCTATTACTTTACGGGTCTTTTCCTTAGGAGTTATATCTGGAGTTTGTTTTTGAACCTCCTTTATTGCTATATGTAATATATTCAAAAATATTTTACCATTATTATCTGGAATCTTAGTATCGGTATCTACTATTCTTTTTAAAATCAATAGATTTATATAATCATTTTCCAATAAACTAGTCATAGGGGATTTAGTATTGTCTATTGCATATTTCAAAAAATCGTCTTGAAATCTCATGGATAATGCTTCGGTTTTTTCTTTTGAAAAATTATCGTTCAAAAATTGCATAAACACTTCTAGAATTTGCAATTTAGCATGTCGCTGTTTTTTAGGATCAGAATCCTCCAAGTCATTTATAATTGAGTCACAAATATCGTGCATTAATGATTTAGACATACTTACCCAAACTATATTTGGTATTCTATTAAAAATCGCATCAATTATATTCATTTGTATTCCTATATTTTTATGATATTTTTTTCTATAAAATTGAAACCCATTATTATTAATAATGGAGTTTATAATACAAAAAAATGAGCATCCCTACAATTTCATCAGGCATAACATATACGGGCGACCGTGTAATAACTATTAAGGCAAAAGTGCATAAATATAATACCCCTAAAAATATAGCAACCATGGAAGCCGCTTGTATAGAACAAAAATCAGAAGAGTTTGTCCTAAAGCCATTATCTTCCGACATCAATCACATACAATCTCATACAAAAGCAAAAACCCATAAGAAAAAGACGACAATTTCTCAGGCAGAGAAAGCGAGACTTTGGGATATATTTGATACCGATAAAACAACCCAATCTAAGCTAAATACCTCGCCACAGGAAATAGAATGTGTATATGAACACCGAGAACAAGGGCTATGTCATCTATGTAATTCCATATTGGTTATTATGGAAGACGGATTTCCAACTTGCACCAATTCGGCTTGTTCAGTCATATACACGGATACGCTAGACCATTCACCGGAATGGCGATTTTACGGCGCCGATGACAAAAATGCAGCCGACCCCACCCGATGCGGTAATCCAATCAACCCGCTTTTAGTAGAATCTTCATTTGGATGCAAAGTAATGGCGGGTTCCAATCTCTCATATGAAATGAAGAAAATCCGCAAATGGACAGAATGGCAGTCCATGCCACATAAAGAAAAATCGCTATATAATGAGTTTCAATTCATTACGATTATGGCTCAAAATGCAGGTATTCCCAAAATATTAATAGATGATGCTATATCCATTCACAAGGATATTTCGGAACAGAAGATGTTTAGGGGATTAAATCGGGATGGTATTAAGGCAGCGTCAATCTATGTCTCTTGTCGGCTAAATGGTTGCCCTAGAACTGCACACGAAATTGCGGAAATATTCAGTTTAGACAAAACCAGCGCTACAAATGGATGTTCAATGGCAGTCAACATATTGCATAACATAGAACGTAGCGTGGATTTATCCCAACAGACCGACCTGCAAATGACTACACCGAGTTCGTTTATAGAGAGATATTGCAGCAAACTTAATATGAACACAGAATTGACAATGTTGTGCAAGTTTATTGCAAACAAATTGGAGCAAAACAATATTATTACTGACAATACGCCACATGCAATCGCCGCTGGAATTGTATATTTTATTTCATACTATTGCAATATGAATGTGTCTAAAACACATATAAAACAAATATCTGGGGTTAGTGACGTAACTATTAATAAATGTTTCAAAAAAATGGACGCTATACGCGATACATTATTGCCTAAATGTATTATTGACAAATATCTATAATATTAGTATTCTCTCTAGCGTTTTCATTTATTATCGTATATTTCTATGAACTTATATGTAATACCAACCTCTTCTGTATTTTCCCATACACCGGATATTTTTAGCATATATTTCATGTCAGTTGTTGACTTACAATTTTGTTTTTCTTTGTATATTTTGAAAAATCCCCTGTATAGTTGCTGGGTTAACACTAGATTACTTCGTTTTTTCACTCCATTCATTTCTTTATATGTATTTATAATTGCGTTTTCTATTTCTGAAATAATAGTAATGTATTGCAGATTATTTACATCATGTGTGTAAAAATATACCGTATATTTATTATCCGACGTTTCAATATATCGTGATGATAAATCATCACGCGATAATACTGCATTTTCAGTTGTATTGTTAATTAAATTGGGCGATTTACTAATCAATGGTATGACAACAAAAATCCCGTTCATTGTAAAACATTCGGTAGAATAAATTATTTTAGAAAAACAACCGTTTATGATATTATTTTTTTTCTTGTCTAAAAAGAATATACATTGGCTATTGAACTTATGTGGATTTATTACAATATTCATGTTATACAGTTTGCGATATATAACATAAATTATTCTATTTATTATGTTTAGCTCATTTAGTTTTTCAGGAAATTATATTCCCATGCGCATTCGGCCGCCTCGTAATCTCCTATTGTTATACATCATTCCAAACTTAGTGTCGTATGGCATAGGACCTGCTCTTAAATCGTGTAATCTATATGTTTTTATATTCGGGTTATATTCAGTATTGAACCATTTTACATTAACGAATCCAGATTCATTGTCTATAGTGTAATCCAGGTTTTGTATGGAATAAATACCTTCGGTGGTTTTTCGCAAATATCTATTATATTCACTTTGATTAACCTCGCGCGTAATTTCTTCATTTTTTTGGATTATATCAGCATGACCTATATTGTAAAATATACTGCGGTCAATAGTCATACCTATGCTTTCAATGCGTTTTTGTATTAGATTGTCTTCATATCCCCATGCCCAAAAATTAGGAAATCCATTTACTCGTTCAAAATCGGCGGCTTTGATTGAAACAATCCCCCCTAGCGTGAATGTAAATCCAAAGAAATGTTTTACAACACCAGGGACTGTATCATAATAGAACAAGTTCTTCCTTACTGGCATAGTATCTATATCATTGAAAACTAGAGTTATGTTTTGATAGTCATTGGGATATTTGTTTTTCACGACTAAAAACCCGATATTTTTCATTGCACCGCGATTAAATACACGTTCGTCCATTTGATGGATATAGTGTATAACATAATCTTCTTTAGGATAATCTTCTAAGATGATTTTCATGTGAGTTTTGAATGCTTTTAGTTGTGTTTCTCTATTGCGATACGGAACTATAAATACTATTTTAGGAATAACCTGCTTGGGTGGTTGTTCTCCAGAGGGTTCATGACACTCAGATTCAGGCACGGAGATTGATTCATTTTCCTCTAAGCTGATTGTTATATTTTGAGATTCTTTTGAATTGGGCAATAAATCTTCCAATGCCAATTTAGCTAAATATTCAGACTCATACCCAAAATCTTCTATTTTTGGTTCTCCATTTTTGTTTTTATATTCTTCAGTGGCATTCCAGGAATTATTTGAAACATTTGTATCATCGGTTTTGTCAGTATAACTCATACTATATACTATATAACTCATACAATATACTGATGCTATATAACTTATTTGTTTTATTTATACAAGTGAAGATTTACCCCCGCACCTTTTTAGGTTGCTCGTTTCAAAACGCCACTTATATCTTACCACAAAGAATTAAATCCATAAGATTTAATTCTTCGTTGGTTTAAAATATAATTTCGCTATAAAATCATATACGTAAAAACCTTATATTACTATAGTATATAAGTATATAGTATGGAAAATATAGATAGTACAGCTAGATTGGGATTAAATCCACATCGGTATATTTCATGGAAAGGAAAAACTTTCAATCAAATTACATCTACTTTAAGAAAAAATACATATGTATTAAATCAAGGCGACAATATAAATATTTTCAAAGCAAATCCGGTTAAATTATATCGTAAAGAACTCGCGTCTCAAACTATAACATCTGGAAACCCCCGAGTTTCATCAAGTATACAGGATTTTGAAACCCCCAATGGATATTCTATTGTTTCGTCCGTTTTGACACCTGCTGGAAATTGCACATCTTTAGCAAATACTGAAGACCCTACTATACCTAATAGCAAATATGAACAGGGTGGAGCTATAGAATTATCCGCTAATCCCAAAATATGTTTTTCTCAGGCAGATAATGCTAGGCGTCGCTGTAGAAGTGGCGGGGCAGCAATAAAGCAATACGATATTACAAATCGTAAGAATAACTATTACACTTCTAGCAAACAATATTTGTATGATAGAAACCAAACATTTGACCAAAACATATTCAAATATGCAGTTGCTGACGCTCCTGAATGTTCAAACCCTACCGTAAAAATGAGTAATACCCGATTTTATACACAAGGGGGGGTTAGTTCAAGTGATCTTATAGCCCGTGTAAAATATGATGAAATCACAAATGCTGCCGCACAAACAGCAAATGCATATGGTGCAGAAACCGCAAATGCTCTAGCATATGGTGTAAATTCAACTATATACACTAATAAGGACCGCAACGGATATTCCATTATAAAAACTCCGGTTATAGATAAGAACAGTGGCGAATTAAAACAATGTATTACTAAAAAACTGTCGTATGCTACATAATGTTCTTTATATAACTAAATAGCCGGATTATCAATTTGTATATCTTTAAATAAAATATTATATGGTATATTATGTTTTATACACCAATACATACATTTTTGCACATTGGCTTTTATAATACTTTCAATTTTTTCCGGTTTCGGCTTTAAATCCATTAATGACAATGTATAGTGAATATTTTCAATTTGTTGCTGTCCAAAAATGGAGTTATACTCCTCTATTTTTGTGAGAAAATAATACGGTATTTGGTAATTGGGTAATAAACGACTAATAAAACTGTGTTGTGGTATATTCATCATCTGGTCAAATGTATTATAAACAAACGGATAAAAATTGGCATTTTCATTATACAAAAATCCTTTGCAAATTATATATTTTTCCGAATTAGCCGCTCTACTAGTATTGGGCTTAGTAATATATACCTTCTTGTAAAAAGAACTTAATAATGTTATCATATCCATGGTTGCTTCTGTGAAACACTCAAATATTTTCAGAATAAAAGAGCCGTTAAATGATTGCATACATAATGCAAAACATATTTGGGCAAATAATAATCTCGTCATATTTTGCTCTTGGTTATTGAAATCCAACGAAAAATCAAACCCGCCGTCTGCGGTAATAAAGTTCATTGAAGACCCATATTTTTCCTTACAATATTTCAGATTTTCAAGCGACAATAGATTACCTGTTCGGTCTGCGCCAGTTTCAATATGAACATTGCGATTTTCGTCCAGAAAATGATTACTCTTTTTCCAAGCCGGTATCATATCATCATTTGTATTGTCTAGAAGTGTCATACCATAATATCGGTCTTCTTTGCAGTTGCGCATATATGCAAGCGCTTCTATGAATCCACCCGGGCCTTCAGCTAAATGAAAAGAACGAATTACTCGGTCAGTCGGTTCTAAGTGAAATAATTCAATTAGTTCAATCATTTTGAAATATGAACGTGAAAGCGGTTTGTATTTAGCTACGCTCTTTTTTTTGGATGGAACCGACGAATGTATATATTCATAGGTATTTGTATATTTTTTGTATAAATCCCATTCTGAAACATGGTCTTGTATTTGCTCTTTTATGTCATACAAATAATGTGCTAATGTGGATGATAATTTGGGTATAGCAGAAGGACATGGGTCTTCGCTACATGCCAAATATTCATATAGTTTATTGTGCGTTTTGGGTATCAAAAAATAAATCATTTTTGGCAATTATTTTTTGTTGATTAGATAAATATAATAACTAGTTATGTTTATATCTATTATGTTGTCATTATTGTGGCATGTTTATTGCAAAATATAAATACATAAACACATAAAAATACTAACTAATACTAGTAACTATAAAATGAGTATATCACTAGAAAACACACCCAGAAAATATTTAATAGATAGTAAGACATTGTTAAACTATCAAAATAGGGCTCTATTTTGTATCAGTATTTTATCCACTATTACATGTATTCATTACGATTATACCAAATCACCTACTATGATTATTGCATGTTTAAATATTATATCCGTGTATTGCTGTATTGACATATTTTTAATCAAAGAAATATCAAGCAAACTACATCACCTTTTCGGTATTTTTCTGGTTATTTACATGTATAAAACAAATGTATCACCTTCAGATTTCCCATTGATTGGTTATATTTTTTGCAAAACTGAAGTATCATCTATATTTTTGGTGCTAAAATATTGGTTGGATAGAAAAACCGTTATATATAAAATCAATTTGGCGGCGTTTTATTTATCATTTTTGAAAATGCGAGTTATTGATTTCTATAGTATTGTTTCACCAGATTCAGCAATTTACATCGTTGATAAAAAGTATTCAAACAATACATACATGTCATATATGTTAATAGGTAGCATGTATGGGTTTTATGCATTGTATATTTATTGGTTTATTCAAATAAACATGGTATTATACAAAACTATAAATGCAAAACGATGATAATATTTACAAATAATTATTTGTAAATACTAGTATGTTGTTATCGTTTTTTGTGGGACCTTTTGTGGGATTTTTTGTGGGACTTTTTGTGGGACCTTTTGTGGGATTTTTTGTGGGATTTTTTGTGGGACCTTTTGTGGGACCTTTTGTGGGACCTTTTGTGGGACTTTTTTATTTTTCCTCCACAGTTTGGGTATTCTTCTTTAATTTCGTCTAATACAGTTTTGTTGGATTGTTGTACTTCATCACCATCATGAACTTTTTGTGCTTCATCACCATTATGAACTTGCTGTGCTTCATCACCATCATGAACTTGTTGTGCTTCATCACCATCATGAACTTGTTGTACTTCATCGTGATTCCCAGTTGCTTTATCATTTGTTTTTTGTATTATTCCATCTACTGGACCTAATTGTTCTTCTTCATTGTCTGAATCCTCCATTGGTATATTTGTATAACTATATACATTATATAAATATAATATCCATACATTAGTCTAAATACGATTCCTCACTAAGTTCACTAGTACAATCCAAATAATTATCTTCTTGCACATTTTGCAATTCAAATGCATTCTTTATTTTAGCAGAACCGGTTTTTTTAGGTTTGGATTCCTTTTTAGCAGGAGGGATATATCCATCCTCGTCTTCATCTTCTTCATTTTCTTCATCATCATCGTCATCATCTTCTTCATCATCATCGTCATCAACTACAAACCCGTCTTTAACATACCCATTTTTTGTGCGTTTTCCAACTTCTTCAGCTTCACTATCACAGCCACTATCACTATCTTCCTCGCCAATATCTTCAAATCCCCCATACAAAGTTTCGTATATCTTTTCCCACATGTCCTGTGTTAAATCAACTATAGCACCTTCAACGGATTTAGCAATCAAAATACAGTTTCCAAAAAAAAGCGTATTGTCAACTGGCGGAGGAAACTCGTATTTATTTTCGTAATTTGCCCGCCCAGTGGTTTTGCCATACAACGAAATAGTATATTGTCGTGTAGCATGTTCTACTGACCAGTTCGTATAACATTTGAATCCATCGGCTGATTTTAATCCGGCTTTTTTATACAAATCCGCTTCCACTACGGATTTAATTGATACTTGTTTAATACTTCCTACTTTTTCAACAATGATAATAGATGGCATAGTTTATGAATGTGCTTGGTTTATACATACATGTTCAAATATATTTATATAGTTTTCGCTAAATATTTAGGGGCAACTTTTGCCGAATACCGCGGAAAACGAAATCTTCTAAAAATATAATTAATGTGGTGGTTTTTACAATCCGTTATTATTTCCATTGCAATTATTGCAATATTGCACTATGGGTGGGACTATATAAAAACGACATATAGTACGCATAAAACTAAAGATATGGTCAAAATACAGAGTGAAAAATACGATACTATATTGTCTGAGTTATTGAAAACGAAAAGTTCTCCGGAAATACAATTAAGTCCAGAGGAAATGGAAAATGATTTAGCGATGTTTTTGGAACAAACGTTATCCGATTCCGCACATGTGTCTACCCCCTCACCCCCACAAGCCATATAAATATTATTTTAGCAAAAAGATATAAACATAATTACCAATACTATATTACGAATAGGACCCATACAATGACGGCAATATCTAGTGCATCATCTAGTATTATTTCAAACACTGTATTATCCCGTTTTCCGCAATTTGAACTTTCCTATGAAACAATTTCGCATAAGAAAGTTTCCGAACCATATGATATTGCTTTGGCAATACCTATGGGTAAAAAATATTACGTATGGTGGTCATATGAAGGCAAACGCAATGTATGTTATTTGATGGAAATTACGCGCGACAAACGCGTGGGTGCAATAGTGGAATTGTCCATTCCCGTGAATCAATCTATGGCTCTAGGAACCGTGTTATATGGGACATTGGTATCGGTAGAACCTACTGGACAACCCGTTTTTGTTATTGAAGACATTTTTTATTATAAGGGTATTTCCATAAAACATCATACATTTAGTGAAAAATTGGGTGCTATTGATAATATGTTTTCAGATAAATTGGTTTCAAATACTCCCACATTGGCTTTTGCATTGCCGCTAATGTGGGGCGATGCAATATTGGATGATTTACAAAACAAAACGCGTATAGACAATTGCGGATATATTGTTCACCATGTGCAGTATCGCAGTCTTACTCAAACTGTGCCGTATATCAATATGTCGGCAAAACCGAAAACCGCGCTTTCGGAACAGCCAGCCTCTGTCCAGATACTGGAACCTATTTTTTATGGAATAATTCCCCAGTTTTCGTATGGCAAACCGCAATACAAATATCCGACCAATTTTGTGGTTAAAGCTGATGTGCAATTTGATATATATCATTTGTTTGCGTCCTCAGGACGATCTTCGGGAGGGGGAGGGCAAGATGAATCCAATAAATCAGAGGTATATTGTGGATTGGCATGTATCCCAAATTACGAAAAAAGCGTGTTTATGAACGGATTATTTAGAAATATTAGGGAAAACCGCAATTTGGATTATATAGAAGAAAGCGACGACGAAGAAGATTTTGAAGATACGCGTTTAGACAAATATGTGGATAGCGAAAAAACACTAGTGATGGAATGTGTATTTCACAAAAAGTTCAAAAAATGGGTTCCGGTGCGTTTAACGCCGAAAGGGGGTGTAGTGGTACATATTAGTAAACTTTAGAAAATATTATATTATATTATATTATATTATATTATATTATATTATATTATGGCAAATATACAGACATTAGAAGAAGCCAAAAAAGCGTATGAATTAAAATGTTCTATTAACCCCAATACCATAAGTTGTCAAGAAATAAAGAAAAGAATAAAAAGTTTAGAAAAACAACCTAAAAAGAGAAGTATGTATGATACTAACTATAATAAAACAATATATGACCCCCAGCTCTATAATGAACATAAATATGGCCCCCGCAGCATTTATGAATACCATGTGCGCAAGGGTGAAAATCCTGGTGAAAACCCGTATGTAAGCACCGGTGAAGACTCTGATGAAGACAATTATGTAAGCACCGGTGAAGACTCTGATGAAGACCCTGACTATACTCCACGTAATGCTGAATATGGATATAATTCTACTGTTAAACCTGATACTCAACCTCCTACAAATTCTTATTTGGCGAAGTTTACAAACATATTTAGGGGAAAAAAAAATTCCAAAACACAAGGCGGAAAAAAATCCAAAAAACAACAATCCAAAAAATCCAAAAAACAGCAAGGCGGAAAAAAATCCAAAAAACAACAATCCAAAAAACAGAAAAAAACACACAAGAAACACCACAAATAAAATTGATTTATATAGAATATAAACGTAATGGTATATATTCTATAGCACTCTGTTTATACTAAAACCGAATAAAATCCCACAACCAAAAATGAACCAAAAGAAACTAACCCAATTTTTCCAAAAGTCATCTAAAATTGCACCCCAAGTTTCCCCCCTTATAAAAGTTGAAAATACTACGATAGTGTACCCCGAACCAAACTCTTGCGAACTTCGTTCTCCTGAGTTTTCGCGATATCCTACCGCCTCGCGTCCGGATATTTTCGCAATATCAGCTATTGATAAACCTACCAATATACTGGACCCCCAAACCCCCGATACAACATATTGCATGATGTTTGACGGATGCAGCAAAGGCAACCCGGGGGCCGCGGGAGCGGGCGCTGTTATATATGCCAATAATGTGGAAATATGGTCCCGGGCCATTTACGTAGGAAATCGCGAAACAAACAATTTAGCAGAATATACAGGTATGTTATTAGGATTAAATGAGGCTGTTCGTAGAAACATCCGCGTTCTCATCGTTAAAGGCGATAGTGAAGTAGTTATTAAACAAATGCTGGGAAAATACAAAGTAAAGTCGGAGAACTTGCTAGATATTTACGAACAGGCCAAAGATTTGGAAAAACATTTTGATAAAATAGACTATATCCATGTATATCGGCATTTTAATACTCGGGCGGATGCTTTATCCAACGAGGGATTAGCTAAAATAACCGGACGCAAATAATCTACCCCTATGTTATACTATGACTCTTATTAGCACCAGTGATTTTTCTTCAGTAAATGCACCTTCGGTAGGTGTTATACCTCAACCTCATGTTACTGCATTAAGTGGTAATACATATTTATATGAATCCAGAGGCGGTCGCCGTCGTAGTAAAAAACAACTGCGACGAACTAAAAAAGCAAAAAAAAATAGACGTTCTCGGAGAACCCGGTCCAACCGGTAAACATTTTAGAAATAATGGATATATAGCTAAATATTTTCTGGTATTTCTTCTAAATCGGCGAACTTAATCAAACACTTTTTTTCTGAAAGTGTTTGTTTAGCCCCACATTCTTCATCATCGCTGCCTGCAGATGCATCAGGCTTGGCAACCGGTTCAAATACACGTTTCCACGTTTTGTCGCCGTTCCAGTCTATAGACATACCCGCATATACACGGCTATCTATTTGCCGGATTCGGTAATTGCATTTTTTATAGAACCGTTTGCGCTGAGTCCATTGGTTTTGGAACACATCGTGGCTATCTACTATATCCACTATGATGGGGTTCTCATGTTTGACTCGCAAAATACGACCCACCGATTGCACTATGTCCGTTTTCGGTGTTACCATAACCAATGTAGACAAGGTTTTTATATCTAAAGCCTCCGCCGCCATAGCATAAGTCGCCAAGACCACATGTTTAGTCTCGGTTTCCTGTAAAGCCGCCTGTTTCATCCCGCCCACGTAATATCCCACTTCGGCAATTTGGCGATAGGCGATTGCATCGTGTAAATAAGTCAACAGGGACCTATTATGCGCCAAAATCATAATCTGGTTCTCCGGATTTTCTTCAACTAAATCCCTCACCACACGAACAATAAAATCGCTGCGTGGACCGAACTCGCATAGTTTCGTAATCATTGTGCTATATTTAGGCGTCCCTTTCCAGTCATATTCCACTTCGTTAAATTGTGGGTCGGATGAGTTATACACAATTCCGCGAACACATACCGGGTCTTCGTCTTTCCGCGCCTCAGTGTAGATTTTATTGCCGATGAACATGTATAACACTTTGGTCAATTTATCTTTGCGGTCCACGGTGGCCGAAATCCCGAGCATATAAGGCGTCACAATTTTCGTCAGGGTTTTGGAGAACTGTTCACTTCCAATTCGGTGCACTTCGTCTATTATAGTAAGGCCGAAACTGGAGAATGTATTACCCGGATAATCTTTGTCATAGAGTGTCTGAATCATTCCTATAACTATGTCTTTGTTCTCTATATCCATGACTTGAGCTTGGATTTTCCCTATCCTTGCCCCGGGCAGAAACTCGTTGATACGCTCAATCCACTGGTTCATCAAGAACTCCTTATGGACCAGAATCAGGGTCTTTTTGTGCAATAGTGAAATTATTTTTAGTCCCATAACCGTATTATGAGTAACTGTAAAATCACCTAAAACAAACCGTCGATTACCGTCTATTTCAAATCCATAATAATCATCTTCTGGTAATACAGATACTGAAATGTCATATGATAAATCGTCTGTTTCAACTATAGAAATAGTAGTTTTACTGTGAAATATAACTTTGTATCCGCATGATCTCGCAATATAAACTATATTGTTGTATATTTCAGGTATTTCAATAACAATATTATGGTTTCCGTAGTTTTTAATAAGGTCTTGTATTATTGGTAGGTTGATTGTATTTACGCGATCATTATGAATAGGGACGCGATATCCACGCCATTTTTGTTGTTCGTATGTTTCTAAATATTCAGCAACAGACATATCTACCGTAGTTTTTGAACCAGGTTCTCTCAAAGATAATATATGACTTGCATTTACAGTATATGATATATCTAGATTGGGAGAACTTAGGTCATTTATTTTATACATTGTTTCCCTACCTCGTGCTAATGTCAAGACATTTCGTGGCGTAGAATCATCACCCATTAATACATCTCCCACAACAATATCCTGTACCATTTTAATTGTTCCATTATACATAAGAACAGGTGTATTTTTGCCTAAACATTTCCCCCTGCCGCACGGAACCTCCAAAATACCTCCTCCGCCCCTGTGTAAAGACCCTACACACAAAGCCGCATCCACATGTTTTGTATAAACACCAATAATATTCTCCTGATAATCGCGAATAGATTTAGAGAACTCCAATCCAATATCTAGCCCCGGGTCCACGTCGGTTTTGCTGGGCAACCCATATCGTTCTTGACCATAAAATCGGGGTAAATATATTTTTTTATCATTTTCCCTGTAAACCGGAAATGCGGTTTCTTCGGCAGCGGCAACACCGTATGTAGCCCCGGAAACTACGGGTTTGACAAACAAGTCTTTATATAGAAACTTGAGGTCTTCCGGATGCAAATATTCTTTAGGAATGGTATAGCCTTTTTTACCTAAATGTGAGTTCTCCCGAACACGAGTTCTATATTCTTCTGTTATAACAAAATCGGGGTCTTTTGGTGCACCAACTGAGGTAGGTTTCTTTTTGGCAACGGCAGCAATAGCCATTTTGCGACGAATAAAAGCATTATGTTGAGATTTCATTATAGTTTTTGGGGAGTTTGAGTAATACTAATATATGAAATGAAATAATCTTTATTACATTTAGCATTATTGCTTTCAATTTTTCAACCGTTTTCATATAAAAATATATAAATCTATGGTATAGATGAAGATACCGGAATCTCTTAAAAGTTTGTCATCCGTTGAACTTGTGTTATTTTTAGCATTTGTTCTTTATGTTATTCTCCCAATAAATACTCCTGAATATATGAAACCATTTATCAATTCTCCTATTGGTCTGTTATTTTTCTTTTGCGTAACGGTTGCATTATTTGCATACACAAACCCAATTTTAGGTGTATTGTATATTTTGGTAGTATATGAGGCATTGCGCCGAAGCAGTGATACATTTAAAAATCCTAGAGCGGTTGTTTTGGAGTACGAACCTTCTCAACGAAATAAAGATTCAACCCTCCAAAAAATGAACCCGGTGCGCAATGAAAAAACCGTAGAAGAAGAAGTTATTGCAGTTCGTGCGCCTATAAATAAAACCCCCACTATTGAAATTGTTCAAACCTCTTTTAAACCGGTTAGCAAAACAATTGAAGGTGCTTCGCCATATTAGAAAGTATAGATAATTATGTGTATTTATTATACACATAATTATATAAAATATACTAAAAAATAGTTATTTGTTTATCCATATTTTAACACGATGCCTATCCATATTAATGCTATAATACCATATATAGTTCCTATTGACATTACAATACCTTGTAAATGTTCCACATATCCTGTAGTTTTCTTTGCATTTTCTTTCACTGATGGATATGAATCTAAAGTAGCCGTAATTGCTATGAATAAACTAATTAACAATAAACATGCTATACCAAACCTACCAATAAAAAACCAATCAAACTTTATAGGATTTGTATTTCTTGTGTAAAAAAATCTTTCTGAAAACCCAGATATAATAGTAGATGCTTTGTTTAAAGTATCACTTAAATTTGCTAAATCGGTTCCTTCAGGGTAAAGTTGTCTGTAAATACCAATTGACATTACAGACAATACTAACAATATCAAAATAAATGACCCAACCCACATTTCACTAGAGTCATATATATTTCCTAAAATTATCAGAATAAGACCTAATAAACATATAATGAATGAAACAAATAAAGATGCAAATGTTAATTCTTCTGGATCAGTAATATACTTAGATATTGAATATTTATAAAAAAATGGAGACGCTACACAACTTATTGCTATAGTAAAGCATACAAAAATAAATGCCATGCCTATTGCATTTTGCGCAGCGTTTTTACTTTGGTTTCCATTTGCTAAATATACCAAGGTATTATCTTGGACAGTAGTTTTGTCATTATCATCCACTGGACTACAAGATATTAGATTGCTGTTAAATAAATTAATTATAGCTTTGTCTATTTCCGGAGGATTACCATCTAAGTTATATACAGGTGGGTTTCCATTTAACCCTTCACGAATAGCGAACCCTTCTCTTTTTGACGGAACAATCAATTTATAAGTACCATTAACTGGATAAGGTGCAAAAAGCCTTTCTGATATATTGCTATAGTCTGAAAAATCAACCTCTTTTATAGAAATTGGCGATGTAAATATAACAACTGTGTCAATTCCACTTTTGTAAATAATCTTGGTTTGATTAGTTTCAACCATATTCTGTAAATTGAAGTTCATAGTATCGTAATGTATAGGCGGTTTTATTGAAGTTTTTATCAAATTATCTATATCATTCATTTTATTATCATTATACCGTGTGTTTGTCAAAAGAAAACACAAATACAGTTTTTCAGATGTATGCACAACCGGAACTAATTCTATTACAAGTTCTGCATCAAATTGCCCATCCATGATTATGTTATGTGTAGCTTTGAAAATATAGAGGTTTTTGCATTTGTATTTTTTAATATTCACATTTTCCATATATGTTACATTTGGGCGCATTGTTCCACTAGGCATAGAATATGGTATATTTATATATCCTCCATTCATCTGTGTTTTAGAGAACTGATTCAAATATATGACCGCCATGTATAAATCTATAGTAATACTTTGCTTATCATCGTTCAATGATTCATCATTTATTTTAAATTTTAGGTCTTCTGAATTATCCGATGCCATTATATAGTATATAATTATACTATATAAACATTTATAAAACCATTTATATAACCATTTTCATAGTTATTACTCCGTGATTATTTGCATATAATAATCTGTATATAAAATACATCAAGAACAAACTTGCCTAAAGTTATTGTATGGCCATATAGACATTATGGTCTGGGTTAAAGATATGGAATATAAGAGAACGTGCCGTTTTCGTATACAGTAGCACTAAATGTCGTTTTATAACCTTCTACATATACAGTATCGCCATTTTGTATTTCATTGCATCCATACTCACCTGTGCAACTTTTCCCATTTACACTTAATGGTAATTTGGCACTAATATTACTCATACCATTTGCCATAGTGTAATACTGCCATTTATCGCGACCATTCATCCATTTGCGCCCCATTAACGGCAATATGAGTGCATCACCTCCCCCATTTGTAGGTGTTAAAATGCCAACTTGTTGATAACTCATACCGCTGCCCCGGGTTTCAATATTGACTGGTATTCCACGGACATCCGATGAATCGCGTGGATGGTAATATCCGTCGTCTTTTAAAGGGGGTGAATAGGGGTCGTTGAATGAATCGTTGCGGCGGGTCGCAATGCCGCCTAAAGTAGGTTGTTGTATAACAACAATTTTGGATGGTTCGGTGGTATTTTGTTGCGAATTATATTTTTGTTGTGAATAAATCATATATATGACTAAACCAATAACCAACAGCAAAATAAACAGCGTCATATTTTCAATACATATTACTCCCGGAATACACTTTTTTGCCATAACTATACACTAGATGTATATTTTACCAATTGGTATCTAAATTGAGTGTTGGTGGATGAAATCCCCAATCTAAATCCGGAAATCTAGGGAACTCATCTGGACAAAAGGAATAGCAACGGTCTATGATACTATCTGAATAATGTATTAAATGATATCCGGTATATTTTCTCACAGAACAATCAATACTTTCAGCAATATCCCATATAAAACTTTCTACAGATTGCAAATTGAATAACCAAAATATAAACTTAAATGGCGAATAATATATTTGACCAATTATGTCTAAAACATACCATCCGAAACATTTGTTCATATTGGTTATAAACTTCATTCCGCCAGTTATATAGCTTCCTAGCCATTTAAATATGGCAGGTATATACAAAAATGCCTGCGTTATATTTTCAAACACATGTCCTATATACCATGCTAAATATTTACATAGTTTAGGTATATAAGAAAAAATATCTCCAATACTATTAAAAAAATTGCTCATTTTTTTGAACCCCTTGGTAACTTCATTAAATATTTCAAAACTTTTCTTGAGACTTTCTCCGGCTTGTTCAAATGTGCGTTTTGTATTTTCAATAGATTCGCGAATGGCGTCGCCTACTGGGTCATCCAAGCCTTCGCGTATAGATTTCTTTTTGCGACGTTTTACCAATTTACCATCTTCTCGCATAATACGTGTTTCTAAACCTTCTTGGACGGGTTTGAAATAGGATTTGTATATTAAGAATCCGATTAAACTGCTAAAACAAATAATAATGATTATTGGAATAATATATGACGGTATTTTGATGTTCATTGTTATATATTATAGCCATTTTTTATTCATTTTTTCTACTAGTATACTAATAAATATACATTACGTCGCATATCGGTTAATGTCTAGGTGTGTGGTATGATGCCCATGGGCATACTATACATCTAGCATCATGCTTGTCATATGGATTTTTAATCCATACGACCAGACATAAATATCGTATTATCAGGATACCCTAATTATTTCCTGATAATACTAGTAAAATATTTAGACGTTTTATTTAACTAATTCACACATCTTACTATCATTGCATCTATGTCCATTTTTACAATCTTTATCACTTGTGCAAATATCTCCATCACCATCCATACCTTCATGTTGGTCATCTAGACCTTCATGGTCTCGTTCATGTTCTTCTAGACCTTCATGGTCGTCATCTGACTTCATCCCCTCTTTTTTACCGTGTTTGCCATTTTTCATACCCTCTTTTTTACCACGTGCAGGTTTCATCCCTTCTTTTTTATCTTTAGGGTGGTATATACCATCTCCATTAGTAAGTGGTTCATCGGTTTTTTTATTGTTTTCCATACCTTCTAGAACAATATTGAATCCCGATTTAAACAGATTGGATACCACTAACGCAATAACCAATATAACAATCATATTTTTGCTGAAAAAAGAGGTCAAGTATCCGACCAATAAAAATACGGCCACGTGAATAAACTCTCCACTAAATAGCCATATCAATAAATTGATAAGACACACGACAAACGATATATATAACACATATTTATTATACAATAAGCTTTTACTACCAGCTAACTTTGCTGAATAATTATTTAATGCCTTGTAGTATGTTTTTTTAACAACAGATGCTGCTGATTTTTTCAATCCCATTATATACTATAGAAGGATAATAACATAATCATATTTCCTAAATAATTTATCTTCCTGGAATTATTCCCAATTGACTGTTTTCAGTTTCTGTATAATTTGGTGGAACATCGCCGCTATAAATATCCAGCACTTCTTTTACGACTTCTTCTCTTTGTATATCGGTTTTATCAAACTCAAAACTGGATATACTAGATGACCGGCGTCCTTTGAATTTACTCAAAAAATCGTCCATCCCATTTATTTCTCCGGCGCGGTCATTTTGTTCTAAATCTCCAGTTATAACTAATCTGCTATTTTCACCCAAACGCGTTAGCAACATTTTCATCTGTGATATAGTTGAGTTTTGCATTTCATCCGCTACAATCCATGCGTTTTTGAATGTGCGTCCGCGCATAAATCCTAAAGGGGCTATTTCAATTATTTTTTCCTCCATCAATTCTTGGACTTCTCTGGGTGATAGAAATGTGTATAACACGTCGTAAATGGGACGCACCCACGGAGCCATTTTTTCCTCCAATGTTCCCGGTAAAAACCCGAGTTCTTCATCTACTGACACTGATGGTCTCGTAAAAATCAGTTTTTCATATACACCCAATAAAAAATATTTTACGCCAAACTCGGTAGCAAATAGGGTTTTTCCGGTTCCTGCTGGGCCACTAGCAACAATAATTTTGCGATGTTTGTTTTTCAGGGTTTCGTAATATTGTTCTTGGTGTTTATTTTTAGGTTTAGTGAACCTGTTTTCAAAAAGCAATTTCTCATTAGGAGACAGATATTGCATATTTTCGTATAATTTACGCTGTTTACCGAATGATTTTGTTTGGTCATTTTCCGCCATATATTCATTCAGTAGCTCTTTTTCAGTCTGTTTTTTGGATTTTCGTCCGCGTCTTTTTTGCAGAGATTCGTTTATTTCTAAAGGATTCATTTATACTATTCAGGGATTTTATTTACCGTGGATTATTTTCATGTATCAATTATGTAAAATACACTAGTAATTGGTAAGAGATATATAAATATATGCAACTCGTATAACTCTATATATCAAAACACATGTCTAAAACAAAAATACACATGTCTAGAAATTATATTTTATGCGTATAATATATACCTATGTCGTATTATAAAAAATATATTTATTCAATACTTGTAGTAAAAATATTATTTGTAGTAACCGCAATATTACATTTTATATTACAATTTCAAGGAAAAAGTGTTGGTGCAATAGATGAAATTATTATATTCTGGAAAGACCGTATTGATTTTATTTTTACATTTATGATGTCGGTTTTGATAGTGTATTTATTTTACCCATATCATAAAATACCAGTTGTTCTAGATAAAGAGACAAAAACGTTGTTATGGTTATTTGGTATAGTATTGATATTTACAGCCAATTGGAGGTTATTTATTGGTGAGTCCAAAATAGTAGAGTTATCGCAATATGTTATAGCAAATGTTAAATCAAAAAATTACATGAAATAGTTATAGTTTACAAATGAGGTTTTACAATATACAATATACAATACAAATATAATATACAATATAATAAAACAAACTGTTTTTTATTATATAGTTTTTATAGGGTTTTTATAGGGTTTTTATAGTTTTTTACAAGAAATAATTATTCAATGATTTCTCCATCTTCTAGTTCATATTCTCCTTTAGACAATAATTCTCGGCGTTTTGCGACAAATTCACGAAGGGCAATTTCTCTAGCGAGCTGTTCCTCTTCATCCAAAATATATGTAATTTCAGCCCAATTCATACCCATGAATCTGCTTAGAAAACTTTCAAACATATTTTGAGTAAGTTATATAAATTGTAGAAGTATTGATAAAGTTAGTTGATTTGATTGTGATTGATAGTAATTAATTGATAGCTAGTGGTTTGGTTTGGTTATAGTAATTGTTTTTAAAAATATCATACACTATTTTTAAAAAAAGTATTTCAATTTTATGTAAATTATTCATATCTCTACTTTCATAGACCTTAATATCTAGGTGTGTGGTATGATGCCCTCGTGCATGACATACATCTAGCATCATGATGTACATTAATTCATACGACCAGTCATTAAAAATCAGCGGCCAAATCAAATATATCTTTGTCTATTGATTTATTTGCCAGAGCATATTCAGCATTGGTACGCTCAAAAAAATTGACCTTGGACTCAATACTAATCAATTCCATAAAATCAAATGGATTCGCTACATTATAGACCTTGTCATAACCCAATTGCACTATCAACCGGTCTGCTACAAACTCAATATATTGTGTCATTAAATTGGCATTCATACCAATCATGCGACATGGAATCGCCTCTGTAATAAACTCCTTTTCAATCTCCACTGCCTCTTGAATAATTTCGTATATCCGTTTTTTATTGAGTTTCTTCAACAATTTGCTATACAACAACACGGCAAACTCGGTATGTAATGCTTCGTCCCGGGAAATCAATTCATTAGAGAATGTCAACCCCGGCATTAATCCGCGTTTCTTTATCCAATAAATGGCGGCAAATGATGACGAGAAAAATATACCCTCAATGGCAGCAAATGCTACCAAGCGGGATGCAAACGAACTGCGATTATCCGCTATCCATTTCTTGGCCCAATTGGCCTTTTTTGCAATACATGGATAGTTCTCTATGGCATTGAAAAGACGGGTTTTTTCGGAATCATCGCGAACATAGGTGTCAATTAATAGTGAGTATGTCTCTGAATGCACATTTTCCATTGCAATCTGAAACCCATAAAATGCCCGGGCCTCGGAAACCTGCACATCATTCATAAAGCGGGAGGCCAAGTTCTCCAAGACGAGGCCGTCAGAAGCAGCAAAAAATGCGAGAACCATACTTATGAAATGTTTCTCGTCGGCTGACAGCTTTTCCCAGTCAGTTAAATCTTGTGCCAAATTGATTTCTTCCGCGCGCCAAAAACAATCCATCTGTTTTTTATACATTCTCCATATGTCTTGGTTGCAAATTGGGAACATAACATAGCGATTATCGTCAGGTTTTAACAAAGGTTCAACAAAATGGGGTTCGGGCGTAGTCATTCTTCCTAAATAATATACTCTTTAGATTTTATACCTTTTACAAAAAATCATTAATGTCTGGTCGTATGGATTAAAAATCCATACGACTAGCATGATGTTAGGTGTGTGGTATGATGCCCATGGGCATCGCATACCATACATCTAGACATTAAGATGCCCATTTTACCAAAACCCCCGATTTTTCTTACCAAATATCATTGCAAACACGTATACAAATGTATAAAATTGAATAATTATATTAAACTATAATAATATAATAATATTATTATATTAACTATATCAATTATAAAACAACTATAAAACAATGTCAAACTCCGCAGAAGAAATACAACAATCTACCTCATCAAATAAAACAAATAAAAAAACCCGGGGTCAATTTTATACTGTTAATAATTCGTATATTTTGGATGGATTATCTGGCCCACCGTCTGAAGCGAGATGTGTAATAGAACCATTTGCAGGAAAAGGCGATTTGTTAGAATGGGTTGAGAAACTAGGAATAACTCTACCAATAGAAGCATATGATATTGAACCCAAAAAAGAAGGCATAATACAACGCGATACTCTCCAAAATCCACCAGATTATGGTAATGCATGGATATTAACAAATCCGCCATATCTTGCGCGAAATAAATGCGACAAAAAAGAAATATTTGATAAATACGATACCAATGATTTATACAAATGTTTCATACTTTCTATAACACAACAGCCTATACCATGTTCAGGTGGAATACTTATTATCCCAGCGGGGTTTTTCCTATCTCCTCGGGACATAGATGTTTGTTGTAGAAATGCGTTTCTCTCCCGCTACAAATTATTGTTAGTAAAATATTTTGAAGAAACTGTATTTCCAGATACGACCACCACAGTCGTTGCATTTTCATTCGTAAAATCATCTGTATTACTTACCGAACAGACCGTAGAATGGATATCTATGCCATCTGGTCAAAAACGCGCGTTTAAACTGACTGCAGAAAATGACTGGATTATTGGAGGAGATATATATAATTTACCAGTTCCCTCACATATAAAAATCAGAAGACATGTAGCTGGACAGGCGTCAAAACCAGGTGAGCAAATTACGTATATGACACTATGCGCATTGGATAGCGGAACACAGGATGGACGTATTCGTTTGGAATACAAAGAAGGATATATATATCCAGCAAAAGACAGCAGTCGTACATATGCAACATTATGTATTCAGGGCCGCACATTGAGTGTGGCGGAACAGCAAACCGTATGCACTCAATTCAATGCCCTCATAGAAAAAAAACGCACAGAAACTTGGAGTCTATTTCTACCCCAGTTTAGAGAATCTAAAGAATACGCACGCAAACGCATTCCGTTTGAATTGGTATATACAATTGTATTGCACATTATTGCAAATTTATAAATATAGATTATATGGATGCTTTTAGCCAGTCAAAGTAATTTTTCAAATCGCCAATATAAACATATTTTTTTATATTTGTAAATTGCGGTTGATTCAACAAATAATTAAACATTGGCATTCTCGCAGCAGCTTCTTCACCGTCAAATATATTGGCAAAGAAACATGTTGTAGTATTTGATTTCAATAAATAATTTAGTTGTGCATCAATAAATGGATAACATTCGTCTCTCAATGTTCTGGTTTGTGAGCCTCCCTTACCTACAACCGATTTCAGATTTATCCAAATAGTATTTTCACATATTTTTTGCATTCCGTCAAAGTTCTCCGTATAATCAAATCCATTTTCGTATTTCATTGGATGTGCAATATCATGCATTTCGCCAGTTCGCTTATTGATGCGCACAATAGTATGAGAACATGGAATCCCCGTTCCTTCTACTATTTTTGCACGTTGATATATTTCGGGTTTCATTGAACCTCCTCCTCCGGCTACTATACCATGTTGTTCGTGTCTAACTTCTTTAGTTATCAAATGTCCAGCAACAACGTCATCCGGACAACGAATGTTTTCTCTAATAACTGCTATATCCAGACTAGCGGGTGTAATAATAGTTTCCATTATTAGTATTCGGTTAGTATAATAAGCTTTTGAAATAATACTTTATATATATTATTATAAAATATATTTCAAAATATATTTCAATTTTGTTTGCAAATCTATGTTCATCGCAATAATCATATAAAGCTTATTTTTATATACAAATACATTATTCAAAATGAACCCTAATGTATTGGTATTTGAAGACGGCGTTCTCCTAAAAGATATAAATACAGATTTCGTATGGCGTGGGTTTTGCTCATCCGCTCACAAAAATGGCCCCATAATGCGATATATACAATCCATTTTACCTCCGCGTTCTCTATTTATTGTTCCACGAAGCGACGGCAATGTAACCCGTAATAATACATACAATGAAGGATATCATCATTTGAATTGGGAAACAGATATAGAACCATATATAAAATATGCAAAGGACACCTCCCGGGTTCTCCTAGTTGGCGTATTATCTTTGCTAGAATACAGAGAACCTGACATAAACTATGTGTATATACCACTAGAGGACGACTTTTTTTCAATGGGTGTAGAACACTGGTTTCCACAGGACCAATTGCTCCCGTGGGAACAGAGAACCGACGAATTGGTATGGCGAGGTGGGTGTTCTGGTATAGGCGAAGGCGAATCACTCCGAATCCGGTTTGCCAAAGAGATATACAAGTATAATCCAAACACCCAAGTGCGATTAGGACGATGGTGGAGTGAAAACAAAGGCATTCCGGAAGAACTTTTCGGAGAACATATGCATCATATGTCAATGACATCGCAGAAAATCTATTTTATTGTAGATGGAAATGTTATTGCGTCCAATCATATGTGGGGCTTCGCAACCGGGGCGGTTCCCTTTTTAATTTCCAATGCATATTGCTGGTTCTCCGAATACTTGAAGCCATATGTCAATTATATACCTATTGCATACGATTTAAGCGATTTAGTGGAAAAACTAGAGTGGGTTAAAAACAACGATGAGGCGGCTAAACAAATCGCACAGGGGGCGCTGGAATTGACTCGCACCGTATTCTCAGCAGACTTTCAGCGCCAATACTTGCGCGAACAATTTTCTAAATATATTCCAATTAAAGAGACATAAATAGGAGAACCGATATAGTATTATTCAAGTTCTCATAAAACGAAATGAAAATCGTGGATTGTTTTACATTTTACAATGAAATGGATCTATTGCAATACAGACTGGCGACTTTATATGAATATGTGGATTTTTTTATACTGATAGAGGCAAATACGACACATGCGGGCCATCCTAAACCTACCTATTATGTGGATAATATGCATTTGTTTGAAAAATACCGCCATAAAATTATTCATATGGTTTCCGATTTACCATTTAAGGTTCCTGCTATAGATTATTCAAAAAACGAACAATGGAAAAATGAGAACTTTCAGCGCAATTGTATAAAAGATTGTGTGCAATTGGAAACGTTGGGATTGTCCAATGGCGACCTAGTCATTATATCCGATTTAGACGAAATTATTGATCCGCAAAGATTGACCGAGTTTCGCGATGGGCGTCTCATTGCATACAAGGGATTTTCATTATCGCAAGATATGTATTACTATAATTTGCATTGTAAAAATACGTGGTTTTGGTCAAAAGCCAAGATTGTGACATATGAATATCTATTGCAAAACGTGCCTGAAGACATCCGGCAAGGTGAATTGCCACTACTTGAACGTGGCGGGTGGCATTTGAGTTATTTTGGCGACGCAGCATTTATCCGCAATAAATTGCTAGAGTTTGGACATCAAGAATACAATTCTCCGGAATATACAGACGAGAATAATATTATACGACGGTTAGAAAATGGGGTTGATTTATTTGGTCGTGGATATGTTCATATGACTCATGTACCCATAAATCAAAACCCATATTTACCTCCATTGTACCACATTTATTTAACAAACTATGTGAAAAATAATGAGGCAGTTTCTAGTGTTCCGATTTACGTGTATTACCATTTATGCTGTATTGCAAATTGGCGTAATATATTTACCCGCATGATGTTCAAATTGAAAAATAGTGGGTTATATAAACTCATTAATGAAATACGTATAACAGTTTTAGGTCATGAATACAATCCATCGGATGCGATATTTAGCGATTCTAAATTGCGTATTCGGTTTCATTCATCCGATATATCTTTATATGAACGTCCGGCATTGAATAATTTGATAGATGATGCCAATACACAACCCGAGTTTTATGTTTTATACATGCATTCTAAAGGTGTTAAACATTGGGGGGACAAAAAAATGGAATCCAATGTGTATGAATGGTGCGAATACATGTTTCATTTCAATGTGTATAAACATCCGATGTGTATAACCGAACTAAATAATGGCGCAAATGCGGTAGGTTGCAATTTGCAGGAACGCGGAGCTCCGTTGCATTATTCGGGTAATTTTTGGTGGTCCCGGTCCAGCCATATTAAAGTTCTCCCTAAAATAGTGGATACTTACTATAATACACCAGAGTTTTTAGTATCTTCTATTGATGGTGTTTATAAATCATTATGGCATTCTGACGTAAATCATTTTCATTCTACATATCCGCCTAAATTGTATGAGAACCGGCCAATTATTATACAAACAATGGAACATAAAAACGGAAATACACATTATTCCTAAATATCTTATAAATATGTTTTCATAATGATATAAATATACAACTGGTATGTAATATACCAGTTATACAACTATAATCAAGATACTCAATATGATAATAAAAAGTTCTCTAAATATGCTACGTCGCAATTGCCATCATTTTACACCCACTACTATTTATAAAACGGCAATTGTGCTAAATAATTTAGTCAGTATAAATGAAAAAATCCAAGAAGAGATAGGAGAACTAAATATAAAAATATCTAATCTGCAACAAAAAACCGACCGGATATACAACCAGATGCAAGAATTGCAATCTGGTATTATAAAAACATATACAAACCATCAATCTGATATGGCTAAAATATATGTTATAAATATATGCTTAGTATGCATGAATCTAATTATTCGGTAGTGGGTATTGCATATAAAGACTTTGTTGAATACATATATAGCATTTTCCTAAATATGTATTTAACCATGTATTTTTTCGTTTGTATGGTATTATTTTCAAATACTTTTTGTTCTGCATTCTTTTTGACTCCCTGGTTGCGAAAACATATTCTGCAAAAGAGTTATCCTAATATTCCTAAATATATCCAAGAACCAACCAAAAAACAATTCTTCGGAATTATTGGGCCCAATATTTTACAGGAAAAAGTCCAGACATTGTTTGAACTGTTTACTGGCGATGGTGTAATACAAGGTATTTTCATAAATGACGACAAAATCACTTTTGCTAAACATCTTATCAATACAGATAAAAGAATAAATGAGGAGAACCAGAAAATCCGGAATCCACACTTTACGGAAACTTTAGGAATGAAATTGCTAAAGTATTTTGGATATTTAATTGGAATAACAAAACACAACAATTTAGGCGCGGCAAATACGGCAATACTACCTATTTCTACACCGGTTGATGAAAATACCACTGCAGCTTATGCTTTATTTGAAAGAGATTCCCCCTATTTATTACACTTTTACCATAATACATCTACCATAAAAACCGTAAAAAAACTACATACGCCATATCCACTTTCTGGCCATTCTAAATACTCTATAAACTGTTGCAGAACCCGTGTAATAGAATCCATTGACTATCGCATTTTTTCCCGAAAAGTAGTGTATTACACAATGAATGAGAACCTAACTCATGTTCTCTCAGAACATACCATTAAAACGAGATATATACCGATTATACATGATTTCTTATCAACCACTGATAGTATTGTTATAGTGGATTCCCCATTAGTATTTGATTTTGCTAAATTGTTTAATGGAAAAATACCTATACGATTTGATAAATCTTTGTGCACCTATATTCATGTTTTGCATAAAAATACTGGGCATGTTTCGTCATACAAATTGCATTCGGCATTTTATGTATTTCATTTTGCTAAATATGTGGAAACATGTAACCAATTGGAAATCTATGCACCACTATACGATGATATTGATTTTGATACCATAAAAATCAAGGGAAGATATCGCAAAATAGTCATAGATAAATGTCATCATACTGCATATGTATGTAATAACTTAGAAACGGAAAAATACAATTTGGATTTCCCAGTGGAAGATATTTTAGGAAATATCATTTTACGTAATATCGCAAAACGTAAAATAAACGGATACGTGAAAGTTGATAATTATATGGCTATAACCAAAAAATGGATGTTTGATGATATATTTTTTTGCGGAGAACCTATTGCAGTTCGCCTAAATAATAAGAATGGATTAATTGCATTTGGAAATAACAATATTTCAGACAGTGCTAAAAATACATCCGGGGGAGTAGTTTTGCTAAATATGGACGATGGAAATATTGTAAGGATTTTGGTAGATTCAAATCTAACTATGGGATTTCATACAGTTTCTATTGTCAGATAAACACATTTGAACTGCGTTCTACAGATGCGTTTCCGAATATATGTGTGTTTGTATCGGACTGATATGTTGCTAAAGTTCTCGCGCTGGCATCTGTCGCATTTACATATTTAGGCATCCAAAAATAGGGAATAATAGAACCCATACCCATATAATTGGTTTCAAATACATATCTATAGTAGTATTGCTCGGCAGTTTTGGGAATATTTGTTTCCACTTTTCTCATAAATGGATTTTGTTTAGCCATTTCTTCATATGTAGTATTACCTTGTAATGGAAATAACCTAGTGCAATAATCCTGCAATATTTGATATAGCGACCGATGTTCTCCACTAACTCCGTCGCTAAATGCCTCTTTTTTCCGCCATAATACTTTATCTGGCAATAAACTTGCTAAACCAGAAGGAGGGATATATTGCTGTTTTGCAAATGCATAGCGCAGCCAATATTTCTCAGATTCTCCGGCAAATTGTCTTAGTGTAGGGGATATAGACAAATAATATTGGGTCCATGCTCGGTCTAAAAAAGGTGTTCTCGGTTCCAATCCATGAGACGAAATTGATTTATCCGACCGCAATACATCAAATGTATGTATATCTTTTAGCAATCGGCGACATTCTTTATCAAACTCAATACAATCGGGTGCATTTTTCATATACAAATAACCGCCCAATAATTCGTCCGAACCATCCCCGTTGAAAATGACCTTTGCCTCGCTATGTTTAGCAATATATTGTCCCAGTAAATAATTACCGATGCTAGCTCTTACTGTGGTTGTATCATAACTTTCTATAGCTTGAATTACCGCAGGAATTGCATTGCAAAAGTCTTCTTCGGTAAGAATAATTTCCGTATGTTTTGTTCCTAAATGGTCAGCAACCATTTTAGCATATTTCAAATCCACCGATTCGGCTAAACCAATACTATATGTTTCTATTGGAGGAAGACCCTTTTGCTTATGATATTCGCTTACTAATGCCGTTATTATACTACTGTCTAAACCTCCGGAAAGTAAACATGCAATTGGGCGCTCAGTAGTGCAACACCGTTTTTCTACTGCTGCAATTAAATAGGTTTGAATACCATCTACAATTTCGTGTACAGATGTTGTGATTTCCATAGGATTATAAAGGGTTTTGCTAAATCCGGTTCGGTGATATACCGTATTTTGTGATATAGAGGTCCATTCAGAACACACTTTATCCGAAAAAGTATATGTAGAATAAGACCCCGGCATAAATTGTATAGTTTGGTATTTTGTTTGAGGAAAATCTATGACAAACTGTGATAAAACTTTCAACTCGGATGCAAATCCTATAGTACATTCTCTATCTACAGAATTGGCTATTTGATTGATACTATATAGTGGTCGGACGCCATATGGGTCGCGCGCAACATATAATAAAGGTTCTCCTATATTATATCGTTGGTCTAACAATACAAATGCGAAGACCCCATCCAATAATTGCAAAGTATGTTCAATACCATATTTCTCATATAGCCATAGAATGACTTCACAATCGGATTGTGTGGATGGTATTATTGGGTCGTCAGTGGGTGAATCCATCATCTCATATAGTTCCTTGTAATTGTATATTTCACCGTTGCAAATAAGTATTATATCTCCCTTAATAAGAGGCTGACTAGACTCATTTGATAGTCCATTTATAGCTAAACGGTGAAACCCGAACATCAATTTACGACTTACCTTGCATAATTGTGAGTTCTCTGGACCTCTTGCCCTACCTTTTTTGAATTGTTTTGAAATAAACTCAATTGAATATTTGTTTTCGTAGTTTAATAGGGAAAATATTCCGCACATGTTGCAAGTTTTGTATAATAGAGAATAGCATTAAATCTTTATGTTATTGCTAAAATTGATATAAAATGAATACGTTATTATATATAATTTGTTAGTTCATGGAGATTTTAGTGTCTATATATGCATTTTTTTCTTATATAAAAGAAAAAATATTTGGAAGACCATATATACCTGTTCCAGAGGATGAAGAAACAGTAGCTGTCTTTGATATGGCGGCAGTATACAATAAAAAATAATAAATACCTAAAAAATATAGAGTAGATATCTTATGTATATATACTCTATAAAGTATGCAAAGTATGCAAAATATGCAAAATATGCAAAATATGCAAAATATGCAAAATATGCAAAATATGCAAAATATGCAAAATATGCAAAATAATACATTTAGATTCAACGATGATTTAGGTAATATATTGGCCAGGTCCCCGGCCCCAGTTATGGGCAAAACTGCAACCGTAAAAACCAAATATGAAGGGTTTGAAGATTATATGACGGTGGATATATCAGATTATAACATATATTCTGAAAAAAACCCAGATATTTCCCCAAAGTATACCATGATTTCTAAAGCAGAATACCTTCAAACGCCAGACTCGTCTGAAACCGAATCACAAAATACAAATATATCCGGTGTAGACTCAAAAGAATATCCAGATTATGATGACGTTCCAATTACGACAGCACCACCTGTTCCGGATGTAATTGCGTCAAAATTATTAGAGCAATCTAAAATGAGCACAATTAATACAGTGTATATTGGTTCTCTTACTGTAATTGGATTATATGTTTTATTTCGTTATATGAAGTATTGAAGTATTGAATAAAATATATAAATAATATATATTGTTTACATTATGAACAATCAAACCGCTTCCTCTAACGTTTCTATGCTGTCTGCTAGTGTTGCTATATCATCCCCCATCAAAAATACGGTTTTACAATCCGCCGATTTGGAGTTTGATTTCGGATTATGCCATTTACAGTATAGTTACTGTAGTTGTTGGCTTTATAGATGATGAACCAGAAACGAATAATCCTACAAAAGAAAGCATGCGTGCAATACATATACCATCCAGTTCTAACCCCATACCCATACCGGTAATAAAAAAAACATATGTATACGGATATGGGTTTTATTCGTAGATATACTCACAAATATTCAACATATATTTACCAGTCATATCAAATACAACCGGAATACAAATAGATATATTGGTATAGATATTGACCGCATCATTTGGCATCTTAGATTTGTAACATTCGCTAATATCAATATAGATACGATTTTTATTGACAATAATATTCCCCCAATATATTTCGCCAGGTTGTATAGTTATTGATGTATAGCGAACCTTTGATTTTAATCCATACGACCAGACATTAACGCATTTAGTATGACGTAATATTTTGAATGCGGGTCTTTTAGGAGGAACTATATTTGTTCGTATAGTTTTCATTTCAAACTCTTTTGTAATAGGTTCCATAATTTTCTTATAGGATATTTAGTATATTACGAACAACATACTAAATAATCAATTTTGTTATATTACCATGTTTATAACCGTATTCGTTTATATAACTCTAATGCAACTAATCCGCCCAATATTTGGGCAATGCAATATGGCAATATTTCTACATTTGTAATTTGACCAGCTGCGGCCATGGTAATAGTAATCATTGGATTAATAAATCCACCGGAAATATTTTTGGTCAATAATACAGCCAATGTTAATGCAGCCCCTATTGCTAATGGATTTCCAGTTGCTAAAACTACATATACGAAAAATATGGAACCTAAAAACTCTACTAAATACTTATTCAACATCATATTTAAACAATAATTAATCTATATAACTATACTAGATTTTTATTGGCATAAGATGTTCGTATTATAGATTTTCATACCACACACCTAGACATTAACACTGAGTTTTGCAATAGGTAGATTTATTCAAACAGTCGTATGGAACACTGCATCCCAAATTATCCAGGTCTATCAATAATTCTTTTGTCCGGTCAGTATTGTTGTTTATTTTGGTTGGTTGTTGTGTAACTGGATTAAATTGCAGATTAGAAGAATATGTAAAACAAACGGCGCCTGATGTTCCTGGAGTAGCGACGCATTTTGGCGGAACCACGTATCCACCCGCTCTTGCACGAATAAGTGCTTGTCTAGCCGTATTTGTATCCACATTTGTGGTAAATCCAATAGGCGTGTTTGCGGCATTCATGCTACCTTTGCCAATACTAAGATTTCGCCGATTTGTTGTAACTGCCGAAGCATCGCGGTTTCCATACCATTTTTTAGCCATTTTTTGGGGTTGTGTCATAGAATTGGATGCGGTTGACAATTCAACGAAGTTTTGACGACCGATTGAGAATGACCCGGCTCCATCTGAAGTAAGGTCTTTTTGTGGCATAGCATTTTGACTGTATAATATACCATTATTGATATCATTTCTCCTATACATAAACATTTGAAGCATATTGTGTAGTATATTATACAGTGGTATAATATTTTACTGAATGTTATTTGTGGATACTATTAGGTAGATAGATTATCTCCTACGAACCGCCATCAAAGGAACATATGCCGAGTTTTGGTATCCGCCATTTTTCAAATCATTGAAGTTGCGGTTTTGTGCCTGTAGTTTTTTGTATTTGATATAGTCCGATGAATCGGGAACGTATTTCACATTGCAAGTAGATGAGGGAACACCGGTTCCATCGCAATTTGAAATAATGGACCCAATACGACTCTTCCATCCGGGTTTGTCGGCATTGACTTGGTTTGGTCCTCCGCATACATAGTTTTTGCGTTGCAAAAAATCGCCTAAATTGTTTACAGCGCGAAACGGAGTTACGATGCGAGCATTACCATTATATGTCCCATTTGTATAATTAGTATTCCAACTATTTACTAATACACGACGTGCCATAACTTGTTCGCTAGCTTTTTCATTTCCAATAGTTTGAATAGGAGACCATCCATTAAATGGTCCACCGCCTAGATTTGGTCCTGATGCCATTATTATATACTTAGAATAGAATATATTTTAGCAATATACTATATAATGTCTCTAAGCCACAATAGTTCTCATAGTTCAGAAGACTCTGATAACGATTCCATTGAAAGTGCAATCAGTATAGGGGATTTAGCTAATAACCCAGATTTGGAAGAACTTGTAAAATCCAAAACCTATTTCAAATATGACCCGTTATGTCTTCGTAAGAAATCAAATTGGAGTAAAACGAAAAACGAGTATAAGTTTGACACCCCCGAGTTTGACCCAATTAAATTGAATGCTGATATACATTCACATTCTCCTAAATTGGAAAGTTTATTAAAACGCATTGAAGACCTTGATAAACGCGATATGGAGAGAGATGGACGCAAATATAAACATTTTATTTTTTCAGATATAAAATCCGGGTTATATGGTGCTAAACTCATTGCCGGTGCATTACTGGCTAAAGGAATGCATTTGGGATATTCAGCTAAAGCAAACCCTCCAAAGTCAAAAAAGGCATACCAAAAAATTGAGTTGGATGAAGATGCGAAATTATTGAGAACCAAGTTCAATAATTTTTATTTGCTTTCTTCAGTGGCAGTTTATGACCAACCTATTAGCGTTGTTATGAAAAAAGCCATTCTAAAAAAGTTCAATGAACGCCCGGACAATATTTATGGAGAACTTGCACGTATAATAATTATGGACAGTGGATATAAAGAAGGTATTGATTTATTTGATATCAAATATGTCCATATTTTTGAACCTCAAACTACTATGGCCGATCAAAAACAAGTTATTGGCAGAGGAACCCGTACTTGTGGTCAAAAAGGACTACAATTTCATCCCACTAAAGGTTGGCCACTCTATGTTTATATATATGATATAGCTATTCCTCAAGAATTACAGCGGCAAATGTTGGGTTCTCCTACGCTCTTTGATTTGTATATGAAAGCATTGAATATTGATTTCCGTTTGTTTAATTTTCAACATGATTTAGAAAGAAATACTGTGTATGGTTCAGTAGATTATGAATTGAATCGTGCTATACATAATTTTGCTATTGAACCGGACGAAGATGATGTCATGTTTGGAGGCGCTCACCGAAAGTTTGTTATAAACCAAAAAATGCCTAAACTCATTTTAGGCCCTGAAAATCCTAAAATAGATTTTATTGTCCGTCCACCGATTCAACACGAAATGTCATTTGAAGAAACTCGTGAGTTTGTGGCTAAATATTTCAAGGATTTTGAATGGAAAAATGTGAAAATGGAGAACAATTGTGTGGAAAAAAAAGGAGGTGCATCTGAGTTGCTAAATTATACACCTACACAAGGATTTGTGCAAAGTTATTTTAGTCCTGAAAATCCCATAAAAGGAATGCTTTTGTGGCACTCTGTCGGAACTGGTAAAACATGTTCTGCTATAGCTGCTGCGTCATCCTCTTTTGAAAGAGCCGGATATACAATTCTATGGGTAACTAGAACCACGCTAAAGAATGATATATGGAAGAATATGTTTGACCAAGTATGTAATGAAAATATCCGCGAGTTAATTGAAAGTGGTGTGAATATACCAAATGAACAATCTAAACGCATACGTCTATTGTCAAAAGCGTGGAGTATTCGGCCAATGTCATACAAACAATTTAGCAATTTAGTAAGAAAGGAAAATAGTTTCTATGACGCATTGGTTAAGAAAAACGGCGATGCCGACCCGCTGCGAAAAACACTGCTTATTATTGATGAAGCCCATAAATTGTATGGTGGAGAAGATTTGTCTTCCATTGAACGTCCAGATATGAAAGCACTCGTAGCCGCTTTACAAAACTCGTATTTAGTAAGTGGCGCCGATTCAGTCCGTCTATTACTCATGACAGCGACTCCTATTACTGGAAATCCAATGGAACTTGTCAAATTGCTCAATTTGACTAAACCTATAGACCAACAGATGCCAGAAGATTTCGCTGATTTTTCGGATATATATTTGAATGAAGAAGGCAGGTTTACTGTAGCCGGCGAACGCCAGTATTTAGATGATATAGCCGGACGTGTGAGTTATTTAAACCGAGAAAAAGACGCACGTCAGTTTTCCCAACCCATAGTAAAGTTTGTCCAATCTCCATTGGTAGATAATATAAAAGAAGTTGCTAAATTGGATAAACAGTTATTCCGCGAACAAATATTGGGGGATTTAGCCGATTTACAAAAACAAGTGGAGGAGAACAATAAAGAAATAGATGGCGAACTTAAGGGAATAAATGCACAACGGTTCGGGTTTTTGAAAACTAAATGCGATGAACTTGATGGAAAGGCTAAAAAAGAATGTGAAAAAGTTGTCCGTGCTCATATAAAAGACATAGTTGCAGAGGCAAAAGACTCTATACAAGTAATCAAAGACAACATAAAGGCTTTAAAAGAATCAATCAAGGAAAGAAAGTCATTTAGGAAAGAAACATTGGGTGCTATTAAAGCCGATAATTCCCCGGAAACAATGAGTAAGCTAGAAGAATTAAAACAATCAATGTATTACACAATTGCGCACCAATGTGGAAAAAAGATAACAGATAATAAACAATTGGAAGAGGCTGTCAAACAATTACCGCAAGTATCCGAAATTGATACAAAAATACAAAAACTAGACGACCGTATTGAAAATAGTAAACAACAATTGCAAATATCTATACATGCCCATAAAAATCGCCTAAAGTATATAAAATCAATAACAAAGACCGATATAACACAAGATGAGCGTAATTTACTGCGGAAAGTTTTGAGAGAAGAAACGAAAAAAGGTAATGTCAATGTTAAAACTAATACTAAATCTATAAACGATTTTGAAAAAGACATAGCAAAAGAAAAACGCCAAATCGCAAAAACCAGGAAGGCGGTTGTTCGTAAAATCAAAAAACAAATAAATAAAACAGTGAAAGAACAAAAAAAAGAAGCTAAAGAAATAGAAAAGGCGGAAAAAGCAGAAGAAAAAATACGGCAAAAACAAGGCATATTTTTAAAAGAGTTAAAGAGCGATTACTTGAAAGGATTGGTTGAAAAACATAAACCAGATATAGAACGCCAGATTGATGCTATACATGATAAATATGCTGATATGGCAGGAGAAAAACAAGCTGCTCGTGAAGCTAAAATTGAAAAAGCTATTCATAAAGCAACTCAGAAACGACAAAAATTGATAGAAGCTGAACACAAAAAAACAATGAAACATCAAAAAGATTTAGCTAAAGAGGCTGAAAAGGCCGAAAAAGAGGCACATAAAAATGCCGAAAAAGCGGCTAAAGAAGCTGAAAAACGGCATAAGGAGGCAGAGCGGTTGGAAAAAGAGGCGCATAAAAACGCCGAAAAAGAAAATAAAGAACGTGCTAAAGAATTGGAAAAACGGGCCAAAGAACAAGAACGTTTAGCTAAAGAGCAAGAAAAACTAGAAAAAGAGGCGGCAAAGGAGGCCGAAAAACGTGCTAAAGAATTGGAAAAGGCGGAAAAAGCACAAGCCGCGGCTACAAAAAAATTACAGACAGAACAAAAGAAACTAAATAAAACAGCAAAGAATCAATAATTTTATAGTAATATAGATATGTCAAATATATGAGAGTGGTTGCAATAATCCATATTGTTATAATGCATAATTATAACAATAAATCTTCTATTTCATTGTCAGAAAGCTGATGATATGTTTGGTCATATTCAAGTTCATATACCATTTTTTTGACATAATGGCGAGGTTCTTGTATTGCGAAGATATTCGGATGCGAAGCGGTATGATATCGCGAAAACTCTGGAGAATGAACTTCGCAAGAGTTTGCAGGAGTTTCATTATACCCATAATAGTATAACTCGCTATCATTACAATCGTTTTCACAGCCATACCAAATGCAAATATAGGTATCAAACCAGCGCCTGCGTTTGAATGTGCTTTTTACAAAGAGGTCCACCCTTCCATTTATAATTGGCGGGATGTTGGTTAATATATTGACGTGTTCTTGAGATAATACTAATGGCGACATGGCACAAATATTGTATATAGTAGTTGGGGGTCCGGGGGTGGGTATGTAATAAGAGTTATATCAATTATGCAATTCTATTTTGTTTTTCCTAAATAATCAATTTTCCGAATATTTTTCAAATTGTCTTTTATTTCACATAGTTCTTTGTGAATTTTATACTGGGTTGGATATACCACTAATAACTGAAACCCTAGAGTAGTTGAAGAAACGGCTAAACAAAGTCCCGGAAGAAAACGGCGATACATATATGTATGTTTTTCACATAAAAAACATATAAATATATAAATGTCGGATTTGGAAGACACTAATGAAACGGGTAGTATACCCGAACCAATGAACAATATAGATAAACTTACATTGGAGCTTTTGATAAATAAATCGCAATACAAAAAATATGTGCAAAAAAACGATCCTGCTAAATATTCGGAGAACCAAATATATTTAGGAAAAATAGAGAAGTATCGCTATAAAATAGAACACTTGTTCTCCACATTGATGGAAAACCCGGAACAACAAATAACAACTGATATTGACCGAGACTTTTCATTTTTTGTGAAAACATGTATTCAGTATTTTGAATTGAAAGAAATGGAGAACACTGCCGAAGATCACAATGGTGATCCGATAGATGATGAAACTTTATTTGGAAATATAGACAATACACATTCGGCATCATCTTCTCTTTGGGGAAATAAAATAAATAAAACGGGGAAGGTATCCGCTTATATGCCTAAATATACAATGGATAGTTATGTCCGAACTAAAAAATTATAAGTTCTTTTTAGCGTGTTCAAGGAGAACTTCCGCATCAATCAACAATAAGTCTAAATCATTGATTTTATCTATGTCGTGCGTGTTCTCCTTTTTTTGAATTATAGCAGTACACAAACGTTCAATGCTATGTTTGTAATGCGCGGTTTTTTCACCCATACCTTTTGTTTTTGCTAAAATCATCCATCCGAGTTTTTCAAACATCGCTTTATACCATCCATGTATACCATCAAACGTGGCATCGCAACATTTATAATCGTGTGATTTAACAGTTTTAGACTGTTTTCGGTTTCGTCTGGTTTGTTTCGGCATTATTTTGTTATTATAAATTATCTGTATATTTTATAAAAGCACGTCAATAATGTATAAGACCCATCGCAAAAATCGTCGCTATAGGAAACCGCGAAAAACTTATAAAAAGGGAGGAACCAAAAAAATGAATTGTAGCCCGGTAGTTAAAAACAAAACAGTCAATTCATCTACTTGTTATACACCAGATGTTCTCATTAAGATAAAAAATGCATATAACGAAAGCCATAGTAAGGATGAATATATTCCTTGGTCTAATCCGCAAGAAATATGGAGAACATTGAACAAACGGCTTATCAATTGTAGTAAAGAGGACTGTTGGTTATCAACTATACGCAATAAAAAACTAGCACAAGAATTGGAAGACATTATTTTTGCACCGGAACATCCACCGGAATGGCTAAACAATCCGAACGAATGGCTCACTGACTTGGATATATCCAACGTCATGAAACAGTATGAAAAAACGTATAAAAACTTCAAGTTCATTGGACCGTCGCCCATTGATTTTGACACGCGGGTCAAAAGAGGCGACCTACCGTGGGCCAAGCCGGGTAATAGTAGTGATAAAGTTTGTGTATGGGAAGAATTGTGTCATTTGAACTTGGCTAAATTGCTAAAACGTGGTATAACACAACTCGGAATGGTATTCAATTTAGATAGATATGATGAACCGGGTTCTCATTGGGTATCGTTGTATGTTAGTTTAGGAGAACAAGGCAAATTGAGAAAAAGTAATACTGGTGGAACCATACCTAAATCACATGAACAAGAAGGTCCATTTGTATTTTATTTTGATAGCACTGGAAGAGAAGCTCCTCCGGAAATAAAGACACTAATAAAAAATATTCAAAATCAAGCTGAAGCCCTTCAACCGCCAATGAAGATAAAATTGTATAATAATAATGGCCAAGACCACCAAAAGAGTAATACAGAATGTGGGATGTATTCGCTGTTTTTTATTATTACGATGTTAACTGGGAAAATGGAAGACCAAGATGAGCCAAATGGAGAACTTGTATTGGATTTTAATGGCAAAATAGTATTATTTAGAGACGCTATTATACCGGATAAATATGTTGAAATATATAGACATAAATATTTCAATAAACCTGAGTAGAGGTTGTATTATACAATAATATAGAGATCTACTACTAATGCTAAAAGCATTGGAAATTGCCAGGCTGAAAATATGTCTTTATAGTGATTGTCCTTGTATAACAATACAACTATAAAAATGTAAAAACTTAATAACAGCAATAACAAAAATAATGTTTTGAATGTTATTTTGACGATATTTGGATTAACCATCTATATACAATACGTAAATATTTTATGTATTGTATATATATGCCGAAAGATAAACACAATAAAAAATATACACAAAAACATGGTGGGCATCGTAAGCGAAAGGCAAAAAAATCGCGAAAACTCGCGAAAACTACCACCAAAAGAGTTCATGGAGGGGTATCCACTAGAAAATATGTGTATAAACAAACACACAAAAAAAGTGCGCGAGAGTATAAACCAAAACATATTGGTGGATTACGCAAAGATAGTATAGTAAGTGTTGACGATGTAGATACAATAAATATTTTAAAACAATTTATATTGCATTATTATACACACAACCAAAATTCCGAAGTAGTAATAAAAAATGACAAAGATATACAAAAGTTTCTCCAGTTTGAAAAAATACACGCACGAAGTTTGACTGACGAACAATTGGCTATCATGCAAAATCTGGCAATGCAATTTGTAGACGAAAATTATGGGGTTTCCTATGTTGATTTAGGTTTAAAATATTTTCAAAAGTTTATGATAGCAATTGTATTGTATTTTATGAATGATATTGAAATTGAAGATAATACAGAGTTTATATTGAAAAAACGTATAACAAATAATATGCCGTATTTAGATGTTATTCATACACGTTCTGGACATGAAACCACATATGATGTAAATGAAATGTTTGCTCTTATTAAATCTGAAGTTGTAGATGAAAATAAATACAAGGATGATTTAAAGAAGTCTATATTGAAAAAGTTGAGATTCAATACCAAGTTTGGGTTACAACCATTTGAATCCGGTGGAATGGCAGCGGGTCCTGGAGCCCCTGCGATGGTAGGTCATCATGGAGCCCCTGCGATGGTAGGTCATCCTGGAGCCTCTGCGATGGTAGGTCATCATGGAGCCCCTGCGATGGTAGGTCATCCTGGAGCCTCTGCGATGGTAGGTTATCCGAGTAGTCATATAGGTAGTAATCCTTTGATTGATAGTACGATGAATAATGAACCTAGTGATATGAATAGTAAGGATAATTCTGTTTTTTCTTTTTTCGGTTTATCTGGTAATAAAGACAGTGAATTATCCAAAAAAAAATCATCATCATCACAATCATCATGGTTTCCCTTTTTGTTTACTGGTAAAAATAATAACAATCCTTCAAGCAATAATAACAATCCTTCAAGCAATGACGACTTCGGCTATTATGACAATCCAATGTATAATCCAATGATAACATCATCTAGTATACCATCACTTGGTCAACCCAACCAACAACTTGGTCAACCCAACCAACAACTTGGTCAACCCAACCAACAACTTGGTCAACCCAACCAACCACTTGGTCAACCCAACCAACCACTTGGTCAACCCAACCAACCACTTGGTCAACCCAACCAACCACTTGGTCAACCCAACCAACCACTTAATACAAATAGAGCAGGTATTGTGAAAAATCCGAGTTTTAAAGTAAACGATATGATTTTTTATACAGCAAATGATAATTTTAATATTCCGGGATGGATAACTTACAAGTTTGCAAAAGCAAACGGCATACAACTATACAATGTGTTATTACGTGATGGCAGTACTATAATATCACCGGAAAAAAATATTTCAAATAGATACAAAGACGTAAAATACGGAAATGACAGTTTTATGATTGGTGAAAAAATTATTAATAAGGGCGAATATATTAACTACAATGGTAAAGAATATCAAGTTATATTTATTTCAGATGATAGAATTACTTTACAAGATAATGATGGAAATATAAATTTTGCAAATAAATTAGACCCGAAATTAACAACTGTAAATGCAGTTCCTATAAATGAACATTTAATAGCTAGTGCCAATCCTGCTAGTGCATCCACGAATAAGCCGAATCCTATGTCTGCAAAACCTGATAATCGTGCAGTTAATGAAAAATATTTTGACCAGAATGCCCAAAGTTTCGAAGAGGCTAGAATTGCTGATTATTCTAATATTGATAGTCATGATTCAGCTGCATATTCAGCTGCATCTTCAGCTGCATCTTCAACTGCATCTAAATCACGCAACCAGATTAACCAACAGTACAAAGTCGGAGACGATGTAACAGTTAATAGATCACAATACAAATATCCTGGGTGGATTACTTTTGTATATAATGATAATACATATAATGTAAATTACAGAGATGGTGGTTATGAGAGAAAAGTTGATCATGTCAAATTAGAAAAGTATGTTGTAAACGCACCTAATCATGGTTTACAAGTTTTTCCAAATGATAAAGGTCTTGCTATTGGAGACGCAATTCAATACGATGGCAAAGATTTTACTGTTATATTTATTCAACCAGAAAACGACCCTAACCCAGTTATTAACGTTCAAAACAATACCACTGGAGAAATAATAAATACAAGAATGGGAGATCCAAAAATACAATTACTAAAAAAATCATAATCGTCATAGGAATATATACGCACACTCAAAAGAATATAAACATATTTTGAAAATATGTTTATGGCACAACAATATATAACTATAGAAAATCAGAATTTATTGTGGAAAACAATCAATCGTTCTCCTCAATTTGTAAATAATACAATTCAAATCAATAAAGAACAATGGTTTAGTGGTATTATAAAACGGTTTTATGAACAGATAAAATCACCGAGTTTGTCTATGGCAGAATTGAAAACATTAAATCAACAAACAATCGCGTATATGGTGGGTGATTTAAAACGTATAGAGTCATTGCATATACCATATACCCCAACACCCCAGGGTGCTATAGAACCTTCGCATGCACCCCAATCCGCAGGTCGTTCTCTAGATTTTGCAAAAACGAATTGGAGTTCGCCAAATATTCTAAGTGGCGCCGCGAATGCAATTGAAACTCCCCAAACTAGGATGAGTATGTATAATGACCAATTTAATGCCCGACAACAAGAATATACAAATATGATAAAACCACCGGCTCCACCCATTGCGGACTTCAGTGAAAAAGTAGAAGAGGATGCTATAACAAATATGGAAGAGTTATTACAACAGCAAATAAAACAGCGCGAATACGATGTTGCACAAGTAAGACCTCCCCCACCAGCTGCATTAACTGGTAATACAACTCCTATAGAACCATTATCTCCGTCTAAACCAGTAGCTAGTCAATATACCAATTTGGAATCATTGACTACTATTATACAGGATTTGACGAAACAATTGGCGGAACTGAGGGATGAAGTTCGTGTTATTAAAGAAAACGCTTTTGTGAAAACACCGGTAATTCAATCCGACAGAACAGAAGACGTGGAAGATGCCATATAAGTTGTATGGCCAGATAATAACTAAACATTTTCCCTAAATATATATAAAAATATGTCAATATGTATATTTAGTTTAACGATATTTATTATCTACACATGCAAATATCATTGTTCTCCAAATTGTTTCAATTTGTTATGTTAATTACGGCGCGACATAAAATAGATGAATCGCACGGAGTATCACATAGTATGGATGTATTACACTTTGCGCACAATATTTTCAATAATGAAGTATACCGAAATCCTGAATTGGTTACGCAAGAACGTCTTATATATGTGTCTGCCATTATACATGACATGTGTGATAAAAAATATATGAATGAAAAAGAGGGCGTTGCTGAAATAGAAAATTATTTAGGAGATAAACTTTCATCATTGGAAATAGAAACCACTAAAAAAATAGTTTCAACCATGTCGTATTCTACTGTTAAAAAAAATGGATTCCCCGATTTAGGAATGTATATGCCAGCGTATCATATTGTCAGAGAATCGGATTTGCTTTCGGCATACAATTTTGACCGAAGTATGATATATCACATGCATAATAGTAATGCTTCCGCTGAAGAAGCATTTCGTAATGCGAAAGACCTTTTCAAAACTCGTGTATTTAGGCACGAAAAAGATGGGCTTTTTATAACTGAGTATGCTAAATCATATTATCCATATTTACAAAACAAAGCTCTTGCTCGTATAAATGCATGGGAACGTATATTATCAAAAAAATATTGACAAAATATTGACAAAAATATATATGCAAAAATTATATGCCAAGTAAGACAAAGAAATATAGAAATCTTCATTTAGAAAAAATATCCGAACCTAACAAATCTAAATATTGTGTAGATATTGAAGGCGGAAATTGCTGTGAAAATGCACGTGTTATATTATATCCTTGTCATAAAGGCACAAATCAAAAGTTCTATCACAATAAAACAACCAAACAGTTGATTTCAAAATCATCTGATAAATGTTTAGAAAGAATCAAAAGGGGAATTGTCCAGAGGAAATGTAAATCTGCTAAAAAGTCGCAAAAATGGACGAGAACTCAAATAAGTAAAATCTACAAAAAACTACCATTAGTTATCCCGTAAAATGATGTTATATGAGATGTAATATCTGGTCATATGGATTTTTAATCCATATGACAAGCATGATGCCCTAGATGTATGGTATGTCATGCCTGTGGGCATTATATCACACACCTAGACATTAAGTGAGCTAAATAATATATAAAAAATACATAAATATATTTTTATATGTATGTATATACAAAAATGGATATTCCTAAATCTTCAAACATTTCTATAACACAAAATATTAATGTTTCCAAAAATCGCCTAAATATTCCGGACTTGTTAAAACATATTCTGTATATCAATTTAGATAGTCGCCCAGATCGCCTAAATCATGTCCAGAATGAAATGAATAAAATGCGGGTTCTCGGAGAACGCGTGTGTGCAATTAAAATGCCGGACGGTGCTATAGGATGCACTATGAGTCATATCAAATGTTTGGAATTGGCTAAAACTCGCGGATGGCCGCAAGTATTTATTTGCGAAGATGATATATCTTTCCTAAATCCCGAATTATTAAAGGAGAACTTGCTAAAGTTCTCCGAAAATGCCCAAATAAAATGGGATGTATTGATTATTGGCGGTAACAATTGTCCGCCATATACACGTATAGCCGACTATTGCATTAAAGTGTCTAATAATCAAACAACTACTGGATATATTGTCCGGTCTCATTATTATGATACTCTTATCGCCAATTTTAGAGAGAGTGCTAGACAACTATTGAGAGAACCTACAAAACGCAAACAATATGCCCTGGATATTTATTGGAAAAGTCTACAAAAGAGCGATAATTGGTATATGATAACTCCACCGACAGTAGTGCAAATGGACGATTATAGTGATATAGAAGGACGCAACGTTGCATATAGCGGGTTGATGTTGGATTTAGACAAAGAATGGTTAATAAAACAACAATTAGGTAAAATGTGGTAGACCGGGTTATTTAGCCGAACCATTTCCTAAATATAAAAACGACGCCATGACATTTTTGTTTTTTTGCTCGTATTCCATTGTCCGCAAACTGGACTGGTATTGTCGCTGCATCATTTTCTCCTGCATTTCGCGCTCCCGGTTCGCCAATATAGCTTCCGCCTCCGTTTTCTCTAAAGGTTTCCCCACGGTTTCGGCCCGGGCCCGATTATACTGGTCTACCGATGCATATTTAGGGACTTTTGCATAGTCAGCTTCACTTACCGTAAAAACCGTTTGGTCTTTATGCACTTTTCGCAAATCTTCATATTTCAATTTGCTAAAAGGGTCGCATGAAACATACTCGTCTGACTGCGCGTCATCATCATCGTATAACCCCGCCCCGGGGCCGGGTTGTCCTCCCGCATACAAACTTTGAACCCCTGTATATTTAACCATTCCTTGGTTCTTCTGTTTAATGTTCTCCAATACTTCGCCCATATTTTTGGTATTGACGTGGGCGTCAATTGTATATGTGGGGTCATCGGTTTTGAACCAGGCGTTTCTTTCTGGGTCGGGTTTTCTAGCCATATTTTGCTCAAATAATTCATTGAACTTGTCATGGAACTTTTTTTCACCCATTTTTTCTATAACAGTAGAGACTTGTTGGACAGCAGAGGTGGGTGCTTTTATAGGAACATAGGCGGTATTTGTCGCAGAAACATCCGCATTTTGTTTGTTTTGGTTCTCGTAAAACTGACATACAACGTCAAATGCCTTTTTGTAAAACAAAAAGTAATCGGCGGGTAATTTGGATTTATCGGGATGTAGCATCAGTACCTTTTTTTTAGCACGTTTCAAGTCTTCCGTTGTTATATGATATTTTAAGTCAAAAATACCGAGTAATTCTTCTAGCGAATAAGTATTTATATTTAGATTGTGGGCAGGGGAAGCCGCCGCAGGCGGTGAACGTTTAGCAGCACAATTCATTTGAACTGGTTGGTTTCCATTGGGACGATATCCGTCAGGTATTCTATAACTAGGGTTATTATTCATATTACTATTTGGCGTGAAAATGTTTTGCGGAGTTTTCCTAAATATATTTAGGAAAAAGGAATTATAGAAAAACACGTATTTATAAATACATATCTATAGATATACGATGCCTGGACTTCCGATTTTAGACAAAATAGATAACGTTAAACAATTTGGCGAATATTTACAGACTAATCCTGGACTAATTATTATCAAGTTTGGCGCCGAATGGTGTGGTCCATGTAAAATGATTGAAAAACAAGTTCATGATTGGTTTGACCGTATGCCGGCGACAGTTCAAGGGTTCATTATTGATGTAGATGAATCATTTGAGCTATATGCGTTCTTAAAAACGAAAAAGATGGTTAATGGCGTTCCTGTTATATTGTGTTATGACAAGGGAAACTTGAATTATATACCATCAGATAATATAATTGGAGCCGATAAAGTGGGTATAGATGCATTTTTCAATAGATGTTTAGCAAAAGTTAATGCCTAAGTGTATGGTATCATGTCCACTGGCATCACATACCATACATATAGAATCATGCTGGTCATTAAATAATTTCGCAAAATCATATAGATAGAGAAATATTATGAGTAAACCCGAATCGGTGGAAAAAAACTATACAGAAATGAGTTCGCGTTCTGTCATAGATGTTGCAAATCAAATACTGGTTATTATTCCAGATAAAGAATATATGTTAAAAAAGGAAATCGTAAAATATTGCGAATCTATATCCAATAAGGCTCCTGAAATACTTAGAGGAAGTATTTGCTGGATACCGTTTGTGAATATTTTGAATATACATGTATCCGTTTTTGATGAAGAATGGAAAATACGTGCACGGAATATTATAAACAATGTTCCAGAATAGAATATGCTTGGTTATAAGTTGTTTATATAACACATAAACAACTTATTGTTTGGCTACAATGATGTAGATATTACTCGGATTTTTGCTGTTTAGATTTTTTCTCTTTCTTGGATTTGCGGCGCTTTGTTTTTCTGGACTTTTTCACAGACTTTTTACTTCCACCTTGCTTTTTGGTTCTGCGCTTTTTCTTTTTACCACCAACACCAAACATGCCTTCGCCTTCGCCAGAACTTTCACCCGCGCCTTCTCCGGAACCTTCGCCCGTACTTTCACCTTCGCCCGCCGGGGATTCTGACCCGAACATTTGAGAAATAGCTGATTCAGACTCAGGTTCAGACGCAGATTCTGCTTCAGGTTCTGCCACCGGACTTTCAGTTGAACTACCATCGGATTCATATACAGATACTATAGCCAATGCTATCCCAGTAAATGCTAATGCACCATAGGTTAAATATGATAAATTATTAAATTGCATTAAACTCATGATACTATATTTATATAGTATCAAGATAATTTTATATTTAAAGTAAAATGCTAAATATGCATAAAACTATTTGCAAATAAAAATTATATGTAAAAGTATTTGTATTTCTATACAATAAAATGAAATCAGAATATTTATGATATTTGTATATATTATTTTACTATTACTGTACTTCTAGATACTTCCATAGCAGCCAATTCTTCTCTGTATTTTCTTTCGTAATTAAAACGTGCATACCAATTATCCTTTATATCTTGGGAAACCTTAACATTTAAGGTCTTTTCATATTGTTCGGGTGTATCAAAATACATCGTATTGGTATCACCCCGGCATTCGCCAGTTGCCATTCCAACCTTGAAAAAGATATATTCGTCAGTCTTACCTACGCGATAATTTGAATGAAATGCGCCGCCAATTGCACTACGAATCATTCTTCCAGGAGTATCGGAACATGTGTATAACTCAATTGCTACACGTTTTTGAACGGGTTCACCACCACTAATCTTGGTAGTTGTTCTGTAAAGCTTGTTATAGCCGGGATCTAGACGTTTGGCTTCTGCAATCTCCTTACGCCGAATCTTCGCAACCGAATTCGCCATAGCAGAGCTTGCATAAGATATAGAAACGCTGGTTTCATCGTCGCTATATTCTTCGCCAATGTAATTTCCATATTCGTCGTGCATTGTTATTTGTATAGAGGAGTAAGTTTAGTAATAAAACTGGAAAGGGAGTTATATACATATGTTAGTGAAGTATCTTTAAATAATTTTTATAATAATATATCACGAAACATATAAACAGAATATATATATATATAAATATTATACGATGTTTGCCGCACTTGAAGCTATAAAAAATACATTATTTGCATTCACTCCGCTACCATCTACAGTAGTTCGTCCAATGGATACTATAACTAGTGTAATAGATGATGATGTTGATGATGCAGATAGTATAACCGAACCTATCATTGATAAACCTGACCCAATTCCGAAAGAATCCGAACAAGTAGATGTTTTTGACAAACATCCTTATACGGTTAAAAATCTGGTTTCGGGAGAACCGGAGGATTTTCATTATTTACATGGCGAAAATCTCGCTCAATCCTATGATTTTTGTTTGAATAAAGGACCCATGATTAAAATACATATTTGTATGGTTGCCATGGATTTTCAATGCAATTATTCTGGAGAACATTTACCATTCCTCCGATTTCTTATGGAATATGGGTCATCCAGTATTGATTTTCCTAAATGTGAAATAATATGTAATGCGGAAGGGGATGCCTATACAGACGACGCAAAAATGTCGGAAATGGATACGTATTTTCACAATGAATGCAAGAAACGCTTATTGGATTTTTTTGCAATTGAGGAACAATCAATTAAAATCGGGGATATTGGAAAACTCCTAAATAAATCCTATCGCGGATACAAAGAAATTGGCGGTGGGGGGATTGTCGTAGTTTTTGATATAACCGATTTCCTAAATATACCACTGAGACCTTCTGCGAATCCGGCGTGGGTTGTATTGGACGATTTTATTGAACCGGTTCTCCCATTTTCGCCTAAAGTATTGCAGTTTTTCAGAGAAGCGGAATACATGAAACAAATCCGAGACCCCCTAAATAATTTAGTAGAACCGCCTAAATCATTGTATTTGTATGACACTACCAATTCGCGATTTATGATGAAGTCGGAAAAATCCGAATGGTTAGAACCGCGTTCTTTTCATCCAACCTATGGCGATTTTTACTTTTTTAAGCAATTAACGATTGGTCATAATGAAAATGCGCAGGTGCTAAATACATATCGGAAATGTGTAGTTTTCCTAAAGAATTATGCGGATTTTTTGGAAAACGATGAATCTATTGCTCTAAGTGGAGAACGTATTTCAGAATCTGCTAAATCCGTTGGAGGCAGTAGTGATATAGATGTGGATGATTTGGAATTAAGTGAAGACTCGGAAGATGAAGAACTTGACTTAAGTAAGAGTGAATATACTAAAACCGAAATACAAAATAATTTACCGTTTGTTTCGTTGATTATGTTTTCAGAAAAAGGAGAACCAGTTTATTGTGCAAAAACCGAAAGTATTTTCAAGGAGCTATAAAAACATTTTTAGATACTACACAACTCTTGCGAACTTTGTTCTCCAAAGTTTTCGCGATATCATACCACTTCGCGTCCGGATATCTTCAATTTAGCAAAACAATTTAGAAAATTGAATATATTGTATGTATTCTATTTTTATTTCATATACATTTGCACCATTATTTACATTCATTCGCATAATATCATGTCTCTTAAAATAAAATCCCCGGAAACCTTTCGCGAAAATATTCGCGCTAAATTGTCGCCTATGCTTGGCGACGAAAAAATGGCAACCAATTTGGAAAAAGGCGTATTTAATTATGCCATCAAAGAAGCCAATACTCATAAAATCGTGAAAAAATGGGAAAATCCACCATTCGTTCAGTTATATACGGACAGACTGAGAAGTGTATATATCAATCTGAAAAACCCGGAACTATTGAAACAAATCCACGAGGGCGAGGTCGCTCCACAAGCAGTTGCATTTATGACTCATCAAGAGTTCAATCCTGCGCATTGGAAAGTGCTTATAGATAAAAAAATCAAGCGCGATGCATCCAAGTTCACTACCAATATAGAGGCATCAACTGATATGTTTACTTGCAAACGCTGCAAATCAAAACGCTGCACATACTATGAATTACAGACAAGAAGTGCGGATGAGCCAGCAACCATTTTCGTCACGTGTTTGGATTGCGGTAAACACTGGAAATCATAAATAGGTTATACAAATGCAAATAGAGAACCTACAAAACAAAAAATATGAGACATACCATGATATAGAATATGATTATTACAACACCATTGCTTGCGTGAGTTTGTATCGCTCAAAAAGAAAAAATAAACCATCCAAACCATTATAATAAGAAACAAATAAAACAATGCGGCATCTATTTTTTTATAAACTGTGACATATACGATAAAAATAAAAAGGGATATTTTTGCTACAATTCCATCAATTCGGTGTATAGTAGAATACCTAACTGGATTGGTCCAAAATATTTGCGATACAATTATTGTTATAACCAAGTATCCTCCTAACATAATTTCCCAGATGTTTTTTTCGGAGAATTGCAAGAAAAATAAAAACGATATGACTAATAAACTATTTGTTATACGTAATATTTGTGGGGATATGTTTTTATGCAGGGGTTTATCCATGTTATACATATTGTTATTGAACATATATATTTATTATAATAAATGTAAATGTATGGGGTGTATATTTCTATGTCATAACTATAACTATAGACAAGGTTATATTAATATTTCCAAATCTTTGAGTTTCCAGTATTCGCATCCACCATTAGGCAATGGTCGCTTAATAATGAATGGTATGACTTTTTGCTCTAGTTCGGCCAAAGCAATGAGATAACCGTCTATAGCATTAGTTGCCAGTTTTACAAATGGCTTTGCTCCATCATTGATTTGTTTTGCACGCTCACCCAATACTCTTGCCTTTTCAAACTTGGTCAAGAATGGCAGAGTGCGATGAAGTGGGTCAAATATTTGACCATTATCATCCCGATGAACCACGGTTAATAATTCTACTTCTCCGTAATTAAGTTGCTGCATTTCTGGATGAAATTCGCTGATGATATTTTGCTTCAATGTTTCGTCAAACTTTTGTAAATAATTCTCGTCATAATCATCGTCGTCGTCTTCATCATCGTCGTCATCACTTACCGGATAATTTTGTTGCGCTTCGCTTGACTTCTCTTTTGCAAACAGTCGTTTTTGTTTGGCATCTTCATCGTCGCTATCGTCATCATCGTCGTCTTCGGATATTTCACCTTCTTCCGCTTCAGAAGACGCATCGGAACGCTTGCTTTCATTATCGTCATCGGATTCATCGGAATCGCTTACATTTACGGGTTTCTTTTTATTGGGTTTTGTTTCAGCATCCTTTTCATCATCATAATCATACTCATCATCATCTCCGTATTTTTCGTTCATTCTGTAATTGGTATATATATATAATAGTATATGTCTAAATGTATTAGTTTATAAATATTTATTTTTTGTTTCAATTTTTTGATAGACGTTTCTCATTTTCAACTATTTGTTATCATCCGTTTTCCATACGGTATCGCAAGTGACACAAATATACAAATACTTGAGAGCGTCGTCATCGTATCGCATGTAGATAATTTCTGGAACGACATCTTCCTTGACATTTGTATGGCATTCTGGGTTAGGACATTTGACATTTGAAATGCGGGGCAACGTGGGGTCCTTTTTAGTGTATTTATTGATAATATGATTGAACTTTTGCTCACCTTTTTTCAGTTGGGTTTCTAAAACACAAATATTTTCGCTAGTCAATGTCGCGTCCTTCTCTCCGCAATTGCGACAATAATAGACGAGTTCATTACTATTTTCTTCACTAATACTGATGTATAACATATTGTTACAGTGGTTGCAGAACTTCATTTTGATAAGATAGTTGTATATAGTAGTAATATATGATATATCATTATATTATTATAATATTATAATATAACTTTTCAATTTTATAGTTATTTTTTGCAAGAACGGCGGTTGCGTCTGGATTTATTACACTTACGTTTGGTTTTATTAGACTTGTGTGTTTTTCTTGTTTTTCGTTTACCTCCTATACCAGGTGGTTTGGGCCTTGGTTTATCCGAGAGTGGAAATGGTGGTGGAGACGGGGGTAGATGTTGAGGTGATATCCCATTATAGTCTGTAGGGTTTTCAGAGATATTTATTTGGGCGGAAGGCATGGTGGTTTTGTTGTCTCCTTTGAGAATTTCCGCTAAATTACTCCATTTTGTTTTATTTTCAAGTTGCTGTGGTTGCGGTGGTTGCGGTGGTTGCGGTGGTTGCGGTGGTTCTGTATATAGGTGTTTAATTATTGGTAATTTTATGTTCATAATTGGTAAAATATTTGGATTTGATTTTGTTGAGTTATATGATTGTATTTCTGGTAATGTATTTATATCGGAGTTATGTGGTTCGGAGTTATATGGTTTGCGTTTTGAACCCAACCGACTCATTATATATAATATGGTATATATTTTACACACTTGGAGTCAAGTATAACCTTCCTAAATGCAGACTTTTAGTAAATAAAAACATAAAATTGATTTTTTAAGGATATAAATATATTTTCTATAGCTATATCAATACACTTATTAACAATGGCAACTAAACTTGTTTCTTCCAAAAAAGGTCCAACTATTAAAGTTAAGATGCCCGATACACGCTATGTAGACTTTATAAGAAGTCATTATATTGATAAGGATGATGAAAATCCTCCGCCAACAACAAATACGCGTATCAAAGGATTCCATGGAGACATCAAAATGGGCGGTGGCAATTTTCATATTACAGATGAAGAGTATCCCGAGTTCTTAAAATTGTATGCAGAAAAAATTGTGGCTAACAATGAACTGGAAAACTTGACCGAAAAACAACTTGAAGAAGGTCCAATTTTGATAGACGTGGATTTGAAATACAGTCTAGATGTAAAATCTAGATTACACAATGATGCACATATTGAATCCTTGGCAGATATTTTGTCAGACGAATTAAGCAAAATGTTGCAATTTGACGAAAATACGAATTTCAATATTTATATTCAACAAAAACCCGATGTAAATGTATTAGTAGACAAAGGTATAACTAAGGACGGTGTGCATGTTATTATTGGCATAAAAGTCGATAGACGGACCCAGTCCGATTTGCGCAAGCGAATCATTCCGCGCATACAAGACGAATGGGGAAACTTACCAATTACTAACACCGATGGATGGGAAGATGTTATAGATAATGCTATTGCATCGGGAACCAATGGCTGGCAAATGTATGGCTCCAGAAAACCAAACCATGATGTGTATCGGCTTACCAATATTTTCAAAATCAAGTTTGACCCAGATGATAACAGCGTTCAGCGATTTGAAACACCATTGGAAACATTTGACGTGGTAAAAAATATAGAAAAATTGTCCGCTAGATGCAAAACTCATCCATCTTATTTCTTTACAAGTGAGTATATCACAGAGCGCAGTAATTCGCCGGTTTCAGTTAATTCAACCAGACAAACCGCGGCAATGAGACGTATTACAGGTACAGTTAATTCGGGAAATGTAGGATTATTGGCAATTTCTACATCGGAACAATTAAAGGGAGCTTTAGACAATTTCTTGGATGGGCTTGCTATACCACAAGAATATGACCTGCGAGAAGCATATGACTATACAATGATTTTACCAGAATCCTATTATGGAATAGGGTCATTTGTCAAATGGATTCGTGTAGGTTGGGCTCTCCGAAATATCAGCGACAAACTGTTCATAGTATGGGTTGCGTTTTCCGCAAAAGCCGCCAATTTTGCATATAGTTCTATTTCAGATTTATTCAACAGTTGGCAAACATTTGATTTAAAGAACCCAAAAGGGTTAACTAAACGGTCTATCATGCATTGGGCGAAACAAGACGCCCCGGAGTTATACAAAAAGGTAAGAGCAACCACGATTGACCATCACATTGATCAGACAGTCAAGGCTATTACACTGGACAATTTGGGTTCGGACAAAAATGCGCGCGGGTGTGGCGATTCAGATTTAGCAAATGTATTATATCAAATGTACAAGGACGAGTTTGTCTGTGTAAGTGTGAAAAACAATGTGTGGTATAAGCTAAAGGGGCACCGATGGGTGGAAAACGATTCGGGTACAACTCTCCGAAAAGCGATTTCAACCATTATGCGCGATTTGTATTGGAACCGGGCGTCGGCATTTATGGAACAGGCAACGTCAATTGACCCACCAGATGAAGAACGCACCAAGCGATTACAAGAACATGCGGACAAGATTTTAAAGATTTGTGAGCGTTTGGGTCGCGCAAATGAGAAGAAGAATATTATGACAGAAGCAAAGGAGCTGTTTTACGATAGCGATTTCGTCAAGAAACTAGATTCCAATCCGTATTTGCTTTCATTCAAGAACGGTGTCATTGAGTTTTCGCCAGAAGGTGGAGGAGTATTTCGCAAAGGGTATCCTGAAGATTATTTATCTAAATGCACCAATATAGATTATGTTCCAGTTAATGAAGAAGCCGATGCGGTAATTATAGCCGAAATCCGCGACTTTATGCGAAAATTATTTCCAATTGACGAACTATACAATTACATGTGGGAACATCTGGCATCCGTTTTGATTGGTAAGGCCATTACCCAAACATTCAATATGTATATTGGTATTGGTCAAAATGGCAAATCAGTTTTGATGGATTTTATGTCGGTATGTTTAGGCGATTATTATGCTGGTGTTCCTCTGCCACTTATAACCGACAAACGCACTAAAATTGGTGGATTGGCACCAGAATTGTTGGAATTGAAGGGTGCCCGATTAGCCGTTATCAACGAGCCATCTAAGGGTGATCAAATCAATGAAGGTATGATGAAACAATTGACCAGTGGTATTGAGCCTATTCAGGCCAGAGCGCCATACATGCTTCAGGCCGTATCGTTTGTTCCACAATTCAAATTAGTGGTTTGCAGCAATGAGTTTATGGTGGTAAAAAGTCAGGACCATGGCACTTGGCGTCGTATCCGTGTTGTAGATTTTGTATCACTATTCACGGACAAACCGGTAAAGGGAGATACTGAAAAGCCATACCAATTCTTGATTGATAGATATATAACCGAGAAGTTTGATAAATGGAAGCCAGTATTTATGGGTATGTTAGTGGAAATTGCATTCAAAACTAGAGGCGTAGTTAAAGACTGCGACCGGGTATTATCGGCGAGTAAATCATACCAGGAGAGCTTGGATTATGTCGGGGATTTCATTCGCGACCGTGTTGTGGTTGACCCCGAGGGCAAAATCACAAAACAGACTATCAAATATGAGTTTGAGGCATGGTATTCATCTAACTATGGCGGAAAACTGCCAAATATTAAGGAAGTGCATGCTTATATGGATAAAAAATTCGGTAAATACGAAAAAAAACGCGCATGGCTAGGTATTTCTATACGATTGGACGATACGATTGAGGATGAGGGCGAAGATGATGATGAGGGCGAAGATGAGGATGAAAATGACATAGATGTGGATGACCTATAATGTACTGCCTAAATATTTATAAAAATATCAATACCATAATAATAATATACCAATAATATAACTAAATCCTATAATGTGTCGTCTATTTTTTTCATTTCGCAATAAATCCATTAAACCATTATTAGAAGAGTTTTTAGCTCAATCAACCCATGGTGCAAAATATACACCTAATCTTGATAACCATAGAGACCATACTACACATACAGATGGGTTTGGTATTGCTTGGAAATCGCAACATGAAAAAGATTGGGAGATATATAAACAATCCAAGCTATATACAGAAGATGACCATTTAGATGCCGTATTAGATAAAGTAAAAAATTGGGGTCGCGAATCTAAAAGAAAATTGAGAGAACATAGTTCGGAAAAACTAGCACCCAATAATTTAGTTATAGCACATATTCGGAAGAAAACCAAGGGTGATATTGCTATAGAAAATACACATCCATTTCATTATGCTGGCCAAATATTTGCCCAAAATGGTAAAATCGCGGATTTTGAAAAACATGAAAAATTATTACGTTCGTATATATTGCGGTCTCTCACTCATGAAATACAAGGCGAAACTGATACAGAGTGTTTATTTTTTATGTTTTTATCTTGCAAAAAATATTTAGAACATCGCGACAGATATTTACGAAAAAATAATACCCGAAAAAGGCATTCTACAATACCTAATTTTACTAAAGCCCAGATTAAGTTATATGAAAAAATAATTAGTTATATGGACATGAAACCGGTTGCATCAAACCATTCAAGAAGAACCCGGAGTTCACGGAAAAAAACTCCGTCTTCAGGTAGTAGTCTCACAGGGGAAAACACAACCGACGTTAACGCTTTTGCACTTCTTACTGGTATTTTCAAAAAACATTCAATTGAGTTAGTTGCAAATATTATTTATGCCAACTCTGAAATCGTGTTAATAAGTAGATATATTTTTTACGACAAGGCTAATTATAATGAAAAACAAATACCGACATCACTATATTGGAATAAATGCAATCAGTATGGAAATAGTGGTATATTAATTACATCGGAACCACTTGCTAAATACGATAGTGTTCTTTTTCCGGAAAATACAGTTGCTATATTAGATTATAAAAAATCGGAATTGTCTATACACAAAATATAATGTCTAACCATATGGATTAGTAATCCTATGTCAAGACAATACGGTAATCATGGTAGCAATATTGTCATATGAATATTGATATGACAATATTTATGGAGTGGGTAGATAATCATAAATACCCGGTTTTTTCCAGTAATAAGGGGGGTTATATGGAGTACCAAGTATTAATGCACTTACGTAAGGAACCAGATTGAACAAAATATACTCAATACAATGCACTATAAAAATAGTTAGAAACATGACAATACCGATTATTATTTTTTTGATAATATCATCCCCACCTGTTTTATATATTTTATAGCAACCATATACATAAACAATCAAAAATACAATAATAAGAATAAAATTAACATATTTTAGTGTATTTGTTTTTGCAATTATATTAGCAGAAAGCTGATTATTGATGGAATATATATTAGTAGTATTATCAATCTGATTTTTTATAGCCATGTTTTCAGAATAAATTGCGTTATATGATGATGTAGTTGCGTCAACAAATCCTTCTAATAAAACATGTTCTTTCTTAAGACTATCAAAATCGTAGTTTTCATTTTTGTAAAAGTTTTCGTAAAGGTTTTCAAATCCATCCTTTTTTGAATTGCCGGATTTGGGTTTATCGGAATTGCCTGAAATTGGTTTTCCAATCTCCTGTTGTAATAATTCGTCAATTTTCATCTGTTGTTTTACTACAGTAGTTTTATATCCATCCACGTCATCTGTTCCTAATACAGAGGTTCTGTAATATTGCAAATTGTCTAAAAGTGAATTGGTTTTTTTTTTAAGACGCGTATTTTCTGTTTTTAAATAATCAATATATTTATTTTTTATACCAATTATTCGGTCTTTATCTCTTATTATATTTTCTAATTGTTGAACTCTAGCATTTAATTGTCTTATTTGGTTTTCCATATTACGCACTCTATTGAACTCGTCTCTTGCTCGTTGTTCACGATTGCGTTGTTCTTGCAATGCTCGTTCGCGATTTCGTCTTTCTTCCTCTTGACGTCTTCGTATAGCACCCCAATCAATGGGTGGTCTAAATATTCTTGCGAAGTTGCTCCATCCCCATCCTTCATGTTCTCCATCTCCTTCTATGCCTTTTCCTCCATCTATTTTTATAATTTCAGATTTTGTAATATCTTCTTTAAACTCTTCAGACATGGTTAGTTATATTATATTTATAAAATATTTATAAATATAAACTATTATGAATAAATGGTATAACACTTTATAGAAGTGCGTATCTGTCTCCTTCAAATGGTCCATATGGATTGACTTGCCCATTTGTATTTTGAGATTGGTTCAATAAACTGGCTTGAGACATTAATGTAAATCCAGATTGTTGAACAGCAGGGGCAGTAGCAGGGGCAGTAGCAGGGGCAGTTGCTGAGGCAGTTGCAGGGGCGGTTGCAGGGGCGGTTGCAGGGGCGGTTGCA
>Ga0214919_10000392_pt1 | contig 74995 bp, 85 predicted proteins | sample LL1503_MetaG_FD_177994 | JGI IMG/M metagenome (GOLD analysis project Ga0214919, IMG submission 177994) | Freshwater microbial communities from Lake Lanier, Atlanta, Georgia, United States - LL-1503 | ecosystem: Environmental > Aquatic > Freshwater > Lake | place: USA: Georgia | collected... | reverse complement strand
TCAGGTTCGTGGACATTGGCGTACTTACAAGTCAGGCAAGCGGGGATGGGTAAACGAATGCTGGAAAGGCGATGCAAGCAGGGGAACCGTCTTTAAAGATTATCAATTCAAGGAGAACACATGAAAGCACGACAAGTATTCCATGCACTGATGGCCTCCAAGGGCTACACAGAGGATGATTTGCACATGACTGGCGACAAGTACACCAACCCTGCTATGCAAGGGCGTTGGAATTACTTCATTGCAGGCTGGGAGATGAGGGGTGTGGCATGAGTGAACTGACGGAGGCCAGCTTAGAGGACATGCTCATAAAAATCCGCAAACACATGGATGAGACTGGCGACAGGGTTACCGCAATACCAAAGTATTTCATTGTCCGACCAGCAGATCTAGAAGCGCTCGGACTTACTGTGGATGAAGTCACAAAATTGATTAAGAGGAAGAACACATGATCGAAAAGATTAGAACATTCTTTGGAAAGTTACGTGGTGATGACAGTAATCGCTACGTTGTGGTGAAGGAAGGCCAGTTGTGGACATGCACAAAGTGCAAACTTATCTTCCTGTCTAAGCATCTTGCTGATGAGCACAAATGCATGGAGGCCAAATGAAGTGCCCCAAGTGTGAAGGCACAAAAACGTCGGTGATAGAAACAACTAAATGGGAAGACAAAGTGTATCGACGCAGGACATGCAACCTGTGTTACTACAATTTTAAGTCCCTTGAAGTACAGTTCACAGGCACCATTCCGCAAAAACCATACAAGGAGAGAACCAACAAACCTGAACCAAAAGAATTTCAAAAAGCCTACGACTCTAAATCACTGCAACACTTATGGAAATGACCATGAACCAAGACATCTTTAACAAAGTCCTACAGTTTCGGCAAAAGCTTAACTTGCCAGTCTCAACAACACCTCAGCTATTGCAACCTGCTGACATCAGCTTCTATGCACGGTTCCTCATGGAAGAACTGTCCGAGCTTCTTAAGGCTCATGAAAAAGGCGATCTTGTAGATGCTGCCGATGCAATTGCAGATCTTGCTTATGTCACAATGGGATGTGCTCATCACATGGGTCTGCCATTACCTGAGATCCTGGACATAGTCCACAATTGCAACATGCAAAAAGTCCCAGGCGCTACAAGCCGCGGCACACAACAAGACGCCAAAAAGCCTGAAGGATGGACAGGCCCTGAAGAGCTAATTGCGCTAAAATTATTTGAAAATAATCGCAAATAAGTGTTTACTTTTTAGAAAGCATTGTATAATGCAATTGTTTACTCAGTAAACACTCATAAACCCTAAACTTCTGAAAACAAAGGTATCAAAATGTCAAATAGCACAATCACTAAAAAGCAAGCAATAGCACAAATTATCGAAAGCTTACTTGAAGCAGGTGACTTGGAAGAATTAGTTCATGATGTTATGACCGGTGAAACTACACCAGTGCACTTGTGGTCGGTCGATCAAATGGTTGACCACCTCGAATACGCAACCGGCGAAGAAGTTTCCATCAAAGGCTAAACACATGAACATCTTCTTCTTACACCACACACCCCAAATTGCCGCTTTGTTTCATTGCGATAAGCACGTGGTCAAAATGATCGTCGAAACAGCACAACTGTTGGCAACGGCACATCATGAGCATGGCAATGGCGCCAATGTTACCTACAAACCTACACACAAAAACCACCCATCGGCAATATGGGCACGTGAGTCACGTCTTCACTACATGTACCTTGTTGACTTAGGCAAAAGCCTTTGTAAGCAATTTCGTTTACGCTATGGCCATGATCACAAAACACGTGATTTATTCTTTGGCGAGCTTATGGATCCGCCTCCTGCACTTAGCAAACTGCCAAGCACATGGAGAAATCCGCCCCAGTGCATGCCGGATGAATGCAAAGATGCTGACACCGTTAAGGCATACCGCAACTACTACCGTTGGAAGCAAAACGTTATGACCATGGCATGGTATCGGAATGCCGACAACTACATGCCTGATTTTATGAAAGATGATCATGCTTACGCCTAACAAGTGGCACATACGCTATTTGCAACTGGCTAAGCTTGTGTCAACCTGGTCTAAGGATCCATCCACAAAGTGCGGTGCTGTGATTGTTAGCCCAGACAATCAAATCGTAAGTACTGGCTTCAATGGTTTTCCTCGTGGCATACAAGATCACCAGGAGCGGCTATTTGATCGCAACACTAAGTTGATGATGACCTTGCATGCCGAAGCCAATGCCATTTTGTTTGCAAAGCAGTCTTTGAAAGATTGCACAATCTACACTTGGCCTATGCATGCATGTAGCCAATGCGCATCTATGATCATCCAATCAGGCATCACGGCTCATGTGACTATCATGAATAGCAACCCTAGGTGGGATCAGTCATTCAAGGTAGCCAAGGCCATGTTTAGCGAAGCAATTCTAAATGTGCATGTGTACGACCCTGAACTGTTAGAGGTGCCTTATGAAGCTAAATGATCTAATTGATGAGCTTGCAATGATCAAGACTCAGCGTAAGGAACTGTCTGAACAGGATTCAGAGCTGTCTAAGAAGGCAGCAACATTGGAAGCTGACATCATGCATGCTATGAATGAAGCAGGCACCATGAAGGCCGCATCTGAACGTGGCCATTCAGTTACTATGGCCAAAAAGACACACCCAACCATCACGGATTGGGATCAATTTTATGCGTATGTCACGGCTACAAAAAGCTTTGACTTGCTGCATAAAAGACTCAGCAGCACCGCTTTCAAGGATCGTTGGGAAGCCGGTGAGATTATTCCCGGGTCTACAACTGCTGATGTGTGGGAAATCTCGTTAACTAAATCACGCAAATAGGAGTTTTTAAATGTCTACTAAACCTGGTCAACAACTGGCACTGTTCGAATCCGAACTGGAAAAACTGGCAAATGCCGGCATGGTTGCTGAACGTAGTACCGTCGGTACTCAGTTCCTTAGCACCAAAGGCGCCATCTTAAGCTACCGGGATAACCCCATTGCCAACAATCAGTTGGAAGTGGTGATTCTCAGTTCGCCTGTGGAACGCCTGTATTACACAAGCCGGTATGATCCCACAAACCCTGCCGGTCCTGTGTGCTATGCTCTTGGCCCTACCATGTCGGATCTTAAGCCTAACGGCAGTGCACCTGAAAAACAGTGCGACACTTGCCAAGGTTGCCCTAAAGATCAATGGGGTAGTTCCACCAATGGCGGCAAAGGCAAAGCATGTGCTGAAAAGCGTCGGCTTTTGATCATGACTGCTGATTCGGTTGAGTCGGTTGAGTCCGTCAATGCAGCTGAAGTGGCCGCTTTACGCACCCCTGTGACCAGTGTTCGTGGGTTTGCTACCTACCTGCAAAAGATTGCAAGTACTACCCGCCGCCCTTTGTCTGCCGTGATCACACGGATTAGCCTGGTGCCTGATGCCAAGACTCAGTTCAAGGTGAACTTTGACTTTGTACGTACCATTGACAACATGGAAGTGATCAAGGCTTTAGTTGCACGTAGCGAAAAAGAGCTTGCTCTTGCTATCGAAACTGCCGGCGTTGAAGAAGATGCGGCACCTGAAGCACCTGCAGCTAAGTCGAGCAAGTATTAATGCAAGACCCTATCTTCCTAGACTTTGAGTCGGAAGCGATCGGCCCACGTCCTGAACAGTACCCACCTAAGCCGGTTGGCTTGGCGGTGCTCGACAGGACTGGGCAGTTCAAGTCCGGTTACTACTCATTCTCGCATGACTCTAACAACAACACGGATTTCAATACGGTCCGTGAATTGCTTAAAGACATTTGGGCATCTAATCGGCACATCTGCTTTCACAATGCAATGTTCGACATGGCTATCATCTACGAAAAGTTTGACCTGCCTTTTATACATCCGTCAAGGATGCATGACACCATGGTTCTTGCTTTCCTGCACGACCCGTATGTTCGTAGCTTGAGTCTAAAAGAGCTTTGTAAGGAATGGTTAAACATTCAGCCTGAGGAACGTGATGAACTGTTCATGTGGCTGGTAGAACACATTGAGGCTGTTAAGAAGAAGCCTAAGACTGCAGGCGCCTACATTGCTCGTGGTCCTGCCGATCTAGTAGGTAAGTATGCCAATGCTGACGTACGACTTACAGCGGCTTTGTTTGACTTCACTGAAATGGTTAGGGCTGATATGCCTGAAGCCTACTTTAGGGAAATGTCATTGATGCCTGTGTTGTTGGAGAACAGTAAGCTAGGTGTTCGTGTTGACACTGCAGGTTTACAAGGCTGCCTTGACAAGGCTAAAGCTGACATCGCCATGTGTGAAGAATGGCTGTTCAAGTACTTTGGTACGGATGACATCAACTTTAACTCAGGCATACAGCTGGTGAATGTTATCATGGCTAAAGGTGTCTACAACAAAGACAAGAAGTGGCCTACCAGTGACAAGAACACACCACTGTCCGACAAAGACACACTGAAGGACATGCTAACCGACGACGAATTGTCCTCAGTCCTACGGCATAGGGACGTGTTGGTCAAACTGACCGGTACCTATATAGAACCATGGCTAATGCAATCGTCATCAACGGGAAGGATCTACACGGAATGGAATACGGTCCGCGGTGAGGTTGGCGGTACCCGTACCGGTCGGTTGTCGGCAAAACCCACATTGCAGACAATGCCAACTCGTGGGCCAAAGACACCGCTACCTCTAGTCCTTCAAGGCCTGGTGATACCTAAGATCCGCCAATTCATACTGCCTGATGAAGGCCATTTAATGGCAGCTGCTGACTTCCAAGCCCAAGAGCTTAGATTGTTTGCACACTTTGAGGATGGTAAGCTTGCCGAACAGTATCGTAAAGACCCCAATGCCGATCTACACACGTTTGCTGCCAACTTGATGAGTGAAAAGGCTGGTCGTGTTGTTATTCGTGACTATGCCAAGACAATGTCTTTTGGCATCTTGTACGGTGCAGGGCCCAAAAAGATCAGTGAGATGCTAGGTATTCCCTATGATGAAGCCAAGTTGTTGATTGACCTGTACAAGTCTGAGGTAGCACCTGGCCTTGACAAAGTCAATCGTGATTTGATGGACAGGTATAAGCTTAGGGCACCGTTCTCCACCATTGGCGGTAGGCTGGTTAAGGGTGAACCGCCCAAGATCATCAATGGCAGGCTTATGAACTTTGCATTTAAGTCATTAAACACTCTCATTCAAGGTAGCGGTGCTGATATGGCAAAGCAGGCAATGATTGATTATCATAAGGTTGCACTTGGTAGTCGTTTGTTGCTATCCTTGCATGATGAATTGATCATCTCAGCCGAGGCTGATGTTGTCCAACGTGAGGCTGAAAAGCTGGCACATTGCATGATCCATGCATTTACGTTGGATGTCCCACTCATTGCAGAAGCCAAGGTTGGCAATAACTTTGCAGAGGTCAAGTAATGGCGTACTCTTATTCGGCAATCAAGCAATACGAACAATGTCCTGCACAATATAAGTTCAGTCGCATTGATCGTCTTCCACAACCGTCAGGTGATGCAGCAGCCAGAGGCACGATGATACACACCGAGATCGAAGCCGTCTTTAAAGGCGGACTGCCTTTGGTGTCGGATCATATTCAGCATCTGTTGCCTATGCTTGAAAAGTGGAAAGGTATGAATGCACAATCAGAGATGCAATTCTCTATTGATGCTAAATGGGCTGCTGTTGAATACAAAGACCCTAGTGCGTGGTTTAGAGGTGTCATTGATTTGTACATAGAGCAAGACAACAAAGCCACTGTGCGTGACTTTAAGACAGGCAAGGATAGGGATTACACCGACCAAGTGGAAACCTATGCAGGCGTTGTGTTGTCGACCAAGCCACACATTGATGAAGTTAGCCTTGCCATTGACTTTATTGACCTGAAAAAGACACGTGAATACAAGACAATCGAACGAAAAGATCTGCCTGCTTTGCAAGAAAAGCTAACAAGTCGAATTGACAAACTTAAAACTGAAAGCATCTTTTCTGCCAATCCGTCAGGGTTGTGTAGGTTTTGCCACTATCGAAAAGACAATGGGGGTCCTTGCAAATGGTGATACGGGTAATACTAGAACGTGACCTTGAACGGTACTTTTCAGCACAGTGCAAAAAGCATGGGTTGATGACTCTAAAGCTTCATGTTCGGTTTGCACGTGGTTGGCCTGACAGGATAGTGCCACTTGAAAACGGTGAAGTCCTGTGGGTAGAACTAAAGCGACCAGGTGGAAAAACGTCGGCATTGCAAGACAAGATACATAACGATCTGAAGAAGATTGGGCACAAAGTCTATGTGATCGACTCAAAGGAAGGAATTGATAGTGTTTTGGGAACCGCATGAATACCAAAAGAAGGCTGTAAAGTTCTTCGTTGAAAATGGATCAGGGCAGTTGTGGTTGGACCCTGGTCTAGGTAAGACCAGCATCACACTACAAGCAATTAAGATTCTTAAAGCGGCAAAAGCCATTACAAAAGTTCTTGTGCTTGCACCTCTTAGGCCTGCCTATGCAGTGTGGCCAGAAGAAATCAAGAAATGGGAAAACTTTGAGAACATAAGCATCACTGTTCTTCACGGACCATTAAAAGACAAAGCTCTTCATGACAAGTCTGACATTCATGTAATCAACTTCGAAGGCTTGCAATGGCTATCAAAGTCGCTTAACGGTAAGCCATTTCCTTATGACTTGCTTGTAGTGGATGAAATTAGCTACTTAAAGAACACACGAACCGAACGGTTTAAATCACTTGCGCCATTCCTAGACAAGTTTAAGCGCCGCTTTGGGTTGACCGGTTCACCTGCATCCAACAGTTTGCTAGACATCTTTGGCCCACAACTTGTGATTGATCGTGGTGCCACTTTTGGCAGGTTCATCACACACTTTAGAACAAACTACTTCTATCAAACCGGCTATGGTGGATACACCTGGACATTAAAGCCCGAGTCAGAAGCAAAGATCCATGGTTTGTTGGCTGACAAAGTCCTTCGTATGAAAGCGGAAGACTATCTTGACATGCCAGAGTTGATGCTTAATCGTGTGTATGTAGATCTACCTCCAGCGGCTAGAAAGATTTACAAGGAGCTAGAAGATAAGCTGCTTGTGGACTTTGAGTCAGGTCAAGTGACTGCATCTACAGCAGCTGTGGCCATTGGTAAGTGCCAGCAAATTGCAAATGGTGCAGTGTACATTGACGGTGAGGAACGAGACGTTAAGCCTATTCACGATAAGAAGCTAGATGCTGTTGAAGAGTTGGTTGAAGGCTTAAACGGAAAACCATGTCTGATTGGGTACCACTTTAGGCATGACTTGCAACGACTGCAAAAGCTGTTCCCTAATGCGCCATTCATCGGCTCAGGTGTTAAAGAAACAGCTCTAACAACCATCATCAACAACTGGAACAATGGTGAATACCCTGTTTTGCTGGCACATCCACAATCGGCAGGTCATGGGTTGAACCTGCAAGGCACAGGCTATGCTGTCATCTGGTATAGCAACACCTGGTCGTTGGAAATCTATGATCAATTCATCCGCCGGCTATGGCGCCAAGGCCAAAGGAATAACATTGTGGTTCATCAGATCATTGCCAGAGACACGATCGATGAAGCCATTGTGGCTGCTATAGGCAGTAAAGATAAGACCCAGCAGGCCCTTATGAATGCAGTGAGGGACTACGCAAAAAAGATTCAGGAATCGGAGGTCGCATAAAAAATAAAGTGTTTACTTTACTGAAAACATGGTATAGTGCAACTGTTTACTAAGTAAACAAACAAAACTTCTTAACAACTGTAAGGATCAAAATGCAACCAATCTCACGATACCCATACATCTACATAGCAGGCCCCTTCTTCAATCCTGAACAGGTGCGCATCATTGAACAAATCAAAACCAACTTGGGCCTTAGCGTACTAAAGTACTTCAGTCCAAAAGATGAATGTATGTACACACCTGGCAAAACCACGCCAGAAGAAGTCTTAGACATCAACCTGGTGGCACTGCGCAAAACCGACTTAACCATTTGCGTTACTGACGGCAAAGACCCTGGCACAATGTTTGAAGCCGGCTGGTGCTATGCAAAAGGCATACCTATTATCTATGTATGGCTAGGTGGTGAACCTGGTCAAAAGTTTAACCTCGTACTGGCCGCATCAGGCTCAGTGGTCAGAGACTTTAAACAACTGGATACTGCCATAGAACACATTGTAAGCACTGGCACGTTTGTTCGTAAAAACTGGTCAGAGGAAAGCATTAGCTATGAATAAAGGTGATTTTGCTTTCTTCATGCAAAGCTACACGCTTGAGCACACCAAACGGTATAGCATGAAGCCTGTTATACATCAGGAAAGTGTGGCAACACACAGTTTCTTCGTGGCACTAGGCGTCATGATGCTATCAGCAGACTACAAGTTTGATGTTGACAAGGCAGTCAAGATTGCCATTTGTCATGATCTGGCTGAAATGGAAATCTCTGATGTAAACCACCTGGTCAAGAAGAACTTTCCTATAGTTGCAAAAGCCCTTAAACTGGCTGAACAAGAAATCGTACAAGGGTTTCCAGATGCACTTAGAGAATTTTGTGACCTGTACCACGAGGACACACCGGAAGCACTGGCTGTTCACTATGCCGATGCTTTGCAATGCCTTCAGTATTCTGCCAATGAGATCGGCCTAGGTAACGGCGGTTACATGGTGGATGTCCACGAGAATAGCTTGAAACGGCTATCTAAACTTGAGGAAAAACTTGAGCCTTATAAGGTGGTGCCATGAAAACGACAGATCAAGTCTTAGAGCAGAGAGGTGAGGTTTACGGGGATTTTTTTGAGGGTGTTTCATTAGAAGCGGTTATCCTTGAAAATATAACTAACAGGTATCGCAAACAGCACAATGCTGAGATGGATCCTGTCCATGTTATTTATCTCTCCAAAATCGCCATGAAACTTTCTCGGTTGGCTGTATCACCCACACATGTGGATAGCTGGACCGACATTGCAGGTTACGCACGTCTAGTAGAAATTCAACTCAACAAGGAAACAAAAAATGCCTAAAGTCACTAAATCACAAATGCCGCATCTCCAAAAGATGCATACAACTCTTAAGTTCGGCAAACAGCCTGGGCCAATAGAGTTTGTCAACCAGCTGGAAAACATCGACGTGCAGATCATCCATGCACCTACTATTCCGGAATTCAGGAAGACGATCTCCGTGTTCTTAATGAACACCTGGAATGACAAGATTCAGTGGGAATTCCCAGAGGCTGACATTGATCAAACTGTTGATGAGCTGTTTAAGTACGAACTATTGCCAACCGCCATGGAAACCATCAACATCACTTGGTCCGTGAATGGCATGGACATGGTTGATACAACTCACCTAATTAGGCATCGGTTGTTTAGTTTTGCAGCCCAGGTGCATGGTGACCGGGATATGCGAGATGACCGTGTGATGGTCAAACCAAGCATCATGGCTAACAAGGACTTCTATGACCGCTATAAGCAAATCACTACTATGGCTAGGGATCTTTATGTGGATATGCTTGATAGTGGGCTTGTACATGGCTTGGATACTCGTACAATTATGCCTAGAAATTTTGAGCATTTTTATATGGTTCGCTGCACTATCAAAGATCTTATTGGCTACTGCATTATGCGCGGTGATGAACAGATTCAAACGACTGTAGACAACATCATTGCCATGAAGCTATGGCTGGAGGTTCTTAAGAAGTATCCGTTTCTTAAGGGGTTGGTGGACTTCCGTAAACCGGATGTGTTCTACCAACGTCAATCAGCCAAAGGCAAAACAAACATCTTTCCGCCTAATGCAAAGAACGACAACTTCGACTGGTGTGAAGAACAGTTCTACCACACGCAAGGTAGGGATGAATACGCAGGTAGCGATGTCTATCTAAAGATTCGTGAAAATTTGTTGAACCAGATTGATGCTATCGAGAAATCACATCGATGAACACTTGGTTCGACATTCAAAGTTCTCTGTCGAAAATGACGCTAAAGAGGCGGAAACTAATCTTTAGCCGATTTGTGAAGGACAACCCTAACTGGAAAAGTCGCACAATCAAGGCATTAGGTCGAGTTGTTGTTCACCTTGAACGACAAGTTGACGTATGTGGAGAATTCGATCTTAGAAAGCAAGCGCTCAATAGAAGCGTACGGCACTATCGTTACTATGTCACTAAACACAACTACTGCAAAAAGGCTAAACATGAAAAAGATATTTTGGACAAAAGCTGAAGAAGATTGCGTGCTCGGTCGTGCAATTGAGATAATGCATAGACATGGGCTTGGCGCATATGATGCGTTAAAGCAGGCACAAACGGTCATCCCTGAAAATCGTCGTCGGCAATTTAATTCGCACTCATCATGCGCGAACTTAACCGACAAGCTAAAGAAGACAATTAAGTACTACATAGAGCCTGTGGCACCAACTGTGGCACCAACTGTGCAAACTCCTATGATAGAGCCTCCATCGGCGCCTACAGAAGTTAGTTTGGACGGCCTAGTAGAAGCCATAGTTGCAAGAATCGCAGGTATGGTGAAGACACAAGTTAGGGCTGCTGTCAAAGAGCTAGAACATGAGTTTAGAGTCGAAAAACACAACCCTACGTATGAAAGCACTGGCGTTCATAAGCCACGGGTTGTCATCATTGGTTTGCTAAATGACCAAGGTCATCTCATCACCAAAGAGTTTGGGCAAGACTTCAATGTTAAATGCATTGACACCGATAGAGCTATGGGCATGGAGGCGCCTGATGCTGATGCATACTTGCTTATGAAGAATTTCATCAACCACCCCTTGTACCATAAGTACCAGAAATTTCACAACCATGTGCTCATAGATGGCGGTATGTCAACATTGCGCATGTGGCTCAACACGAAAGGAAAAGAGCTGTGATACTTCTTACAGACCACGAAATCAAAAAAGCATTTGATGAATGGGTTGCACTATGCAACCACACCGGCAATAAGCAACTGGTCAAAGACCCTTACAGTGTTTGGCTTGAAGCTTTTACAGTAGGCGGCATACTGATGCGGCAACGCTGTAAGCACGCCATTGAGTCAGCATTGGTTGTGGCATCTAATGAAGAGCATGACAATGTGGTTCATTTGTCTGTTACGGATGTCAAGAACATCCAGAACCAAATGATCGAAAAAGCAAAGTCGGCGATTGACTCGGCTTAATTGCCCATTGAGTTGACGGTTGGCATTTCAAAGCCTTGCTCTTTGGCTTCCTTGTAGCCTTGGTATGCCAACCCAGGGATCGTCATAGCAGTCCCAACCAGCTTTGCTGCAGGATGTGGTGCAAGGCTGACCAACCCACCGACGCCGCTTAACCCTGCTATCACGGCATCAACAGTGTTGCCAGCTTCTAGCTGTCGGTATGCATAGACAAGCTCTGCGCCTGACAATCCGCCCATGATCATATTGAGCCCTGGGATCTTAGACAGCAAGCTTCTTGCTTTGGTAAGTTCATCCACAGTGGCTTGGGCGCCCAACCTTGCATTCTTGGCTTTGTCAAGATTTTCAAGATTTCTTGCTTCACTGCCTGACGGTTTTGCCAATCGCTCTTGTTGGACTTTCAAGTCAGCAGCACGTTTAATAGCTGCGTCATGGGCTTCTTTTGCTTTATTAAGCGCATTTTCAGCTTCGATCTGTGCAGCGGTTTTAACGGGCGCATTAGCCAGCTCATTCGGCACGATCAAGCGGCTTGACTGTGAATATCCGGTTAAGGGCATACGTTCGGAAGCAGGCAGACCTTGCTGATACCCGGCAATGCCTTTCCTGACTTGGTTGGCTTCTCGGACTTCACCCATCTTCTCAGAGTGTCGAAGAGCACCTTGGGTCAATGCACCTTTGACTTCTGATGTGCCTTTGGCAACATCTTCGGCTACTTGTGCAGCAGGAAGAGCTGTTTTTTCTGGCACTGAAAACTTGGATGCATTTGCTTCAGCTTGTGACAGTGCCTGACGTGTAGCGTTTACTTCGGCTTGTGCATCTTGTGCTGCAAGACGTGCAGTGTCCATGGCATCTAAACGAGCGCCTTGCTTTTTAATCAGATCGCTATTAACACCACCTTCGACGGCTTGTGCACTGGCAAGATCTGCTTTTGCCCCAAGCAACTTTGGGTTTTCATACTTGGGTGCTCTATTTCCTACAACTGCACCTGTCACACCGCCTACAAGCTCAGGTGTGTAGTCGTACGGTTGCTTAGTTGTTGTCGGCTTGCCGGCACCAGGACTGGCGCCGATAGGCGCTGCAAAGATAGGGTCAAGTTCGGCAAGTGGGTTGCCCATGTCTTGATCTTCATTGGCCAAGGCTTGACCAGGAGGTGTGTTTAAGATCTTATCGACATCAGTCATGCACTACCTCACTTGGGATTGAATTGATTGAACAGCTGCATGCGATACTTGGCATAGTCATCGTTGATTTTCTCGTAGATGCTGCCAGGACGGAAGAAGCTACCAGGCGATGCACTAGGCCCTGCTTTTTCAGCATGCTGTTGGTAACCGTTGTACAAAGCTTCACGCTGCTTGTTCAATAACAGTTGATTCCGTGCCCACATTTGAACCGCCTTGGATGAATCATCCGTGTTCACCATAGGTGCCTGCAACAAACGAGCATCGTTATCCGTGGGGTTCACACCCAACAAGCCTTTATTGGCTTTAACGTTAGACAAAAACTCTTCGCCTAAGACACGAGTGACATCACGCACTGCTTGTTGCTGATCAGTGTCTAGCCTGACTTTCTCTAAGAACCCTTTAACGTTTAACCCGATCCGAGCATTGAACTGACCTGCTGACAGATTAACGCCATCTTGTGCTGCTTGTTGCAATGCTGCAATTGTGCCTTGCTTTTGCATTAGCCCAAAGACCTCAGGGTACTTAGTTGCGTAGAAATCTAGCTTACGAAGATTCGTATTGGATCCTTGTACAAGCTGTGGCGTGTAGTTAATGATCTCATCACGCTTGGTCTGCCATATCTTGTCAGCATCTTCTATTCGCTTCTTCTGAACTTCAATTTGACCTGCCAATGGCAATCCTGCCAAGTCGTTTGCTGTTTGTGTAACATCAGGAGGTACTTGCAAGTCAGGCCGAATGCCTGACATTGGGCTTGGTCTTGGTGCAATTGTCGGACCTGATGAAAGCGGTGGCATACCACCTGCAGGAGCCGGCGCAGGACGAGGTGCCATCGGAGGTGCAGCTGGCGGCCCTTGGACTGCAGGCATGCTCATTTGTGGGGGACCAACCATTGGAGGTGCTGTAGGCTGTGGCCCAGGTACGCCTACTTGCATAGGAGGAGGTGCAGGCATCCCAGGGCCGCCAGTTCCAGGGCTGCCAGGTATCGGTGCAGGCGCAGGTGCCGAAGGTTTATTAGTGTTGATCATGCTAACAATGGCTTGGCCATACTTTGCAACCAACTCAGCAATGCCCATGCCAGACTTTAGATCTTCTCTTGCATTAGTAACTTGGTTCTGTGTCTTTACTTCTTTAAACTTATCAGTTTCCAGGTTTAAGGTTGCATTTTTATTGCTCATTTCGGCAATGTTCTTTACAATGTCACCGACTTTAGGCGACAAGGTTGCAATTGCAGCGTATGCTTGAGGCGAGATGTTAGCCACTGCAGCAGGAGGTAGAGAGCCGTTAGCAAGCTGTTGCGAAACTTGTTCTGGCGGCATGCCTATTGCCGCAGACAACATCTTAATTGCCTTGGACTGATTCTCAACTTCGTATTTCTGCCCTGAAATCTGTGCCCTTGCTTGTGCAATAGGTATTTGCATCTCAAGCTGTTTGTCTTGCTGTGCACCCATGGCGCCTGCAATGTTGCCAACGGCTTCACCAAACGTGCCGGTTCTGCCTGGGTTTAGTGCAGCCGCTGCAATTTGCCACCAGTTGGTGCCTTGGTTTGCACGAGCTTCAAGTGCAGTTAGCGTCTTTTGAAGTGCATCAAAGTACTCAGTCTTTGCTTGATCATCCGACCCAAGCATCGTAGGAATGGATGACGGAACAGGATTGCTTACAGGTAGTGCCATTTAGTTGCTCCGATTAGTCGCCTGTGGTGTCTGTGCCGTCGTCACCTGTGTTGTCGCCTACAGTAGGCTCACTTTCCCAAGATGTGACTGGGTTAAAGCCGCTGATATTGCCTTTTTCATCAACGGTGTATCGATTCCCATTTGCATCAGTCATAAAGTTACCGCTCTTGTCAAGCGTATAACCAGGCGGGACTTTAGTGCTGTCAATCTTAGTTGGGTTAAATGCTTGATCCCATGACGTCTTTAGCGTATTGCCGACTGCTTTGCCAAAGTCTGTCCCACTTGCACCTGCAACCACTGCACCGAGACCTGCAATTTGCTGTAATGGCGATGCAGAGTATGCACCTGGGATAGGCCCTGTGTACGTAGAACTAACAGACGTCGGAATGCTGTAACCACGAAGTGCTTGTGCACCCTTGTTAATTGTCTCCAGCGGGAACATCTCTTTGTTTTGCTTGATGGTCTGTTGCTGAGCACCCATCGTAGACAGTGCATTGATGTCTGCAAGATCCAAGTTCTGGCCTGCCGTGGCAAGACTACCCATTTGAGCACCTGCAGCCAGCTTGTTTTGCTGATCTGCTTGGGCGGCTTGAAGTGCCTGGGTATACCCAGTCTGCAAGGCCTGTCCTTGATTGTAGTTGATGTTCTGGAGGCCTGTGTTAATCGCCTGGCCTAGTACCTCAGCTCCTCGTTTAGAACCAAACTGACCTGATCCTACAGCAGCTGAAGTGGCTTGTGGCGCCAAGAACTGTTGAATATTCCGTTGGCCTAGAGTGCCCATTGCATCCACTACGTTCTGTGTGTAGGGGTTCATGAACTCGCCGGCACGTTTTGCTACATCAGTAGAGCCGACCGTGTTGGTTAAAGCCAAGCCAGACTGAAGTGATGGCTGATATGTGCCAGGTAGTGCACCTGCTGCAGTATACGCCTGTTCTTGTAGCGGCTGAGCACCTACGTACTGTGCAGCATTAGGGCCTGTGGTTTGTGCTGTAACGTTCTTAGCTGCATCGCTAAGATAGTCGGTGTACCACGTTGGGGCAGTGGTTGTCTGCCCTTGCGTGGTTGTAATGTTTGCGAGTGGTGCGCCTTCAGTCAATGGCATGATATGCGTCCTTTAGATATTCAAGAGGCGATTTTGCTTTTGGTGGGATCTTGTCATCAGGCGCAGATCGCTTATGCTTCCTAATTGCCTCACGCAACTTATCAAGAACTTCGGCACCTGCCTCGTTAGAGCCATTGCCTAGTGCCGCAACAACATCCGCATCAAACACGTATTCACCGTCTGCAAGCATTGCAGGGATGTCATCGCTTTGGCCGTCACCTTCACCTCGAACATAGTTACCTGTTTTTCCAGTGATGAATTCAGGCACGTGGTCTTCTACAGACCCGCCTTTTGCATACCCAAGCAATTTTATACCTTGGTTCATCAATCCGGTAGGCGAATTTGACGTTGATGCATCACCAAGACCACCACTGCTTGTGCCGCCTATTGACCGCAATGGCGATAGCGGCGATGGTGCGCCTGAAATGCTTGCATTCATCAGTGGTGTGCCCATGCCTGAGCTTGAAGATGACTGCTTAGTGGGCGACTTTGCTGACAAAAGCTTCATAATGTCAGGTCGAACATTTGTAAGTTGTGGGTACATTTGCATAAGCTCTTGAAGTCCAGATTGTTCACCGGCAACAGGTGCCGCACCTAGCATTGTCGGAGATGGCGCAACAGGCAAAGCACCTCCGGTTGAACCGCTACTTGACGCTGCTGTTGGGATGCCAGGGGTCGGTGTTGTCGGAGGCGTGGTTGTAACCGGCGGCGTTGTCGTTACAGGTAGCTTAGGCGGCTTATAGTTGATGTTCGGGTCATCAGTTGGAATGTCATCTTCTTTAGTGACAGGCACAGGGTCGTCATCTAAGACGCACTTGCTTCCATCCCAGTGCCATCCTTCGCCACATCCGCCATCAGGCTCTTCTTCAACAGGGTCAGTTACAGGGTCAGTTACAGGCTCTTCTTCAACAGGCTCTTCTTCAACAGGGTCAGTTACAGGGTCAGTTACAGGATCAGTTACAGGGTCAGTTACAGGGTCAGTTACAGGGTCAGTCAACGGGCCTGTTGGCCCGTCTGTGCTAGGGCCTGTTGGCCCATCTGTGCTAGGGCCTGTTGGCCCATCTGTGCTAGGGCCTGTCGTAGGATTAGTTAGCGGGCCTGTCGTCTCACGGCCGTCTATGACAGGAAGAGCACCGTCTGGCTTATCAGGCGTTTTATGCTCTTCAAGAATGTCATCTATGGTTTGCAACGTTTCTTTGTCGACCCACTGTGACTCACCACTGTCTCCGACAACATAGTAGCCTTCTTCATCATCAAAAGCGCTAGGGTCGTTTGTTTTGACCCACTTGTATGAGCCATTGGGAGTAAGCGATAAGAACCCGTCATTTTGCGCAATTGACTGATAAAGCGCTATGTCTTCATCAGACAATTCCAACTCAGTGTTCGGCCCTACGCCACCGTCTTCTGCTAAGTCTGCAACTACATTACCAAATCCTGCAGGCAAGCCGGAATTCAACAGCCAATCACGCAATTCTGCTATTTCAGCAGTGCTATTGACATCTTTTGTGAACCACGCATTTTGAACAGGGTCGTAAAACGTGCCTTTTTGCGTGTCTACATAGCCATCCAGTTCTTCATTAAACTTAGGCGTGCCTTCTGATTTGTCAAGCAGTCTAAACCCAGGAGGCGGATCAACATCATTCGACCGTGAATCACCTGCAAAGATAGGAGTGCCTGTTACTGTAATTGGGCCGGCTTCAGCACTAAAATTGCGATCAGCTGATGCCAACTGTGTACCGGTTGGCGGAGGTAGTGTAACAGGCAATGCAGTTTGGACAGGCTCTGTCGGCTGAGTAACAGGCAACGCAGCAGGCTCTATCGGCGGAGGTGGCGCAACAGGCAATGCAGCAGGCGGTTGTGCAGGTTCACTTGGCTTATAAACATGCCTGCCTAAAGCTAATTGTTCTTGCTCCCATTTTAAGTGTGCTGCATTACTTTCTGCCTCAGTCTTTGCGCGTTGTGCAGCTTGTGCAGCTTGTAGATCTGCAGCATATTTAGCTTCTGCAGCTGCACGTTGTTCTTCTACATAATTATCGTACTCTGACTTTGTCCAGCTTCGCCCAAATGCAAAGATATTTCCAGGCTCGCTTGTGTCTTCACTGGCAACAGGCAATGAACCTGTCGGTTGACCAGGCTGTTGTACTGCCGGTGCATCATATTTGCCCCACCCACCCGATAAGACATTTTGCAGTTCATCTTCTGTCGGTTGACGACCATGATTCTCAACCCACAGTCGAGTTGCATTACTGACTTCTCTGTCAGAGTAGCTATCAACATCCGGCATGTCCGGCGTCACAAGCGTAACTGCTGTCGGAGGAGGTGGTGTCGGCTTAAGCGGCTGTGAAGTTGGCTCAGTCGCTGTGTCGTCTTGGCTATCTAACCAGTCTTCATACTGAGCTTTTGTGTACTGGTTTCCATTTTGATCAACTGCCACAATGAAGTCGTCAGCCAATGACTCATAGAATTTTTGATTAGCATTAATGTTAGTCGGATTGGAAGTGCTAGATGAGTCGGTCTTGTCATCGGCATTATCCCAACTACCAATGATCTTATTGATTGCATCTTGGTCTACTGTTGTAAGTTCTTGCCAAGTATCTGCATCACCGCCATTGTCTTTAAAAGACCAAGATGCTTCATTGATGTCTTTAGCAGTTAGCGCATGCCCTGCTTTATCTGCGGCTTGTTGCACTTTGACAAGCGACTCAGCAGCTGCAGGCGTAAGGATGTGTGGTATGCCGGCAAGTTGCTTCTCAGTCAGTGTCTTAACACCTGCAGCTGCAAGCTTAGCTTGCGCCTTGACCATGTTCTGAGCGGACGCGATGGCATCTTGCACCATTGCATTTGCCGCTGCTTTAGATGGGTCAACACCATTAAATTTTGCAGTAACAGCGGCTTTAAGCGCTTTGGCGGCTGTATCAGGCAATTTAGATACTTGATCGCCAATGCCGGTGTATTTAAGAACAGCGTCAACAGCTGCTTGTTGACCACTAAATATCAGTGCAGTCATGGGGTCTTTACCCATAGCAGCTGAAAGTCCTACATCAACAGTCGCTTTTGCAGCCCAGTCTGTTAAAGCGCGACTAACTGCATCGCTTGCGTATGATTTTGCAAGCCAGTCTGCCGCTTTAGGGGCGCCATACTGCAGAGCTGCTGACGTAACTGCTGCTTTAACATCACCGCCGTTAGTGGCTGTGTTGACTGCAGTCTGACCAATGATTGTTGCAATGGTTGGATATGCTGCAACAAATTCGGCAGGCAATAAGTAGCTAGCAACTGAAGATGCAGCCGCCGGAAATGCAATCATGACTGCAACAGCAGCTAATTTCTTAGGGTCTTTAGCAATGGCTTCTACTGTAGAGCCTATGTCTTTAGCAAGCTTGTTTGCAATTTTCCCTGCTTCAGAGTCAGGGTTCCATACATTTAACTCGCCAACCCCACGAGTGGCTTGACCTACAGCTGAATTGGGGTTAAACGGATTAAGATCGCCTGCGCCAGGAAGCCATGTTGAACTTCCGCCTTGGAATGGGTTGTTAACCCCTGGAATGATTGACCCGTTAAATGGGTCCCAGCCGCCACCGCCGCCACTACTGCCATTGCTATTGCTGTCCCCATGGAATGGGTTGTCAATACCTAAGATATGCGGCTTAATCTTCCTATCGCCTACGTGCTTAAACGCATCGACAGGTAGATCTGGAACGCCTAAGAGAGCCCATGCTTGTCTATTCATTTAGCTGACTTTCTGGTTCACAGCATTCACAAGACTTTGTGCCCATTCTTGCCAAGTTTCAAATCTTGAAGGGCTAGGGATTGCTTCATTCGTGAAGATATCGATAGCATTAAGACCTTCTGCCCACGACTTCCAGTTCTCCTCACTCGGGTTCATCTGCAATTGTTGACCGGCATACGCCTCACACATTAGGCTTGTCCATGAGTCCCATGTGTGGTATCTAGGATCGTAAACAAGCGCAAGTGCCATTAGTAGCCTCTCACATCACCGGCATCAACCGACACAATTAGCTTGCCTAGTTGGTATGTACCGCCTTGCACATTGCTTGTAAACTTTAGACGTAGTTCTCTACGCTGTTCACGTAAGTCGATCTTATGTGTATCAGGGTCGAACGTATAAGGGCCTGTAGTTGAGTCTTCTGCTTGAGCATATGGTCGACCTGTGACTTCAAGTGACATCGCGCCTGATTGAATGAAATCTGGCTCAACCCGTTCTAGGTGCAGCCAGACATTGTCGCCCATTGGCGCTGCTTGTGCAGGACCGCCACGCATCCAGCCTAGATCACAAGTTTCAAAGTAGCTTTCAATCGCATTCTGCTGAACACCATTCACTTCATCCGTACCAATCTCATGCTGCCAAAGCGTCACAAAGCCTGCAACGCTACTAAATGTTGCATCCACTGTTGATGATGTAGTTGCCGCAACAGTAATTGTCACATCCCAATAGTTAAGAGTTGCACTTGGCGCAATTGCAGATATGTAAGAATTCGATGGGATGCCTACGGCAGTGACAAGCTGGCCTACTGCAATTAGGTTAGTGTACGGGTTAGATGAAGAAGGCAATGGAACTTTAATTACTGCTGTCGACTGCGTAATGATAGATGCACTAAACAGTGTCTGAGACGTGGAAAGCGTAGTTCCTGCATTAATTGGATAGCTGAACACTTGAGAAAAGTACCCTGCAGATCTATATGCGCCGGGTGATTCGCCGGCGTCATACCATACGCCTTCACGAATGTTGTAGATTACTGCATCATTGCATTCAGTACTGTCACCAGACGGAAAGAACCACCAGATTTCGCCAAACCGAGGCACTTTAGTAGCCCAGACTTTTTGTCTTTGGGCATAGTTCAAATTGTCAAAGAAGTAGTTTTGGTTAAAGTCGTTCTTAATTTCCTTGACCACACCGTTGTACATCAAAAATCTGTCGACGCCACACCAGTAATACACACCGTCATACTCAATCACGGATGAAGATGACAAGATAGATGACTGACTTGAAATTACATCATAGCGCCAATAGATCGTGCCTGAACCTACAGTTGTTGGCGCATACGACACACGAATTAGCGAATCAGTAGCCCAAAACAACCCAGAAGGCGAGTTAGAACCGCCGCGAACAGGCAAGCCTTTGACGATCTTTGTTGATGCCACGTTGGTTTCGTTAGAGTCTGCACTTATCCAGTCAGTTGGGTCACCTGCCGCACAGTTCTTAAGCAACCCGCTGTTCCCGTAAACAAACACATAGGGGTGCAATACAACAACACCGCCTGACACCGAAACATTGTTGTCAAACGTGATTGTTGCAGTAGTGGCGTTAGTTGTGTTAATTGAAATATTAACTTGAGTTCCTGCAACGGACGTTACTACAGTGTTTGCTGCAATACCTGTCCCGCTCACTGACTGACCTGCGCCAACGCGCGTGTCTGCCGCAGGCAACGTGAAGAAACTTGAACCGCTGGCTTTAGTGCAACCTGCAATGCTAAACACACCAATTTTAGACATTGTAGTGCTGTTGATGTCACCTTGTAGAACAGGCGTGTTTGCAATTGCATCAACTTGCGCAAGGTTTTGACCTGGGTGTGCAAGAAGCAGCTGATCACCAGAACCGCCTGCATCAAATAAAGAATCAAACTGCCAAAGATTAAGCACTGATGACGTGAAGTCAGACAGCGTAAACTGGTTCACACCTGACCCAATGCCACTGTTGTCAATAGCAAGCACTTCAAGCGCGCCAGATGTGCCATTAAAAATCTGGTTGGTGCCGTTAGATGAATTTACATAGATGCCACGAGAATACCCAGTAGCTAGATTAGTTACTGACCGATAGCCACCTATTTTTCTAGGGCGACTGCGCTGAAATCTTATCCATCGACCTGCATTGTAAGCATTTGCATCAAGCACAGTGCCGTCACGCTGAACACCAGGCAAAGTATCCAGTGAAAAGACTTTAAGCGTCATTAAAACGAGCCTCCTGATATGCCGCTCGTAAATGTGCCTGTTCCGACAATAGTTAGCCCGGTTGCATTTACTGTTGCCACAAGTACGCCAAGCACGGCAATATTAAGCTGACCGGTGCCTGCTCGATACACGCCTGTTGTCGCTTCTGATGCAAATGCAAGTGAAGGCGCGCCTACTGAGCCATTTTGCAAACTAATCGTACTTGACCCGGCAAGAATTGTGTTGGCGTTATACAAGTTAACAGAATCACAAACTAGAGTTGCTTGTGTTGCCGTCGTTAGAACTGCCGTTGCTCCACTACCTGTTGTAAGTGTTACTGTGTATGCACCAGTGGTTGCATTCACCACATAGTACACTTGAACGGTTGGTGGTACAACAATCGTCACATTGCCTGTCAGTGCACCTGTGTATTTTTGGACAACGTTAGATGCTTCAGCTGCAGTTAGTGTGTATGAGCCTGATGTAACTGCTTTCGTAAGCTGTGTAAACGCAAACTGTGTAGATTTGCCTAAGCCTACAGTGTAAAACGTTGTGCCTGTACAAACAAGAATACAAGAATCGTTCGGCTGCATTGCAATCGTAGTTGAGCCGTCGATCGTGTTTCCACTTTGCCCTGCAACAGTTAGCGTGCCTGTTCCTGCATTTCGCAAAAACATAAACCAGTTGTTGCCAAGAGTCGTAGCCAGCGTAAGAGTAAGCGTCCCTGCACCACCTGTCCATGCATACATTTGTGCACGATCAGTGTCAATAGCAGTGTATGGCGATGAAAACTGTGTAACAGGGTGGCTTTGGTTTAGCGTGGTTGTGATTGCCAACAACCCATAGCCCGCCAATGTTGCAGCGTCAGCAGTAGATGAGCCTACACCAAATGCAATGATGCCCCATGTGCCTTGCTCATTAGGGTTTGCTGTAATGTAAATGTATTTTGCTTCACCTGCAGCAATCGTGATGATTGTGTTCGTTCCGGCGTAGTCTTTAACAGTGAATGAGTTGGCACCTACGTTACGAACAAGTACGTCATTGCCCACAGAAGCTTGATTAGCCGGCGGCATATACAACGACAAACTTGTTGTCGTTGCAGTAACCTGCATAATTCTTGCTACATAGTCATCTGTTGCATTGCCGTTGATAGGCCATTGCAATTGTGTGTTAGCAGATAGAGTAACGGCTCTAAAAGAGACGTCAGTCGGCTGAATAACATCGCCTGTGAATGGAGAAACGTAACTCATGAATCCACCGCTATGGCTTGACGATCAGCAATGCGCAGCTTATCTTCAGTAGTAAGCGTTGACATGACAAGATCGTATTGTTGCTGAAAGAATGCAAGTCGTTGATCATTCTTTAAGAATGGCATTGCTTGCAAAAGTGAACCGTACAACAATGCTTGTGGTGCATAAATCGTAAACCAGTTTGTCTGATTACTAGAATCTAACGGTTGTGATCTATCATAGTAAAGCACTTCAAAATTGTAAGCCGCGTCAGGTGTGGGGCAGATCAGCCAGTTCGTGTAATCGTAGTCGCAATAATACAAAGGCGTCCCGGTTAATGCAGGGTTAGGCCAGTAGTTCCTGATGTATTCATACTTACGAAGAAGCACAGGCTGACGAACACCTGCAACAGTGATGTTCATCGATACGGTTTTATGCCACCTGGCAGGCTTTTGAACAATCGACGTACCTATGACCATGGTACTTGTATTGACTGTAAGATTGCCTAGAAACTTGATTTGCGAAGCAATCACTTGCTCGGCTAGCATAATGAACAGCGGTATCTTTTCAATAGTTGCTGTATCAGTGCGCTCTAGGTATGACTGAATGTTCTCGACTAGACTATCATAAGTCATCACTGATGCTGTGGCCATCGACAGTGTCTCCTTTAGGGTCTAGTCCTGTCCGCCATTATATGACTAAGCATACATTCGTGTACCGGATCTGTCAATAATTAAGGCTTGTTTTCTAGACTGCAAGCCGCTTGTGTTAGGTATTGACACATGAGTCCAGCGATCAAACTCTCGAATCACCTGGTCGTAGTACAGCTCGGCTGAAATGATGGCTTTAACCACTTCATCCGGGGTCATGCCTGGGACACGAATGTCGGCAGCACACCCTGTTCTGTGTTGACTGGTATCCTTGGAACCTACCGCGTCGTTGACCGCTTTAGAGCGGAACGCACTGTTAACCATGATCGGCTTGCCGCCAAGTACAGTTTTGACTGTTTCAAGGAATTCAGCCAATCTTTTAAGGTTTGCAAGTTCAGTTTCATTTGGTGTGTTCTCCAGTTCCCGATGATCTGTGATTGTCAGTTCTTCCAAAGTGAAATGGGTTGATAGGTTCATTTCAAACCCTTTACAAGCGCATCGGTTTTATCTTTGCTTCCCTTGGATGAACCAAAAAAGAAGTTAAAGAATCCAGTCAAAACTGTGCCAATTAGCACACCAATGATGGTATCGACAATGCGGGTGTTGGCCTCTGGTATAGAGTAGAACGATGCCATAGCAAAAAAAACCATTGCAAAGATTGACCAAGTGGCGGTAAACAAATAAAGAAAATTTTTGGCAAACCAAGATTCTTGTTGGAGTGCCGTTTCTTGCATATGCCGGGCGCTGGCGCGATCATCGTTTTCTAACTGAAATTGTTTTAGGTCAATCTCTGCCAGCTTTTGTGCCGCCTCTGGGTCTGCTTGCATGGCTTGGGTAATGGCCTCTACGCTGTCAGAAACGCCCAGCTTGTCAGCAATGGCTTTGACAGCCATGCCACCCAACGGGCCAGCCACAATGGTTGCCAGTCCTGGCGCTGCGCCTTTAAGGAGATTGAGTAAGGTTTCCATCTTTTTTCCTTTCAGCTTCAATTTGCTTTTGGAGTTTTTCTGTTTTCTCCATTTGTGCTTTTGCCTCACGTTTCACCACCATGGTGTCTACATACATCAACCCAATCAACGGCAACATTAGCACAAACACTAGCGCAAATAGCACTAGGACAAGAAGGTATCCAAACGATCCTGACGATGAAGACTGATCATCCACATTAGGCATATCAAATACACGACCACGAATACCACCCCTATCGTTTCCAGCGTCCTGCCCAGGATTTTGCTTTTTAATCTTCGTCGCCGCCATTCAGCCACTCTTTTCTTGTGCAATTCTCTTGCCGCATCTTCGGATTTTTGATCCAACAGCCGCTGATACTCATTCACGAATTCACGCCAAAGATCGGGTTGTCCCATCTCCCAGCGCACCATTCTCTCTAAGTCGGCGTAAAACTGTTTGGTCTGCCGCAGATACATTACATTGTCTATGGCTTGACTGGCTAGATCGTCTTTGATTCCTTTGCGCTTGTTTTCTTCCCGCTGAACTTCTGTTTTTTCATGGCCTGCCTCAAGTTCTGCCTGACCCTTGAAAAACCCCGATAATGCTCCGCCAACTTCACCCGTGATCTTTGATAGATCAGACCCGGTTTTCTTCAGGTCTTGGTAGATGGCAACGCAACCTTTTATGCCTTCATATGCCCCTTTACACAGGGCAAATGCCGTTACTGGATCAATACGGTTACTCTTGCGGCTGATCTACAATGACAGCATCAGACACAGGCGAATTTGCTTCTTGCACTGCTGATTGATGTTCTTTCTGAAACTTGTCAATGATCTGAAACACTTCCTCGTAAGGCTTTTTGCCTAAGTACCCAAGCAATTCATTTGCCAAGCTCATTGAAATTGTTACTTTGTCCATCTTTCACTCCTTGTTAAAAATTAGTTAAACCTAGCTTCGTCCATCTCAACCATGGCGCTCCAGCAAACGTTTGTTGAAGCCGTTCCAGTCACGTTAATAAGAAGAGCAGGCAGTGTCGTGTCTATTGCAGCTGCTACAACCCATGATGCAGCATTAGTGCCCGTTTGATTGTTTACTGTGACAGTAGAGCCTACAGACACAGCAGTTCCAGCCGTTGCACCGCATCTTACATTTCCTGTAATTGACCATGATTTAAAGTTTGTGCCTGTGTTGCAAGATGCAACTACTGTAACTGTGTAACCGGCGCCACTGTTAAGCCCTATTCTTACACAATTAGTTGCAGTTGTAGCACTTGATCCGTCAGACGTTAGTGGTTTAGCTGTTGCGTTTGTTGTAAATGTAACCATCGTCTTTCTTCTTGCGCAATGAAAACCACTGCTAAAAGAGTAAGCGCCTAGAAAAAGCGTGTATGACTCACTGTACGTGCCTTGAGATCCTCCTGCAGTAACGCCCAGTAAAACACTATAAGAGTTACTGACATTTGCCACGGTGTCGCAAGCAATAACTGCCGTAAACGAAGGCGGAGTGCTTAATGCACCGATAACCGCTGTTATAGTATTTCCGCCCAGTATGGCAGAATTTGTCATTGCCCCGGTCGATGAACTTATAACTGCGGCATTACCTGAAACGAAATTTAGCTTACATGTTGTACCAGTGTTAAGAATGCCTGTTAGATAACCAAGAAGTACGTTTTGATAGCCACTTGCAACATATGCAGTGCCTGTTCTAGCATTTCCTGACGCTGTAGAAAAGTCTACGCAATACGGGCCTCTGGCATTTCCTGCAGTAGACGAAGTGCTATCTGGGATAACCCATGTGTAATAGCCGTCAGTTCCTTTTGTAGCCCAGTTAATTGCAACGCTAGGGCTAATCCCGCCTGCTTGTATGACAGACGCATTAATCGTAGCATTAGGCGCTGCAGTGGCTAAGTATGTACCTGCACCAGACAAAGACCCACCAAAATACAAAGTGCCAGACCCGTCTGTCTTTACCCATTGGTTTACTTCACCAAATACAGTAGGCAGAGTAAGCGTAGCGCCTGCGCTTGAGTCTGTTGTTAACGTTAGTACGCCTGAATTTGTGTTGTCGATCTGAATTGCCATTATGCTTGAGACCTTCCGACAACTATGTCAAACTTACATAACCAGTCAATTGAAACGCTTGCAACTCCTGTGACAGTAATAGTAACGCCTGACCAAGTTACGCTACCTGACTGAGCAACGGCAGTTATTGTTGGCGTCGGCCATGTTGATGCAGAAGTATCATTGTACAATGTAGTCCACGTGCTGCCTACAAGCACTGTATTTCTACTGGCGTTAAGGTACGCATATGCAGTCACAGACCATGACTTTGCAATAGCGCCTGTGCCTTGTTCAGTGGCGACTACAATAGCATCTATTTGTGCAGACGACCTTGTAGAAAAAGCGTTCGTTGATGCAATATTAATTACGTTAGTGTCGCCAGCTGTTGTTAAGTTGTCGTTAGTAGAGCTCATAATGGAAGACACAGCGCCTGTCGTCTGACTTACCAACGGATGCATTCTAAAGAACCCATACCCGTCATACTGACCTGCAGCAGTGCTTGTGTTACAGCTTTGCCCATATGTGTGATCTTTAGCAGCGCCCCATGACATAAACCCACCCATAAACTGAGTTGAGTAATTACCTGCCGGACCGCCTGCTGTCACACCGATAGAAAGACCATAGTTATAGCCGTTTCCGCCTTCAAAGCTTGTAGTTCCGTCATTGCATATTGAAACACTGTACTGACCACTAGTTCCGGTCAGGTTAGTGTTTGATATGCTAACACTGTATGCACCTGTTCCGCCAGCGGCTTTTGATGCAATCATTACAGAGTACGCACCAGACGCAACTGAATCTGCACTATTCAGAGTACCCCCTGGGCACATTTCAACAGACCCTGCACCACGCGCATTGCCACCTGTGGTTGTCCCATCAGGCACATACCCAAATACAAGATAGCCGTTTGCGCCTCTAGGCGCTATAATAGGAGACTGACTTGTGGTCCCGCCTGATGCAGTGATTGCGCTAACATTAACGGTTGTGTTAGTGGCATTGGCGTTTAAAGCGTACGTCCAGCCTGCGTCCGGCGTCGCTGTTGCAAAAGTGAAAGTGTTTGACGTCGACCCACTGCTCACCATGGCGCCTGCTGCAACTGCAGACACAGCGCTAGGAAATGTCCACGTAACAGTATAAGTGCTTGATGCAGGCGGTTTAAGCACTAATGTGCCTGTTCCTGTTTGGTCAAACTGTATTGCCATTAGTACACCTCTACTGTCCAGATATGGGCAAACCAGCGAGTTTCAGTTGCAGTCCCTGATGTTGCATTAATCGTGAACTGATCTGTGCTATTTGTCACAACAGTTATGACTGTTGTCCCCGTAAGTCCTGCCGAAGAATACATGTCAGTTACTGTAGGCGTACCTACGAATGTTGGCACGCCTGCTGTCGGTCGTCTAATTAAGCCAGTGACTTTCCACGTTTTGCAATCAGCACCTGCTGTTGTGGTACAAGTTACGTCACCATAGAAGGCATATGTCATGCTAGGCGCAACAACTATGCAATTGTTGTTAGTGTATACAGACGTTGCTTGTACGCCACCTCGCATAATACCAGAGGTTGCGCCCACGAAGTTCTGATACAGCCTGTGCGAAACTATTTGTGCAGCACCCTGAGTGGTGCCATTAAAGTTGCAAGAGCCCCATACAGTTGTACAAGCCTGCGATCTAGTGGTCGCATATCTACCGTTCACAATAACAGAGAAGGCTTGGGCGGCTGTGGTTCCTGCTGTTCCACCTGTAAGATTATTGTCACCACACAAAATTGCAGTATTGGTATTATTAACATTGTTGTTTGACCCACCTGCGACAACACCGTTATTGCCTTGGGTTATGCCACATGAGTTAAGATACCCGCCTAGAATGTAGGCATTATTTCCTGCAGTATTACCGTAGCCGCCTAAGATATAAGAAAAACCACCCGACGCAACTTGGGTTGCCGATGCTCTACCCATCTGAAGATCTAATGAACCATACCCTCTGGCATTGCCGCCTGCTGCAGTCCCATCCGGGACTGATAAAGCAAGCATAGAGCTACTACCGCCCTTTTGCACAACGCACCAGGCTTGGCTTGCAGTTCCGCCAGATGGCGTCATAGACATGACGTTAACAGTAGCATTAGTGCCTGTTGAAGACAATGAAAATGTCCACCCTGTTGTCGTAGGCGGCGTTATCGTCGTCCATGCGCCTACGCCGCTTGTGTTAAACGTAAGTGCTTGATTTGCAGTTCCGTCAGACGCAGGAAACGTAAGCGTGTATGAGCCTGTTGTTGCAGGCGACATCGTAAACTTACCAACAGATGCTGCAGCCCCTGGGTTTTGTAGTGTGATTGGCATGTTATGTCGTCACTACTTCAGATGATGTAATAACGCAAGTCCACTTAATACTAGTAGCGGCTTGACCTGTTGCAGTTACTGCAAGAGTTCCGTTTGTCGTATCCGCAGTTACTGCAATTGTCCATGTTGATGCGCCTGTGTCAGCGGCGTCAATATTAACAGCCACTGTGCCCACAATTGCCGTTGTTCCAACACCTGCGCCTCGCTTAATAAGACCTCTGAAATTCCATGCCTTAGCATTACCAGCTGTGGTAACACCTGCAACGACTATTCCTGCAAAAGCAAACGCAGTATTTGCAGCCAAGTTAAGCTGATTTGTACTTGAAGCAGCTGTAATGTCTGTGGTCATTCTAGTGGCTGTTGCATCAGTAGTTGCAGCAGCTAACTGAGTTCTTCGGGCTTGATACTGCCCTACAGTAGCGGATGCAACCGCACTTTGAACCATCGCACCTGATAACCCACGATCATCACCAAACTTACCACCGAGTACAACAGAATAAGCACCTGTTGTTTTATTACTAGCACCTGCAAAGATACCTGATTGTGCCGCGCCTGCATTATTGTTGTTACCGCCTACGACAGCTGAATCAGTTGCTGATGCTGTATTTGATGCACCTCCGATAAGCGATGCATCAGTGCCACTTGCAACCATTGTTGATGCAGATCTTGTGAATTGCAAGTCAACAGAATATGTTCCTCTAACATCGCCACCTGCTGCTGTTGAGTCAGGAATCGCGCCAATAAGACCACCTGTGCCTTTAGGCACAATTGCTGCAAATGCATTCGTTGAAGTTGCGCTTACAGTTAGTGAGCTAACATTGTTCGTTGCATTCGGCACTGCTGTATTTTGAGCGTACGTCCAGCCTGCGATAGACGCCGTTGCCCATGCAGGGTTTGCTGATGCACCGTTTGTCTTAAGAAATAAGCCGCTGGTTCCAGGCGCTAATGCAACCCATGTCGACGTATCCCTATAAAGTATCGAGCCTTGCGCGCTGGCTGACAATGCATTGTCAATAAGCGATGACAAAGTCTGCCACGAAGGCGCAGTGGCGCCTGTGTTAACGCCTAAAATATTGTATGCAGACCCAATTGCAAGATTAGTAGTAGTGTCAGCAGCAGTGTTATAGAACATCGTGCCTGCAACACCGCCTGCAATATTAGTAGCTTTGCCTGCTGTAAGCGTAGATTGCGCAGACCACTGAGGCGCAGTACCGCCCGTGTTTACTGTCATCACTTGACCGGCTGTGCCAATTGCAAGCTTTGAAATCGTAGGCGTTGTAGCCGAAGCATACATGGTGTCGCCAATTGCAAATGCACTTAGCCCTGTGCCGCCAAAACCGGCAGCCAATGTGCCTGCAACAGAGACTGCGCCGCTTGTTGCAACGTTCGGCGTAAGTCCTGTTGAGCCGAAACTAATTGTCGTAACGCCACCACTACCGCCTGCGGCCCATGTAGGCACGCCTGCTGCAAGCGTAAGCACGTATCCATTTGTGCCTGCAGCCAGCTTAGCAAGTGTGTTTGTTGCAGATGCATAAATAAGATCGCCAGTTGCATATGCCGTAAACCCAGTACCTCCGTAGGCAGAGCCTAGAGTACCCCCAAGAGAAATAGCTCCTGTCGTTGCAGTATTTGGCGTAAGACCAGTTGAGCCTGCGCTAAATGAAGTTACGCCGCCTGTACTTGCTGCCCATGTAGGCAGACCTGCTGCAAGTGTAAGCACGTATCCGTTTGTGCCTGCGGCCAGCTTAGCAAGAGTGTTTGCGGCAGATGCGTAAATAAGATCGCCAGCTGCATACGTGCTAAAGCCTGTTCCGCCATAGCCCAACGCTAACGTGCCTGCAACGCTAACAGCGCCTGATGTTGCAGTAGACGGAGTAAGACCGGTAGAACCAAAACTAATTGTCGTAACGCCACTGGCACTACCTGCCGCCCATGTAGGCACGCCTGCTGCGAGTGTAAGCACGTGCCCGTTCGTGCCTGCAGCTAACTTAGCAAGCGTATTTATTGCAGATGCGTAAATAAGATCGCCAGCTGCATACGTGCTAAAGCTCGTACCGCCATAGCCAGCAGCTAACGTGCCTGCAACGCTAACAACGCCTGATGTTGCGGTAGATGGTGTAAGGCCGGTAGAACCAAAACTAATTGTCGTAACTGAAGTAAGACTAAATTGTGTTACGGCACCTGAGCTGTTTCTATAGAAAAGTTTACCGTCTGCTTGATTAATTGCCAACTCACCGTTAGCCAGCGCAGCCGGCGCATTGGTTGTGGTGTTCGAGTAGTAGAGTTGTATGGGCGTGTAGCCTGCTTGTGCCATTTCGATCCTTTAAGGCGGCCCGTACTTACCTTGGTACGCAGGCGACTGATTGTCTTGACCTGTGAGATCATCATCAGGACGAGGGAAACGAATGGCAATCTTTTCAGGTTGCCTAGCCGGAAGTCTGTATGGGTCAAACTGATCTCTACAACCTTGGTCACAAACACGTAAACCGGGGAAGTTCGGATCAGAACCCAAGTTGACATATGCACGTTTCATCTTGCAACGGTCGCAAATCGCAATACTAAGTATCGCATTACCGTGTGTGTCAAGAACTCGTGGCATGTTACCTTGTATAGTAACTTATGTTGGGTGCAAAATAAATCGGAGATTTATCTCTTTCTTCTTGTTCGGCTTGCTGCCAGTACTTGTCTGCTTGCTGCTCTAAATACGTAACTCGACCGGGATCAACGGCAGGCAATTCCATCGACATCTGATGGGCAAGCATGTTCTGAATTGCAAGATACCACCGCTGTGGGATCTCCAATTCACCTGACAGATCGCCCACATCTTGAATTTGACGATACCGCCAAACTATGATCTGCGGAGAATACGTGTTTGACGATGGCCACACATACATTGTAGGCTGTGGGATTGTTCTATCAAACCAGAATTGCAAAGGCCTATTGCTGACAAAGTTCTTGTTTGGCAGGTTGGTGTAGTCGTCACGGTTCAACCTTGCCAAAGGTATCTCATTGGCGTTCGAACCAAACACAACTTGGTAAACCCCCATGTTCACACCAGCCGACTGGCTGATACGCCAGTAAGTAGTGCTAGCCGAAGGGTCTAGATCATAGTACAGCCACGTTCCTGCAACCCATGTAATAGCACCTGGACTGTAGACAGTGGTCCACGTGATCCCATCTGTTGAACTCTGGATGGTAAGAGTGACCGACCCTGAGACTGCAGGCAAAATGCCGACTGTGCCGATGTAAGTGTCGGCACTTAAAACCACGCCGATCTTCCCAGTGTTGGTCGTTAGCTGGCAAATGTTAGTGTATACACCATCAAAAGCATATGCAGAAGTGCCTGAAGTGCTATATCCGCCAGTCGTATTTGCATTTACTGTGCGGTAGTTGGTGTTCAGCACATCAATAGTGCCTACTGGAAGCGTGTAGATGTACTTCTCAGGGGTCAGACCAAGAATAGTTTTGTCAATGCACCAATAGTGAACGCCGTAGTTAGCAAGATTTGACAAAAGATAGAACAGACTATCTTTAGATGCGTCTACTTGTTCAACTGTAAGCTCTTCAGCTAGTTTTCCCGACCTACGAGCACCGTGGTCAATTAACTTTTGAACAGAAATTACAGTTTGACCGACTGTACCTGAAGTAGACATGCCACCCCTTTAGTAGTTTGGTTTCTTCTTAGAAGCTTTGTTTGCTTTTCCGCCTTTTTTATAGCTCATCTGGCCTCTGCCTGGCAAGACGCTTTCTGTTGGCGGGTTCGTAAAATCAGGTCTGTTCACAGGCGCTACTTTTGGCGGTGGCTCTCTTCCCATCGTTGGAGTTGGCTCTACAGGCCTAGGTGCAGGCCTATAGACAGGCGCAGCTTGTCTTTCCATCGGCTTAGCTATAGGCTTTGCAGCATCATAAGCGGCTTGAAAAGACCTGCCGTACAGACTTGGCTCTTGCGCAGGTGAAGGACGAGATACTGTGTTACTTGAAGTCGAACGAGATGCCGGAGCAGAGTAGCGGTTCACAGTGCCTTGCATTGCTTGAAACTGTTGGCCTGTGATTGCGCCGCCAGAAGCATAGCCTTTGTGCTTCTTAACTTTGCCACCCGTCCCTACTTTTTTCATCTGAAACGGCTCAATGATCGTGCCGCCGTCTTTCTTTGCTGAAACTTTAAAGTCTTCAGCTGTAGGTGCGCCTTTACTGCCTGGTTTTCTCATACGCTCTCCAGATCCGTTTTTAATGCGTTCTTGCTTGGCATGGATGTTGTCCCACAAGCCGCCTTCTTTCTTACCGACAGAGTTTTTTGTCGAATAAGCAATTGCAACAGCTTGCTTCACAGGCTTACCTGCTTTTACTTCGGCTGAAACATTCTTCTTGAATGCTTCAGCCGATTTGCTTTTCACAAGTGGCATACAACCTCCTTATGCCTGAGCTTCTTTCCATGTCAACCGAGCCACCAACGTGGATGAGGTTGCAGACAATGCCGTTGCGACAACATACAAAATATCAGGGCCGTCGGGGTAGTAACCTGCTTGAGATGTTGGAACAGTATTACTTGTGCCACCGCCTAAGATCGAGTTGCCTAAGTCACGAACACTATTAAGATCAAGAGTCGTCGAACCTGTTTGGTTCGTGTATGCAGCAGCTACTGATTCACCGTTAGTGATAGTTGTGCCGAGCGTAGTGTTCAGTGCAACTTGTGCCAATGATGAAGTGCCGGCGCCAATTGTAGAAAATGAGCCGGTAAATGCAGCGCTTGCAAACCCGTTTAAGAACAACTGAATGAAGTAGCCTGCACCAGTGGTGAACAACCCAAGTTCAACTGGTTGCAACTGTGCACGATTGATAATTTCTTTGTTTCCAAGAGTACCGATTGTGCCGCTATCAGCAGAAGGTGCTAAACGAATTGCCATCACTGCAGTTACTTGGCCTAAGGTTGTCGTGGTGATGGCAGTCGTCATACCGTAGTTGAACAGCAACGATTTGTCATCGTTGAAGTTGCCATCCATGATAACTGAAGAACCCCAGTGCGATAATGAAGGCGCAGTATCAGGCGTTGCATACACTACAGAAATCGGTGCAGTTGCTGCATACGTGAATGTCTGTGCAGTACCGTTTCCGCCTGTTTGAATACGAGTCAACCCGGTTAGTGTCGTTGAAGTCTTGCCAGTGTAAGCAATGTACTCAATAGCGCTTGCAGTTGGGGTTGTTGCAGCATTGCCCTTAACTTGTACAGTGCCCGCGTTGGGGAACAATGAAGTATCTGCAACAGCTATAGCGTCTACTGCAGCAGCTGCCAGCGTAGAAGTAATGTATGTTGAAGCATTCTGACCGTTTGACTCATAGTGTGCAGACATGTTGCCAGAGCGCATGTATGCTTCATACTTAAGGTTGTTGTTCTGAATCTGATTCACATAAGTCACGGCACCGTCTTTACCTCGAAACCCGAATCGAACTGCGCCTGCACCATACCATGAATAGTCTATGTACCACATTTGCATGCGGGTCAAATCAAGGTTGTAGCCTGACGGGTTGTTCATAGAATTTGAACCATCACACACGTCAAACCATGATGATTGCGGAGTTCGCGTTTCAATCGTCTTTGAGATGATGTAACCTTGTATACCCGTGGCTAGAGTTGCACCGCGATACTCAGGTGAGATCGTCATTGAGGTGTCACTTGCAATAGTGATCACTTTGTATGACTGACCGCGAATCACAATGTAGTCATTGGGCTTTAGTGTAGAAGACCAGTTACAACCGGTGCTAGCAACACCTGTCACAGTTGCACTACCTTGCGTAACTTGTGCACGACCTGCCAATTGCGTAGTAGAACTGCGCAATACAGTGTACAAAGTTTGCCCATCAAACTCAAAGAAGAAACCGTTTTGCTGATCAAAAAACCCAATACGATTTGAAGAACCATACCATGTCAATGGGCTAATTCGAATGTTGATACCTGTTGCAGTTGTTGCCGCAGGTGCAACAGTTGCTGTGTACGTAAATGTCGTCACTGAAGGCACACTTGCAATCTGAAAATCGCCGTTGTAGCCAACTTGATCAACACCTGCAACTCGAATAGTACAGTTCGTAGTTAAGTTGTGAGGCGTTGGGGTTGTTACGGTGATCGTTGAACCAATCGCTGTGCCGCTTGATGCCAATGACGGGTTGAACAAATAAGGCTTTAGTGCTGACCCAGTAGAGAACTGAATGCCTTTGCCTGACTGATAGCGGAAGTATCGGCGAGTTTGGCGAATCAACTGCTGATCAGGTGCATTTGAGTTGGCAGAAAATGCCACGCCACCGTCGTAAGGTCGAGTCTCAACATAACCTGAAGGTCGTGCATACAAGTTAGTCTGGCCGGTCGCATTTACAATCGCCACAGTGGGCGCAGTGTTGCAAATGTACGTAAAAGTAAGTTGAGTCGGCACAGTTGCAACAACCCATGCACCGTTAGGCGCAGGAGTTCCGCCTGTTAACCCTGTGACATAAATAAAGCTACCTTTGCTTAACCCGTGTGGGGTTGAAGTAGTTACAGTAACAGTAGTCGACGAAAACGTAAACGCACTTGTTGCAGCTAATGCAATACCGCAAGCAGAATAGAAGACGCCTGCGTACACATATGTATTTGAAGGATTGTAGTAGTTAGTCGCAGGAATAGTTGTCCCATTGGCTGTTTGCACAACAGCGCTGTTCGTACCGCCTGTAGACACATACAACCAGCCATTACAATCAGTGTTCAATGAATTTTGAACGTAAATGATAGCACCTGTTGCAAGTACGAAAGTACCTGCAAGAGTGAAACCGCCGTTCAATGTGTTAAGACCTGTAATACCTGTGATGCTCAAAGGCAATTGAGCAGTGTAATAGCAACTCTGACGAGATTGCTGAAGTGAAATTGATTCCCACTTGGTCGGTTGAGTGCCGTACTCAAAGTCGGTGTCAATTAGCGCTTGGGGTTGAGATACTCGCAACTTATCAACAGGGTCGTATGCAGCCGAACGAGTTGAAAGCTGTGTCTGTAGCTGAGTATCCCCGAATGAGCCAGGTCCAGTCGAGACAATGATTTGTGCCATCTTTTATCCTTTACAAAAGCAGGGGCCGAAGCCCCCGCCTTTAACACTCAATTTTAGCTTTACCGCCGGCTTTGTACGCAGATGTTGCTGCATTACCACTGTGCATCTTTGCAGATACCATGTCAGTGGTCTTGTCAGTGATCCCGTTGGCAGGCTTGGCGATTGCCACTTGTCCACCTTCTTTGTAGCCTGCAGGTTTTGTCACCGAAATGCCACCTGTATGACCTAGCTTGTTAGGACTACTAGCTGCAGACTTCATACTAGTGTTTGCAAACTTCATCACTGAGATGTTCCCTGTGAAGGGACTAGGCGACTTTTTTGAGGACACGCTGCCACCGCTCTTAAACTTGCCTACAGCGGCACGTCCAGATGTGGTGACCATTTTAGTGGTTTCATCACTAATGCCTGCAGCAGGCTTTTTCGGACTAACCGCCATTCCACCATCTTTGTAAGCGGACATAGCAGCATTACCACTGTGCATCTTTGCAGGCGTCATTTTAGTGGTTTGATTGCTAATGCCCTTTGCAGGCTTCTCAATTGGGACTTGGCCACCCTTTTTCAAGGATAAGTCAGTGCCTTTGCCGCCTTTGTGCTCTTGCTTGTCATGCTGTTTGAAAGCTTTCTTGATCATGGCCTTGTCTTGCGCCATGTCAGCACTACCGCCTTCCTTCATGGCAGGCATTGCACCTCCCATTTCAGGCTGACCAGGGCGAACTTTCTTCGCCATCCGCTGCTTCATGGCCCTCTGAGCAATGTTCTCATCCATCATGGGTTTCCCCATGGATGCATCAGGAGAAGGTCGCCGTGGTGCCATCGGTGCCTTCGGCGAACTCATCGGAAGTGCGCCGCCCATCGCCATCTTCACAGTCCCACCTTTTTTGAAGGTGAGAATGGCAGATGGCTCAGTTGTGCACATCTTCGGTAGACGTTTAAACTCAGACATGTTGTGTCTCCTTAAGCTTGAGTGACACCCAATGCGCCCAGACGGGTGGCATTAGGGCCGCATGCAATGGCAGGAACCGCAATGCTCATAACCAGACGCTTAATGCCATCCGTGGCAGAAGCCGGAAGGTACGTACCACGAACATCGCCAGTGGTGGTGGTTGCAGTGGCTTGATCAGCAACAAGAGGAGTACCTGCAGCGTCTGCCAGAGTGTTGTTGTACCCGATGTGCTGAATGTAGCCAAGGTCAGTGATACGAATCGGAATACCTAGAATATCGGTTGTGCCAACCGTTACAGCAGTGGTTGATCCGCCGACCAATCCGGTCACCGAGGCAATTTGGAAGAATGCCTTCTTGCCTGACGTAGTGGCATTAGCAACAGTAAGGATGTTCTCCGACATTGCAGTGCCGTAGATGTCGAAACCAGCCACGGTGTAGGTACGAGCAGTACCGCCTGCGGTCAAGAAGATCGAAACTGCACGAGGCACGTCCAACTGAACAACGTTAGTGCTATCAGCACGTTGAACGTAGCGACCTCCTAGCGTGCTGGTTGTCAGCAAGGTCAGTGCGCCGGCGGTTGCAGGAGTTTGCGATGCACAAATGTTCGCACCGTTCAAAACCACCGGAACCGTATCCCATATGTAAAGACGACCCAAGGGGCCAACACCCAATGGCATCAGTGACGGATCAGGCAAGTTGTCTTCAACACCAGCTACGATTGTAGTGGAAGACACAGTAACCGAGTTGTTCACGTTATAAGTACCTGTGCCGCCAGTGCCGGTACCGAAAGAAGTGATATACGTACCAGCCGTCACACCAGAACCGCCAATCATCATGCCAACTTGAAGTGGCACACCGTTAAGCAGTGCGGTAACTGTCAGTACAGTAGTTGCTTGTGATGCTGTAACAACAGCAACGTTTTGAGTCTTTGCATAACCCATAAAGGTTTGCGAACCACCCAAGAAAAGATCATCGGAAAATTGAGGCATTTTGTCTTCTCCTTGAAAAGCTTGACAAATAAAAACTAAAAAAGGGGCTGGTGTTTAAACCAGCCCCATCTACTTACACGCCAGGCGTGCCGTACATTGCACGAGGATCGGTATAACCGACATCGTAACGCTCGGTGGCTTTGTAACGCATGGAGTCGGTTTCAAAGTCACCTTCCATGGTCTTCTCCAAACCACGACGCATCATCAGCTTCATGCCTTCAGGTGCATCAGTTTGGACCCACCAAGCAGTAGCGCTGGTCAAACGAGAGAGAACCGATGCGCCTTCGGGCATCAAACCAATCGACTTGATCGGGTTGATGTCGTTGTTAGCGGTACCGGTACGCAATACGCTCTTCAGCAACACTTCAGCTTGGAACACGTTACCAGGGGCAACCACCAGTTTCAGAGGCTGGAGACGGATCTTCTTACCGTTGTTGTCAACGGCTTGGCGAACCTGAATCAGCATCTGTTCCAGTGAGGTCTGGCTCAAGTTAGCAGAGGTGTTCAGCAAGTTGCTGAAGGTACCGCTAACAATTGGGTGAGCCGAGTTGCTCAAGGACACGCCGTCACCACCGATAGCGGTTGAAGTGAATGCAGTGTTCAACACGTTAGCGCACAGGGTTTCTTTGGTTTCCACCAAAGACTGTGCCAGGTGTTTTGCATACACTTGACCGATACGGATGTGATCACCGTCTTCCACAAGCACTTTGGTCAACGCGAAGGCCAAGCCATACACGTTGTACACATAGCGCTTCAGGAAGAGAACGCCACCCTGTTGATACGTGACGGGTTGGCCGTCAGGCAACTGAGGTGCAGCGCCGAATCCGTACAGGACGGGCTCTTCATGGTAGTTACGTGGAATGCCTTGTTGTTCACGGAAAACCGTGGACCACTCATCGGCACGTTGGTCATAGACTCCATCGAAGCATTCATTGAGAATAGGCTCAACGATACTTCTAAAGTCTGTACTGCGCATTGGTGCGGCCATTTTTTAGTCCCCCTTAAACAATGGCGGTCACAGAACCGAAGTACTGAGACTGAGCGTTAACAACACGAACGATCACATAAGGATCGCCCCACGCATTGCCGGGATAAGCGGCAAGATCAACCACGCGCATTGCGCCTTGTGAACCGTTAGCAACGGCGGTTGAAACGCCAAGAGCCGTCGCAGACAAGCCAGTGGTGTTAGAACCCGAAGTAACAGTAAAGCCGGTGTTAGCGCTAAAGTTGTATTCACCACCCAGCGCGGTCTGAGCCATGGTTGCATCGGTTTGAATTTCGTAAACGATATTGGGATCGTTATAGAAATACGCAACACACGAACCGGTCTGGTAGGTAGTACCAGAAGGCCAGTAGTTGCTAACACGACGACGACCAGTGGTGTCAGTCCATTCACAGCCGGCGAAAGCACCCGTCCAAGCGCCAGAAGCGGCGGCTTGTGCGATAGTACCAGCGGCTACAGAAGTACCTGCAGTGCTGTTATATCGGATAGGGGAGCCTTTCAGTAAGTCAGCAGCCAAGCCGCTAACAATACCGCCGGCGAGCGCCTGTGCACGATCCAATCCCGAAGGATGGAATGCAGGGCGCAAACCAAACGATGCTGAAGTTGCACTCATTAGAGTATCCTTTCAATTAATAAAAGCCTGCTTGTCATCATTCGAAGACAGGGACAGGACGTTGTTTTTGGGCATCAAAGTACATGCCGTCACCTTCGATCGTAACCAACGGTTTCCCATTGCTGTCACGTTGGCTTAGCAGTTGTTCTTGCTGAATCTTGATCTTCTCTTGCTCCTCTTGAGGCGCATGATAGTGAAGTTCCATCATCAAGTCTTGATAAATTGCGTTAGGCAACTTATACAACACCATCTCATTGCAAGCTACGAAACCAACATGCTCTCCTGCTTTCACTTTCAAATGCTCAAAGCCTGGTAATTCATCGGCTTTCACGGGCTCATAGCCCATTCGCATACGCTTGTGAATAGGGTCATACTGATTTGTCGTTGATAACCAGCATAAGTGATACCCGGAAATTTCGGGCGGGGTCGGAAGAGCTTCTTGAAGCCACTCCGAGCGGAACATCCTACGACGTTCCTCGGAAGATACAAAGTTTGCATCTTCAGGCGCTGCGCGTGAAGAATCGTCTTGCGAACGATTGCTTCTGTCTACGCGTGTGTTCTTTTTAATTCGGTCGTCCATGTTAGCCTCGTTTCTGTTGTTTATCATATTCAGCAAATCGCTGAGCCATCTTGTTGCGAAGCTTTACGTCATCCCACATGCCAGCTTCTTTAATAGCGTTAACGCGGTCAGGAGTGAGTCTAAACTCACCTTGACGTGGTGTACTCACCGATTCGCGCCCTGAACTTCCCACAACAGACCTTGGTCTAGAGTTACGTGTATCGGTACTATACCCCGCTTTATATCTGTGTGGCAAATATTTTTGCAACCTGTCGTCCAGTTCTTCCCAATAATCAGAGGATGTGGGGTCATAACCTTCTTCGGTCAGAACCTGGTCAATAGATTGCGCAACTTTTGAATCCGCATCTTTAAGATGTGGGTCATACCAGTTGTTCCGTTTCATCCATTCAGATGCATTTGCCTGAACGCTAGGATCCGGAACCTTGATGTTGTTCTGTTTCGGCTGAGACATGACCTTATTGGCATTTGCCTTCAGCGCCTGTAGTGACTCAAGCTGCCGCTGGTTGTCATACCAGAGCTGTTGAGCCTTTGTCAACTCGTCGCCTTGACGTGAGTTAACAGCCTCTTGCATCTTCATCTTTGCATACTCGACTCGAGTACCTGCATCGTCGATGGCTTTGTCGATCCTTGCCAGCTCAGCACCGGTGGTCTTTGTTTCCAAAGCCGCCACTCGACCGGCAAGTTCCGAGTTCTGCTTACGAAGAGCCGTGATCAGATGGTTCGACTCGCGTGCTTTCTCACGATGCAATTGCTTTTTAAGCTTTCTTTCCTCTCTGCGAGCCGCCCGTATGGCTTCTCGTTCAGGATCGTCATCATCAGAACCACTTCTGTCATCATCATCTAGGTCATCTGAGGCCTCGTTTTGAACCTTTTCTTGTGGTTCTATAGGTTCAGATACCTCACTCGGGGGTAGTTTTACCACTGCAGAGCCATCTGATTCCTCAGCGACCTGCATTTCTAACTTATCTGTTGGCGTCATACAGTTCTCCTTTCGAAAACCTTAAATAAATGCCTTAATTGCAAGCGGATCACCCGTTACCTTGCCAATCAGCTCGTGATCATTGAAAAAGGTGAAAAGGGCCTTCCCTTTGCTTCCATCTTGATCAAAATCAACCTCCCAACGGTCGCCGCCCCATTTCGGGACACGAACGAAGTCGCCGACCTGTGCCCAAGCACCTTCTGGCCATGGTTCCATGCTTTCTCGCTTGCGGAATGCTAGCGGACCGATCGCGATGACCTTTCCGATCATAGTATTCCACTTTTCCGTCTCTTTGGTCTCTTCGACCAATACGATACCGGAGTTCGTGACCTTTTCTTTCACAGCCCTCAATTGCACGAGGACTCGAGCACCATACGGTGCCATCAAAGGTTCAACGATAGGAAACGCCTCTTCAAGCGTTTGTTCAATAATGTCATTCGACATCTTTTTTGTCCTCTTCTAAGAGTTGGTTGATGATATTCAAGGCTTCTTCCAAGCCCTGGTGCTGGCCGACTAACCGCTGGTAAGTCTCAAAGTTAGTGACGAACCCTTGTACAAGGGAATCACCAATCTTGGCTTGCTGCGCCTTAATACGACCAATGAAGTCGGAGATCGAAGTCAATTACTTGCCTCGACCTGCCGAACGCTTCATGGGGACGCCAACCATGATAGTGAGACCCATGCCTTTTTTGGCAGGACCACCTTTTTTCAAGGTTGCAAGTTTCTCGCCTGTCGCTTTCATAGGCTTAATGGGTCCGTTCTTGTTGATGAGCTTATCAACACCCTTTTCAGGCATAACGCTACCGCCGTTGGCGTATCTACGAACTTTGCCGCCTTTTTTCATCACATTACCGTCTGTGATGCCCATGGCCATCTTTTTGTGGGCGGGAATTGCTTCAGTCATTGTGGACCTCCTAAAGTTTGTTGAAGTTCATTTTGCGCGTTAATAGCAGTTTGTAACTGCTCATGTTGCAAGCTGGCTGCATCACGCGTAAGCTCTGCCGACTTGATTCTTTCCTGCGTGAGATTATTCTCAGTGTTTTGTATCATGTCAGCTTGCACTTTAATTGCCTGCTGGCTGTCTTGCTGCTGAAGCTTGGCAACGTTTAGTTGCAAATCGCCCTGGTCTTTCTGTGCCCTACGTTGCGTCTCTGCCATGCTGGTTTGGACAAATGCTTGTGTTGCAGGATCCATCGGTGGCTGACCTTGCAGTTTCTTAAGCATGTCCATCGCTTGTTGAATGATAGGTGTAACACCGCTTAAAGTTTCCTGAATGTCTTGGTGCACATGTTGCACAACCGCACCGAGCAACTTGTCAGCCTCATGTGGCAACTTCTGTTCTTTAAGCACGTTGAACGGCCTATCTAGCGCAACAGATGCGTACCCGTCAACTTGGTTTAGGTACCATAGCGTCAAATGCTGCTTCACGTGTTCTAAACAATGAGGAACGAATGTAGGCGCAATAATCGGGTTACTGCCATATACAGGATCACGTAAATAATCCAGGTGAATTTGTAAGTGAGCCAAGTGATCTTGTGGCGGGAATGCACCAACTGGTTTGCCTAACGTCATTGCAACGTTCTCCAGAGCAGGGTTCATCTCCTTCACATCTTGCGGGTCCGGTAAGACCTCATTGACGTCAGGCAACTTGATTTGCTTAAGAATACGCTTCTCAACAGCTAAGCGGTTGTACAAATCAGGGTTTGCCTGTGCACGTGCTGCAAGCGTTTGGATTTGTGCATATCGCTGCGTTTCAGCAAAGATGTGCGGGTCCGAAACTGGAATGATGTCCGAATTGCGATCAAAGTCTTCTTTGGTGATCTTAAGATCTTCAACGACCTCGCCTTTTCGTTGCTCATCCAAGTACCAGCGGTTTAGACGACCGAGAATCTTCAAAACACGTGCTTGACTGTTGTGAATACGCGCATGAATTGCACTGAACACCGCAGCGCCTTGCTCAATCAATGCTTGCGTAGTTCCAACAGGTGCATTGGACCCGATGTCTGCAATCTTCTCTTCCGATGTAGTAACTACACCTTTTGCCGCATTTGACAACCAGCCGAGCAATTCAAACAACACTTGCGAAGGTGGGTTAAATGGCATCGGCATTGCAACTTTGCGAATGTCATCAACGCCTGGTGCACCTTCAATTTCAGCAACTTGTGTAGGCTCAATTGTAAGCGATTGGCCGGAGATCTTAGCGCCTTTCAGCTTCAGCATCGTAGGCGCATTGTTGATGTGCGCACTATCAAGCAGCGCCCTCAATGAACCGGTCAATGCAGCACTAAGTCCGCCAATCAAGTGTGGCAAGCCAATTGCATAAGCGCCGCGCCAAGGAATGAACTTAAACTCAACTAACCAGTCAAGTTTGATGTAGTCCTCATCGCCTTCTTCCCAGTTGCGATACAAACCAACCACTTCACGTGTCAGCTCATCGATCATGAGGATGTAAGGGGCACGCACGCCTTGCGACTTGCTGTCGTCATCCATCTCCAACCACGTGTAGATGTGGAACACACGACGCACACCGTCAACGTTCATCGACTGGCTTTTCTTACCCTCGATCCGGTCATTTGCCTTCTTAGCCTTTGATTCTTCAGGCTCTTGGCTTGACGTATAGAAGTCTACATCAATGTACAACCCACTATCGATCCGCACCTCAAACTCGTCTTGCGTAATGTCATTGACTTCGGTAACGCGGCTTGCAGTATAGAAGTTAGCCGATGCGTAAGGTAGATAAATGTTATCTATAGGTATAAATTCAGCACAGGGTCGTCGTTTGTTCTCGTCGTACCACATCTTGAGGTACTGTGAGCCACCAAGAGGCTGTTGAGTTAGCAGCTGTTCAAGCTCGTCCCGATATTCCTCAATCTGCTCGGTCAACTGCCAATTCATGTAGTCGCGCTTACGCTCTGCACGTGCAGTCTTTTCTTCGGTCACTTCGCCTATGATCTTTGTGCGAACTGGGCCGTCAGGTGGAAATAGTTCCTTGATCGCCCTTGCAGAGAAGTCAACGCAGGCCTCTGCCATGATCGGATGGACCACTTTCGATGCGCCATTAAATGTTGCACCACCGGGTGCATCGTTTCCTAGCCCCGTCCTTCGTAGTCCTTCTTCGTACTGCTTGTCACGCTCCTCGCGTGCCTCTTTGTCTTTGTCGATGAGGTCCAAGTATCGGATTGCAAGACGACCGAGCTCAACGGTGTCATATGTTTCTGCCATGTTGGCGTAGAAATCAGCATCTTCATCTGGGCCTAGGGTTTTATCGCCTAGCTTAAAGATTGCCGACCCATCTTCCAGTTCTTCAACATCATCTTCGGCTTTGTCGAACATGTCAAAGACGGAAACGTCATCGTCTTCCTCTTCCTCTGAAACTGGACCTACAAAGCGGTTGTAGTCTTGTGGGATCGGCATTTCTGTAGCCATGTTATGCTCTCCGCATCATAAGTGCAAACTTCATATCGTCCAATGTAGCTGGTCTTTGGACTGTACCACCTTTTGCATACCCGGGGATCGTTTGCCCTGGTCCATTAAGGATGTGCTCTTTCGCTTCTGGTGTGAAGCTGATCTCGTGGTAGTCACCGTCGCTTACAAGCTTAGATGTGACGCCTGGTATTTTAAGCAAAGGCTTTAAGCCTTCTTTAACGATTGCTTGGTCATAAATTGGCTTAAACTTGCTTGTTGTGTCTTTACGTATTGGCACTTGCATAGTTAAGCCTCGGTCATCTGGTCTAGCTTCCCAACCTTGCACATCAGGTCTTTCAGCTGCAATGATTTTAGCTGTCGGCAAATAGACTACGTCTGCGCCAGACTCTAACGCTTTTTGAATTGCAGCTTTAAATAACACCCCGTGAACCTGATGCAAATGAGCAACTTGCTGAGAATTCTTTTGTGCATCTGACTGAATTTCTTCAATAACATAGCTATTGGGCTTTGTTGTGAATATATCAGCATCTGTAGTCTTTACTTCAAGCCCATCAGGATTGTATGTGCCCCTGACATGGCCGATCAGGCCCTCAGGCGCTTTAGTAAAGTGATGATAAGTGCCTTGTTGATCTGGGTGAGTAACGCCAAACTCACTGTACTCGTCTCCCATACTATCTAGCGCCAAACGTTGAGTCCTTGCATATGTAAAACCTTTTTCATCTGCAACTTGTGTGCCATCCATATCAGCAAGATATTCCATGCCTGCTTCTACTACGGCTTTAAACGCTTCAGCATGCGCGACGTATAACGAATCATAGTCGGTGATGTTTTTCTTCTTGAGCGCTTTCTTTGCGCCTGAAGACAAATCTTCAAATGCTAGAGTATCATATACAACGACATCTAGTATTTCATCGTGGTATTGATCAGATATATCCATTTGATCCAGCACAGATTCAGGTTCATCTGCTACATGCTCTTCTGCCATGTCTCGATAGTGTGCGTTGTCGTCAGCAGAACCTTGCAAACTTACAATGTCGTAGCTTGAAGGTAGCAACTCACGAACAAACTCGGCTTTGGTCATTCGTCGACTAGGCTCCATGTTCTCAAATGCCATTAAACCTGTCGCCAATCCTTCTTTGGTGGTGCCAGTCAGACTCTTTACCTGCTGCAAGAAGTTGCTTACGGGCTGTGTGTCAGGACCTTTAAGTGATTGAGCAGTGATTGAAGGGGTGATATTTAAATTGCCTAGCGGCATGCCACGAACAGCGGATGCGCCACCCGGCTGGAATGGGCCTCGTCTATTTGGTTGAGGCAAGTTGTCATTTGCCCATCGACGAACTCGTCGAGCTACTTCATCCGTGCCGAAATCCGTGTTAAACAGCGCTCTGTATTCGTCAATGTCAATGCCTATCGAATCCAGAAACCCTTGTTCATCTTGTATGAATTCATCAAGCAAATTATTGACGTCGCGTGTTGTAAGGTGATCGCCTTCGTCAACTTGCCCTTGGAAAATATTAACAATTGAATCTGCAATTTCATCTGCTTGACCCATTAGACGAGCTTCGTCGTCTATTAACAGCCGGCTAAGCTGAGCAGCGACTCTGTCCATTGCAAGCTCTCGGTATTCGTCAGGAAGGCGATTAATTGCTGCATAATCTCCAGCCCCTTCTCTTAGCTGTTCAATCCGCCCTTCCAACTCCCCGCGATCTCCGTCGGCATCGTCAAAGATCTCTTGCGCTAAGTCGGCTGGTCTAAAGTCGGCATCGTCATATACTTGGTCGGCATTGTCGAATGCCGCCAAAGCTGCTTCTTCGTCTACATCGACTACAGGCTCTCGAAGAGGAAGTATTCTCTCATCCAGCATCTCAGCAACTTGGTTCATTGCCACTCGACGCAATGCCACCGGAAGCTCTTGAAATGCCGGATGATCTATAGTGCCATTACGCAAAGCAGTTAAAGTGTCTTCTAAGCCAGGCAAATTAACATCACCACCTGGCTGACGTTCAGTCTCGTACAAGTCTTCTGTAACCGCTCTTATGCCGAAGTCTGCTGCAAGAGCTTCGACTGCTTGTATTCGTTCGTTAATTGCTTCTACTGCAGCATCGCGCTCGACACGAGGCAAGTAAGACCAAAACTCATTAGGGTTGTCGCCTCTCATTGCAAATGCCATTGCTCGTAAATTATTAACGTCGCCTTGCTGAATTACGTCAGCCAAAGTTGATCGTTGCAAGGCCAAGGCACGATCGCCGGGCTGATCATCAGGTTCCCACTCACCGATCTGCTGTCGTTGAAAGTGCATATCGATTTCTTCAGCAAGCTCATTTAGACTAATTTCAACAAGCCCAACTGGCTCTCGTTGTGCCGCCTCACGAAGAGCGTTTGCATAGCCTTCGGGGTCTCGGTTAGGGTTAAAGAACTCTGAAATTCGATACGCGATTGTCTCTACACGATCCCCTACTTGAGCACTTACATCTCTACGAACTGAGTCGAAGAACGGTTGCAGTTGAAACACCTCTCGAGGCGCAGGCGCCGGAGGCGCTTGCAGTGCAGGCGCTGTTGCTTCAGGGCGTTGATAAACACCGCTTGCTTGTCTAAAGTCTTCAATGACTTTTTTCGCATCTGAGATCGACACAAACCGAGTGCCTTCTTCAGACATTATTCTTGCTTCGTCCTCCGTTAGTCTATAGTCGGCTTTCATTGCTTGCCGATCAGACTTATTAAGCATGTCCCTAACATGCGCATGATTTCTTAGCGTTTCGCTGACTTGGTTAATTTGGTCAGCATTTTTGTTCATGAATGCAGCAATTGAGGATGAGTGTGTTGGTGCAATCGGCCCGTTATTGTGACCATAAACACCTGCAATATTGTATGTGCCATTGCCTAGATTTTTTAGATGTATGGCGCCTTCTGGCAATCCCGTATTAGCTTCATTGATGATCCACATTACGCCTCCGTCCTTCATGACGTCATTTATGTACGTCATGCGAGGCGACCTAGCAAGCGGGTTGGGCTCGCCTGTAATGGGGTTTACTTGCGGCTCATAGTTCTGCTTCTTGCCTGAGAATAAGTTCCTTGTGCCATCTTTGGCTGAGCCGCCTTCGCCAAGACAGAAGTCACAAACAGCTGTTGCAATTGAGAACTCGTGCTTAACGTTTTGTAAGCCTAGATCCTTTGTGATCACGCTTACCCCAATGCTGCCTACCTTGTTTGATTCAGGTATAGCTTCCATTCTTGTCATTAGCGCCGCAACAAACTGTTCTTTGCGCTCTTTTTCAGCGGTTTTAGCTTGGTTCTCCAGCATGATTCTAGCTTGAGCATTCTTCTTAACGAATTGGCCAACGCTATTTGGCATCTTGTCTCGTTTGATCTTGCCTGACATTACGTCTTGGTAAAACTCACTAGCAATAGTGCTTAATGCAGGTTGAGTAGACATAAGCAAATACACTGACTCATCGCCTGGTGTCTTTTCAAGCGTAGGGTAGAACTGTCGCTCATGCTGCACTAAGTCTTCTCTAGCGCCGGATGCTAGCCGCTTAACAACCGAGTTGTCAGCCATTGTCTCAAGTTTATATGCCAACTGCTGGTTTTGCCAAGCAGTCATGGCTTTGTCATGCGCAGCTGAAACCCTATCTACTTCACGACTAGCAGCTACAAATGCTTCATCTTCGGCAGGTCTAATGCCTCGTGCTTGAGCGGCTAATCCTGCTCGAGTCTTTTCCTGCTCTAACTCTGTAAGCTGCCGGTTTAAGTCTTCTACTTTTTGTGATGCGGCACGAAGTGTCTTTGCATATGACCCTTGAGGATCCAACCCCATTGCAATTCGCTCGGTTTGCGTCGCATTAGTGGGCCTTGTAGTACTTCCGTTAATTAGCTCTTCTGCAGGCGTTACTGTAAGCCCTTTCTCTGCAAGCTTAACAACTTCGTTGTTTGCGGTGCCCCACTGCTTATCGATAAAGTTGGTGAACACTGTATCAAGCCACTTTATAGCCGACTTGTGCATATTAGACACGTCTTCGGTGCTATTAAGTCGTTGTGCACCAGCAGCAATGCCTTCAGGCGAGTTGCGCCACTCATCAAACCATTGTGCTTCAAGCTTAGCATAGTCGTTGCCTGTGCCATCACCGTAGTTTGCAACCTTCACCGCATTTAGTCTGTCTCTAGGGTCGAGATCGGGGTACAGCTCTTCCGCTTTCTTTGCTTCAAATTCCTGCCAGCTATCAACAGCAGGCCCTTCAAGCTGTCTTCTCGCCGTGTCAAAAACTTGCGTCGGATCTAAAACAGGATCGACTGTGGGTATGTAAGCTGCTGTTGCTATGATGTCGGCTACCGGATTAACGCGAGGCTGGTAGTTGCCTGCTTCAGGCGGAACAGTCGGAAAGAATGTATTCAGTCTCGAGCCTTCAGGTCTAACCGCATACATCTTAGTGTCAGGTTGTAAAGCAGCTGGCAAGCCTGGAATAGGCGTAAGCCCTTGCATCTCACGCCTTGCCATTGTGTCGCCAAGTGATTCAGCTGCTTGACCTAGTTGCCCGCCAAACGTTGTTGAGCCTTCACCACGAACCGGGCTTTCGCGTACTATGTGGGCGTCGCGCCAGTTAGCAAAGTCGGTCGGTATAGCGCTAATCTCACGTGCTGTGTTTACGCCTTGGGCACCAAGAACACGCACATCGTTCGGTGACATCAAAGGACGACGCTCTTCGAGGCCGACCATGTTTGACATCATGCCTTTTGGTCCCATAGGCCACACATGCGGAAGCTTAGATGCTTCCATGACTTTGGACAGCCCTTCATTGAATGACTCACCGGCTTGAGTTTGTGGTGCCAACGCTTTTTGGTAGCTTATGTTGACATCATCCGGCGACGGCAATGACTGCTCTATGCGTTTAGCGCCTTCTTCGTCGCCTTGGGCTCGTCTAAGTGCAACGCCAGGCATAGCATTGAGATGTTGGAGACCTGAACTAACGATTGATGCAGGTGCCGCAAGTGGTGAGATAAGAAGTGTTTTAGCCGCATCTTGCCCTGCCTTTCCAACCAGCAGTGGGTTGAACTGTGTTGCGATGTTCTTAAACGTTTCCGTTACGCTTGCAAGAGGGCTTTGCTTTGTTTCAGCCCGTTTGTTGAGCTCGAATTGCGACTGATCGGTGTCTGATTCACCGTCATCATACAAGAAGACGCCTTCAGGGCTGTAAACGGCTGTCATAGTTTAAACGGCATATGGGTTCACCCTTACTGGACGATCCTCGTCATACGAGTCGTTGGGATCATACACTGGATCGATGTTGATGAGCCCCATGTCACGCAAAATACGCAAGGCTTGTGACATCGAGTCGGTTAGGTCGTCATGCCGAACTTCAGGAAACGCACAAACCTGACTGATCAGCGCCTCGGCCCACGTTCTAGCGCACCCCTCGTTCTTCGAGGATTCAGGCACATAGACCTTGCCTCGCTGGATGATCGGTGCGACTAGGTTGAGCCTGGTCATCTTGTCAGCATTCCCTGGGTTGTAGCCACGAACAGGAAGCCCGGCTCGTTGCAAATCCTGCAGTAAGCTGATGCCTGCCGACTTGTCCTCGATCAGTATAAGGTCGACTTTCTTACCGTGCCCAAACTCATTCTCGTCGCCGTATATCGATGTTGACTCTTCGATGACTCGTTTCCGTAGGTCAGGGTACTGTATGTACTCCTCCCAGCAATCGATCAGCATCACAGACGCCGACTTGTCAGCACTAGGCTTGAACACGCCCCACACGGTGCATGCGGTTGGGTCGTTGGCTGTTTTGTCGCTTGTGGCACAGTCATATGACTGAACGACGTAGTCAAACTGTGGCAGTGGCTTCTCATTTGACCACAGCTTGAACCAGTCGCGCTTGATGATGCCTGATTCCTCAGGGTCGATGATCTCGGCATAGATCTCTTGGCGTCCGAGTTTGGTGCCTTCGTACTGAAGGATCTGTGCCTTGAAGCTTGGCGCCAAGTTGTGCATGTTGTCATACGTCGATGCTGATGTGTAGATCACGTCATCGCCGTCACGGTTCGCCAAGTCGACGATCAATGGCTTTGGCTTCGGTGTCGTGGTACAGAGTATACGAGGCTTCTTGCCAAGTCGCATGCCGAATTGCAGCATGTTCCATGCGTCATCAAGGTAGTGCCAAGCCGCCAGTTCGTCAAGCCAGCCACCGTGAAACTGTGGGCCTCGAAAGCGCTCTGGCTCAGACGCGGCAATGCCTTTGATGATCGACCCATTGACCAATGTGATCTCATGCTGTGACTTGTTGTAGTTGTCGATTAATACCGAAGGTAACACGCTCATCAAGCCTGAGTCGCCTTCATAGCACACATCACGAACGTCACCGGATGTAGGGGCTGATACAAGCCAACGAGTCTTAGGCTTCGTCCACGCTTCCCACCACGTCCATTCAGCCGCGCACCTCGTCTTGCCAGCGCCACGACCAGCAAGCAAGAGCCAGATGCTCCACCAATCGCCCTTAGGCGTGATTTGATGATTGCTTGCTATTGAGAGCCACTTAAGACGCGCTTTGATCGCGGCTTGCCATTCCGGAGTGGCATGCTTTAAGTTAGTCGCAACTTGTATTCGTTGCGCAAACTGTTCAGCTATTGTCGGACTTGGCACCGTCTTGCCTGATAGTCAGCAAGTCGTTCATAAGCTCTTGTGCAAAGTCATGAACAACATCGATCTGAATGGGCTTGTCGTCTTTACCAGTGACTTCGAATTTAGAATTTTCGCGATATTTAGTTGGGAATCGAGCGGCCATCGACCGTGACCAGAGCGATGTGTTTAGCTTCGATTGCTGCGGCTGCTCGACCATGTACGCGAGCCCTAGCTTCTCGAAATACACCATCTCACGCATCTTTGCAAATTCCAAGGCCTCAAGGAAATCTGGATTCGCATCCATCCAGTTCAGCAACGTGTTCCAAGACACATTCAGCTCAACGGCTATCATCTCACGACTATAGCCTTTGTCACCAAGCTCGATAACGAGCTCGCAATATTCTGGTCTGTACTTTGTGGGTTGCCCCGGGCCGCGTTTCGCTACCATATGCACCTCTTTGACGGATTGTACACCACCACTTGACTTTGTTAGCCCAGTACGCATGCGTGATGGTTGTTGGTGGGGTTTGGATTTCATGGGCTGTCCATTCTCCCGTGCGCCGTTGCGAACCCAACGGTAAGCGGCCTTTGTCTATCGCACTACACCAACACGGATGGGGACTTGACCAGAACAGGATAGGGCGGTATTGAGCCGTTTGTGTTTCCCCCGTCCCCTCGGAATCGAACCGAGCAATCCCCAGCCGTGTTGGAATGCACTTATTCTACACCAATATTACACATTACAAAATTACAAACCCCCAGAAAGACTATATACGATGAGTGCATATACTTCATTCTCTTATATATACTTTCTTAATGTAATTATGTAATATTGTAATATTGAACAAAAACACTAACAGCGACAACAACATTCTAAGCGCTTGGCTCGTAATTTTCTTGTAATTTTGAGTGTAATTTTGATCACATTTGCTCTATTTCTTGTCGTACAGCAACGTCTGTGTCAATTGCCATCTTGCTCAAGGCACCATGCTTCATCAGATCTCTGTTTTTGGTTGGCGGATTTGTAATTTTGCAAATCGTGAGCCTGATCGTTTTGCCTTGGAAATTGACCGGTTTTGACTCTAGATCGGCATAGTTAAGCAAGGCTTTCTTGATGTATTGCGACTTGGCGCGGCTGTCATGGCCCCACTTCTCACACAGTATCTCCAGCTGTGCCGGCGTAAAGGCTGCATAGCCGTCAAGCTTATCAACCACCCAGTCACTTAGTTCTTTGGCAAATGCTTCGATCGGGCTACGGCCTGCTGATATAGCAACCTGCTTGTACTTGGTGTCAGGTGCTGGCTTGGATGGATCAAAGTTGCTGATGTCTCGGTTGTAGTACCAGTTGAGCACCTTGCCAAAGCCGCGTTCATGCCGTGCCCATGCCATAAGGTTGACTACTTTGGGGTGCGTTTCTGTGTTGGATAGACTGCCTGGCTTATAGATGGCTTCGCGTCTGGCATTGTTGCCCATCTTAGTGATGTATGGCTTATTAGATGTAAATATAAAGTTCATGTAGTTCTCAATGTTGTATTGAGCACCATACTTATTGTTGATAGCTATTTCCTTGCCTGTGATCATGCTCTTTAGCTGGGCTGAGTGGTCTTCACGGTCACTGCTTGGTTCATTAATCACTATGAGAATTTTGTTCTTAAATATACCGTTAAAGTTGCCAAAGAGCTCGTCAGGTCCGATGATGATGGCTGGCCCTTGTTCACCAAGGCCTAGCATTTCGGCTATGAACTCGGCAACGGCTGACTTACCAATGCCTTCAATGTTCGATACAAACTGGGGTGTTGTGTTGTTTCGCCTGTGCGGAAATTGCACCACGTTAGCGACCCAGTCATGCCAATAATCAGCAAATGCTGGTTCATCTCTAAAAAAGTAGTCACAAAACTCCAGATACGCATGCGCATCACCGTCTACAGGCTCATTTAGCCAACTGTTCAAGTAGTTGTAGTTGCCATCCGGTGTGATCTTTAGCCCTTGGTAGTGCGGAAACACACCAACGCGCCTGATGTCACATCTACGCTTCCACTTCTTGTACTCATCGATCAGGATGATCTCGCGTGTTGTGATCTTGGGCGGTTGGTTGCCTCTGCCTGGTACTGTTACCTGTTGCAAATAGATGTGCTGGGCACTGTCAATCCTGGCTTTTTGGAACGGCATGATGTGACCGTCATCGATACGAATCACATCACCGTTGTATAACGCATACTTAGTGCTGAATTCATGCAGCCTTACATCAAGTGTGTCAATCCCATTCATAATGACCGAGGTGCTAGCCAACACTTGACCTAGTGTACCGCCTGCATCTAGGTGATCATCAATGGCAAACTTGCTACCTTTGCCAGGGCCGAACCGCCCAACGCGACAAAGGTGCACTTCTGCACCTAGTCCTCTTAACGTCACTGCCAGCTTTGTCTCGGCAAATGCAACCTGCTCATTTGGCTCGCCGTCTTCCTTGGCACCATCATAGTCAAACACTATGTACACCTTGCGATGCTTGGTCTCGAAGCTTGTCTTCTTTTGCCACATGATTTGCATAAGATCCGGATGTAAGTGCACACCGTTCTTGCTTGTCCAACTTGTCACACCTGCCAAGCCAATGCAAGAATTAAGCAGGCCCTCGGCTTCTATAGCTTTAGTGATCGACCAGCTTTTAAACTCGCCTTCAGTGATGGTGATCGGCACATCTACATTGTTGATGATAGTTCGCCATGACGCTACAGGCGGAAAATAAATGTGTGACCCACTGGCTCTGGCCTGTGAGTATTTCATCTTAGTCTTAGGGGTCAACAACCTAACCCTTACAAACCCGGTATCTTTGCCGTCTACGTCAAAGTACGGAATCTTAACCGACCATTCATACGTGTGCCCTAAAAGCTGCTTGGTTTGCTCCTTGTCTAAGAGCTGTAAACCTAAGGTAAACTCGTCGTTATCATCGTATTTGCGATTGGCTAAAAAAGTTTTGTATAATTCATCTGGTTGTGTTATATGAGACGAAAATCCCATTGGCATGATCTGGTCCTTTTTGTTTTCGCAGTTGTCATTATGACGTTTAAGCCCCTAGGTTCACCGCCTAGGGGCTTCTTTTAGATCATACCAACAAAGCGATTTCGTCGGCCTTGGCAGTAGCAAGTGCCTTGATGTTTTGGCCATCACCAAACCAAGCCCGATCCATCCGGCCATCAGCCGTACGGCCTTTGTGATGATCCACATACTCGGTGACTGCATTCACCAATCCCCAGACAGTGCCTTTGGCCGTAACCAGGTTGCTACCTTTGCCACCGCCTTGGAACAGTTGCATCAGCATGTCTGATGTCTTCTTGCTTACAATCACGTCGCCTTCGGCGGTGCTATATGAAGCCATTGAGTCAAAGTAATCCTTGGCCAATGAGTCACTGACCGTAGTGGTGCACCACTGATCAACTTGAGTAATGAACTTGGCCCAGCTAAGATTAGCCAAGCCAAGCTGTGCTTTAACAGCATCCTCATTGAACTCTGACCGGTGGTTGACACGGACCACGTTCTTTGCCTTGCCTGTCTCGGCCTCGTGCATTGCAAACCCCAAGGTGTTGGCACACACCACACGAACTGAGGTGAACATGGCAGTTGTTGCCATAGAGCCATCACAGGCCGTGCCTAAGAGCAGGTAGCCTTTGAGCTCGTCATTGGCAATCTTGATCTCCTTGCCAATGTTGGCCAAGGCCCAGTATTTACGGCCTTCACGAAGCACGCCTGCTGTCTCCAAGGTGAACCCAGCCTTCTCAGTGAGGTCACGGTAAAACTCCAGGACTTCTTTAGGTTGTACCACCTTGAAGGTGTTCGAAACCACTGCCAAGGCTTTGTGCGTGTCGGACCGATACAAGGCCTTTTTGCCAGGAACTACGCCTGAGATGCCGTCCAAGGAGTTGAAAGTAACTTGGCCGGACTTGATGACGAAGTCCATGCCTGCTGCCTTTTGCCATTGTTCGATGGATTGGTTGGCTTCCATTTGCTGGCCGAGTTTGTGCCAAGGGGTGTCGCCCATGTATGCAATTGCTGAGACGCCGGTGGTTGTGTCGATATCGTGTGCCATGTGAGGCTCCTTTGTGAATGGTGAAGTTAAGAATTTAAGATGTTTGTGTGTTACCACAGTGTGTACTATACTAGGTTTCTACAAAGTAAACACAAAAAATAAAATATTTTTAATTTATTGTACTAATGCTAAAACATGGTATAGTGCAACTGTGCTTAGGCACACTAACTACTAAACTCAAAGGATCTGAAAATGGAAGTACTAAACACACAAACCGGTTTGAAAACACAAGTAAACATTAGCACTCTGTCCAATGTAGACCGCCTCGGTTTCATGTTGGCAGATAAGACAGCCTTGGACAACCAAGTCGAAGTCCTGAAGGATGAAATCAAGAACCAAGGCGAAGGCAAGCACAACGGCCAGTTCTACAAAGCTTCTGTCAGCCTTTCACAACGCCCCTTTGTTAACTACGAGGCGGTGCTCCAAGAACTCGATGCATTGGTTAAGTTTAAAGAGGCACTTGCAGCTGCTGGCATTGATCTCCAAAAAGACATTATTGACAAGCACACCAAGACATCCGCTTCCCTTGCATGCCGCGTAACTTCACTCTGATCGGAACCACCATGAAGAACATGACCTACAAAACAGAAGTTAGCTCACTTGACTATGGCTATTTGCTGGTGGAGTACGACTACTTCGATGAAGATGCATCCGTTGGCCTTGGTGAAACGTATGACTGGTTTGCTTACACAACCGAGGCCTTTGAAGACGAGCCTGCAGGTACCGATGTAACTTATGAGTTGTCAGTAAAAGACCAGCACGACATCCTGGTCCAGTTGAAAAAGCACCACCGCGCCATGTTGGAAGACTTCAGTGCGTAAGGTAGTAGTAGACGACGGCATCAGTGTAGAAATACATGTTGCCAATTTAACCGTTGCCGACAAGGTTGCTCGCATAGTTTGCCTTGTTGGTATCATTGTTGTAGCCCTCGACATTTTAATTTGGAGAACCTAATGAAAACTAAACACACCATTCACATTCATCAGTCACAGTATCAATGGGAAGAAAAGCCCGAATTCGTTGTGTACACACACAAGATGGATGATACCGATTATCGCGTTCACGTTTGCAGTCAAGAGATAGAAATAGAGATCCCTGACAGCTTCGATCCTCGCCTCAAGCAAATTGCCGCCTTGGAAAAAGAAAAGAAGAAACTCATGGCCGAGTACCAAAAGACAATGATCTCTATCGCGGACCGTATCAGCAAATTGCAAGCAATTACGTATGAAGAAGGAGTAGCATGATGGATAGTGTCCAAAAATTTTGGGTTTGCATTTGGGGCATGGTGTTGGCGTTCTTCATAGCGCTGATAGTGTCTCTCACCATCAATGCCCATGGCAAGCGCGATAAATGGGAGAAAGCCGTGTCCAATGGCGCTGATCCCATGGTTGTGGCTTGTGCGCTAGATGGTGTAGAAGGTCATGCAGCAACGGCAATCTGCACAATTTTGGCACAAGGAAGAAAATAATGCGACCACTTTACTGGTTCAAAAAGCGAAAACAGGCTGGCATGACGCCGGTGTCCGAGGTAATGCTTGACATGATCATTGATAAGAAGATCATGACTGTCATGGACCTTGCACACATTGCAGTAGGCGAAGGCATTGCATCGCACTCGACTGTTCACAACAACCTGGCCTGGCTTAAAGAGCATGGCTATGTTAAGACACAAGTGAACCGTGAAGACGAGCGTAGCCGGATGTGTGTGCCAACAGAAAAAGCCAAGCGGTACCTAGGGGTGAAGCATGTATCCTGAGACTGAGATGAATGAGTACATCAAAGGCTTTGAATCAGGCTGTAATTTCATTATGCATGAGATTGCAGTTATTCAAAAAAAGTTCGGCAACAATGTACCTTTGAGCACGTTGATTGACTTGTTGGAGGATAAGAAGGAGAAGAAGGATGACTGAAACTGTGGTCACAATCTTCTTGCTTGGTAGTCTATGCATAGCAATAGCTGGATTGATACTGTATGCATTGGCTGAACTGTGGTTTTGGATGGATGAAAGAGATCGCAATGATAGATAACCCAGAAGATGAAGCGTTTAATGACATCGAGCGCATGTCATCAGTACGACAAGAAATCGTGCGTTCACTAAACCGTAAGAGGCAAATACAACGAATTGAGCAGGACTTTGCCGACATTGATAATGCGAACAACCGCAAGCGCAATTTTGCTTTGGAAGAAGTGGCTGTGGAGTTGGAGACCAAGTTCACCATGCCGTTCGGTCGGGACACAGTGCAAAGCTTTGCGTCATTTGTGAGAGGAATGAAGCGATGACACAAGATGAAGAAATTGAGTTTGACCGAATGAAAATGGCAAGGGATTCCCTGTTGCTTACGGTTGCCAATTTGCGTGGTCAGTTGGGAACTATAGCCGCCGAGGAGCGTGAGGCGTGTGCAAAGCTGTGCGAGAGCTTACCAATGCAACAGGAAATTGATGTGCGTGACCAATGCGCCGCCGCTATTAGAGAAATGGAACAAGCATGAAAGACTTAAAAGTTGGAGACATTGTGCAGGTTACACCAACCAAGGAAACGTTCGGTGCTTGCATGGTAGTGGTGACAGAGCTAAAGAGCTTTGGAATTCAAGGCTATGTCCAATCTGCTGGTGTGCCGGGACAACAGTACATCAGGCTGAAATTTGATGAATTTGAATTTACTGGCGGCACTGCTGTATGGGTGGTGAAGCATGACTAAAGATGAAATGCAAAAACTTTGGGAAAGCTTGAGGTTGGTTTATGGCAAAAATTTGCAAGCGGCAACAGTAACGGTGCTGATTCAAGACGGAGACAGTGCTGTGCGATTTGTTACATCAACTTTTCCACAACAACCAGAGGAGAACAAGCATGACTGACACTTGTGAAAAACACTGCGAAGCCAATGCATTCAAGATTGTCATAAGGGGTTTGGAAGGTGAGGTTGCGAGACTCAACGCACGATTGGCACAAGAGAAAGCACTTCAAGCCTTGCACAATGAAAATGAACGGCTGGGCTTGTACAAGGAGGCTTATGCAGAGCAAGAGCCTGTGGCGTGGCGCACATTTGATGGTGAGGGTTTGTATTTTTATTGTTCTTATGAGGACAACGAAACTTACGCAGATGTTTGGAATAAAAGAAACCCAAACCATAAAGGTTGGGTTGAACCTCTCTACACCCACCCACCACAGCGCACATGGGTAGGGCTGACGGATGAGGAGATGCACGAATGTGCAGGTGAATACCCTTGGACACCAACTGGATTGAAATGCGTTAGAGCCATTGAAGCCAAACTCAAGCAAAAGAACGGCTACGCCGAGGAGAAGAACACATGACAGAAGGTTATTACTGCATAGTGTGCGGCAGATTTTTGCTGGCAAATGAGTTTGGCGTTATTGTCCATGATGACATTTCACATCCACCTGAAATGTCTTTTGATGACGAGGAGAATCCGCAATGACTCCATTGGTTTGCAAGGCCGTAAAGTTTGCGCCTGAGCCAGAAACTGCTTTGTGGTTTGATGTTGGGCAAATGGAGCCTGTACTTGACACAAAAGTTCCCGCAGATTTTTTGATGAATTTACCTTCAAAAAGAACGGGAATTGTTGGCTTGGATACGCAAGGAAAAGACTTTGCTCTTTGGCTTTTAAGGGGCGATGATTCAATAACTGTGGGCGGTTGCTCCATGTGGCATGGCGGCAAATACTTTTCTCCATATGCTTATGTTTCTACCGGAGAAGGCTTCAGAATTTATCAGAAGGACAAAGAAATAACCCTTGAAGATATTAAACCTGTCCACCGAATGGTGCTTGCAGTGTTGATAAAACTTGCTCATCAATCGCAGGGTTATCGCCCCACACCAAAGCGCACATTTATCAATCAAAAGCGTCAATCAAAAGGCAAACCCGCTTTAAGTTTTGACTGGAATACAGTGGAAATTGAATCGCCTAAACCAAAAAATGATTATCAAGGCGGAACCCACGCAACACCACGCCGTCATCAGGTTCGTGGACATTGGCGTACTTACAAGTCAGGCAAGCGGGGATGGGTAAACGAATGCTGGAAAGGCGATGCAAGCAGGGGAACCGTCTTTAAAGATTATCAATTCAAGGAGAACACATGAAAGGGGGCGCAAGACCGGGGAGTGGGCGCAAACCCACACTGATTGATGCACGCCGAGCATTGGTGTTGCGTGAGCAGGGCATGTCAATGAGGGCCATTGCCGAACGATTCGGCGTAGACTATGAAGTAGTCAAATACTTTTTTAAGAAGCGAAGGAAACAAAATGGCCATGACCCCCGAAGCCAAAGTGAAGAAGGCAGTCAAGCGGCTGCTTGACGACAACGCGGTGTACCACTTCTCGCCTGTGCAAAACGGCATGGGCAGGGCGGGCATACCAGACATCATCTGCTGTTACTTCGGCACGTTCATCGCCATCGAGTGCAAGGCGGGCAAAGGCAAGACCACCGCGCTGCAAGACATGGAGTTGGCCAAGATACAGCAGGCCGGGGGGACGGCGCTGGTTATCAACGAGGAGAACATTGAATTGGTAAAACAAACTTTAAAGGAACTGCTATGCGAATAACACAAGAGGACATAGAACGCCGCGTGGCATCTATGACCGATGCCCAGAAGGACCATTTCAAAATGCTGGTGTACTCACTGCTCCAGTGCTACGCCGAGGACAAGCACGCTGCTGTCATTGTGCTGGGCGACCTGACCGATGAGAGCGCCAGCGTGGTCACGGTCAACTGCAACGAGATGGATGCCGCCACGCTGCTGCTGGCAGCGGACAACTTCTTTAACTACATCAACATGCGTGAAGCACCACCCAAAGAGGCCATGAATTGAGTAAACCATTCGACAGAATACTGAGCATCGACTTTGAAACAAGATGGAGTAGCAAGGACTACACGCTGTCCAAGATGACAACCGAGGAGTACATACGTGACAATAAGTTCGTGGCTTTCGGAGCCTGTACACATGAGTTCGGAAGCGACGAGCCGATTGAATGGGTTAGAGGATCAGATTTATCTGAGTACTTTTCTGGCATCGACTGGGGACGAACCGCCGTGCTTGCACATAACGCCCAATTCGATATTTCCATTCTTGAGTGGCGATACAACTGCCACCCCGTCTTCATCTTTGATACCCTATCAATGGCACGAGCTTTACGCGGCGTGGAGGTTGGCAATTCCCTCGCCAAACTGGCAGGAGATTTTGGTCTTCCCCCCAAAGGGAGAGCCGTACATAGTACCGATGGACTGGCCGTCCTTGAGCCTGAGACAGAAAGAGAACTTGCTGAGTATTGTCAGCACGACGTATATCTCTGCGAACAAATATTCGAAAGACTCTCGGCGGGCTACCCTAGATCGGAACTACACCTTATTGACATGACGCTCAAGATGTACACACGCCCAGTGTTGCAGCTTGACCAGAAGATGTTGATACAAGCATTAACAGAGGAAGGAAACATACGTGAAGCGCTACTACAACGTCTTAACATCAATGAGTCTGAGCTGGCGTCAAACCCTAAGTTTGCGCAGATTCTTACAAACCTTGGCGTTACACCCCCGACAAAAATCAGTAAGACCACGGGTAAGCAAACGCTTGCCCTGGCAAAAGACGATGCGCTCTTCCAAGCCCTCCTCAATGGTGCAAACGAAGATGTTGCGCTCCTTTGTGAAGCACGTCTCAAGGTCAAGTCAACAACCGAACGGACAAGAGCGCAGCGCTTCCTTGACATCAGTCAACGAGGTGCGCTCCCGGTTCCGCTTTCGTACTACGGTGCTCAGACTGGGCGATGGACGGCAGCTAAGGGGTCCGCCATCAACATGCAAAACCTCAAGCGAAAGTCGTTCTTACGTAAAGCGATTATGGCTCCCGATGGCTACCAACTCGTCGTTGGCGACCTCTCGCAGATTGAGCCGCGAGTACTCGCGTGGCTGGCTGACTACGACGATATGCTCAACATCTTCCGGGCTGGAGGTGACCCTTACGCGGCATTCGGAAGTCAGATGTTCAACATACCCGGCCTTACTAAAGAGTCTCATCCTGACCTGCGGCAATCTGCGAAGAGCGCGTTACTGGGCTGCGGCTATGGGCTGGGCTGGTCATCGTTCGCGTCACAGCTTCTTACGGGGTTCCTTGGGGCTCCCCCAGTTCGCTACGAGAGGGCGTTCTCTAAAGCGTTGAACGTCAACAAGGACATGGCCGAGCGGTTCTTGGAGTGGTCTGAAACAGAGATCAAACTAAGGGATATCCCGCACACATGCACCTACTCGGAGTTGGTGCACCATGCCATTGCAGCCAAACGCATCATTGATATATACCGTGCCACGGCGTATCCTGTTGTCTCATTCTGGGATATGTGTTCCAGCCTGTTGGTGTCGGCTTTGGTCAACGGCAAAGAACACACCTACAAGTGCTTGACATTCAGGCAGGGTGAAATAGAATTGCCAAACGGGATGTGCTTGCGCTATCCCGATCTGCGTGAAGTCAAAGACGAAAAAGGTAGGAGCCAGTGGGTATACGGGCCAGACGCTACCAAGTTGTATGCTGGAAAGATAACGAACAATGTGACCCAAGCTTTGGCGCGGGTGGTAATGACAGACGGAATGCTGCGGGTTGGTAAAAGATACCCCGTGGTTGGAACGGTGCACGATGAGTTGATTGCGCTCGTGCCCGACAGTGAGGTGGAAGAAGCCAAGACTTGGGTCTTGGAGCAAATGACTATGGAGCCGCGCTACATGCCCGGTATTCCCTTGTCCGCTGACGGTGGTGCTCACCGTAGATATGGAGAAGCAAAGAACTAAATGGAAATAACACTACCAAAGAAAGTAAAGGTGGGGGACAAGTGGTACAGCGTCGAGGTTGTCGAGGCCATGAAGGACAAAGACGACATGGGGCGCGTTCACTACCCCGAACAGAAAATAAAGATTGGTTTGCGAAACAACCGAACAGGACGTAAGTTCTCATCTGATTCGGTCAAAGAAACTTTCTGGCATGAGCTGGTGCACGCCATCCTTGAGGACATGCGTGAACACAAACTCAACAGCCGAGAAGACTTTGTAGAAGGTTTTGCTGCCCGACTTGCCATAGCCATAGAAAGCGCGAAGTTCTAATGAAACCTGTAACGTGGAGCCACAGCGCTCTTAAAAACTTTGAGGGATGCCCCCGCAGATACCATGAGGTAAATGTGCTCAACAACTTCCCATTTCAGGAGACTGAGGCAACACGCTACGGCACAAGCTTTCACACAGCGGCGGAGGTCTACATTCGAGATGGCGTACCCCTGCCCCCTGAGTTTGACTACGCCAAGGGAGCGCTTGATGTGTTGATGGCCATGCCGGGCAGGAAGCTGTGCGAGTACGAGATGGGCATCACCCCGGACTTGCAACCGTGTGACTTCAACAACAAGGGCAGGTGGGTCAGGGGCATTGCGGACTTGCTCATCATTGATGACGACAACCTTACAGCGCGGGTAGTTGACTACAAAACAGGCAACAACAAATACCCAGATCGTGACCAGCTAAAGCTCATGTCCCTCATGGTGTTCAAGCACTTCCCCCACATACGCAAGGTCAGTTCGGCGTTGTTATTTGTGGTGAAAAATGATATGGTCAAGCACAGCATGGCCGTGGAAGAGGCGGATGCTGAGTGGTGGAATTACCGTGAGCGCGTAGCCAGACTTGAAGCGTGCTTCGCTTCAAATACCTGGAACCCCAAGTCCTCTGGCTTGTGCCCGTGGTGTCCTGTGAAAACCTGTGAATACAACCCGAAACATTGAAAGGAACATTCATGCCTTACAAAAACCCCAAAGACCGCGACACCTATCCCGCATATGCGCAGAAACCAGATGTCATCAAGAAGCGGGCCGAGCGAAACAAAGCCCGCGCTATGCTGATGAAAGAAGGCTTAGTGCACAAGGGCGATGGCATGGATGTCGATCACAAGAAGCCTGTGGACAAAGGCGGCAAGACGGTGCGTAGCAACCTCCGAGTTAAACCCGCATCAGCAAACCGCACTTTTGACAGGACAAAAAACCACTCAGTTAAATAACCGGGAGAAGCAAATGACATTCGAGGAATGGTGGCGAACCATAACGGTCGCAGAGCAACAGCTCATCGGCTACAACGTAGCCAAATTCGTTTGGGAACAAGCGTTGGCGTTAGGAAAAAAATAAACCCGAGAAGCAAATGCAAATCATAGAAGACAAAGCACTACTGTTTAGCACACGAAACCCTCAGAAGTACAGCATCATCCCCAAGTCCAAAATCATGCCTCGCGCTGATGGCGGCTTTGATGTTGCAGTCTTCTGGGGGTTGGATGAAGCGCGTGTGTTGAAGAACCTTGGCGTCAAAGACGTGCCTTCGCCCATCATGCGGCGCTACGCTTGGCCCGGTAGGTACAAACCCATGGCGCACCAGAAAGAGACCTCTGCGTTTTTGACCATGCACCGCAAAGCGTTTGTGTTCTCCGAACCCGGCACAGGCAAGACGCTATCCGCACTATGGGCAGCAGACTACTTGATGCAGCGCGGAGACATTCGACGGGTGTTGGTGCTGTGCCCACTATCCATCATGCAGTCCGCATGGTTGGCAGACCTGAACAGCAGCGTCATCCATCGCTCTGCCATCATCGCGCACCACGCGCAGGCTAGCCGCCGCATTGAGATGATTCAGCAAGATTACGAATTCGTAATTGCCAACTACGATGGGTTAAATCTGATTGCGTCTGAGATCGTCAATGACGGGCGCTTTGATCTGGTGATCGTGGACGAGGCCAACGCGTACAAGACCGTGACCACTAAGCGCTGGAAGGCGCTCAAGTCCATACTCAGGGCCGACACACATGTGTGGATGATGACAGGCACACCAGCGTCTCAGTCTCCTGCTGACGCATACGGGCTGGCCAAAATTGTCAACCCCGATGGAATCCCCCGCCTGTACACAGGATGGCGCGATATGGTGATGAACAAAGTCACCATGTACAAGTGGGCACCGAAAGCCAACGCCCCCGATCTGGTACACGAAGCATTGCAACCCGCCATACGCTATACCAAAGCGCAGTGCTTAGACCTACCGCCTGTGCTGACCACCACACGCGAAGTGCCGCTGACTCCGCAGCAAGCCAAGTACTACAACCTCCTCAAAGACCGCATGCTTGTGCAAGCCGCAGGCGAGACGATCACCGCAGTCAACGCGGCAGCAGCGTTAAGCAAGCTGCTTCAAATCAGTTGTGGTGCGGCCTACACAGACGAGAAGGAAGTGGTTGAGTTTGATTCCGCGCCGCGCTTGGGTGTGCTTGAAGAAATCTTGGAAGAGACCGACCGCAAGGTACTTATCTTTGCGCTGTTTCGTAGCACCATCGACACCATTCACACGCACTTGCTCAAGCGCCACATAACCGCTGAGTGCATTCACGGCTCAATCACACCACCAAAACGCGCAGACATCATCCGACGATTCCAAAACGAACCAGACCCCCGCGTGTTGGTTATGCAGCCGCAGGCTACGGCCCACGGGATTACCCTGACTGCCGCTGACACCGTTGTGTTCTACGGCCCGTTGATGAGCGTGGAGCAGTACATCCAGTGCATAGCCCGTGCTGACCGCAAGGGGCAGAACTCAGACAAGGTGACAGTCATCCACATCGAGGGCAGTCCCATCGAGAAAAAGATGTTCAAAGCCTTGGAGGGCAAAGTAAGCGACAACTTACTTTTGACCCAGATGTTTGATGCAGAAATAAATTCTTGAAAGGAGTTGCAAAACCAAATTTAATGTGTACCATGTCCAACCTTAGACAAAAAAACAGGAGAAGCAATTGAGCGAAACCGCTGTACCACTCGACAGGCTTACGAAAATCTACCGTAAGATAAAAGCTGAGATCGACACCATGACGCAAGAGTACGACACCAAGTTGGAGACACTCAAAGCGCAACAGGACGAGATCAAGTTTGCAATCAAAGACCAGATGAAGGCGCTTGGCGTCTCCACGGTCAAAACCCCCTTCGGAACTGTGAGCATGCGCACATCAACGCGCTACTCGACACAAGACTGGGCATCGTTCAAGGACTTCATCCTTGAGCACAGTGTCGTTGACTTGTTAGAGAAGCGCATTGCACAGGGCAACATGCGCACGTTTCTTGAAGAAAATCCCGGAGTAGTCCCTCCGGGCTTGAACTCAGTCTCTGAGTTTCAAGTTGTCATAACCAAACCCACCTGACCATCATGACCAATATCACACTTTTTTCCCCCAGCAACGTCCCCGCATTTGCCCGTAACAACGAGTTGTCAGACACCGCCAGAGCCCTCACGGGCGGCGGCGTATCCAGCGTTAAACGCATCTCCATCAAAGGCGGTGTGTTTCGCTTAGTAGCAGGAGGCAAAGAGATCGCCTCGATTGATGAGCGCCACATGAACGTCATCATCGTGAAAGCCGCCCCCAAGGTGAGCCGCATCTTCTACGCCAAATCATACGATGCCGACAACATCACCGGGCCTGATTGCTGGAGCAATGACGGCGAGCGCCCCGACCCGACTGCTGAACACAAGCAATCGGTGACTTGCATGAACTGTCCGCAGAATGCGGCAGGTTCTGGTCAAGGCAATAGCCGCGCCTGCCGCTACCAACAGCGCTTGGCTGTGGTGCTGGAGAACAACCCCGCCGGGGATGTGTTGCAGTTGACGTTGCCTGCCACTTCGGTGTTTGGTAAGGAAGACGGCGACAAGCGCCCTTTGCAGGCATACGCCCGGTTCTTGGCGGTGCAGAACCCGCCAGTTAACCCCGAGCAGATCGTCACCGAAATGCGCTTCGATACTAAGGCCGAAGCCCCCAAGCTGCACTTCAAGCCAACCCGCTGGTTGACGGAAGAAGAGTACGAGGTCGTCAAGGCGCAGGCTGATAGCCCCGATGCGCAACGTGCAATCGTTATGACCACGGCACAAAGCGATGGAGTGAAGTCCGCGCCTGTGTTGGCTATCCCCGGCAAGCCCCCGGTGGTAGAGAAGAAAGCCAGCGTTGCGCCTGTGGCGGAAGCTGACGAAGAACCCGAAGTGCGTAGCACTGCGGCCAAGCCGTCTGCCGTGCCTGCTAAGAAAAGCAAGTTGGCCGACATTGTGTCTGACTGGGACGATGAGTAAAACTAGCGGGGGCTTCGGCCCCTGCATTTAGGAGAATCAAATGGATAGAGATCAGAAATTTTGGATTTGTTTGTGGGGCATGGGCTTGGTGTTTTTCTTGGCGGTAATCATTGGCTGCACGATGACAGGGTTTGATAAGCGCGACAAGTGGGACAAAGCTGTGAGCAACGGCGCTGACCCGATGGTGGCTACTTGTGCCCTGCATGGGATAGACACCCACGGCGAAACGGCAATCTGCACAATCTTGGCGCAGAACCGCAAGTAACATGGCCTACTCAGAAAAAACAATCAACGCGATCATGCGTGCACCCAAGACGCTGGGTAACCAGCTAGGTCGATGGGCCGCGCACCACAACTTCTCGGTTGTGCGCATCTCCAAAGCACTTGGGGTGTCGCGTCAAACTGTCTACAACTGGTTTGAAGGTGGCGACATCTTCCCCGCCTATGAGTTCCGGGTTGAAACCATGTTGAAATTCCTACAAACTTCACACTCAGCAGACGATGCTTGGAGAAAAATATGCGCACACTACAGCCTAGAACCTTGAGTAACAGCGAACTTATCCGCATCGCCGCAGACGAATTGGATGCGCACGACAACATGCCCCGCCAATGGCAAGTGGAACTGCTACGCCGCTTCACGGCGCTAGCCCCCACTGACGAGTACCCGTTCAAAGACCCACAGCAACTCGACCTGTTCAAATAAACCGAAGGACTTCCATGACCCCGCTTGAATTTCTAGCGGTCGTTTTGCCGTCCCCAGACAACGGGCTTTATTGTGCGGCAGAGCTATCAACAAAAAAGAAAGAGCATATTTATGTGCAATACCAAGAGGAGATGCCAGCCACTATAGACAAGTGGGTGCGCCAGCAGAAGGATGTGTATTTTGCAGTGTCCACCTTTGAAAACAAGGGGAAACGCACAGCAGACAACGCGCGCTTCATTCGTGCCCTGTTTATTGACATGGACGGGTACGCTTCCAAGAAAGAAGCCGCGACCGCCCTGAACGTGTTTTTGGCGAAGACAGGGATTGACCTACTGGGTTCGCCCTACGTTGTCGGTTCTGGCGGTGGGTTGCACTGCTATTGGCCCTTCACAACCGATGTAACAGTCGCGGAATGGAAACCTGTAGCGGAAAACTTCAAACGCTTGTGCAAGCAAGAGGCTTTGAACATCGACATGACCGTGACTGCCGATGCGGCGCGAGTGTTACGCGTACCAGAAACTTTCAACCACAAGGAAAAGTACGGCACGCCGCGCATGGTCCGCATACTGGCTGAAGGCGACACGTTTGACTTTTACACACTAGCCGAGCACATTGCCAGCCAGTTAAAGTCGTTGCCCCCCATGCTGCCCCCCAAGGCTAGGACGGAGTTGGCGATTCCCGGCGCACGCCCAGTTGCCACCGTTGCAGCAACGACAGTGAAGCTGTTTGAGAACAGCGTCACCAAGTTCAAAAACATCTTGGTCAAAACCAAGGCAGGCAACGGGTGCGCCCAACTCCAGCACTACGCCGAAAACGCCGAGGACGATGGCATGGAGCCGCTGTGGCGTGGATGGTTGAGCATTGCGCAGAAGTGCGATGACGGCGACAAAGCCGCTGTGTGGCTGTCCAATCTGCACCCTTACGATGAAGACCGCATGCACAGGAAAATGGCAGAAATCAAAGGCCCGTATCCCTGCACAAAGTTTGATTCTGAGAATCCGGGTCTGTGCAACGGGTGTCAGTTCTTTGGCAAGATCACCAACCCCTTAATGCTTGGGCGTGAAACGGCAGTCACAACTACTGAAAAACTGGTAGACATACCTGCCTCTGATACAGGAGACAAAGCAAAAAAAGTGTTGCGCCCTGAACCCCCCAAGGGGTACGCGTATGGAGAACGCGGTGGTGTGTTCATCGAGAAAGAAGATGAAGACGCCCAGGGCAACGTAATCAAACGGCATGTCATGTTGCTCCCGTATGACTTCTTCCCAGTGGACATCTTGAACAACCAGGGAGAACACATCGTTCACATGCTGGCCATGCGCCCTTCTCGCGTACAGGAAATAACCTTTGCGCAAAAAGCGGTGGCAGGTAAGGATGAGACGATCAAACACCTGATGGCACAGAACGTCGTGGCTGCGTTCGGTTCAGGCAACGACATAAATTTATACAACTACGTGAGGTCTTGTGTGGAAAAAATGAGCAGTGAAAAGAAACCCATTGACGTACCAGCGCACTACGGCTGGCAGAAAGACGGAACCTATGTGTTTGCGGGACGTATCTACGCCGCGCACAAGCCGCCTATTGAAGTGCCCATGCCGGGGCTAGAGAACATTGTGATGAACACCCAGCCGACAGGCTCCCTTGAGGTGTGGCGCAAAGTCATCATGCTGCTGGTTCGCCGCAAGTTGTGGGATCACTTGGCGATTATTCTCTTGGGTGCTGGTGCTCCACTCATGCGATTCACTGGCCTGTACGGACTGACTGTGCACTGCGCGTCCAGCGAATCGGGCACGGGTAAATCCTTGGCGCTTGATGGCGCGGCATCTATCTGGGGCCACCCCACGCACTACCGCACAGGGTCAGGCACTTCTCCAGTAGCCATGCAACAGCGTCTGGGTTTGCTGCACAGCAACCCGCTGATAACCGACGAGATAACCACCAACAACAGGGCGGACTTTGAGTGGTTTCCTTCCACACTGTTTAGTGTGAGTGAGGGGCGCGGCAAAGAGAGGATGGAGTCGGGCACGAACAAAGAGCGCTTAAACCTGTCTACGTGGCAGACCATTGCCATCATGTCGTCCAATATGCCAGCCATTGATTACATGACCAGCGTTCGCAAGCACTCCTCCGAGGGCGAGTTGCGCAGGCTTATTGAGTACATCATGGATGAGAAGCTCGAGTGGAATGCCGATGAGATTGAAATCATCAAGTCGCTCCAAGACAACTACGCCGTGGCGGGGGAAGCGCTTGTGCAGTACATGGTTGATAACGAGAGCCTGCTTAAAACTTTAGTGCCTGAGACTGTGCGGCGTATGTATGACGAGTACAAAGCCCCCAACGACGAACGCTTCTGGATGGCAGGTGTTGGCTGTGCTATTGCCGCTGGTGTGATTATGAACAGCGAACACGCCAAGGTTGCCGAGTTCCCCTTGGCTGAAATACTGGAGAGCTACCGCCGCCAGATCACAAACCAGCGCTTGAGCATCAGCGGGGGCAAACGTAGTGCCGAGGACGTACTCAACAACTATACGCAGGAATACCAAGGCAAGTTTGTCGTCGTCAAGTTTGGCGAGAAAGCGGGCCCCTTGGCGCATTTGGGTGACGGTACTGCGGTGGACAAGAACACCACTAGGGGGGAGGTCATGGGCCGTGTAGAGTGGGGCGTAACACCAGACCACATCGACTTCTTCATTGAAGAGCGTCTGCTCAAAGCGTTCTGTTCAAACCGCAGCTTCAGCTACACCGCGCTCAAGCGCCAGCTTGAGAAGGACTTTACTGTGCAGTACTTGAAGAAGAAAGACTTGCTGGCCAAGACCAGCGGCCCCCCACTGCGTGTAGCCGCCATGCACATCAGCCGCCGCATATCGGAAGTAGATGAAGAAATTAAGAATCAACTATCCTTGGGCGCGACTTGAGAAGGGGCAGGGGTTTTTTGTCCCCTGCCTCGATTTAGAAACTACCCGCGAAGAGGGCTTGCGCAAAGCCCTTCACCACCGCCTATTCGATGCCCGTGCCGAACCCTGTGTTCGAGACGGGTTTACTGGCGTGTGGTTCTTTCGGATTGTTTATAAAACTGTTCCGCCCTCTTATTCTCAAAGCGCTTCAAGCGATCCAAACGCTCGTCCTTCTGAGCCGTAGTCAACCGGGGGTTGTCGTGGATAGAGCGTTCTTCGGTGAACAGCGTTCCCATCTCTTGCCTGAACGCCCCGGCCTCGTCTTTCATGGCTATTAGATTGCTCTGGCGTTGGGCAAACGCCTTGGCTTCAGCCCTCTGCCCTTTGTTCATCAAACCTTCGTAAGTGTTTGACGCCTGCACAATGTCATCCATACGTTCGTAGGCGCGGTCAATCAAGAACCGACCTTCGGCTGAGTGGAACAAGCCGCCAACAAACGGCTGTTTGCTTGCGGGGATAGATGCCTTCTCCCCACCAACGCCCGTTGCAAACACAGGGTCAAGCATATGCAACGCGGAAATCCCCAGCATGCTGGTGTAGCTTTTTACAAAGTGTTCCAGCATCAGCGGCGACACACCCACAACCCCAGTAAACGACCCCAAAGCCTTGGCCACTTCGGTAGTGCCTGGGCGGTAGCGCTCCCCTGCCGCAAGCATCTTCTCGCGTTGGTTCTCTATCGGCCCAAACGCTGTCTGACCGTAGTACGCTTCCAGCCAAGGCTTTGCGCCCACAGGCACGACTCCAGGCGCGGACTGCCACAACAGCTTGCCGATACCCTTGATCGCTTCCGCTGCCTTTGTGTCGCGGATTGCCACATCCACTATGGCCTGTGGAATGGCCATGAACAACACGCCAATCTCGTAGGGAATGGGGATTCTCAGCGGGTCTTTTACGCCAGGGATGTACACAAAGAAGTTGCCGTAGCGTTCTTCTGGCGTAGCCTTCTTGTAGGCCTCGTCGTCTTGCATCATGAGGGCGTAGGCCATAGCGCCTGTCATTAGCATCATGGCACGGGCCTTCAGTTTGCGTTGAATTTCCATCTGCTGGGCAAACGGCATCTTGCCACGCAGGGTGCGGTACAGCACATCCAAGCCCTGAATCTGGGCGTTAAAAAACGGAACCATCGTGGACAGCATCTGCATGCTAGGCGACAACCCCCTGCGCCCAAAGTTCTGAGACTCCATTGCCACAAACTGCGCCTGGGCCTTGGACAACCCGCGCCGCAGGGCCGACTCATACACCAGCGCCCTGGTGGCAACGTCCGCCTGCAAAGCCGCGCTGTCAATCACCCCCATCATTTTTGTCCACTTGCCTTTGCCAGACTGGATGTCCTGCAAGAACTTCTCCATGTCTTTCTCGTTGCCCGTGTAGACGTTGCTACTGACAACCAGACCGCGCATAAGCTCGTCCTGGGTCGTGTTCTGCCCATTGCGCATCTTGGCCAACTGCCGAATCGCGTTGAGCACAGGCACGCCGTCAGTACCCGACAGCAAAGCCGCGTTGATAGGGTCTCGAATAATCTGCCGCACAGCGTATGCGGGAGAACGGGTAATGAACTTGCGCAAGATGTCAGCAGGCACGCCCAGCATCTGCACAAGCTGTGGCAGCGTAGTCTTAATGCCTTCCATGCCCTTGACGATCAAGTGCGCTGGGATACCAAACGTATCCGAATCAATCGTTGCAAAGTATGGCTTGCCTTTGACTTTGAAGTGCACAGTGTCGGCGTTGGCTGGGCCTTGACCGGGGCCGTACTTGGACGCAAACCCTGCCTTGTACATGGCGTTAGATGTCTCGTATGCGGCCTTGTTGTCCAGGGCAGCGCGGGTCAGCATGTACGTGTTCTGCACCGCACTGGTAAGAATTGGCATGATCTTGGTATTGTCCCCAATCATGCGTTGCAAGTCTGGGTTGTCCTTGATGTTGCCAATCTTGATAGGACGCTCGTCTTCCACGAACAGCTTGACCACGCCATCTTCAACGCGGTAGTACGGAGCATAGGGCACGCGCTTCAAACGAGTGGCTTCTTCAGGCGTCAGGAAATCGCACTGCGCGGCAAAGTCCAAAAGACCTGCGTTGTATTGGCGATACTCCGCTGCTGCCGCATCCATATACTGTTTGACTTTGGGGTTGGCGTTTAGATACGCCTTGTCCGCATCGTACTCAGCCTTGGCGGCTTTAGCGTCCCCAGTGTTCAAACGAATCCAGCCGTTGGGCAACGCATCTGCTCTTGCGCCCGCGCTCAACACCGTGAACATGCGCTCTATGTCGTCCGCACTGCGTCCGCTGGCTTTGGTGGCTTGCTCCAGGTGTTCGCTCACACGAAGCAGATTGGCCCCCTCAACAGACTCATAGCGGTACTCTGTCCCGGTAGTGCGCTTGTCGGCCACAATCCGAACCGGGCCGCTAGTAACGAACTGCCCCGCCGCTTGGGTCACTTTGTCTGCCATGCGCATGAAGTACTGCGCCTGAAACGCTTCAACAGAAGTCAGTTTGTCTGCGCCTTCTGCGGCCACAATGGCCGCGTCCGCTGCGGCAAGCCTGTCAACAAGCTGTACCCGACCAGCCAGCCCGTAGAAGTTTCCCTTGATCTTGGCCGTGGTTGTTGGGTCATAGCCAACAATGACGGATGTTGGTCGTGCAGCCGCAGCGCTTCTGCCAACACCCTGGATTGAACGCGAGGGCATGTAGATGGTTTCAATCAGTTCTTGCGCTCTGGTTGTCATCAACTCTTGCGTATCAAAGCCAATCAAGTTTAGTATGCGGCGGATAAACCGCGTGAACATGTTGCCACGGAACCAGGGCTTCTGCTCCATCTTTGTGCGCAAGTCGTCGTTGGACTGCGCTTCGGACACAAACTCTTTCAAGTCTGCGGTTGCGTACTCGCCTTCAAACTTACTGTCGCGCTTGATGGCCTGGAGCATAGCCTGCAACTCGCGCTTGGCTTGGCGTTGCAATGGTGTCAGGTCTTTCTCTGGCATTTCAATCACACGCATGGTGGCTGCGTGCGTTGTCTCGTGCACAAGGTCTTCTTGTGTCATGCCAGCTTGGGTCAGCAACACGGTGTTCGTAGCCGGGTCATAAGCGGCTGGGTACTGCTTACCGTTAATAGTGATGCTGCTGACAACTTGAACTTTGGTCTGTCGAACAAACTGCGCCACTTTGGCTGCGTTCTCACGCAACAGCGGCGTTGCGCCGTTCTTGGCCACATCGTTCAGCGCGTAGATCAAGCTGCCATCGTTGATTTCTTCAATGGCGCGGTCAGACAACTGCGTACCCAGCGCAGTCTTGTACTGGGTGGGAGCCGCATCGCCTTCGTCAAAGTAAACATCGCCCACGGCTTTTTGAGCCCGTGTAACTGGCGCGTTCTTATCTACGTCCTCTTCAACGGCGTTGTCGGCCTCTTGTTCAGCATTTGCGCCCGTGCGGCGTGCCTGCTTGCTGGCCTGCTCAGCTTCCCGCATGCGAGAAATACGGTTTTCAAGCATCTCCACAGTGTCGCTTGCCTGATCGAAAGCATCTTGCGCCACCAGCACAGCCGGGCTGTTTTTAGTTCCTGCCTTTTCTGCCGCCGCTTCTGCGGCATTCAGTTCGGTGCGGGCTTTATTCAAGTCCGCAGTGGCTTGACGTAGGTTCTCGCGCTGTGCAATCAACGCCATGGACTCGTCACTACCAATCAGCCGCTTGCCTTCTGCAAGCCGCTCTGCAATTTGCTCTTTGGTAAGCCCCTCAGTTTGCAATTTATATTGCGCTTGCAACTCGGCTTTGCGGTCGCCTTCTGCGGCTCTCACTTGCTTGTTCAGCGTAGCCAAACTAATTGCGTTGGCCGCTTCAGGAGACAGGTCATAGCTGCGCAGTCGAACAGCTCCAGCCTGCCTTGGCGGATTCTGGCTTCCCTGCTTAACATCCAGCCCAGAACCTGTGAGCATCTGTCCTGGGGGCCTTTGGGCTTGGCGAACAAGCGGCCCCACTTTGCGTGCGCCAAGCCGCGTGCCTGCAACGACAGGTTGCGTGCCGGGCGGGCCAGCCGCCGCTTCTTCTCCCACAACAGTCTTAACGCGCTCACCAGCAGGAAGTGCCTGGGCCAGTTCTTTCTCGTAGCGTTGAACATCTGCGGTTGCTTTTTGTACTGCGGCAACGTCGTTCTCGGCGACGGCTTTTTCCAACGCCGCTTGCGACAAACCAAGCATGCGCTTGGCGTTGTTTTGCACGGCCTGTGCCAACTGCCCGGTGGTATCCACTTCGATGCGCGTGCCGGGCAGCGCTGCCAATTCGGCTGACGGGGCTTTTAGGAGCTGCTCTAAACGATCTTGGCGCTCGTCTTCGGCTTTCTGCTCCGCAGTCCGCGTGTCGGGTTCGGGGGTTGCACGCTCTTTTGCCCGTGCCTTTTCAAAGTTAACTTGAGCTTTGGCCAACCGCTCTTGCAGTTGTGCCAACACAGCGGCGTTTGCTTCGTTGCGTTTGGCAACCGCTGCCAGCGCAGGGTCTTTTGCCTGCCGCTCAGTCTCCGCCTGTAGCGCGGCCACGGCATCTGCGTACTGTTGACGCACGCCTTTGCCCATCTCGTACTGGAACATGAGCAAATCACGACGGGCCACTTTGTATAGCGCCACTGCTTTGGTATGTGCGGCATCAATTGGTGTGGCTTTTTCAATAAGCTCCGCAAGTTTTGCTTCAACAACCGCTGGTGCTTTTTTTGCAGGTTCGCCGTTAACCGTTTCTTCGTTTTTGGCAACGCGATCAAATTCGTCTTTAATTTTGTCAAGGGACTTGCGCAACTGTGTAAGCTGGTAATCAACCTGGCTTACCGCCGCTTCGTAGTTTTTAGCGGTTCTAATCAAAGCAGCGGGTGTGTCAGCGCCTTTCAGTTTAATTAGATTGGCTGTTGCTTCCGCCGCAGCGGCTCCCGAAAGCTGCTGCTCAGTTAATTTGCCGCCCCGATAGACATACTCCCCCAGTTCGTTTTGCAGCCGTTCCATCTCCAGCATGACGTCAACGGTTTTTTCAGGAGCAAACGTGCCGTTGGCCGAAGGGTCAAGCGTTCTGACAGCGCTACTGAGCATGTCCAGTTTCTTTTGCGCCTCAACCACAACGCTGGGAGTAACTGGCACACGCTTTATGGACTCCGCAATCAGCCCTGCCAACCGCGTGCGTTCTCTCACAGCACCCTCTACAACAATACCTGCTCTTCTGACGTCCCCAAACAAATACCCTTCCGCAACTTTGTTTGCTTCAGCATACTGTCGGCGCAACTCGGTTATTTCGTCAGAAACTTCTACGGTTGTAGGTTTGGCCAGCCGTTCAGCCGCCTTGACCAAGTTTGCTGCACGGGCCATTTCTGCCGCAGCTTTGGCAACTTCCGAAGGCTTGACTTCTTTTGTTTTGGGGACAGACTCAATTCCCCAACTTGCTTTTTTCGTGGGCTTTGTGCGTACCTTCCCGGCAACTGTACGATAACCCGCGCCAGCCTTCAAACGATCGGCTTCGCGTTGGCCAGGAGCCGCTCCAGTAATAACGTCTTGCTGTTGCCCGTATGCCCGTTGACGCTTTTCCAAAGCGTCCAGTTTTTCTTTGGCGCGGGTTTGTTCTTCAAATGTCTTGTCAAGTCTTGCTTGCAAC
>Ga0214919_10000391_pt1 | contig 75168 bp, 66 predicted proteins | sample LL1503_MetaG_FD_177994 | JGI IMG/M metagenome (GOLD analysis project Ga0214919, IMG submission 177994) | Freshwater microbial communities from Lake Lanier, Atlanta, Georgia, United States - LL-1503 | ecosystem: Environmental > Aquatic > Freshwater > Lake | place: USA: Georgia | collected... | reverse complement strand
ATTGTTGTAATTTCCATCTTGGGCCTCCCTAGTGTGAATTTAAAATCTTATTTTAAATCTAGAACATTAGCTTATGCTATAGATTCTGTATCTAGGGTAGGTCCATCCCATTAACTCGGGTTAATTAGTTTAATATCAGGTTTTTGTGTTTTTTATGCTCAGTCAGCAACTGATAATCAGGAGGACTGGGAGTCTTCTCAAGATCAAGAAAGTCGCTCTCTTTTAGGTAATGCTTCAAGTCGAATAAGCTATAATTCTATCAATGAAATTCCAGATAATTTTGAAGGATCTCCTAATAGTAAAGGCATTTTCCAAAACCTATAACGCGGGCCGTAATTGAAACAGATTATACTTTGATTCCTGCACTTGCTTCAGCTAGGATTTTTTGCTTTCTAGCGAATTTGGAGACTATTTGGCTAAACATTTAGGAACAGAAAGCCCTTCTGGTAAAGCGGCAATTCAATATTCTCTGCTACTTTAAGTTTTATTCCTGGATTCGTCTTGTCAAGATTATCTGTACTAAATTTAGGAAATTCTATAATAGCATTGTATGGAATAAGATAAGAGATTTAAATTTTTGAGACATTTAGCTAGGTAATATAAGGGATGAAGAAGCTTATCGAGGTTTTATTTGTTTTGAAGATGATGAAAGAGTAAAAGAGACAATTCCACCATTTCATGGCTTTGAGATGTGACTTTTGATCGTGTATGGAAACGAGCCAAGCGATGACGAATATCACTGTTTGTTGTTTCAATGGGAAAGGTTAAGTTAAGTCTTTTCCAAATAAATACCGTTCTTCAGGGAAGATTCTAAAGAATCCATTCCATTCATCCGTTACAAAGTCACGGACTCCATTATCGACCCTTTCAATAAGTTTTTGAAGGCAGGCAATCAATACGATTAGCCAGTTTGCATCCAAGAGATCAATGCAATATCCCACCAATGGTTCGCCAAATCCAACACGGGGATTTTTCCATTCACAAAATGAGCCAAATTTCTTACAGCAGTAACTTGTCATAAATCTTCTCTCCTTAACAATTTATGACCTCTCTTATCATGTTATCGTTACTTAGTTAAGTGTCTCTCCTTTTTAATAAGATCCTTAGCGAGTATTTTCTATCATGAAATTTTTATTGAGGGATCACTAAAAAATACTCATTAAACCCTCTCCTTTCTGTTGCTCTAGGTTTTGTTTCTTCAGTATCAGTTTTATATGGATCAATTTTGTCAACAGAGAATTTGGAGCCAGTGATAGAGTGGATTATCAATCCTATGTTCTTTATTTTTCTTCTGGCTCAACTAGAGCTATGGCCCTATACGGATCAAGCTCAAAGGCTAAATTTTAAATACAAAGAAAAATTAGAGATATTATAAGCTATGCTCCAAATGAGGTTATTCTTGGTTTGTACATAGAAACAAGTGCAAAACTGCAAAATTTTTAACTGCCTATTTTTTAGAAAATTAGGGTTTTTTAACGAAATTCAGAGTATTTTTTTCAAATCGTAAAATTAGAAAAATTCCTAATTTTGTACCATAAAAAATAAATAATAATTGCAAGGATAGGAAATAAGAAAAATATTTGATTGTGTGTTGCATCAAACCTTGAGGATGCATACATTATAAAAAACAAGGCTGCACTCCTAATTGAAGAGCTAACTGATGCTACGGCTCCTTTTTTGACAGCACCGTGGAGAGCTAAAGATGTTCCTCCAGTTATTAAAAAAGACGTAGCGACGGAAGTGCAAAGTACCAGAAAAAAATAACAAAATTTATTGACTATAAGAACCTCGCTTGCAAATAAAGCACTTAAAACTCCCAGACCTAAGAGGATTTTATTGGAATAGTTGATAGTAAAATTTATAGAAAATTTATCAACTATTTTTTTATAAAAAATTGAGATAATGAGAGTTACTACAAACGGTAGCATTTGGAATACAATGTATTCTTGACTTGTTGAAGAAAATCTTGTGAGATAAACAAAAGGAGCTTTTAAAGCATAAGCCATAAAAGTTCCTGCGGAAACACCACTTAGAAGAGAATATGTCAGAATTTTGATATTTACGACATTTTTGTACGAATTCAAAAAATGATTAATGGAGCTCTTTATAGAGAACTGAGCCGTATTTTTTTCCTGAGGTAAAAAAGAATAAAATAATATGAAGCTAAAAATGAAGCTTATGAAAATAAAAACAAACCCTCCTTTCCATCCAAAAAATTCATTCAATACTACTCCAACTGACGGAGCGACAATAAATGCAATTATAAAAGACAGCTCGACCCAATTTAATATTTTTGCTCTTTCATTGCCATCATAATAATCAGCGATAAGAGCAGTACCTAGGACACCTGTAACTCCTGATCCAAGGGATTGCAGAGCGCGGTAAATAATGATATTGTCTATATCATCAGCACTCAAGCATAGTATTTGAAAAATTGCTTGAATTAAATAAGCTATCAATATAGATTTTTTTCTTCCAAACAAATCACTAAATGGTCCCCAAAAAAGCCTAGAAAAGACAGCACCACAGTAAAACACTATAATAATTAGCTGGGCTTTATATTCTGTTGTACAAAAATGTTTCGTCATTGATGGTAAAGAAGGGAGATATACATCTATTGCCATGGCATTAAATATATTAGAGACAATAACTATCAAGCCGATGTAGTTTTTTTTTAATTTGGTCATTATTTATAAACTCACAAGAACCCTACGTAATGTAGGCGCGGTCTGATAAGGGTATTTTTTTTATGCTGTTCCCATATATGAGATAACCATCCTATACTCCTAGAAATTATAAAAAGAGGCAAATGAAACTCTTGAGGAATTGCCAAAGATTTATACGCTACGCTACAATAGAAATCGACATTAGGATTTAAAGTGCCTTGTGAAATTGTTCGGACGTAACTTTCTAAAAGGTCGGCCGTTTTCATACTACTATTGTAAATATTCTTCTTCTTCATAGTTTTGATAACACTTTTGTAAATTAGAGATCTGGGATCTTCATCTACATAAACTCTATGCCCGAACCCATATATAGGTTTTTTTTCGTCCCATTTCTTCTTTGCAAACTTTTTAAGAGAGTCATCATCTAGAGTATCTAAAAGTTCGAATTGATCATATATTTTATCAATAGCTCCTCCATGTAAATGCCCAGAAAAAGTATCCATAGCAGCTGATAAGGAAGAATTTACACTGGCTTGAGCACTAGTAGCGATTCTTGCAGTAAAAGCTGATGCATTGGATTCATGCTCAGCATGAATAATTAAATCTTTATTAAAAAACTCGGTCGCGATTTTTATGTCTTTAGGATAGAAAGCTGAAGCAATATTGTAGGCAATACTTCCACTATTTTTCAACATCTGTTGATTGTTCAATCTATTCTGAACCCCAATAATTAGAGCCGCCATTTTTCCTAGAAGGGAAAAAGAATAATTTTTATAGTTTTCCAAGGTAGAAATTGTATAATTTTCAGTGCTCAAATAGACTTTAAGGAGATTAACTATCCCAAACTTTAAATAATTTTCAATCAAAAAAATGTCTTTAGAGTCTAATACAAAAGAGCTAGAAAATATTTCCCTTACATCCTTCAGATCTTTTGGTGAGGGAAATTTACTCATTATTAGAAAATAAAAAACCTCTTCTGCAGAAAAATTATTAGCTAAATCATTAATTTCTTTTCCTCTATAAAACAAACCTCTTTTTGTGTCTATCAAGCATATCTCTGATGTATCATAATAAACTTCTTTTAGCCCATAATATATTTTTGGAAATTCATCGCTAGATACTTTTTTGCTTAAAGGTTCTATATTAGAAAGGATATAGGTTTCTATGCTTTTAAAAGATGAAAGCTTTGGAAAATCATGGTGAGGAATTTTATAATTTGTGAGTCTTCCAATTTCTATCATCAGCTTTATGTGTTCAAGAGAATCCCACTGAGGAATATCTCCATAAGCCAGCATTTCGACGTCTTCTTGAGGTAAATTAAACACATTTGCAAAAGCTTCTCTAATTTTTTTTCTTATCATTAAGCAATTCCCAAAAATTTCATTCTGGTTGTACCCTATCTGATGACACCATCCTTGATAATTAGAAAACTGGGTTTCTTTTCTTAATGTTTTAGAGAATGCTTTACGCTACAAAGAGCCAATCGGTTTTTTTAATGAGTCGGCGATGCGTATTGCTTTTAAGGAAATTTTTCCAAAAGAACAGAAAATTTTGGAAAAACTATGCCATCTAAATACGAAATTTGGGCTGCTATTTAATAGACTTACTCAAAATGTTTCGATTATTGAGTCTATTTTTATTATAATTTTTGTTTTTTCTCAAATAGGATCAAGTGAAGCAAGTTTATCTGATGATGAAGTTTTTGAAAAACCTCATCATAACTTGCGGCCTGAGCTAAAGTTTTATCAAAGCTGTATATCGGGGTGTGTAGCAGGAGTAGCTGATGTTGTTGTTAATCATCCTCTTTGGGCTATAAAAATAATGATGCAAAACAAAGAACCTCTAGACTTTCGAGCAAAAAGCTTATATAGAGGTTTGATTTCCAATACTTTGACAATGATTCCATTAACAACATCACGAGTAGCAATAAGCTCAACTCTTCAGCAAAGGAGTCATACATCTTACGAAAAAGACTCTCCCGTGAAGCTCTTATTATCATCTTTTTTTGGGGGATCTGTTCCTGCTGTGTTTGGTGGCCCTACAGAATTGCTAAGAAATTTAGAGCATAAATACTCGCTTTCTTTTTGGGATACTTACAAGAAATATGTTTCTAAGAAAGGCTATTTTGCACTATTTAGAGGAACTCCTGGAGTCGCTATAAGGGATGGTATTTATACTACTTCTTTTGCAACTCTGACACCTCTTGGAAGAGTGTATCTTGAGGAAAAATATAATATGGATCCTATTGAAGCTTCGATACTATCTTCTATAGCATCGGGGTTGTTTGCAGCAGTATTTTCCCATCCATTTGATACCATCAAAGTAATTCAACAAGCACGATCGTTGAATCAAGATCTGAGTATGTTAAAAACCCTTAAGGTTTGTTACCAAGAAGAAGGTGAAAGTTATATAAAAGCTTTTCAAAGAATTTATCGAGGGATATTACCAAGAGGTATAAGGACAGTTTCAGGTGTAGTAGTTATATCTTCTATAACTTCTATTATTAATGAATTATTCCATGAAAATAATAAGGAATACTCTAATGTTCAGAGCAAGTAAAAATTCAATATATGAAGAACTTGGTATCAGGCCAGTTATACACGCAGCTGGTACAAAAACAACTTATGGAGGAACTAAGATTGCTCCTGAAGTAATGGAGATAATGAATATAGCTTCTCAATCATTTGTTAGCATAGAAGAGCTAAATAGAAAAATAGGCAGTTACATTGCAGAAATTTCAGGAGCTGAAGCTGGAATGGTAACTAGTGGTGCTGCGAGTGGAATGGTTCTTTCAGCAGCTGCTTGTATTACAGGTACCAATTTGGCGGCAATAAAAAAATTGCCGGACACGAACAATTTGAAAAATGAAATTATCACTCAAAAAATTCACTATGGTGACTATACACATATATATACGTTTTCAGGAGCAAAGCTAGTTGAAGTAGGAAATGTTAACTCGTGCCTTCCAGAAGAACTTGAGGGAGCCATTACTGAAAAAACTGCTGCTATATCTTACCTGTTAGGCCCAAGAATTTATCCCACTGGATTAAGTCTAGATGAAGTTGTAAAAATTGCTAGTTCACATAGTGTTCCCGTGATAGTAGATGCAGCTGCTATGTTGCCACCAATGGATAATCTTAGAAAGTACATGGATCAAGGAGCAGATCTTGTAACAATGAGCGGAGGAAAATTTATACACGGACCTCAATCCACGGGGTTGCTTTTTGGAAAAAAAACTCTGATTGACGCGGCATTAGCAAATGCTAGCCCTAATTATGCTATAGGGCGGCCCCATAAAGTCAGCAAAGAGAATATGGTTGGGTTGTATGCTGCGCTAAAGAGGGCTCAGTCTATAAATATATCGGAAACATTCGAATTATACATTAGGAGGCTTAATGTGGTTATGTCACATCTGGAGGATATTAAGACAATAAATATAAAAGTTATTCAAGACGAATTTAACTACCATGTACCAGTTTTAATTATAGAATTTTCTAAAGAATGGAAAGGGATTAAACCAAAAGAAATCTTAGATTTGTTAATAAAGGGAACGCCTCCAATTTTTATGCAGTATTTTAAGTCATTACAACATCTAGCCATAAACCCTATAAGTTTGGAAGAAGATGAACTAATCCCCTTAGGAAAAAGATTAAAAGAAATTTTAAGTATCGAAAGAGTTGCGAATGAAACTTCTTCATGAATTTTTTCTCAAAAATGTAAAAGAAAATCCTGAAAATAAGGCTATTATTTTCCCAGAGAGCTTTATCACATATCGAGACTTGTACAATATCTCTCATCTTTGGGCAGCCAACATTAAAAATAATATTAATGAAAAGGAAATGCCTTTAGAAAAAATAGCTATCCTTGGGAGAAAAAGTTTGTCGGCATATGCAGGGGAGCTAAGTTCTCTTTATCTAGGAGCTGCATTTATACCTCTAAATCCTCGTTTTCCTATTGAAAGACTTATATCCATTTTAAACGTCTCAAAACCAACAGTTATTATTGCCGATAACGGTTCCATACCGTGTTTATTAAAAATAATGAAGGAAAGCACGTTCAAACCAACTTTGGTTTTTCTTCCCGAATATGAAAAAGATGTTGAAATTTCTAATTCAAAGATTATTACAAAGAATAGTATAATAATTAGGGACCCATTTTTTGAGATTCTGCCATATAATGAAGAAAAAATAGCGTATATTATGTTTACTTCTGGCAGTACTGGCAATCCAAAGGGAGTGCCTATTAGCCATAAAAGCGTTTCTGCTTTTATTAACTATAATTCAACCATATATAAACTAGGGCCCACTGATAGGTTTACTCAATTTTTTGAACTTACATTTGATTTGTCTATATTTGATATTTATATGCCCCTAAGTTTAGGTGCTGCCATATGTGTTCCTAGTGATCTTGATATTGTATCACCTAAAGCTTATGTTGAAAAAAATAATATTACTGTTTGGTTTTCTGCTCCTTCTGCTCTAAGTTTGTATAAAACTCAATCCATACTTTCTGAAAATGATTTGAATAGTATTCACTTATCATTATTTTGTGGGGAAGCATTGGATATCAGTCTGGTATACTATTGGTTTAAAGTATGCCCCCAATCAATTGTTGAGAATTTATATGGTCCAACAGAATTAGCAATTTGTTGTTCTAGATACAGATGCGAGCGTGATAAAGAAATTGCAGAGTATCATGGTATAGTATCTATAGGGAGCATTTATGCTAATTTATCCTACATTATATTAAATGAACAAGAAAACTCTTTTGAAAAAGCTCAAGAGTTTGGAGAACTCTGTGTTGATGGACCACAAAAGTTTAATGGATATCTTGATCCTAATAATGAGTTTAATACTTTCTATGAAAATTATAAAACAGGAAAAAAGTATTATAAAACGGGCGATGTAGTGAAAGTTTTGTCAGATGGTAATCTCCTGTATCTGGGGAGAAAAGATCAACAAGTAAAAATTAATGGTTTCAGAGTAGAAATATTAGAAATAGAAAGCTGTCTAAAAAAATTCTTAAAAACGAACGTTATTGTAGTACCTTGGCTCTTCCAAAACAATCAATGTAAAGGGCTTGGATCTTTTGTTGAGGGAAAAACATCTGTAGAAGAAAAAGAAATTTTCGATTATTTAAGAAAGCATTTGCCTCAATACATGATTCCCTCAAGATTTCATTTTTTGGAAAATTTTCCTCTAAACTCAAACGGGAAAATAGATAAAAAACAATTGATAAAAATATTACAAAAAGGATGAATAAAGATGGAGGTCTTTAATTATTTTGAGTCGAATGGCAAAAGCCATAAGTTTATTGATTTAAAATTTATACCAGAAATAAGCCATCTTCCCTACGTCATTAGGGTATTAATGGAAAATAACTTTTTTTATTTGTTGAATAAAGATAAAAAAAAAGTTTTAAAAAACATTGCTTCACCATTGTTACATTTCAATCCTTCCCGAATACTTATGCAAGACTATACTGCCATACCACTCCTGGTTGATTGGCTGACTTTTCATGAAAGGATATTGTCTCAAGATCCTGGACAAAAATCTTTAGAACCTTTAATTTCTATTGACATAGTTATAGATCATTCTCTGCAAGCAGATTTTGTCTCTTCTTCAGATGCATATAGAAAAAATCTAGAAATAGAATACACAAGGAATGAAGAACGCTTTAATTTTCTTAAATGGGTAAGTCAGAAATATAAAAACATTAATATAATTCCTCCAGGAAACGGGATATGTCATCAGCTTAATCTTGAAAAGTTATCTAGTGTCGTAGTACCTCGTTACGTTGACGAGAGTCTTCTTATTACAAGCGAAACTGTAATAGGTACAGATAGTCATACGACTATGATAAATGGTCTTTCCGTGCTTGGATGGGGAGTAGGGGGTTTAGAGGCAGAAAGTGTGATGTTAGGAGAACCTATACTAATGGAAATGCCTGAAGTTATAAAAATTGATTTACAAGGCTACCTAGATGACAAAGTCCACATTACTGAAGCTGCTCTATATCTTACAGAGCAGCTAAGAAAAAAAGGGGTAGTAGGGAAATTTTTAGAGTTCGGGGGAGAGGGGCTTTCTTCTCTTTCTGTGCCTCATAGAGCAACAATAGCCAATATGACTCCAGAATACGGTGCTACGTGTTCTTATTTTCCAATTGATAATCAAGTTTTAACCTTTTTAGAAGGTATCGGAAAAACAAAAGCTCATATTGATTTAGTGGAAAAATATGCTAATGCTCAAGGTTTATGGTACAGAGAAGATGTAAACAAAAAATATACTGAAGTAATAGAATTAAACTTAAGTGATTTAAAACCTAGCATTGCTGGCCCCAAAAGACCACAAGACAGGCTTGAATTAAAAGATGCTGGGGAAGATTTTTATCAAAAGTTTGGTTTAAAAAAGCAAAAAGAAGAAAAAGAAATTGATAACGGAAGTATTGTGATTGCCTCAATTACAAGTTGTACTAATACGTCTAACCCAGAAGTAATCTTTGCTGCAGCTCTTTTGTGTAAAAAAGCCACAGAACTAAACTTGAAAATTCCTTCTTATATAAAAACCTCTTTTTCTCCTGGTTCACGTGTTGTTGAAGAGTATCTCCTCAAAAGTGATCTTTTACCGTACATGAAAAATTTTGGATTTGATATCATTGGTTTTGGATGCGCAACTTGTTGTGGTAATTCCGGAAAACTGGACCATACTGTTGAAGAAAAAATAGAAAAAGAACAATTGGTCGTATGCTCGATTTTATCAGGAAATAGAAACTTTGAGGGTAGAATCCACAAATTAGTAAAAGCAAATTACCTAGCTTCTCCACCATTAGTTGTGGCTTATGCTTTAATGGGAACGATGGGAAAGAACATAGAAGAACATGTTTTTGGCTACTTTGAAGGAAGGGAAATTTATTTAAAAGATATATGGCCCACTAAAAAAGAAATAGATGAATACATTAAGAAGTATATTAAAAATAGAATTTTTGATGTGGATATTAAATACTCAGAAAAAGGCCCTGGAGAAGCCTTATGGAATTCACTAAAAATCTCTCAATCAACAAACTATGATTGGGATGATAAAAGTACATACATCAGAAAACCTAATTTTATTACTCAAAGAGTAGCATCAGAACAAAAATTGATAGAAAATGGAAGAATATTATTAATTTTAGGGGATAGTATAACTACAGATCATATTTCTCCTGTAGGAGAAATTACAATGGACTCTGAAGTAGGAAAATATTTAACTTCTATGGGAGTTAAACCTCATGACTTTAACTCCTTAGGTTCTAGACGAGGTAATCATGAAGTTATGATGAGAGCCGCATTTGGGAATGCAAACATAAAAAATAAGATGATTGATGATAAAATAGGCCCTTTTACCAAAATATTTCCCTCAGGTGAAGAATATTCAATTTTCAACGCGTCCAGAATATATGAGAAAGAAAACGTACCTTTAGTTATATTTGGTGGTAGAGATTACGGTACGGGTTCTTCCCGAGATTGGGCAGCTAAAGGACCGTATATGCTAGGAGTGAGAGCGGTGATAGTCGAATCTTTTGAAAGAATCCACCGTTCAAACTTAATTGGTATGGGTATTTTCCCTTTTAAATTAACAGAGCATAATACTCTTGAAAAGTTAAACATAAAAGGTGACGAGATTGTTAACATTTTTTTCTTAAATGAAATAACTTCTAACTCAACAGCTATATGCGAAATGCATAAGAGTGGAAAAATATTTTTTTTCCCGTTGAAACTTGATATTAATAATGACCGAGAAATAGATATTATAAGATGCGGAGGAATTTTTAACTATGCCGCCGGAAAAATATTACCGAGAGTTCAAAATATTTTAAACTCAGCAAACGAAAAATATTAATTTGGGCGCTTTTGGCTCCAAGTACATAAGCGGGTCAAATTGTTCCTAGGTTCTCTATAAATCGGTAGAAGAAGATTAAGCTACTTTTAATGCTATAATTTTCTTCATATCAAAAGAGTTTTGTTTAGCATGCTTCGTGAAGTCATATTCACCAGTCAAAGCTAAATTGGGTTTAAAGCGTTTTCATTAACGGGACACTCATGGGACAATTAAGGGTAAAAAATGTCAAAAAAACAGAACAATCTACAACAATCAAAATGTCTAAAAATGGCTATTTAATTATGTTTATTGATTAAGATTTGCTCTGAGTTTTTTATTTAAACAGTCTCGAAAACCGTTGTACATGCAAATGTACCGTGGGTTCGAATCCCACCCCCTCCGCCATTTTATCATTCAACAAAATTCCAGATAGTCCAACAAACCCATATAAATAGACAGCTTAGGGGATTTTTTAGACCAACGATGGCCATTTTTAAACGAAACTAGCACTAAGCTTCTACTTTTAATATTTGTGAGAACAACTGAGTTACGAGCCGCACAATGGACAGAGATTAACTTTGAAGCGGGCGGAATGGCGCATACTAGTAGGATGCATGAAATGGGGCGATTACACATTGTTCCGTTATCCAGGCAAGTTATTTTGGCACTTGAAGAGTTAAAAAAACTTAATTCAAATTCTCCTTTCTTATTCCCTAATCAAGCCAATCCTCAAAAATGCATGAGTGAGAATACAATTTTATATGCACTTTATCGCATGGGATATCACTCAAGGGCAATGTGGCATGGCTTTATTAGATCAACTGCTTCAACCATCCTTAACGAGAAAGGCTTTTCGCTCTGATGTGATTGAATGCCAGATTGCCCACAGTGAACGTAACAAGGTGCGTGCCAGCTATAAACAAAAGATTAAAGAAGAGGAAATCAAGCACACATTCATATTGTGCTAATACCCCTTCTATGTAGTTTTTTGAATATCATACCCTTTTAGATACTAGTAAAGATATATATGATCAATGTGCCGCTCAGTGTTGTTGAAAACGAATCTAAGAAGATTGCTAGTGCAGTTAGTAAATTAATTACACTCGTAACAAATCGTGACGGTAGTCCTCGTCATAAAAATTTGGATGATATAGCTGATGATGCATGGAAGATCGGAACGAATAAATACATCTCTGCTTCGATTTTTAAATGCGCTGGAGTTTAAAAAACAAATCTCCCTTTGTCATAACATAACATCAATTCCTCTATCCTCTTCAGGATACGCTGGGGAATATGCATCATGCTCCCAATTTCGTAATGGAAGTCAAAAGCAAGAGTGAGGTTCGTCCAACAGGTCATTTATTGTTATGGCTGTTTCAGCATATGTTGGAGGAAAACTTAACGGAAGGCCTTTATCATATCTTTTTTACGAGAAGAGGCTTTTGGATCGCTTTCTAGAATCGTCATGCTGCGAGGGAGGGAGGGGGTAGAGTTATTCGGAATATGAGTATGGTGAATAAATTCTATAGGAACTTTGTGCTAAACAAAGACATGAATGCAACCCCTCGGCGCCGAGGTTGTAATATATACAGCGTCTTCATCATCAGGGTCTTTGATGGGTGACCTCAAGATTAACCCAGCATCTTAATACAAACTGGTAACTCCTCATATTTTAAATCAATATTTTCCCAGGGTTTCGGTTTATGGATTAATTCATACATTTTCATTACGTGCTCAGTATAGCGAAGAACTGCGTCCCATTTTGAGGTAAAATATAATTTTCCCTTCGAGGTATTTACAAAATGCTCGGCATTGATATGGGGAGAGTGAGAGTTTTTATAAAGCTGAGAAGCCCATTTTTACTATCAGTAAGAATTAACCCGTTCTGTTTAATATTGTCTAAGTTCTCCATTTTAGTTACGTGGTAATAAAACATTTTTTATCTTTTAGTGTTCGAATACTTAGAGAGGGCAGCAACACATAAATATAATTAACTTAAATCCTCAGAAAAAGTTTAATCGATCTTTGCTTTTCTTAATTCCATATAAGCTTTTTTATTTGACATAAACATGCTCAAATATTGCAGTAGAGTAAGAATGAGCACGCGAATATTTCTTAAGAGAATTATTTTACTGAATGAACAGATGTTGATATTGTTAGCATACAAGAAAAGTCAAACGATCGCCCGTCAAAATCATTAGGTTATGCAATGCCGAATGAGATATGTGATTGAGGAAAACTCCATGCGCATTGCGGTTTCTGGTGCCCATTTTATTGGTAAAAGCACACTTATTGAAGATTTTATTGCAAAGCGCCCCAGCTATAGATATGAGGTTGAGCCGTATTATAAATTACAAGATGAGGAATCAACGGAAATGTCATTAAAGCCCTGCCTTGATAGTTTTCTAGAACAATTAGATTATAGTATCAATCAACTGAATGAATGTGCAAATGAACAAAATATTATTTTTGATAGATGTCCGGTTGATTTTTTAGCTTATGCCATGTGTGAGCTAGATCAAGATTCGATCGACATTAACGATAGTGAAGTTTTTGAAAGATTTTCTGATGTGAAAGCGGCATTAAATCATCTGGATTTAATTGTATTTCTACCTATCTCAAAAGAAAACTATATTGAATATAACGAAGAAAATCCCCTGTATCGTAAAGCTGTTGATAAATGGTTTAAAAAGCTATACCGAGATGCTATCTGTGATATATTTCCCGAGTATAATCATCCAAAAATAATAGAAATTTCTGGCGATCGGATGACTCGTCTAAAAAAATTAGAAAGTTATTTAATTGGGTAATATTAAAAAAATCTCAAGTGTATCAATCTGTCTCAGGTGAAATGAACTGAAAAAGGTTCTTAATCTCGATGATAAGGATGATTATTTTTGATTTGCTGGCATCTGTACAGCTGCTCTACCAAAAGAGTGCGAACGAGCATATGAGGCCAGGTCATTTTGCCAAAGCTGATCAGCATTTGGCAGCGATTTTTTACAGCCTCGCTGAGTCCATCAGCTCCGCCGATAATAAAAGTACAAACTTTAATCTGATTACCTTGATTTTCCAAAAGATCAAAAAATGATCGCGTTGAAAGATCCTTACCTTTTTCGTCTAGAGCTATGACATAATCATTTGGGGAAAGGTGACTTAAGATTAACGTCCCTTCTTCTTCTTTTGTATGATGTTTTTTGGAAATAAGCTCTTGAATCGAAAAATCTAAGCTTAGTCGCCCCAGGTAATGATCAAGCAGTTGCTTTTCAGGGCTTGCTTTAAGCACGCCTAGAGCCAGCAACTTGTATTTCATAAAGGCAAGACTTGACTAACTTCATCAACAGGCTCTTTAGAGCTCCACATTTTCTCTAAATTGTAAAACAGACGTGAATCCGGCTTAAAGATATGTACCAAAACGTCGCCTGCGTCAATCAAAGCCCAATCGCACTGAGGGATTCCTTCAACAGCAACAGGGTATCCACGTTGCTTTAAGTCTTGTGAAACGTAATCGGCTAGAGCATTGACTTGACGACCCGATGTTCCTGTTGCAATGACCATGTAATCAACAATAGCCCCTTTTTTAACAAGATCGATTACGACAATATTTTCAGCTTTTTTTTCATCTAATAAATGTTTTACTAACTGAGCAAGTTCAAGAGAAGTCATGTGATTTCTAAAATTATCCTAATAAGGTGCTGGTATTGTACTCAGCGTTTATATCGATTTCAATGTTTAAGTTTTGAGGCTTTATTTAAGGATGCTGTTCCTTTGATAGGTCTAAAAGAATAACAGCCTTTAACATAAACGCTGGTGTAAACCCACCAAAACCAAGAACTCTCTCATCATTATGCTGTAATGATGAATCAAAATATTTCTTTTTTGAAGGAAGAGGGCGATCTTCGTTTTTTTCTACCTCTTTCTTGGGAGCAACTTTTGGTTTTTCAGCTGTTTTTTTAACAGGCTTTTCTTCCTTTGGAAGCTCAAAAGCAGAAATCGATTGCCCTATAAATTTCTCAACTGCATTCCAAAGTTTCTTATCTGGTTCAGTGACAAAAGTGAATGCTTTGCCTTCTTTACCAGCTCTGCCTGTGCGTCCAATTCTATGCACATAATCTTCGGCATTAATTGGAACATCAAAGTTGATGACTAGGCCCAGTTTGTCAACATCAAGTCCTCTTGCAGCGACGTCACTGGCAACTAAGATTTGAACCTCTTTCTCTTTGAATTCTTTTAATGTTTGATTACGAAGTTCTTGGGCTAAGTCACCATGAAGTCCTGCGACCTTGAATCCATGACGTTTTAAAGATGAAACCAAAGTGGAGATGTCCCGCTTGCGGTTGCAAAAAAGAATGCTAGGCATATCTTTGCCAAATTTTTCCAATAAAAACCTGGCTGTTTCACGTTTTTGTTTTAGATCAAGCGCAATGTAATGCTGCTCAATTGTTGTCGCTGTTTTATCACCGGGTGCAATTGTAATTTCTTTTGGTTGAAAAAGATATGTGTCCGCAAGTTTTCTGATCTCATCCGAAAGAGTCGCGCTAAATAAAAGCGTTTGCCTTCTTTTAGGAAGCATCGCCATAAGGCGATTTACATCCGGTATGAATCCCATATCAAGCATGCGATCAGCTTCATCGATCACAATATACTTTGTCTCCAGCAGCATGATTTTGCCGCGTTCAAGGAAATCTAACAAGCGACCTGGCGTTGCAATTAAAACATCAACGCCACGTTGTAAAGTTTTATCTTGCTCTGTTAAGGATTCTCCGCCTACCAAAAGAGCTGCCTTAAGGTTAGAGCCATTGGTATACGCTTTGAAGTTTTGAATGACCTGCATAGCAAGTTCACGAGTCGGCTCTAAAATAATTGCTCTTGGAAGCCTAGCTTTGGCACGCGACGTGTTGAGAATCTCAATAAGCGGTAATAAAAACCCAGCTGTTTTTCCTGTTCCTGTTTGTGCACAAGCAAGGACATCCTGACCTTTCAGGGCCGGAGGAATAGCTTGTTTCTGGACAGGTGTAGGAGAATGATAACCAAGCGACGCGATTGTATCACATAAGACGGAAGACAGGCCTAATTCAGAAAATTCCATGAAACTCTTGTTAACTATAAATGAGTACGCTATATAGATAGGATTAATATAGAAAATTGTCAATAAGTCATTCAGGAAAGATTGATGTTTCTTTTATTTCTGTGACATTTTGGTTGAAACATAGTCAGTCACGGAAACGAATGTTTGCCCTTTCAGAAAAGCTATTTTGTGGTCTATAATGCAAAAAGCATGGTAAGAAATGTAATTGATTTACGCGACTTTTACGCATCTTCTTTGGGACGCATTGTAAAAAGTGACCTTAAGCAGCTGATAGGGGAGCTTTGGCCTTGTAAGGTTGGCGAAGTTATAGTTGGCCTTGGTTATGCGGCACCTTTCCTTGATTTTTTTGACGCAGAAAAAAACACTATTCTTGCTTTTATGCCGGCCCAACAAGGTGTTTTGGGATGGCCTTCTCAAAAGGTTATTCGATCTTCTCTAGTGGAGGAAGATATGTTACCTCTTAAAGATAAATCTATTGATAAGCTTTTGCTAATTCATGCACTAGAGAATTGCCACAATGTTCAGTATCTATTAAGGGAAGCATGGAGGGTGCTGGCACCTGATGGAAAGATTCTTTTAATAACTCCCAATAGACGAGGCTTGTGGGCGCGATCAGACCAAACGCCCTTTGGACACGGGCAACCCTATACAATGACGCAATTATCCAGTTTGCTTAGAACGCACTTGTTTACGCCAACTTCATTCTTGAGAGGACTATACGCTCTTCCAAGTTCTTCAAGATTTGTGCAAACTATTATTAGCCCAGTTGCTGAAAAAGCTGGTCGAACTTGTTTGCAAAAATTTAGTGGTATTGTGTGTATTGAGGCTGTTAAACAAGTTTACGCTGGGATGACTGCTCCTAAGATTCGCAAGCAGATACCCTTAACTTTAATTCCAACTCCCTCAAGAAGGCCTATGGGTGCTTGAACTCTCTTCGTTGTTTAATAGTTCTTTTATTCTTTTAACTATGTTTTTGGTTGCTTCCTTTGGAATTCCAATATCTTTTATAGGCGATTGATTCCGGTTTGCTGTGGCTAGCATGCGTTTGACAGCTTCAATGAGCTCTAAAATATCATCAATCTCAAGAGCTAACCCCTTCTTAATCGCAAAGTTATTAAGTTCGCCTTTTTTAACAACATAAATAACAGGCAGCCCGGCATAAAGTGCCTGAATCCCAACACTTGATTTATGGCAGCAGAGTATATTAGTAGTGGTGGCAATTTCTGCTGTCGAGGGGCCGTCTTTTTCAATTATTTTTATATTGTCAGCTTTTTCTTCTTCAATTATGGATCTTTCCAAAGAACCATCTGTCTTTGGGTGGTAGGTAACAAGAATCTTGATATCCGAATTACCTTTAAAGGCTTTCATAGCTTTTACAAAAAGCTGAAAATACTTTTTGTAGGTATCATCATAACCGCCAACAAAAAGAATAACTTGATCCGAGGGTTGCAGTCCTAATTTCTGTTTAAGGTCATTTTTGTTTGTTTTTGAAAAGATATCATCCCAATCTTCTAGAACAGGTTGACCTAAGACGCTTAATTTAGCATACCTTGTCTTATCCAAATTTTGAAACCCTGGAAGAGTCGTTTGCGAAGGTAGAAAATACTCATCAATTTGATTAACTTGTTTTAAAAAATCTTGTACGTATTCTTTGCCTTCTACCGAATCAAAGTTGTCGTAGAGCGCAACTGTATAAGTTTTCTCATCTTTAAAAACGTTTAAAACCTGAGCCTGAATGGCTGATGCCATGCCTGCAATGACTATTTTTGATTTTACCTTATTTTTAATAAGGGCAATCTGTTCTGTTTCTAAGGTTTTTCCCCTGTCCCATCTAACGTCTGAAAAATCATATTGTACAAGATGATGGCTGTTTTCAAAAACTTCTTTAGCTTTACCAAAGGGAAGAACTTTGTAGGCAATGCCTTGCTTTTCACATTCTTGCATTATTTTTTTTATAGGATTTGAATCACCCATGTCGTATGGACAAAACAAAACATCAATTTGCGGTTGATCGGCAAAATGAATTTTTGCAAATAAAAAGGTGCCTAAAATGGCCAATATCCCTAGAAATTTTAAAACCAATTTATGACCTCAATCACAATAATCCCTATTCCAATCAAAAATGCAATCCCTAATATGATAATGTTACTTTTAACCTGATAAGTTGACCAAGGCAAATAACGAAGTCGTATAGAAATCGCAATTGGTACCAAAACAGCCAAAACACTTAAAGCAATTGCGGCATAACCCAACGCTAGAATAAAGCCATCAGGATAAAACAATGCGAAAAATAAAGGAGGTAAAAATGTAATCAGAGAGGTTTGAAATCTGTTTTTTGGAGTGTTGTTTTTTTTAAGCGTTTCAGCCGTATAGTCAAACAAACCAATTGCAACACCGAGAAAAGAAGTTGCGATAGCCAAAAAAGCAAAAATATTAGTGAGCCAATCTAACGTATCTGTTTGGGTGATCGCATTTAAATGCTGAATAAAAACAGCTGCATTATTTTCTTGCCCAAAAGATTGAATAGTGGAAAGGGAAAGAATACCTAACGTAACAGTCTGCCACAATAGATAAACCCCAAGCGGTATTAAGCTGCCAACAATAATGACAGATCGCAGAGCTTTTGGATCAGGTCCAATGTAATTAATAAGGCTTGGAATGTTTCCATGAAATCCAAAAGAAGTAAAAAAGATAGGAACAGCAAGCCATATGGATGATAAATTTCCCTGATTTTCCGAGAGATTCTCAGTTTTAACAAACGGGATAAGAAGGGCGACCATGGCAATAAAAGCGATTATTTTAAAAAGAAAGATAAAACGATTCGCATAATCAACAGATTGAGTGCAGGAATTCACAAAAACTCCAAGACCTATTGTGAAAGGAAAAGCCATAAGAAAAAAAGGAATGGATGTGCCTGTGTAACTCTCAATCCCAGCTTTTAAAAAAGAGCTACCGCCTGTGATATAAGCAGCCAATAAAGCGTAAAACAAGAGAAGTAAGCTTGCAGAGGCAATCCATTTACCAAATTTTCCAAAGACTTTTTCCGCCAGTATTGCAATGCTTGCGCCCTCACCAAAGTAAAGATTGATTTCAAGCGTAACAAGGGCTGTAAAGCACATAAAAGCCCACATACCTATTAAAAGAAGGGTGCTGCTTGTAAAGCCTGCTGTCGCAGATGTCATTGGTAATGCTAACATCCCAGCGCCAATTGTTGTGCCGGCCACAATTAGTGTGGCCCCTAGAAAACGATTGAAAGAACACGGTTTTGTTCCGGCTGCAACCAATATTGTCTCTATAATTTTAACTCTTTCGGCACGCACTGGGAAATTATCCTAAACCATTACTTTAATTTTTACGTTTATAATGTAAAATGAAATAGGTTTTGTTTCTATATAAAAATGATTTTGGATGATGAAAGCACGATATTGGGTTCTCTTTTTTGGGATTGTTCTTTTTTCCCAATTATTGTTGGCTTCGTCTCTTTATCCATCTCATGTTGAAATTAAGCTAGCAAGTTCAGTAAAAACACCCCTGGCGAAAGAACCTTTTTGGCTGGTTGTTCAATTTAAGATGGAGCCAGGTTGGCATATTAACGGCCCTGAGGCAGTTGAGGCTGGCAATCCCTTAACTTTGAATTGGTCTTTACCAACAGGAGTAAGGATTTTAGAGACAGTATGGCCCGAACCAAAAATGGTTCAACATGGATCTATTGTAAGTCGCATTTATGAAAAAGAAGTCTGGGTTTTGGTTAAGTTGGAGGCAGATGTTCCTTTGCATCAGGGTAAAGTTGGACTGGATATAAAATATGTTGCTTGCGGCGATAGTTGTATGCTTGGTAATTCTCATCTTGACCTCAATTTTCCTGTTGATACAGCGCTTATATCAGAGCCTGATCTTTATTATTGGTTGCAAGAAGACCGCCTTCATCAAGATGTGAATATGGATTTTTCATGGGTATTAGCAATTGTTTTCGCGTTCATAAGCGGTATTTTGCTGAACTTAATGCCTTGTGTTTTGCCTGTGCTCTCGCTGAAATTATTAAGCTTATTGCACTATAAGGGATTAATGCAGAATCAACTTATTAAGCATGCTACATTTTTTGCATGCGGAGTTTTATCAAGCTTTTGGGCTGTTGCCGGGATTTTAGCAATCCTAAAAAGCCAAGGTCAGCAACTGGGTTGGGGATTTCAGTTGCAATCCTCAACCTTTGTTGCCTTTTTAAGTGTTACTTTCCTTTTGTTAGCCATGAACATGTGGGGTGTTTTTGAAATTGGGACAAGCCTTGTTGGGTTAGATGAGAAAAAACTGGGATCCCAACGTGATTTTTCTTATTTATCTTCTTTTCTAAGTGGGGTTTTGGCTTGTGTCGTCGCATCTCCTTGTTCTGCTCCTTTTATGGGGACAGCTCTCGGGGTTGCCGCCATTCAACCATTCTTTATTTCCTTTTTGATTTTTAGCAGTTTAGCCATTGGTTTGGCATTTCCCTTTATTATGGTTTGCGTGTTTCCAAAAACTATTAACTGGCTTCCAAAGCCAGGACGATGGATGGAAACTTTAAAGCAGATTTTAGGATTTGCGTTGCTTGCAACCGTTTTTTGGTTGGTGTGGATTTTTGGTCATCAAAAAAACATCGATGACGTGGGAGAGCTTTTGGGTATCTTATTGATAAGTGGAATAGGGGCTTGGATTTATGGAAGATGGTCAAATATTAATAACTCTAGGTTAACCAGAAAATTAGCAACTGCATGTATGGCGCTAAGTTTGGGAATGTCTGCATTCTTAATTGTTAATGTGACCTCAGGTACGTCAATTAAGTCTTTACCGGTTCAATGGGAAACTTACTCACCCGAAAGACTTCAAGTTTTAAGGGAACAAGGGAAAAGCGTTTTTATTGATTTTACAGCCGCATGGTGCCTGACTTGTCAGATGAATAAAAAGGTTGCCTTAGAAGCAGAGGACTTTATTAAAAAAGTCAATCAGCTTGGCATTGTTGTTATGCGTGCGGACTGGACCAATCAAGATCCAAAGATTACAGCAGCGTTGGCAGATTATGGCCGTAATAGCGTTCCTTTATATGTTCTTCATCAGGGAGGGCAAAGATCATCTCCAATAATTTTGCCGCAGATCTTAACGCCTAAAATTCTGGTTAATGAGTTAGATAAATCATTAAAAAATAAAGATTTATCTTGAAAATTTGAGATTAACCCACAAATACCTCTAGTGTGCCCATTAAAAATTGTGTACAAATACAAAATTAAAAATGTGTGTTTTTACGGATATGAATATTATGTAGAATGCCTTTTTATAATCACGTTAATAAAACTGCTCAGTGCGAGGAGAAAAAATGAGATTTATTTTTTATTTTATAGTGTTGGCAAGTCTGATCCCTTCTTTGCAGGCATATATATACAATGAAAGGCAAATGGGTGTTTTTATTAGAGAAAATCAGGCAGAAATTGATAGTATTCGGGCTAAGTATAAAGTGCATAGAGGATATGCTGTTTTAGAGGTGGCTAAGCAAAAGATACTTAGTGATTTTGAGAGTTTTGGTCATTATCAAAATGTAATTCTTTCAGCCCTCAAAGGGGTGGGAGTGGGAGGTTTAAGCAAAACCAAGAAAGCCAACCCTTTTGAACGTCGAATCGGTTATTTGGCCCTTTACACCATTGGAATTAATACGGAAAGAGTAACTGATAATTTTCAGATATCTGAGCTTAATAAACCTACAGACGCGCAGCGCAGACATGTTGATGTGTGTAATGAACTTATTAGACAAAGCAACAGCATGCGAACAGATTTTGTAAGATTAGGACGCAACCAAATTCCGCCTGCGTCACGTCGATTTGCTGAGTTGATTGATCAAACACGTGTAAATTTAAGTAAGCAGAACTTGCAACCTAAAGTGAATAAAATTTATAAAGCAGAAGATTTTAACAAAGAAGGGGAACTTGATAAAAAATACCGAAAATTGCCGATAAAGCTTTCTTTGGATGAGACGATCACAATACTTCTTAAGGATAAAGAAATTGAAAGGGTTTCTTTAGTAAATATTATTAAAGATTTTGATTTAATGGAAAAAGTTGATTTTTATATCCTCAATAAAGAATTAATTGATAAAGGTGTATCAGTCAGGAATGAGTGGGGAGAGCTCCCAAGAGGACCATTTTTGACTGAAAAAGATATAAAAAAAGCTAAAGCCGCTATTTTAGCTGCAATGTATGGGCAAGAATACTTAAAATCATTATTGGATATAAAATACAGAGATCGAAGAATATATTTGAGATTAAAACCCGGAATCAGGAATCGGATGCTTAGACTGCTGAGGCCCACTCATCCCGATAAATTAGATAAGGCTTTCGTCTACGCTGAGGGTCTTGTGAAATTGGGAAACGAATTCAGTAAGGTACTCGATGAATGTAAGGGCATAGTGCCTGTATTTAACGAAAATGGCACGCTTCTAGGCACTATTAAGGAAGAAGACTTTGAAGGATTAGATTCTTAAAAATGTTAAAATATAGCCAGATTTTATTATTTTTATTATCTATTTTCACAGAGTCCCATGCGCGTTTTCTAAGTGAAACAGAAATGCAGTCATTTATAGAGGCGCATAAAAAGGAAATTACGAATGCCCTGCCTGGCGCGAATGCCCATAAGGGATACCGTGTCATTGCTGTGGCCCATGAAATGATGCAGGCAAATTTTTTTGATGCGCCCCATAAACCAAAAGTTGCAGCTTATTATTCCAATGTGATTCTTTCGGCCCTCAAAGGTATTGGGGTTGGTGGTTTGTCTTCTAAGAACAAGGCATCCTTTAAAGAAAAAAGCTGCGCCCTTATGGCGCTTTATGTCATTGGTTATAGCTTGAAAGATCGTTTTGCTTTTGACGAAATGGGGACAACTGAAGAAAGGGCATATTTTCAAAAATGTAATAGCACATTAAAGCATGGAAAAGATTCTAATGTTTTATCCGCAAATAAAGATGCACTTAATGAGCGTAAACGAATTCTTGAAGGGACACTTGGGGGTAATTCTAGACTTAATTTTCTAAATTTCAAATTTGGTTTAGAGGACGGGAACGCTTATTACGGTACTTATAGGCATATTTTTGAGGAACTCGCTGAAAGTATAAGACGAAAAGCTGACGAAGAGATATTTAGTGGAGCAAAGACGAGAGGTGCAGAAGATTTAAGAGGGCCTTTCTCAAGACTGTTTAGTCAGACAAGTCCTTCATCAAAAAATCCAAATCCTTCAGTGCCTCCGGCTACCGATCAACCTAAATCCGTGGAGAGGGAAGAAGAAGAGGCTGAATCTTGGGCGGGTGCATTATACAGAGATCGAGCTGCTGCGGAAAAAGCAATACAACGCGGCAATGAAGAGGTGTGTCAGAATACGGGAAATTTAGTTGTTAAGTTCTTGGGTAAATCTCAATACTACAGCAGCACTGCAACGCTTATTTTACAAGGCTCTGGCAACGTAGTAGCCATTACAAATGCACATTGTGTGGATCAGGAGGATGGAATTGTATCCTCTGTTGAGCTTCATATGCCGGATGGCGAAGTCATTTTCTTTGATGAAATTTATATGAATTCGGAATATAGCAGAATAACAAATGATTGCGATAGTGCCCTCTTAAAAGGTAAATCTGCTATTAAACGTATTCTTAAACCTGTTTTGCCTATGCCGATTGATAGTAAGATGGTGGGTAAGAATGGATATCTTGTAAGCTGCGCTAAAGTAAATTATTTAGATAGAGGGCGCATAGTAACATTAACGGATCGTGCGACAAGGATGCTTAGTGTTCTTAGAATTGAGCGGACAGGTTTAGCACCTTTATATAAAGCTGAAATACCCCGTGTTGTTCAAACAACAAAACCAACAAGTGCTTTAAGCGGCGAAAAACTTTCATCTGTTTTAGGGAGTAAACCTATTATCTTTAGACCACAAAGTAAAGAAAGCCATCAGCTTGAATCCGCCCTTTCGTTTGGATGTTCTGGGTCACCTTTTTATTTTAGGGTTGAGGGTATTGATTATATAGCCGGTTTATTTAATTCCACTATTTATCGAACAGAGGGCGGAATGCCCACAAGAAGTAGTTGTATATTTTCGTTATACCCACAACAGGCTTGGATGAATCAGGTGCTAATGGGGACGGTTAGGCCAACTTATACTCTTAAGAGCCGCTTTTAATTTTTAACGAGAGGACTTTCTTTAGACCTGGCGTCACCATCGATAACGCGTTTTTGAAGATAGGAGTAACTTTGATTAAGACCCAAAGTAATCTCGTTTTTATTTTCTCCTTCAAGGATAAATGTAATTGCGTCAGGCATGACTTCTTTTAAGAGAATGCCGGGAAATGCGGTTTTGTTATTTATTATTTGGTCATTCAGCCATAAGGCCCATTTCTCAGATGTGAGATGAATAATGGCTGAAAGAAAAAGAACGGCATCCTGATCTTCGGAAGCAGAAATTTCATTATATAAAGTTGGAGCTTCTGCCTTTTTTAATCCTAAGGCTTGCTGTAAAGCCAGTTGTTCAGCTTTATTTAGCATAATTGAAAAAGGTTCAAATTCCTCAGCTGAAAGCTTGGAAATGAGAAGAAATCCAAAGATAAGAAAAATTACTTTGCTTCGTTTTTGTTTTGATTTGTGTCTAAATGGGTCCATTCAAACTCTATCTTTCCTTCAAATAAACTCATTCTTTTTCCAAGCGAAACTTGCTCTAAGATTTCGGAAGTGAGTGGTGTTATACGCTTTAATTGAAAAGTTTTGATGACAATAATTCCGGGAAGTTCTTGCTGAATTTTATTAAGAAATTGATAAAATTGTTTGTCTTGAAGAATTTTAATATCAAGGCTTACAGGTGTTTTCCAAAGATTAAGTTCAGTCGATACAAGCTGGTCTGTACCAAACTGAGTATTCAGCATTTGAATTTTGAATTGTTTTTGCCATTTTTGGAGTCTTGTTTTGACATCATCCAAAGTTACTTGTCGATCAAATTGTTTTTTACGAAATTCATGAAATTGCTTCGGAGATCCCGTTAAGGCTGATTCATAAGCTTCGAAGACTTCTTGATCATTTTGAAGGGCGGTTAACTCCTTTTCTGCCAAGCTTGTGTTTTGGCGGTTCGTATCATAGTTTTCCTTGATTAGAAAAAAGAAACAAAGCATCAAAGTTGTTATTAGTAGTAAGATTGACGTTATTCCCCCCGTTGCAGGATTAAGCCAAGGCGCAAGATTAATCGTTCGCTTTTGTTTTATTTTTTGCACTCTACTCTCGCTTTAGTTATAAGAAATATTCAAACTTACAGAGTTTTTTTGAGAAGAAGGTGCCCATTCAATATGTGCCGATGGGCAAATTTTAATCATACCTTTTTCCACCTTTTGTTTATAGGTTTCTATATTAGATATTTTCTTTTTGCTTTTTTTTATGTTTTGTTCAGTTGTTCTTGTGTCCAAAATTAAGGTCATTTTAAGATTATAATTTAAAGTAGGCGTGTTAATATCTTGCCATTTTAGTTCAGTTGCGATTGCTTGTGGAGAGATGAGTGTTGCCAGCGATTTCAGTTTAGGAAACAAATTTGGCTTGCTTTGATTTTTATAAAATTGAAAAAGTTTAGCCAATATAAGCTTTTTTTGTGTCTCTGCTGATAATGTATGACTAGCAATTTCTCCTGAAAGAAAATTGTGGGTCTGATTTTCTTTTATTCCCTTAACAAGGAAGAATCCCCCAAAGAGAAAAAGAAGAATAATCAAAGGGATGCATAAGTGAATTATCAATTGAGGAATCAAAAAAGCCAGTCGATGAGAGCGAATAGCAGGTAATTCAAAGCTTGTGTCTTGACCGCTTAAAGAGGGTAAAAAATTAAAGTTCAAAAGTCTTAAAGCCGAGAAAAGTGAAAAATAAGACAGGCCTAAGTTTTGAGGATGAATAATTTCAGGAAGTTGCAAAATTTCTGTTGGGATTGTGGAATCAAGATTAATAAATTCAGGAAATCCAGATTGTATGATGGTGACGGGTTCTCCTTCTTGATACCCATTTCTATGTAAATATCTAAGAGTTGCTAAGATTTCTTTGCTCAGATCATTGCCAATGGATACGAGCGGGCTCAAAAAACCTTGCCTGGATAAGACAACGGCTTCATCTTGACAAACAATGAGTTGCCACTGTTGATTATCTTGGCAAAGAACGATAAAGGACCACTTAGCGATTATTGAATGTGGGAATCTTTCTTTTACAATTTTTAAAGTTTGTTCTGCAGCAATAATAGGCCAGATTTGAATGTTTGCAATGGGATGACTTTGTTTTGCTAAGAAACTAAGTAAATTTTTTAAAGAATGAGACGGTCGTACCCCCACCAAAAGGTAACGATACGGATCTTCGGGACTGGGAATACGAAGTTTTTGGATCCAATCAGAGGAAGTAAATTCGCCTAATTTAATTTGTTTTAGAAGGGATGCTCTATCCCACCAACGAACATTCTTAAGCGAAACAAGGCGAAAATCGGCTTCTCCTCCTTGCAGAATAACGCGAAGTGGATAGTGCGGATATCTCTGCAAGTATTTGACAATATGAGGTCTGTCATCGTCTGAAAGACTTAAGGTTGTTTGCTCGGTGATTTTATCATTCGAAAAACAAAACGCGTGTAAATTCTGTCCTTTGACCAGAAAAGTCAGGTAAGATTTCGGATGGTTTTCTTTAATTCTTTCCCAGAAGAAAAAAACGCTTTTGGCTTCAATTCTGTACTTCCCAAGCCAGATCTTTAAAGTCTTTAACCCACTATTCAATCGAGTGTTATAGGTCAAAGAGTGCCAAATTGTCATATAGGGGTACCACCGTTGCCGCTACGATCCACATCATCACTATACCTATGATAATAATCAAAATTGGCTCAGTCCAGGCTAATAGTGAATGAAGACGTTTTAAAGTATTTCTAAGCTGTATTTTGGCTGTCTGATCCAGTAGGTATCCAAGATTTCCTGATTCTTCTCCCAATTGAATCAACCTTATGACAAAGGGAGAAAATACAGCTGTTTCTTTGAATGCCTCAGAGAGAAGATGCCCTTGTTCAATTGAGTGAGTGATATTGGAAATTTTTTCTTTAAGGAATTGATTGGGAATCGTATCAATAGCTTTTTCTAAGCTTATAAGGAGGTCCACTTTTTGATTTAAAAGAATAGATAGAGTTTGTAGAAAATTACCAATTAGCAGCTCCTTTTTTATTTTTCCCCACCCGGGAATAGAAAATGAGAAGCGTTCTATCATTTTAAGAAATAATGCGGAAATTCTACAAAAAACGAAGCAACCTAATGTCAATGAAAATAGGGTGACAAAAATCATGATTCCATGACTTTGTACTATATTAGCTAAGATGATTAAAGTTTTTAAAGCCAGTGGTTTTTCTTTGATTCCTAAAACTTCCAGATAGTCCTCTACATGAGGAATTACAAAAATCACCATAAAAAACATGAGTAATAGAAGGATGCTTGATAGAATAAATGGGTATCTTAGGGTTTGTTTTAGTTTTGTGTTTTGTTCTTTTTTCCAAGAAAGATGTTTTTGAAGATAATGAAAAGCCTGACCTAAGGTTCCAGTTTGTTCTGCAACTGAGATGCATTGAACAAAGATTGAGTCAAAAATTTTGGGATACAATGAACAAGCTTCTGAAAGCAAAAGCCCCTCGGTTATGGATTGATTAATGTCGTACAAAATGGCTTTAAAGGAACGATTATTGATGCTGCCTGTAAGTAGAATAATTGATTCTGTTAAAGGCATTTTAACTTTATCAAGTTGTTCCATATGAATGCAAAAATCTATCAGTTCCTGGGTGCTAATGTGAGAGATAGAAAAGGAACGCCATGATCTTTTCTGAATTGCTTTTGAGGATATTAGTTTTAGATTTTGTTTTTGTAAATGAGAATAAAGCTCTTTTTGGGATGTGCCAAACCAATCACCGGTTTCATAACCTCCTTGATTGTTTAATGCTTTATATCGAAAAAGTATCATATGAAAATTATATCATTTATGTATAAATATGTTCACTGTTTTTTCCTGTTATACCCCTCGTGTTTCAAATTCCGGGTCCGTTGTTTTTCGGGGTTTGCGGTACTCATGTATTTCATATACACTCCGTTCCTTGACCCTCAAACGCCTGCCCGGTTTTTTGAAACACCTTGGATATAAGCAGAGTTTGGAACATAAATTAAGCTTCCATTAACTATTCTAGGTCTATTATCAAGAACGAGAAAAATGTGAATAGGTAGGGTTTGTTTTGGATAAATTTCACAGTAAGAAAGCTTTTATTGAAGAGATTATTCAAGCTTGTAAGTCACAGCTGGTTAATCAATCCTCTGCTGAGCTTCTCTCAATCTTTGTTTGCCAATTTTATCATCATGTAAGTTTTGAGTATTTAGAAAAAACAGTTAAATATCAAGGGATTGAGATATTGACCTCGAGAGTTTTAAGAGCTTGGCAACTATTTCAACATCGCCCATCACATGCGCCCGTTGTTGATTTTTGTGAAAAGCCAGTGGATTTATCCAATCCAGATTTTATTGCTCCTTTGACAATTACGCTTATCAATCAAGACCGTCCATTTTTGGTGGACAGTTTAAAAATCGCCCTAGAGCAAAACGGATTTAAAGCAGAAGCAGTTCTGCATCCAATTTTTAAAGTTGTTCGAGATTCTCATGGGCATTTACTTAGTTTAGAATTGGCGCAGGGCCAGCTTGATGAGGATAAAATAGTCCCTATTGCTGCAAAAACTCAAATTGAGTCATTAGTTTGCATTATTCTAGAAGATAGAACCGATAAAGAGCGTCAGCATAGACTCCGTCAAACAATTACTCACCTGCTAGAGCAAGTCGCTTTTGTTGTGGATGATTTTGATATGATAAGCGGTCATATCTTGGCGCTTGGAAAACGTTATCAATCATTTAAGGAGAGCCTACATTGTTTAGGGCTCGAGCATCGCTCTGATGCAATCAAAGAGGTTGGTGTCTTTTTATCTTGGTTAGTTAAAGAAAATTTTATTTTCTTAGGATGTCGATATTTTGCCGCGAAGGCGAAAATAGAGCCTGTCTCTTTGACGAGTAGCAGAAAGAACGAGGATTATCTGTCTCTTCATTTTGAAAATATTAAGAATGGAGAAATATTAAATGGTGGATTATTTCGAGATTCCTACTTTAACTACCTGACTGAATTAACGCCAAGAGTTTGCCGTTTAGATAAGTTATTTTTAGATTATCCGGATTATCGTCATAAAAAGGATCATGGTCCTGGTTTGGAGCTTTTGGTAATTTCAAAAAGCTCAAAACGGTCTCCAGTTCATCGTTACTCTAGAATGAATAGCATAGAGATTCTTGATATTGATGAGAGTGGAACAATTTGTGGTCTTTATCAGTTTATCGGTCTTTTTAGTCGTGAATTTTTTAATCATTCTGCCTTTGAAATTCCGTTACTAAAACATAAAATTAAAACCGTTTTTGATCGTTTCGGTTTGTCACCAAAATGGCATGATGGAAAATATCTGGTTAGTATTCTAAAAAGCGTGCCTCAGGATGAGCTTTTTCAGTTTAGCGAAACTGATCTTTATCACCTCTGTGAAGAAATTTTTGAAATTCATAATAATAAGATTGTTTCCGTAGTACTTCGCCCGGATCCTTATGGACGATTTTTGAGTATTTTGGTTTATTTGCCAAAAGAACGGTATAGTTTTGGCTTAAAAGAGAGAATCTTAAGTTTTTTAAGCGAAGAGTTTGACGGAGTAATAAGTTCTGAGCAAGTTTTAATGAGTGAGTTTCCTTTTGCTCGTCTTATAACGGTGCTGTCTTTTGATAGCGTGCGTGAATTCACCTATGACAAACATCATCTGCAAGAAAAACTGAATGAACTTTCTCTTTCCTGGGAGGATAGGTTAGATCAATTGATTCTAAGCAGCGAGCTCAAAGCTGATTACAAATTGGATTTTCCGGCGTCTTATCGAGACTCATTTTCTCCTAACTGGGCATTAGAGGACGTTAAAAACAGTTTAGAAGCTTTAGATACGCAGGGTATTGTTTTTAGCCTTGATCATGATAATACAAAGGAAACGGTTATTTTAAAGGTTTTTCATCCAGAAAAAGCTTTGCCACTTTCGTTATTGATGCCGATGTTAGAAAATTTCGGTTTGTGTGTTTCTTCAGAGATGACTTACGAAATAGGTTCATCTTCATATCAAAATTCAAAGAACCAAAGTGTCTGGATTCATTATTTCTATTCTGAAAATGAAAAGATTTCAAAAGAGGATCAGCAAAGAATTATAGAAGCTTTGTATGATGTTTGGTCTGATCGAGTGGAAAATGATGCCTTCAATCATCTTATTTTAAAAAGTGCTCTCACTGCTAAAGAAGCCTCAATTTTCAGAGCGTATGCTCGATTTTTAAGGCAAGTTGGTTTTGGTTATTCTCAAGAATTAATGGCCAATGTGTTAAGCCATCATCAGTCAATTACACAAAAGATGCGCAATTTGTTTGCCTTGAGGTTTACGCCACCTTATACAGATGATTCAAAAACGCAAGAGGCTCATCTTTTAAAGGGCTTAGAACATCAGTTACTGACAGTCGTTCGAAATGATCACGATGAAATTTTAAAGCGCTTTTTAAATTGCATTCTATCCACGGTAAGAACCAATTTTTATAATGATCCTGCTAGGGCATACTTAAGCTTTAAATTCGATTGCCGTCATCTTGTAGATCTTCCAAAGCCTTATCCTTATTACGAGATTTTTATTTATTCCCCATTTATGGAAGCTTGCCACTTGCGTGGTGATAAAGTGGCGCGAGGGGGAATTAGATGGTCAGATCGTCATGAAGATTTTAGAAGTGAGGTCTTGGGGTTGATGAAGGCCCAGATGGTTAAAAATTCGGTTATCGTGCCACTTGGGTCAAAGGGCGGATTTATCTCCAGGCGTTATGAGAAAATGCAAGCGAATGGATTGACACTGAGTGAATTAAAGAAAGAGGTTATTCACTGCTACCAAACAATGATGAGAGGGCTATTAGACCTGACAGATAATTTGGTTCAAGGCAAAATAATTCAACCCTCACAAATTGTTTGCCATGATGGCGAAGATCCATATCTTGTTGTGGCGGCTGACAAAGGCACAGCCTCTTTTTCAGATTTTGCTAATGAAATTTCCAAAGAATATGGATTTTGGCTTGATGATGCTTTTGCTTCGGGTGGATCTCATGGTTATGACCATAAAAAGATGGCAATTACCGCAAAAGGTGCGTGGATTTCAGTAGAACGTCATTTTCAAGAGCTGGGGATTAATACTCATGATACACTTTTTTCTGTGATTGGTGTTGGTGACATGTCAGGGGATGTGTTTGGTAACGGAATGCTCAGATCTCCATTAACTAAGCTGATTGGGGCTTTTAATCATCAGCATATCTTTATTGATCCAAACCCAGATCCGATACAAAGTTTTGAGGAACGTAAACGGCTGTTTGATCTGCCAAGTTCAAATTGGGCGGATTATGATTCCAGATGTATCTCTAAAGGGGGAGGTGTTTTTAGTAGAGCCGCTAAGGCAATTTTATTGTCACCTGAAATAAAACAGGTTTTTGAAATTGATGAAAACATCAATGATTTAACGCCTAATGAATTGATTTTAATCCTGCTCAAATCCAAAGTTGACTTACTTTGGTTCGGAGGGATTGGTACTTTTATTAAGGCTAGTCAAGAATCCAACAGCGATGTAAATGATAGGCATAATAATGCAATAAGAGTCGATGCAAAAGACATAAAGGCAAGAGTGATAGGAGAGGGTGCTAATTTAGCCTTAACTCAAAAAGCGCGAGTGGAGTTTTCTTTGCAAGGCGGGAAGATCAACACAGATGCTATTGATAATTCAGCGGGCGTTGATTGTTCTGATCATGAGGTAAATCTTAAAATTTTATTCAGCTATTTATTGCAAGAGCAAAAACTTGAAAGGCATGAGCGTGATGAGCTTCTTCAAGAAATGACCCAAGATGTAACCGATTTGATTTTAAGGGACAATCATCACCAAACCTTGATCTTAAGTCTTATGGAACTTTCTGCTGCTGATGATTTGGAAATTTATCAAGCTTTGATTCGTTATTTAGAAAATGATTCAGCAATACCGCTTAACAGGAAGGTGGAATTTATTCCAAGTGATGAAGAATTAGGCAGACGACGTCATTTGGGACAAGGATTAACGAGGCCGGAATTGGCAATTTTACTGGCATATAGCAAGAATAGCCTTTACCGACATCTGATGAGTTCGATTAAAAATGCAGATTTATCCTATTTGAATCACTATTTTATGGGCTATTTTCCTAAAATATTAACAGAAAAATTTCCAGAAGATCTTTTAAAGCATCCGCTTAGGAATGAGATTTTAGCAACAGTCTTAGCGAATGAAGTTATTAATCGTATGGGCCCCTGCTTTTTACCTGAGGTTTGTCAAATTGAGAATGTATCAATTTTGGACACTCTTCAGGCTTATTTTCAAATTGTTGAAATGTTTGGTTTTGGCGAAATTTGGAAAGAGATTGAAGATCTAAAGGGCAAAGTTGATATAAAAGACCAGTATCAGATTTTTCTTGAAGTGATGCAGGCTGTCCGCAAGTTAACTCATACTCTTTTACGTCATAAAGGATTTATACATAACCAGAGAAAGCGAGAAGCAATCCGTCATGAAGTTTTGAATATGCTATTGGTTTTGTATAAAACTGAATTAAAAGCTCAGAATGCAATGATTTCTCATGCTCTTTCTTCTAAATTTAGTGTTTTCAAGTTCTTTCCCGTTATTTTAGAACTTGTCTGCCAAAGCTATAATGGTCAAGCGGAGAGAAAAGACCATCTTTCAGAAATTATCCAGACATTTTTTAAGATACGAGAAAAACTAAATTTTTCACTTTTTTCGGATCTGGAATCTATCGTAAGTATTCATCAAGAATGGCAATTTGCCACTAAATGCGGGTTGTATAACGAATTGATCCAAGCTGAAGCCAATCTCGCTTGGCATGTTTATAAAGAAGGTGGATATGAGCTGTGGACCGCTAAGCATCATTTTGCTATTGAACGGCACAGAGAGATTATTCAATTGGTGCAAGCTGCTATCAATAGAATTATTAAACCAGACCTAGGGCTTTTGACGCATGTCGTTCATCATGTGCAAAACCTTGGAGTTATTCATTCAATATCTGAAGAAGAAAATGATGAACTCTCGTTTCAAAATCGAATAGAGAAAGCGGATGTTGAAAAAATTCCTTCTCAAATAAATTTGATGTAATCTAACCGATTTCTTATTCTTGATATTCGACTCAGTCTATTTTGCCTCTTTTTTTGACTCTTCAGATTTGCTGAATAAGAATTTACTAATCAAACCTTCAAAACTAATAGAAGATTGAGTATGGTTAATCATACCATTTGGAGCTAAAAATTGCTCGCTTCCACCCGGGACGATGGCTATGTATTTTCCGCCTAAAAGACTTTCACTGGAGATTTCTGCAGAGGAGTCTGTAGGGATTTTAATGTTGCTGCGAATTGTCATAGCAACTGTTGCTTGATATGTATTAGGGTCAATGTCAAGTTTTTGAACAATACCAACTTTAACACCGCTAACTTTAATATCTGCACCTGAATTCAGACCATCAATGCGATCAAATTTAGCGAGAATAGTATAACCTTGGATGCTTTTTTGTCCTGAAGAGTAAGCATAAAATAAGAAAAATCCGGCGACAATAAGAACGACAGCTCCGATGATTGCCTCAAGTAAGTTGTTACGCATTTCTCTTCCCAAAAAACCTTTCATCCGTATGTTTGATCTTTGATTCTATAACCAAACAATGATTTATTCCAATACCCATATCGAGTATCTATAGCAACCTTGCTTCCAAAAATATAGAAAAATTTTATATATTCAGAAAGATATTTTGCCATAAACCGAGTAAAACCCCATTTGATCAGATCATCAAAATATTAATTATTAACTAAAGAACATTTCTTCTTTGCTGTGCTATTTGACTTATTTTTTTTAACTTGTTCCCCAATGCAAAGCTGCAATTCCGCCCCACCAATTTTCAAAGGCTGTCTTTGTAAAACCTGCAGCATCCATCTTATTGATAAGAGTTTGCTGATCTGGGAATTGTCGAATGCTTTCAACCAGATATTGGTAAGCGTCTTGATCTTTAGCAACGTACTTACCTAGAAGTGGTAAAACATTGAAAGAATACGTATCGTAAGCCTTAGAGAGGATGGGTAAAATAGGGCGATTAAATTCTAAGCAAAAGAAATAACCATTTGGTTTCAAAACGCGAAAGGCTTCTAAAAGGGCCTTTTCTTTATCAGCTACATTCCTAAGGCCGAAGACTATTGTGTAAATATCAATAGACTGATCTGGAATAGGTAAGCTTTCTGCATTACCATTGCACCAATGAAGATTATGAAGAATGCCCTTATCAACGGCATTATTTCTACCTTCTTCTATCATGGGAAGGGTTAAATCACATACCATTACGTCTAAATCTAGATGAGGATAAGCCTTTTGAATGCCAATTGCGATATCACCCGTTCCACCTGCGACATCCAGTATAATCTGATTTTCCTTGAGAGGTAGACGATGGATAAAAGTTTGTTTCCATAATCGATGAACGCCCAAACTCATTAGGTCGTTCATTAGATCATAATTGGAAGCAACGCGCCCAAACAAATCTTGAACTTTTTTTGCTTTTTCCTGAAGAGGAATTTTCTTAAAGCCAAAATCAGTAAAGCGCATTTGTAAATCCCTATTCGTTGCCCATTCTTTCAGCTTGGCTGATAAGATCATTTTCAAACTGTAGTCCGAGCTGTTCTGCTACGGCTATATTGAGCTTAAAATCTACTTTTTGGGGCCATTCAACAGGAATGTCTGAAGGTTTCAGTTTTTCTCTTAGGATTTTTACAACCATTTTTCCGGCTTGTCTGCCTAATTGGTATTGATCAGGCCCCAATGCTGCAAGTGCTCCTTTTTGAAGGCAATCCACATCACTGACAAAAACTGGAATTTTATGCTCATTTCCGACCTTGGTAACAGCATCAAAAGCAGCGAGTGCAGTGTTGTCGTTATTGATGAAAATAGCATCTATTTTACCAATCAGATTTTGTGCTGCGGTTAAGACTTCGCTTGTTTTGCTTGCAGGTATAGCAACTAAGTTTATGCCTTCATCTTTTGCCGCGGATTGAGTTTTTTCAAGAAGTATGACCGAATTTGCTTCCCCTGGATTATAAATGATTCCCAGGCGCTTTAAACCTGGAAGAATCTTGCGGAATGCTTTTATCTGTTTTTTTACTTCTATGAAATTCGAAACACCTGTTATATTCCCTTCTGGCTTTTGGGGATCGATAACAAGTTTGGTTCCCACAGGATCCGTTACTGATGCAAAAACAACAGGAATTTTTGACCCTTGGGTGATTTGGGCTGCTGCTTGTGCGGGAGTTGTTGGAATTGCAACAATGATATCAGCTTTTTGACCTACAAATTTTTGAATGATCTGTGAAGCTAGAGCCGGATTTCCTTGAGCAGATTCATAGTCCCATTGCATTGTTTTTTCTGGAATAAAACCAGCTTCAGCCAGTTCATCCATGATGCCTTGTCGGGTTTGATCGAGGGCAGGGTGTTCAATGATTTGAACGACTCCAACGAGAGGCATTACATTTATTGGAGTTTGGGGATTATTGTTCGACCATAACCATCGGCCAGTCAGAAAAGCAACAGCTGCGACTATAACAACTACGGCTTGTTTAAAAGGTTTATTCATTTTCAGCTCCGGACTTTAAAGAAGTTTTTTCTGTTTCAATTGAGGCATTAATAATTTTATCGGCTTTAATAAGAATATGCTCTGGAAAGGTTATCCCCAAATGTCGAGCAGTCTCTTGATTAAGGACAAGGGTTAAAATTAAAGCTTTTTCTAAAGGAATTTTTTCAACAATTGTTCCCTTTAGGACTGAAACAACTAATTTTCCTGCTTGTCTACCTATCTCATATTGATTAGGGGCAAGGGTTGCAAGGCATCCTTTTTCAACCGATTCAGGATCCGAAGAAAAGACGGGAATTTTATGTTCTTGGGAAACTTTTAAAACAGCGTCTAGGGCAGAGATCAATGTATTGTCATTGGGGATATAGATTGCATCTACTTTATTGACCAAGGATTTGGCAGCAGTTGATACTTCTGTTGTTGCTGAAGCAGCAACTTTGATAATGTTAATGTTTAATTTTTTTAAAGCTTCGCTCATTTTTTCAATCATACTGACTGAATTAGCTTCTCCTGGATTATAGAGGATGCCAATTGTAAGGGGGTGATCTTTGAAACTTAAGATTTCTTTGATAAGATTGGCTTGCTCTTGGATCGGTGCTTCGTCATAGACACCAGTCATTCCTTCACTGCCCTTTTCTAGGTTAGAAGATAGTTTAGCTGCAACAGGATCAGAAACAGCAACAAATACAACGGGTATATTGCGTGGTTTAGCTACAGCATACGCGCTTTGAGAAGAAGGCGTTGTGATAGGAACAATTACTTTTGGTGAAAGACTAACAAATTTTTGAGAAATTTGCGCTGCTGTTGAAACATTTCCTTGTGCATTTTGAAAAAGGATTCCGTTTTCCGGGATGTCGTTTTCCTTCAAAACATCCACTATACCTTTACGAATCGCATCTAAAGAAGGATGGGGTGCAATCTGTGTTATGGCAACCAATATCTTTTGTGGCGAGAGTAAGGGGTTTTCCGTCGGTTCTTGATTTTTTAAAAAACGATAGCTTAAGAAAATCAAAATCCCAATAATAAGTATAAACACAAATGTGTAGGTTTTTTTCTGCGGGTAGGTCATTATCATGCCCTTTCATCTTTACATCAATTGAACAATAGAACAGGTTTCTGGAAAATTACCAGGTATGATGCCATCGCCAATGTCGTAAAAAGATGAATAGGTTCACGTAATTAAATCTATATAAAATATGTTTTTACCAGTACCCAGTCTATCAGGCTGCATGATAACAAACAATAAATTTTTTGGGAAATTGAAAACTTATTGTATCAAACAGATTTTCTTTGTGGTGATCTCGCTTTTTTCCAAGATTTCTTCGAAAGATTTTTTTCTTTTTTCAAAGAACTTATCTTTTTTGTAGGAGATAAAGAAATCTCTCTATAGGAAGGAGGTTTTGGGACTATCCATTGGGCGGGGAGTATTTTCTTTTCAGAGGTCTCCGCAACCAACCTTCGATCACATTTATCTTTTTTGATGGCTTTTTGAGTAACATGCATTGCTTTCTTGGCGACTTGACCTGATTCTGTGCTTTGCAAATATTCCAACATTTGTTCAGAAGGCGGTGCATAGGCTATTGTTTGTGCCTGACGCATGTCGTTTGCGTGTTCTGCTGAGTAAGACGGATTTGAATGTTTTGCAGTGGGCGCTGAAAATTGCTGAGAAGTTTGAAAGTTTGGTTCAGCATGACTTTGCGCTTGTGAGGGGTAAATGACAGGATGAGGTGTATAGGAAACAGCTTGCATCATATCTAATGAGTTTTGTGTTTGCTCTTCGCTTTGAAAAGAGGACTGTTTTTGAGAGTCGGATTCTGTTTGACGCAACGAAGCTTCTAGTAGAGAAGTATCTTTGGGGGTAATGCTCTCATTTAAGTCGTTGTTAAGCTCGATTGATTCAATATCAACTTGTTTCTTTTTTTCTCTTCTAGACGATATGCCCTTTGTACCTGGGGCTGGAAGGAATTTCGGTGGTTTTGCTGAAACTGCGCCAATTTTACGAAAGTTAACTTCTAATAATTCGGCAGCTCGTTTGTCTCGACTACGCCAACTGGTACCACCCATGACAACGGCAAACAAACGTCGTGGTTTATTATTAGCATCATATCGAATAGCAGAAGTGCTGATGTTAAATCCAGAGGCGCAAACAAAGCCCGTTTTGATACCATCTAATCCCTCAACTTTTCCCAGCATATGATTATGGTTACGGTGAGAGACTCCTAAGTAATTAAAAGATTTTGTTTTGAAATAATGGCAGTATTCCGGGAAATCTTGATAAAGAGCCTGAGCTAATATAGCCATATCCATGGCAGTTGTGATTTGCCTTCTATCGGGGACTCCTGAAGGATTGAAAAACTGAGTAGAATGCATGCCTAATTGTTTGGCTTTTTTATTCATTATTTGAGCAAATTTATCTACTGATCCAGAAAGTCCTTCTGCAATGACTATCGCAGCATCATTTGCAGATTTTGTGACCATCGCCTGTATAATGGCCTCGACAGGAATTGTATCTCCAACTCTAAGGCCTAGTTTTGATGGGATTTGCCTGGTTGCTAAAAAAGAAACCGGAAAGCGCGTGTTTAATGTTATTTTTCCCGCTTTTAGTGCTTCAAATATGATGTAGAGCGTCATTTTCTTAGTTAAAGAGGCCGGATGTCTTTTTTCATAAGCATTTTCAGCATGCATTATTTTTCCAGTATTTCCGTCAATAACAATAGCAGCGTATTTATTTTGGCTTCCTAAGCAAGTATTAAATTGCTTGAATCCCACAATAAACAACAGGCAGATAGCTGTAATGCGTAAGAAAAAATAAGTCAATAAAAAGTCTCCATCCTATGCTTATATTAAAAGGCTTTGAGCTGTCTTTGTCAATGTTTTAAGAAAGAAGATGGCAATTTTTACGCGCCTGTTAGATCTTATTTTCTTTTCCAGCATAGAGACGATAAATATTTTGTCGGTGTGTGAATACTATAAGAATGCTTATAGCTAAAGAAAAGTAAGCAAGAGAGTGATTGGCTTTTTCCAGTCCAATAAATATAAAAGACAAAAAGGGAGCCAGACAAAAAGCCACAAGTGCAGATAAGGATGAAATTTTCCCTATTTTGGCGACTAAAAGCCACATTATCGCAATTAAAAATCCTAAAAATGGATTAATTGCAAGATAGGTACCTAAAGTTGTAGCGACTCCTTTTCCACCTTGGAAACGAAGCCATATAGGAAAAACATGTCCTAAAATGGCTGCTATCGCAGCTATATACGTCAAAGAGGAATCTTGATTATGGATCCACATAACAGGAGAAAACCCTTTCAATATATCACATATCAACGTAAGGACGGCTAGTTTTTTATTGCCGGTTCTGAGGACATTTGTTGCCCCAATATTACCGGATCCGATTTTTCTTATATCGCCTAGGCCTGCATAACGCGTCAAAAGGAGCCCAAAAGGGACAGAGCCAATCAAATAAGCTAAAATAATGAGTAAGGCAGCGTTCATAAGAGCTCTCAATTAATATTAGACACATTAAAAAAACTAAGCTAAGAGTCTTGATAAGGTCAATGTTTTTTCTTGAGTTTGCTTTGATTATTGCTATCGATGGCCCGTCTGGGGCCGGTAAAGGGACAATCGCCACTTATCTTGCCAATTTTTATAATTTAAAACATTTAGATACTGGATTACTGTATAGGGCGGTTGCCTTAAAAATAATACAGGATAATGTCGCTTCGGATGATGAAATGACGTTATCTCGAGTTGCATTAACTATTGATTTGCAGAATTTAAAAGATCCTGCCTTAAGGCATGAATCAACGGCAAGCATGGCATCGAAAATTGCCGTTTTCCCTAACGTTAGAGATATTCTGACAAACCAAATGCGTTTATTTTGTCAGAAAGTTTTGCCTCCCTATGACGGGTTTATTCTTGATGGGCGAGATATAGGAACTGTTGTTTGTCCAGACGCACATTTAAAGTTTTTTATAACTGCTGATTCTGAGACTAGAGCCAAAAGACGGCACAATGAAATGCAGCAACGAAATCAGCAAATAGGTGAATCTATCTTAGAGAAAATAAGAGAGAGAGACGAAAGAGATTCTGGCCGTGGAGTTGCTCCTCTTACTTCTGCTCAAGATGCATATGTTATCGATACAAGTTCTATGAATATTCAAGAGGCCTGTGAGGTTGCCGGGCAGATTGTTAATAGATATTTAAAAGATAGAAAATCACAATCAGAAGCGGAAAATTCAAAAGCTCAAGTATTGTCTTGAAAAACAGGCCATTCTTAAAGTATCATGCAAACTTGAATAATATTAACCCCTAACCCGTTTATGGTTGAATCAAGCATGAACGTTTTTGTTTAAGGATCAAAATGTCAAAAGTATCTCCAACCCCAGAAAAAGAAAGCTTTAGTGATTTATTAGAGAGCAGTCTTTCAAGTCGTCAAAGTTTTGATAGTAAAGTTGTAAAAGGAATTATTGTTGCGATTCGTAGCGACATGGCCGTTATTGATGTCGGTTTAAAATCAGAAGGACGTGTGCCTTTGAAAGATTTAAATGCCCGAGGCCTTGCAGAAGAACCAAGAGTCGGCGACGTTATCGATGTATATGTTGAGCGCATGGAAGACAAAAATGGCGAAGCTGTTTTGAGTATCGAAAAAGCACGTCGCGAAGCAGCTTGGGGTGAGCTCGAAAAAGCTCATGAAACTGGAGAGCTTGTTAACGGTGTTATTTTTGGAAGAGTCAAAGGCGGTTTTGCTGTTGATTTGAATGGTGCTGTTGCGTTCTTACCTGGCAGCCAAGTAGATATTCGCCCTGTGCGTGACGTTGGCCCATTGATGAATATCGTTCAGCCATTCAAGCTTCTTAAGATGGACAAAGCTCGTAGCAATATCGTGGTTTCACGTCGTTCCGTTCTTGAGGAATCACGTGCAGAAGCAAGAACAGAACTCGTTTCACAATTATCAGAAGGGCAAGTTCTTGATGGTATTGTTAAAAATATCACCGATTATGGTGCATTTATCGACTTGGGTGGGGTTGATGGTCTTCTTCATGTTACGGATATTTCTTGGAAGAGAATCAATCATCCAAGCGATATTCTTAAATTGGGCGAGAGTATTAAAGTTCAAGTTATTCGCTTTAATAAAGAAACCCAACGTATCTCTTTGGGTATGAAACAACTAGAATCAGATCCATGGAAGGGTGTTGCAGAACGTTACGCTGTTAATTCTCGCCATAAAGGTAAAGTTACCAACATTACAGATTATGGTGCGTTTGTTGAGCTAGAGAATGGCATTGAAGGTCTTATCTACGTTACAGAGATGAGCTGGACGAGGAAAAATGTTCATCCTAGTAAAATTGTTAGCTTGGGGCAAGAGGTTGAGATTGTTGTTCTTGAAGTTGATATGGCGAAACGTCGTATTAGTTTGGGATTAAAGCAATGTGCAGAGAACCCATGGCAGAAATTCATGGAACAATATCCTGTTGGCAGTGTTATCGATGGAGCTATCAAAAACATTACTGAGTTTGGTTTGTTTGTTGGGGTCAGTGAAGAGCTGGATGGTATGATCCATTTGTCGGATCTTTCTTGGGATAAATCTGGCGAAGAAGCAATCTCAGCCTATGCAAAAGGTCAAACCGTTCAAGTTAAAGTTCTTGATATTGATCCAGAAAAAGAAAGAATCAGCTTGGGTGTTAAGCAGCTTGCATCTGATCCTTTTGAGACAGCGAGTGGGCAAGTTAAAAAAGGCGATATTATCACGGGCTCTGTAAGTCAGATTACTGATAAAGGAATCGAAGTCACTTTGAGCGATGGGCTTGTTGGCTTTATTAAGAAGGCAGATCTTTCAAGGGATCGTGCTTATCAAAAAACGGATCGCTTTGCTGTAGGCGAGAAAATTGATGCTAAAGTTGCAAGCGTTGATCGCGCAACTCGTAAAGTGAATCTATCAATTAAAGCTCGTGAAATTGATGAAGAAAAAGAAGCTATGTCAGAGTACGGTTCTTCAGACAGTGGTGCAAGTTTAGGGGACATCCTAGGTGCCGCTATGAAGAAAAAAGCAGCTGGTAAAGAATAACGAAAAATTAAAAAGAGAGGCCTGCCGTTTTGGCTGGCTTCTCTTTTTACAAGAAAGATTGGAAGGTAAAAAATGACCCGATCTGAGCTTGTTAAAAAGATCTATGAGGGTGACAATCCTTTTCAAGAAGAAGAAGTTTCGAAGGCTCTCGACATAGTTTTTGAGGCTTTTGTAAAATCTTTGTGCAGTGGTTTCCGTATTGAAATAAGAGACTTTGGGGTTATGTCGCTCAGGCAACGTCCAGCTAGGCAGGCCCGTAATCCTCGCAATGGTCAAATTGTCTCGCTTCCAGAAAAGAAATACCTTCATTTTAAAATGGGAAAATATTTACGGCAAGTTATGAACCAATATAGCCGTTAGTTTTTTTAATTAACCCTAGAGAGATTTCCTCATGAACTGGCTTACCAATTTTGTTCGTCCAAAGATTCAAGCTTTAATTCGTCGCTCTGAGATTCCTGATAACTTATGGACTAAATGCCCTGGATGCGAACATATGCTTTTTCACAGAGACTTATTGGAAAATTTGTCTGTTTGCCATCACTGTCAATATCATTTACGTATTGGCATTAAAGAACGTTTCGAGCTTTTATTTGATGATAACAAATACACAGAAGTTGAAGTATCTAAAGTGCCTGCAGATCCTTTAAAATTTAAGGATACTAAGAAATACAGTGATCGGTTAAAAGAATATCGCCAAAAAACAGAGAGAGAAGATTCCGTTGTTGTTGCATATGGTCACATCGGTGGGCAAATAGTCGTGATTGCCGCTTTTAATTTCTCTTTTATGGGAGGATCTATGGGGATGGCTGCAGGTCAAGCTCTGCTTAAGGCTTCAGATCTTGCTGTTAAAACCAATTCTCCTTTGATTGTTATTACTGCTTCTGGTGGTGCTCGTATGCAAGAAGGAATTCTATCCTTAATGCAGATGCCAAGAACAATTATCGCGGTGGAAAAAGTCAAAGAAGCAGGTTTGCCTTATATTACTCTTTTGACTGATCCAACCACAGGTGGTGTCAGCGCATCTTTTGCTATGTTAGGAGATATCGCAATTTCCGAACCAGGTGCAATTATTGGGTTTGCTGGAGCCCGTGTTATTGAAGAAACAATTCGCCAAAAATTGCCAGAAGGATTCCAAAAAGCCGAATATCTTTTAGATCATGGCATGATTGATATGGTTGTGCACCGTCACAAACTAAGAGAAACATTTGTTCAGCTTTTACAAATGCTTTCTCCACAAAAGAAAGCAGCAAGCGTTGGTTAAGTTTCTTAGATTAAGTCCATTAAAGGGTCATCACTCGTAATGATTATAGGTGTAGGTACAGATCTAGTGGATTGCAGAAGACTTGAAAAGGCAATGAATCAAAATGGTCAGCGTTTTTTAGATAGAATCTTTACTGCGCAGGAGCAAAAGCGTTGCAATGAGAGGTTTCAAAAAATTCAAAGTTTTGGCAAAATCTACGCAGCAAAAGAAGCGACTTTAAAAGCAATAGGAAATGTTTCAGGTATTCACTGGAAAGAAATCGAAATTAGTCATTTACCTAATGGTAAACCAGTTGTTAATCTGTCAGGACAAGCTCTTTTAAATTTTAACGAGTTATTGGGGAAGAATCAGTCAGGGAAAGTTGATATTTCCTTAACGGATGAACCACCCTATGCTCAGGCATTTGTAATTATCACGGCAACATCAACTAAGCCATAAAGGAATAAAACCCATGCGTTTACCTACAAAACGATTATTTGGAGACCATAGCGATAAAGTTAAGAAAGAGATTCGCGGGTTTGCAGTTGCATTTGTAATTGCTATGGTCATTCGAACTTTCTTTTATCAGCCCTTTAACATTCCGTCAGGCTCGATGATTCCTACTCTTTTGATTGGGGATTATTTGTTTGTCAGCAAATACACTTATGGTTATTCCAGGCATTCCTTTCCTTTTGGACCCCCTATTTTTTCCGGAAGAGTTATGGAACATAGCCCAAAGCAAGGTGATGTGGTCGTCTTTTTCAATCCAAAGCATGATAATTTGGATTATATAAAAAGATTAATTGGGCTTCCAGGAGATCGTGTTCAGGTTAAAGAAGGAATTCTTTATATCAATGATAAATCGGTGACTCTGGAACGTGTAGAAGATTATCATACCGTGGACAAAGAAGGCCGCCTTTTGGTTGTTCCTCAGTATATAGAAACTCTTCCTAATGGCGTGAAACATCGCATTTTAAAAAGCGCACCCTTCGGGCAAGGAAGGCTTGATAATACTCCAGTCTTTACCGTCCCCGAGGGTCACTATTTTATGATGGGAGATAATAGAGATAATTCGAGTGATAGCAGAGTAATGGAAATGGTCGGATATGTACCGTTTGAAAACCTAATAGGCCGAGCTGAAATTCTATTCTTTTCTACAGAGGCTAAATGGTACGAGTTTTGGAATTGGTTTTTTGCTTTGCGGTATAATCGTTTGTTCGGAATTATTAATTAAAAAATCTTATGAAAGATCTAAGTTCCCTTGAAGAAGAAATAGGCTATAGGTTTCACGATCAGGCTCTGTTAAAGAATGCGCTTACTCATTCAAGTGTTCGTCATTCAGGAAATTTATTTGAAAGATTGGAGTTTCTTGGAGACCGAGTTCTTGGTGTGGTGATTGCTGAACATCTTTATAAACATTTCCCTAAAGAGAGTGAAGGCGATCTTGCCAAGAGACTAGCCGTTTTGGTTTCAAAGGAGACGTGCAATGCAGTCGGCAATTTGATTGCTTTGCCAGATTTCTTAAATCTTATCGGAGATCGAAATCCTAACTCTGCCATTTTGGCAGATGCTGTCGAAGCGTTGATTGCGGCATTGTATTTAGATGGCGGGTTAGATGAATGCAGAAAGTTTGTCATTTGTTATTGGAAGGTTTTTATAGAAAAGAATATGATGCCTCCAAAAGACTCTAAAACAACTCTACAAGAATGGGCTCAAGGCAAAGGTCTTCCCATTCCGGTTTATAGGTTGATTGAAGCCAGTGGTCCTGATCATGAGCCACTTTTCAAAGTTGAAGTGTCCATTATGAATAAGCCACCCCATTACGGTGTTGGTAATTCCAAACGTATTGCTGAGCAAGCGGCAGCCAGTGATTTATTAGCGAGTCTTTTAAAATGACAATTCAAAAATGTGGTTTCGTTGCAATTTTGGGAGAACCCAACGCAGGAAAATCAACACTTGTTAACCAGATCGTTGGTAGCAAGGTATCTATCGTTTCTCCAAAAGTGCAGACAACCAGAAGACGTATTCTTGGTATTGCCATTAGAGAAGAAACGCAGCTGATTTTAATGGACACACCAGGGATTTTTATTCCCCGCCGAAGCCTTGAAAAGACTATGGTAAAAACAGCTTATGAATCAATTCAAGGAGCTGATTGCACGGTTTTATTGGTAGACGCCTCGCAAAGGAATTTTGAAGGCACACATCAAATTCTTGAAAATTTAGGACAGTATCGTCCAATCATCCTGGCGCTTAATAAAATTGATTTGATCGAACCCACTCGCTTATTGCAAATTGTGGCTGATTTAAGTAAATACACACAGATTACAGATACATTTATGATTTCAGCCTTAGAAAATGATGGGGTTGAGGATTTAGTAAGGTTGTTAGTAAGCAAGATGAAGGAGGGGCCCTGGCATTACCCAGAAGACCAATTAACGGATCTTCCGATGCGATTATGGGCGGCAGAAATTACGCGTGAGCAGCTGATTTTGCAGCTTCGTCAAGAATTGCCTTATGAAACGTATGTTGAAACTGAAAAGTGGGAACAGTTTGAAAATGGCAGCGTGAAAATTAACCAAGCTGTTGTGGTAGCAAGAGATGCGCAAAAGCCGATTATCTTGGGTAAAAAAGGCCAGCAAATCAAAAATATAAGTATGAAAGCTAGACTTGAAATGGAAGATCTATTAGGACACCCGGTACATTTAATTTTATTTGTTAAGGTTAAGGATAATTGGATGGAAAAGCCATCTTTGCTGCAAGATGCTGGAATCATTGGTGAAGTTTAAGGGAAATTTATTCATCTTTACTTTTAATCCCTTTAAAAATCTTTGTATGATGGTACTCTAAACATAAATCAAATTTTTAAAACTTTCTAAAATATGTCAGAAATAACTTCAGATGTAATTGTAATTGGCGCTGGACCTGGCGGCTATGTTGCTGCAATAAGGGCTGCTCAATTGGGCTTAAGTGTTATTGTTGTTGATAAACGCGCACAAGCTGGCGGTACGTGTTTAAATGTTGGATGTATCCCATCCAAGGCTCTTCTACATTCTTCTCATAAATTTTCTGAAACGCGCAGTCATTTGAAGGGACATGGCATTTTAGTCGAGAATGTACGCCTTGATTTAAAGGCAATGTTAGCAAGAAAAGACGCGATTGTAGATGAATTGACACGTGGAATCGGTTTTTTGTTTCGAAAACATGGCATTCGATTTGCAAACGGTCGGGCGGTTTTGCTTGGCCCAAAGCATATACAAGTCGTGAATGAAGACGGGGAAACTCATAATTATCATGCTGAACATATTATTTTAGCCACAGGTTCAGAAAGCATTTCACTGCCGAATTTTGAGATTGATGAGACGCGAATTTTAACCTCAACCGGAGCATTAAATTTGCCAAAAGTTCCAAAGAGCTTAGCAGTGATTGGGGGCGGGTATATAGGTCTTGAGATGGCTAGTGTATGGTCTCGTCTCGGGTCTTCTGTGACGGTGATCGAGGCGGGAGATCGCCTAGTGCCAACGATGGATCACGAAGTCGGCCATGCTTTGCATAAAGCTCTCGAAAAACAAGACATTGTCTTCCGTATGAATCGTCAAGTTACAAAAGTGATTAAAAAAGACAAAACCTTAACTCTTCATGTGACCTCAACAAATCAAAAAACGGATCAAATACCTGAAATTATTGACTGTACAGCTGTACTATTGGCTGTAGGAAGGCGTCCGAATACGCATGGTCTTGGGCTTGAAGGTATGAATATTGAAATGACGCCTCAAGGCAAGGTTGTTGTGAATCGCCATTATCAGACCAGTTGCCCGGGAGTATACGCAATTGGCGACATCATTCACGGACCCATGCTTGCTCACAAAGCGATGGAAGAAGGAGTAGCGGTTGCTGAGTATATTAGTGGCCAATTTGCCCATGTAAATTATGGCATTATACCGGCTGTTATTTATACATTACCTGAGGTTGCGAGCGTGGGTAAGACTGAAGAAGAGCTAAAGGAAAAAGGGATCTCTTATCAAGCTGGTAAATTCCCCTTTTCAGCTGTTAGCCGAGCTAAAACCATGGGCGAGACGACAGGATTTGTGAAAATTCTAACCGATGCCAGAACAGATGAAATCTTGGGTATTCATATTATCGGCGATGCTGCAGGCTCTATGATTGCTGAGGCTGCGATCGCAATGGAATTTGGAGCCTCAGCAGAGGATATTGCCCGCAGCTGTCATGCCCATCCAACCTTTAGCGAGGCTATGAAAGAAGCCGCTTGGGCTGCCTTTGATAAGCCGATTCATATGTGATTAATTGATGCATTCATAGCTAAAAGTTTGAATGGTCTTTACCGATTCGCAAACTGGCAAATTTCGGCTTTTAGGTGATCTATACCGGTTTTTGAGTTTGAACTGGTCAATATTACATGTGGATGAGCGGCTGGGTGTTTTATCAAAGTTTCCTGTGTTTCTGTGTGTACCTTGATTGCAGCTGTTGGTTTTATTTTATCGATTTTTGTTAAAATGACTTGATAAGACATTGCTGCTTCATCAAGCATTTTCATCATCTCTAGGTCATTTTCTTTTAAGCCATGCCGGCTGTCGATCAGAAGGAAAACACGGTGTAGGGTAGGGCGTCCTTTTAGATATTGCTTGATCAATTTTTGCCAACGGGCAACCAAGACCTTAGGTGCTTCTGCATACCCATAGCCCGGCATATCAACCAATATCAATCGCTCATCAAGAGAGAAAAAATTTAGTTGTTGTGTGCGGCCAGGGGTGTTTGACGTGCGAGCTAACGTCAAGCGACCTGTCAGGCTATTAATCAGGCTTGATTTTCCAACATTCGAACGTCCAGCAAAAGCAACTTCTGGCAAGGAAAAATCCGGTAAGTCTTCGAGTTTTTCTACGCCTCTTAAAAACCTACATTCCTGCTTAAAAAGCCACTGTCCCCATTCCCAAAGCTCGTTTAAATGTTCTAAACTTTCTGTCATCTCTTTTTAGCTTTAGTTTTAACCGGCGCAGTAGAAGAGGCACGGTGCGTGATCAACATTTGCTGAGCAATGGAAAGAATATTACTCCAGGCCCAATAGATGACAAGACCTGCTGGGAATGATGCGAACAAGTATGTGAACATCAACGGCATGATCAACATGATTTTCGCTTGAGTTGCGTCAACGGGCTGAGGATTCAGGCGTTGTTGAAGGATCATGGTTGCTCCCATCAAAAGAGGCAAGGCGCCAATCGTTAAGAATGAAGGCGCATCCCACGGCAGCAGTCCAAACAAGTTAAAGAAACTGGTGGGGTCTGGCGCTGAAAGATCATGAATCCAACCAAAAAACGGTGCATGGCGCATTTCAATGGTTACAAAAAATACTTTGTATAAGCAGAAAAATATAGGAGCCTGAATCAGCATTGGCAAACATCCAGACATTGGATTGATCTTTTCTCGTTTATAAAGCTCCATCAGTTCTTGATTCATGCGCATTTTATCATTCGCATATTTTTGTTTAATCTTTTCCATTTGTGGTTGCATAATTTTCATACGTGCCATGGAATTAAAGGATTTATTGGCTAATGGATAAAATAGAATCTTAACAAAAACTGTTAGTACCAAAATAGCAACGCCCAAATTTCCTAAAAGCTGATGCAAAAATTCCAAAACATAAAACAATGGCTTTGTTACAAAGTAAAACCAACCAAAATCAACGGCCAAATCAAAGCGTTTAAACCCCTGTTTTTCTTCATAAGCATCAAGCAACCTAAGGACTTTTGCACCTGAAAAGAGATATTGTTTGTAATCAAGTGACGCGCCTGGTTTTAAAACGTGTTCACCGTTATTGATTTCAGCGCGATACATTTCAGCTTCTGTTCCGCTAAAACGTGTTTGAACGGATAAGCTCTGATCTGAAACCAAAGCAACAAGCCAATATTTGTCGGTAAATCCAACCCAACCGCCTGTTGAGGTTTGAATGACTTCTTTTTCTTTAATAAGTTTCGAATAGTCGAATTCTTTAAGGCGATCCTGGACCACACCAATAGCACCCTCATGCAAGATATAGTATCCGCTGGTTTGAGGAGTTCCAACTCTTGTGATTCTACCATAGGGCTGCAGCTTAATTTCTTCATGGCCGCTGTTCACAACTTTGTCGTTTATGGTGAAAAGATAGTTCTCATCAACCGAAAAGGTTCTTTCAAAACGAAGGCCGGCACCGTTGTCAAAAGTTAAAGTGACCGGATGCTCACAGGTCAGCGTTACTGCTGTTATATTTGCGTCTCCTTTAACTTTCCAAACCGTATTTGCATCAGGAAGCTTACCTTGACCCTGCCATCCAAAATCCGCGAAATAAGCCCCTTTCGTGTTTTGTGGACTGAGTAACATAATTTCTGAACTTTTCGGATCTGTTGTTTCATGATATTCAGCAAGTGTTATATCGTCTAAGCGGGCACCCTTTAAATTAATGGAACCGTGTAATTTTGGAGTTTGAATGATGATTCTTGATTCTGTCGAAAGTGCTTGAGAACGATCGACTACTTTAGAAACTTCAAAAGCTGGACCTGAGTCCTTATCAGCGGTAATTGCGGAATTTAACGACGTGTTTTTTGCAATTTCAGCATGATGGATGGCTTCGGCGTATTTAGGTTTTTCGTAAAAGAAATTAAATCCAATTAAAATTGCAAGTGACAAACCAATAGCTACGACTAGATTCCGTTGCTCAGACATAAAAAGATAACCTTAATTAATTTGAAGAGTTTAAAGTAGGATGAGAAGGGGTGGGTTTATTTGCTGGTTTTGGCATAGGAACTGGATCATAGCCCCAACTTGAACCAATCTGCTCTGCGATTTTTTCATATGGGTGGCAGCGAGCTAAACGTTTCAATGTTAACCACAACCCCTTTGCTAAGCCGTGAAATTCGATAGAGGTAATGGCATATCTTGAGCAAGTAGGCTCAAACCGACATCCAGGAGACAGAAAAGGCGATATAAGCCAACGATAACAATGTATTAAAGCAATAATTAACCGCGCCATACATCTCTCCTTAACATGTTGTAAACTTACTTTTTGTCGAAACGACCAGCCTCAAACAACGCTCTATCCCAAAATCCAAATCCGCAGAGAGCTTAGAAAAATCAGCGCCTACAGTTGATTTAAGAGCAATAAAGACAAAATCAATATTTCCCTCAAAAGAATCTGGAACTTTTTTTTCCAGATGCTGATCTACCCAAGCTTTTAAGCGACGTTTTGCACGATTTCTACAAACAGCATTTCCAACACGTTTGCTTGCTGTAAATCCTGCCCTAATTTCTAACGGTTGATCTGTATTTTTTGCCAAATAACGACATTGAACGATAACTGTTTGAGTCTTTGTGACAGTTTTTGCCTCTGCCACCCGCAAATAATCTGCTCTTTTTTTTATACGGGTTAGAGGCATTCGTAAAAAACTTTAGGCAGAAAGTCTTCTACGCCCCTTTGCACGACGAGCCACAATAACACGACGTCCGCCAACGGTTGCCATACGCGCACGGAAACCATGACGACGTTTTCTAACGATTTTACTGGGTTGATACGTTCTTTTCACTTCATGTACCTTTTAAACTTGCTTGATATATTTTTACCACTTGTATTTTCAGTTTTTATAACACATAACCGACGCGCTGGGAATAAAAAACTGTAGATTAAAAATTGATATCCGTGCTAAGGATTTAGAGTCCGTTCTTCACAAGACAATATAACAAAAGGCTTTATCCATTGTTATCCAATCATAAACTTTGGCTTGTTGATGCATTCACAGGCGTTCCTTTTAAGGGAAATCCGGCAGGTGTTTGTGTTTTGGATAGATTTCCTGATGCCAAAGTGATGCAAAAAATAGCTGCAGAACTAAATTGGTCTGAAACGACTTTTGTCAGGCAAAAATCAGAGCATCATTTTCATATTCGTTGGTTTTCTCCGCGTGATGAAGCGCCACTTTGCGGACACGCAACACTTGCGGCTGCTCATATCTTGTGGGAACAACAAAAAACGAAATGCGATTTAATCACTTTTGAATCCATGGGTGGGCCTTTAACAGCTCAAAAAAAGGGAGAATGGATTACTTTAAACTTTCCCGCGAGAGAGGTTTCTGCTTGCCCTATGCCAGAGTTTTTGACAGATGCTTTGGGCGATGTAGTCATAGAGTCCGTTTATAAAGATGATATTCTTTATCTTGTCGTTCTTAGGGATGTTGAGAGCGTGGTGAATCTAGAACCTAACTTGTCACTTATTGAAAAAATACCGTGTCGAGCTGTGATTGTTACGGCTTTGGGTGAAAAGCCTTACGATTTTGTTTCTCGTTATTTTGCCCCTAGTGTTGGTATTCCCGAAGACCCTGTTTGCGGTTCCGCTCATTGCAGGCTTGCGCCTTTCTGGTATAAAAGTCTTGAGAAAAACGAGTTTCTTGCCTATCAAGCTTCAAAACGAGGGGGAGTTTTAAGAGTTGGTTTTCAAGGAGAACGCGTGACTCTTTCAGGGCAAGCGGTTACGATATGTGAGGGAATATTTTTAAAACCTTTTGAAAGAATGCGCGGATGACTCTGATTCGATCTGTATTATTTGACCTTATCTTTTACGTGTGGACATTTTTTTATCTATTGATATTGGCGCCAATTATGTTTCTTTTCCCAAGATCCGTTACCATGCGTATATTCACCTTTTGGGCAAAGGTGAACTTAATGGGGTTAAAACACATTATCGGCTTGGATTATAAAATTGAAGGGATTGAGAATTTAAAAGCTGCTACTGAACAGGGTCCGTGCATTATTGCCTGCAAGCATCAATCCGCTTGGGAGACGATTATTTTTGCTATTTTATTAGATAAGTTCCAAATTGTTTTAAAGCGTCAATTGATGTATGTGCCGCTTTTTGGTTTGTATTTAAGAAAGCTAAATTCGATTGTGGTTGATAGGGACGCCGGCAGTCAAGCCATTAAGCAGCTCGTTCATCAAAGTCGTGGTGCGATCAAGAACGATCGTTCTATTCTCATTTTTCCAGAAGGAACTCGTGGCAAACCTGGGGAACCGGGGATTTATCAACCCGGTATTGCCGCGCTTTATCGTGATTTGAATGTGCCGGTTTTGCCAGTGGCTCTTAATTCTGGCGTTTTTTGGGGGCGTCGCAGTCCCATTAAAAAGCCGGGGACGATTATATTAAGATTTTTAAGGCCGATTCCACCGGGCTTATCCCGTCCAGATTTTATAACTCGGCTGGAAGAAAGCATCGAGACGGCTTGTAAAAGTTTGCCGCTTTATTGATAGGCGATGGAGGCGTATTGGTGGGAGAAAATCTTTAATCATTATTTTACCCTATCCACGAATGTTTGCAAATGCTTCTAGATTTGCTACCATTAATTAAAATTTTATTAAAATGTAATGGTTGATGGCGGGTTTTGATCTAGCCCTTTATATTCTTGGTTGCCTCGTTATTCTTGGCGTGTTTATCTATTTTTATAGGAAAAGTCGAAATCTTTACATAAAATTACAAGTTCTAACAGTAGAAAATTATGCTCAAAACATTCTTTTAAATAATTTAGCCAATGCTTGGTGTTATTGGTATGAAGGGGATAGTTTCTTAACGTGTTCAGTGTCGCTTCGTGAAATATTACGTTTCGATCTAGATCAGCCCTTGCAAACTTCAGATCTTTGTAAAATTCTCGGAGAATCGAGTTTCAGCCCCTTTCAAAGAGCATTAACGCATCTTAGTGACTTTGGGGGGGACTTTATCCTGCAACTTCCAATATTTGAAGAGACCCAGTTTTTGGAGGTAAAGGGACGCTCTGTTTCTTGTGATTCTCTATCTTTACGTTATAGTCAATCGATTTCTAAGTCACGGCAAATGGTAATTCTGTGTTTTACTGATGCGACCGAGGTAGTTCATGAAAAAGGCTTGTATCAAGCCTACCAAAAAGAACAAGATGAGGAAATTGAAATACTTCGAACGTTGGTAGATATTGCTCCGTTAGCTTTATGGCACAGGGATCAAAATGGCCGCATTCAGTACTGTAATTTGGCCTATTCAGGAGCACTTGAGACCACTGTTCACAGGGTTATTGCAGAAAATAGAGAGTTAATCGATTCTCATTATCAGACCAGTACCTATGATCTTTCAAGAAAGGCCCTTGAGTCAAAAAGAAAGCAGATTATTAGAACGCATCTTGTTGTTGCAGGGCAGCGTCGTTTTATGGAGATTGCAGAAATACCTATTCCAGGCACTCACAAGACAGTTGGGTACGCAATGGATATAACCGAAATTGAAGAGGCTGAGCTAGAGTTATCCTTGCATATTAATGCCCATCAAGAAGTTTTGGATCAAATCTCTGCCCCTATAGCGATTTACGGAGCCGATACACGGATCAAATTTTTCAACCATGCTTATCGTAAAACTTTCGAATTAGATGAAGCTTGGCTTTATAGCAGACCTACGTTAGGGGAAATCTTAGAAAATCTACGAGAGAGGCGTTTTTTGCCGGAATATCCTAATTTTCTGAATCACAAGCGCGCGAGACTAGATCTATTTAAAAATCTTTTGTATCCAATTCATGAAGTTTTAAATCAACCCAATGGACAAACTTTGCGCCTGGTCATTGCTCCTCATCCCTTAGGCGGACTTTTGTATTTATTTGACGACATTACCGATAAATTAACATTAGAGCGTGGGTACAATACGCTTGTTGCTGTTCAAAAAGAAACTCTTGATCACCTTTATGAGGGTATTGTTGTGTTTGGCAGTGATAATCGTGTTCGTTTGTCGAATCCGGCTATGGGCAGAATTTGGCATTTGTCGGATGAAAAAAGGGCGGCGGATCTTCATATTAATGAGCTTTTAAAAAACGTCGCTCCACTTTTCAGTGATCCTAATGAAAGCAAACTATGGCGTAAACGAATGATGGATATTGTGAGTCTTCGTCAAAGTAGTCACGGGCAATTCAGGTTAGATCATGATCGTATGATTGAATATTCTTATATTCCTTTACCAGATGGTTCGCATTTGATGAGCTTTGTTGACGTATCAGATCGTTGGCGGTTTGAGCAGGCATTGCAAGAACGTACCCAAACCTTAGAAAGAGCCGACCGACTAAAATCCGATTTTATATCCCTTGTTTCATACGAATTAAAGTCACCTCTTAATACAATTGTTGGGTTCATTGAAATTCTGATCAATCAATATTTCGGCCAGCTGAATGAACGTCAGCTTGATTATTGTCAAGGGATTGCCGATGCTTCGGATCGGTTGATGAATTTAATCAATGATATGTTAGATTTGGCGAATATAGAAGCAGGCAAACTGAATCTTGATTTTCAAGAGATTCAGCTTGATAAATTCCTAAATAGCCTTGTGGATCTTGTTTACAATCGTGCTTATGATCAGGGGCTTGAACTTATTATCGAAAACACAAGCAGTGTTAAAACAATCCAAGGAGATACTCGCAGATTAAAGCATGCGCTTTTTAATCTGTTGACGAATGCTATTAAATTTACCCCTACAGGAGGAAAAATAATTTTAACCGTAGCTGATGATACAGAAAGGCCTGGTCATATTGTTATTGCAGTTAAAGATACAGGCGTTGGTATTAGTCCGAATGACCAAGAAAGGATTTTTGATTTGTTTCAGCATGGTACGATGACACAAAGCAATCAAATGGGAGCGGGCCTTGGGTTATCGCTTGTGAGAAGCTTAGTTGAGTTGCATGGTGGATTTGTATCTCTGGCTTCAGAGGCCAATGAAGGAACAATGATTGCTTGCCATCTGCCGATTACCCATTCAGAGGCTTGAGTGTTGGATATTCCCCACCCAAGGTTTCCTATATAACCAACGCCAAAAAAAGAAAAAAGAGATAGAAAATCGAATAGCTAAACAGGCTTAATGGGTTTTTATCAAAATAACAAACTGCAATCGCAATACCAATGAAGCCTAATCCTAATGCTGATGCGATTCCTAAGTAAAGTTCATGTGCGATGTGAAAATAATAGGGAAAGTAAGAGGATATCACGGTTAAAAGTGTATAAATAAAAATCTGCTTTTTGGTGGCATTAATCCCCTTTACGCAAGGCAGCATTGGGATTCCAGCGCTTTTATAATCATCACTACACTGTAGGGATAAGGCCCAAAAATGCGCAGGTGTCCAAAGGAAAATAATCAAAAATAACGTCCATGCTTCTATGGGGGCTGTTCCCGTGATAGCGGCCCAGCCAATAACCGGCGGCAAGGCTCCTGCAGCACCGCCAATCACTATGTTCTGGGGTGTGCGAGATTTTAAAATGGCTGTATAAAACACAACGTAATAAAAAATAGTAAAGGCTAACAGAGTTGCTGCCGCTAAATTAACCGCAACCATCATCGTCAGAACGGAACCACATGCCATAATCATCCCAAACGCAAGGGCTGTGTCAGGATCAACGCGTCCTGCCGGAAGTGGGCGATTTTTGGTTCGTTTCATAAGGGCATCGCTATCTTTTTCCCACCACATATTTAAACAACCTGCAGCGCCGGCCCCAATGGCCAAACTTAAAATGGCTGAAAATCCAATAATGGGGTGAATCGTTCCAGGGGCAGTCAACATACCGCACAGACCTGTAAAGACCACAAGTGACATAACTCTTGGCTTAAGCAATTGCCAATAGTCTGAAACGCTGTTGTATAGGCAAACTGTTATCATTTAATGTTTTGGAATGGGAGGTTGCACATCAAAGGTATGAAACGCAGGCGGCGATGGAACTGTCCACTCTAAGGTCGTAGCTCCATCTCCCCATGGATTAGCTGGACAAGGCGTTTTATCTTTGAAAACACGGTAAACAATGTACAAAAAAAGCAAAGCGGAAAAGCCGGAAGCAAAGCCGCCAATAGAAGCCACATAATTCCAGCCTGAATAGGCATCTGGATAATCAGGAATGCGTCTTGGCATGCCCGCCAAACCTAAGAAATGCATGGGGAAAAACAGAACATTCACGCTGATAAATGTAAGCCAGAAATGAATTTTTCCAAGGCGCTCGTTGTATTGATAGCCGGACATCTTACCAATCCAATAATAAAATCCACCGAACAGTCCAAACACTGCGCCCATCGATAAAACGTAATGAAAATGGGCGACAACATAATATGTGTCATGCAGGACTACATCAACTTCGCCGTTGGCCAGGACCACACCTGTTAGGCCACCAATTGTGAACAACAGAACAAAGCCAGTTGCAAATAACATAGGCGTCTTAAAGGTGATGGATCCTCCCCACATGGTGGCAATCCAGCTAAAAACCTTAATGCCAGTGGGAACGGCAATCACCAAAGTTGCAATCGTAAAATAAGCCCTGACGGATGCATCCAGGCCGACTGTAAACATATGGTGGGCCCAAACCACAAAACCAAGGACTCCGATTGAAACCATTGCATAAGCCATGCCTAGATAGCCAAAGACAGGTTTGCGGGAAAAAGTTGATATGATATGACTTACAACTCCGAAAGCAGGCAAGATCATAATGTATACTTCGGGGTGACCGAAAAACCAAAACAAATGCTGGAATAAAACAGGATCACCACCTCCAGCCGGTTCAAAAAAGGTGGTACTAAAGTTTCTGTCTGTAAGCAGCATCGTAACACCGCCTGCCAAGACCGGTACAGATAAAAGAAGCAAGAAAGAGGTAATTAGCATACCCCAGACAAAAAGAGGCATTTTATGAAAGGTCATACCAGGGGTGCGCATATTAAAAATGGTGGTGATAAAATTAATTGCCCCTAAAATCGAAGAAGCCCCTGCAACATGCAGACTTAAAAGCATAAAATCAACCGATGGCCCCGGATGGCCAATCATGGCGCTTAAGGGGGGGTAAAATGTCCAACCGGTTCCGGCGCCCGTACTCGTAAAGGCAGCTAATAATAGTAAAATGAGAGAAGGGATCAAAAGCCAAAAACTGACGTTATTAAGCCTTGGAAAGGCCATATCGGGCGCGCCTATCATAATGGGAACAAACCAATTACCAAAACCACCAATCAACGCCGGCATAACCATAAAAAAGATCATCAACAGGCCATGGGCTGTGATGATGATGTTATAAAGCTGATGATTGCCGTTCAAAAAAGTGCCGCCTGGATACATAAGCTGCGCCCTTATAATCATCGATAAGAAACCGCCAAGAAATCCTGCAGCAACTGCAAAAATAATGTAGAGCGTTCCGATATCTTTGTGGTTGGTGGATAAAATCCATCGCCGCCAACCGGTGGGGTGATGTTCATGAGAAGAGTCTGTCATATATGCCCTTAAGTCCCTTTGCTTTTCAACCACTCATCATACTGTTCTTTTGACACGACGTGAATAGCAATCGGCATAAATCCGTGGCGCACACCGCATAATTCAGAGCATTGGCCGTAATAAACCCCTTCTTTGGCAATACGGAACCAGGTTTCATTAATGCGACCAGGGACGGCGTCCTTTTTAATGCCAAGCGATGGAACAGCAAAACTGTGTAGAACATCACTAGATGTTACAAGAATACGAACCGTTGTATCGACAGGAACGATGACCCGATTATCAACCTCTAGCAAACGATGCATGCCAGGTTTTAAATCCTTTTCTTCGACCATATAACTATCAAAGGTAATCGGTTTGGCAGGATCATTCGTCGGGTACTCATAGCTCCAATACCACTGGCGACCTATGACTTTGATGGTCATTTGTGCATCTTGTGGTTTATCAAGGGCAAACAAAAGCTTTATTGACGGAATACCGATAATGACCAAGATAATAACAGGAACCAGTGTCCAGATGATTTCAAGGACAACATGATGAGAAGTTTTGCTGGGGATAAGATTTTTCTTAGCTCTAAATCTGTAAATGACATATCCTAATAACAAAACAACAAAACAAGCGATGGCGGAGATAATAGTCAAAAGAAGGTGATGCATCGAGACAATTCCCTCCATCATAGGAGATGCTGCTGGTTGAAAGGTCATCTGCCAAGGCTCTGGATGACTTGCAACCAAAGGGGAAATGAAAAATATTAAAATAAGAATTAAACAGAAAAAATGCATGGAGTTCCTTTAAATAAATCACTTCCAGTGTAATCAAAAAAGAGACGAGCAACAATAGGTTGTAATTTTCCTACTTCGGAAAAAACTCAGGACTTTTACCGTTTATATAATTATTAAACAAGCCAGCCCATTCGGATGTTACAATTCGCCAAGCAATAGGATTCTGACGATCTAAAGCACCTAAAATTAGTTTAGAAACTTTTAAGGAAGCAATATGATAGTCAACAGGGTGCGCCGTTACATTCCAACCTATACCTTTGAATAGCCCTATTGATCTTGGCATATGAAAAGCTGAGGTTACTAATATCCATTTGTCCTCGGGTTTGGGCATGACAAGCTTATAACTATTGCTGGCATTATCGAGGGTATTTCTAGATTCATTCTCATAGGTTACACGGGCTGGATCAATGCCCATCTCATCAAACAACTTTTTGGTAAGCTCTACCTCTATCGGTGCTCCGGTAAAAAGGATGGGGAGCCCTGGATAGCGACGTGCAAGAGCAATAAACTCAATCACTCTTCCGCCTGCTAGGTTGTAAATGGGGCGACCCTTAGATTGGCTTTCTAGTAATGAAAAATTACCGCCTAATAAAATCAGTCCTTTTGCATTGCTTGGAAGGTCAATTTCTTGAGGGAATCTATGCTCCAACTGATAAAGCATAATTCTAGAAATCGGTGAGAGATGAATGATAAAAAAGGTAACAAGACTAAAAACCAGAAGCTTGTGCCTTTTTTTTCTGGAGTTTCTGAAATGAGCTATCCCAGCGAACAGAATCAGCACGGCACATACTAAATCAAGATGGATAATGATACCAAACAAAAACTTAAGGAATAGCATTGCTTCTCCGGGGCAAATTTGAAAGCGTGTAGGAATGCTATTGAGCTTTTCAAAACTTTACAACAATTGTTTGTTCTTTTGCTCTCTTCCAATCCCTTCTTCCTTGATTTTCACCTGGACTTAGAGCGATTGTGATTTTTTATAGAAAAATTGTTTTGTTATTCCAGCTAAGAAGAGATAAACGCAAACGAGAATGAATAAGGTTGTTAAGAAAGAGAAGGGTAGAGGCTCGAATTCAAAGAGACTAGAGAAGGGGCTCCAGGGAAGCAACATCCCAAGTGTTAACGCTCCAAGAGACGAAATTATTAAATAAGGATGGGGTCTACTTTTAAAGGGATTTCTTTTGGTTCGAATGATGAAAATAACTAAAATTTGTGTTGCTAGAGATCCTAAAAACCAGCCGGTTTGAAAGAAAGAGGCATCTGCTTTAAAAAAGGAAAACAATATGTAAAATAAACAAAAATCAAACAAAGAACTTAATGGTCCCAAGACTAACATGAATTTTTTAATAAATGAGATGTTCCATTTGGATGGCATATCTAATTGCTCGGCGTCTACATGGTCAAAAGGGATCGCAATTTCTGATAAATCATAAAGCAGATTATTAAGGAGAATCTGAATAGGCAGCATCGGTAAAAAAGGCAGGAAAAGTGAAGCAGCTACCATGCTGATCATATTACCCAAATTTGAACTTGTGCCCATCATGATGTATTTCAAGATGTTTGCAAAAGTGTGTCTTCCTTCCAGAACTCCCTTGTGAACGACAGTTAAGGTTCGTTCCAAAAGGATAAAATTAGCTGCTTCCTTGGCAACGTCAACTGCATTTTCAACCGAGATTCCAACATCAGCTTCATAGAGGGCAGGAACGTCATTAATGCCATCACCTAAAAAGCCCACAACATAACCATTGCTTTTAAGAATACGGATAATCCTGCCTTTTTGATCTGGGGTCACTCTACAAAATAGGTTTGTTTCTTGGGCCAATATCTTTAACTGTTGGTCGGTAAGTAATCTCAATTCCTCGCCTGTTAAAAGGCCTTGGATGACTATGTCTAACTTTTTACACAAGTTCTTTGTGACATATTCATTATCTCCTGTAATGATTTTTACCTGAATACCATCCTTTGAAAGGAGGCGAACAGCTTCTGCAGCATCTTTACAAGGCGTATCAAAGAAACTTAAAAGTCCGGAAAAAATAAGACCCTCTTCATCTTCTCTACAAGCATGCATTTGTGTTTGAGGAACATATTTAAATCCGACTCCCAAAACGCGGAATCCTTGCTGACTTAAAGAAAGAAATATGGAAAGGATTTTAGTCCGTATTTGTGAAGTTAGTTCTTCAATTTTCCCCGTGGCTTCATCCTCTATATATTGGCAAGTTTTTAAAATATCTTCTAAAGGACCTTTAAGGATAAAAAGTCGTTCTTTTTCGTTATCAAGCAAAACAGAAATCCGTCTGCGTGAAGAATCAAACGGGACTTCGTCTATTTTTTTCCAGTTTTTTACATCAATGTTCTTATTTTCTAAGATGGCTGTGTCAATGGGATTTTTAAAGCCGCTTTCAAAAAAGCTATTGAGATACCCTAACAAAAATACCCGTTCATCTTCTTTTCCATGTGGATTCATGGCTTGATCAAGCCTAAGGTGAGCTTCGGTCAATGTTCCTGTTTTATCGGTGCATAAAACATCCATTCTGCCTAACGCATAAATCGAAGATAGTCTTTTGGTGATTACATTCTGTTTCGCGAGCCTATTGCCGCCGTGCGCCAAAGAAACGGAAACAATCATGGGAAGAAATTCAGGAGTCATGCCAACCCCTAAGGCTATGGAAAAGAGAAAAGTTTCAAGCCAGGGTCTGCCTAGATAAAGATTGATAATCAAAACGATAAAAACAAGAACAAGAGTCAATCTCATTAGGAAAAAGCCAAACTCTTGCATACTAATAAAAAAAGAATTTGTATGGCGTTCGTTATCCGGGGTGCTGGCAAGAGATCCTAATAATGTCTGAGAGCCTGTTCGGCAAATAAGAATGCGTGCCCAGCCACTGATAACAGAGGATCCCATCGAAACAGCATTTAAGGCTTCTGTTAAACTGTTTACCGGGTTTGAATTAAGAATGGGACTTTTTTCAACCGGAAAACTTTCACCGGTCAGTGAGGCTTGATCTATAAAAAAATCTTTAGCTTCAAACACATAGCCATCAGCAGGGACTAAATCTCCGGCTGAAAGTTCCACAACATCGCCAGGCACAAGTTTTTCTGTATTTATTTCTTGTTTTTGAAGGTCTCTAAAAACCAAGGTTTTTGTTTTTACTCTCTTTTGTAAAAGGTCAGAAACTTGATAAGCTTTTCTTTCTTGGAAAAAATCGATAAGCGTACTGATCAGGGTGATTGTACTAATTAAAAGCGCGCTTTTCATTTCACCAACAAGGGCGACAAGGATTGCGGATACAAGTAAAAGAAGAACAAGAGGGTTTCTAAAAAGAAGGATAAACGATATAAATGCATTTCGTGTATGGCTGATTGCAAATGAATTAGGGCCATAACGTTTATAAGAATCCTCTGATTGCTCAGTTGTCAGTCCATCGTGGCAAGTGGAAAATTCTTCAAACAAGTCTGAATCAGATTTTTGCCAAAAGGGAACTGTATTATTTGGCATTTTCTTCCTTTAATGAATGAGTCATTCATTTTTCTTTATAGATGAACTTATATCACGACTATAAATTAATTCTTCAAACATTTTGTGCCAATTGCGCTCAACCTTTAGGCGCATAAAAACAGATCCTAACCCAACAGCAGCCCTGTCCATAAAAACGAACTCTTTGGGCGGTTTAATGCCGCCTAGGCGATGAAGTTCGCTGTGTACTTTTGTTGCAGTTTCCCAGCCCCTAGCGCCGCTAAAGTTTTCCTGGATGGGGCGTTCTCTGTCATCAAGAAGGGGGTCGTATAGCAGCTTTGCCCATTCGTTCATGATCTCAATCAGCTCGATGCTTAAACCCGAAAATCCCCAGGCTTCATAGGCAGCAACAGCTTGCTCAGGGCGTCCGTGCAATAATGCATGATACAAATCAATAACACCTTGGATAAATGTGTCTGGAAAATGCCGTACACAGCCAAAATCCAATAGATTAACAAACCCTTCTTCGGTAATTAGATAATTGCCTGGATGAGGATCACCGTGGATGACACCGTGATGATAAAAAGGTAGATACCAAGCCTGAAAGAGTCTATCTGCAACTTGGTTTCGAAAGTTTTCTTCCTTATCGAGGCATGTCAAAAGGGGGATTCCTGCCATTTTGCTCATGGTTAAAAGGCGTTTGGTTGATAGTTCTGGGTACACCTTTGGAACGTCGATGGTTTCATCATTTTTAAAGATTTTTTCATAAACACTGATGTGCTTTGCTTCTCGTTCATAGTCCAGCTCTTCTAAAAGTCGGCTAATGATTTCTTGCTGAACCTCAGATGTATCAAGAGCTTTGTTCCAGATATGATAAAGTCCTAAAATCATCTTGAGGTTAGAAAGATCTGTTTCAACCACAGTTTGCATGCCCGGATATTGTAGCTTGCAAGCTAAATGATTCCCTTCATGATCAACGGCGTTGTGCACTTGCCCAAGGGATGCGGCTGCAAAGGCTGATTGATCGAATTCCTTAAAATGACTTTGCCAATTAGGACCCAGTTCGCTTGCCATACGTCGCCTTACAAAGGGAATCCCCATGGAGGGTGCTTGTGATTGCAGTTCGAGCAATTCCTCTGCATATTCATATGGAATGGCATCCGGGATGGTTGCCAAGAATTGGGCGACCTTCATCAAAGGTCCCTTCATTTTACCAAGGGCCTCTTTTAAAGAGCGCGCATAAGCCTCATCGTCAATCGAATGTCCTAAATAATGCTGTCCGGCAACCCTGGCAGCAAGGCCACCAACGGTTGTTCCAACTTGGAAATACCGTTTAAGAGATGCCGCGACAGAATTATTGTCCATTTAGCTTATTGCCCATTAACAAGGGTCTCTAATTCGTCAATCAGTTTAGCAATCATATCAAGTCCCTTTTGCCAAAAATCAGGATGTTTTGCGTCCAAACCAAAGGGGGCAAGCAGCTCTGCGTGAAGTTTACTACCGCCACTAGAGAGGAGTTCTAGATATTTATCAGCAAAACCGTCGGGCTGCTGTTCGTAAACCGCATACAATGAATTAACCAGGCAATCCCCAAAGGCATAAGCATACACATAAAAGGGCGAATGAATAAAATGCGAAATATATCCCCAGTAAGGGCGCGTTAATGGGTCGACATAAACAGCAGCCCCTAAGGCCTCAGTTTGAGTTTGCATCCAAATATCACCCAAATCTTCTGCCGATAATTCCCCTTGGCGTCGTTTTGTATGAACTTGTCTTTCAAATTCATAAAAAGCAATTTGGCGCACAACAGTATTCAGCATGTCTTCGACTTTGGATGCTAACAATTGACGTTTTCTAAGGGGGTCGTTTTCCTGCTTTAAAAGAGATCTAAAGGTCAGCATTTCTCCAAAAACCGAAGCTGTTTCGGCAATGGTTAAGGGGGTATCGGCCAGAAAATATCCTTGTTTTGCCGATAAAACCTGATGGATACCATGACCCAATTCATGGGCAAGAGTTGTCACATCACGTGGGCGTCCTTGGTAGTTCAAAAGGATATAGGGATGTACCGATGGTACTGTGCTGTGAGAGAAAGCACCGGATGTTTTACCGTCTCTGACAGGGACATCAATCCAATTTTTATCAAAAAATTGTTTACCAATTTCTGCCATTTTTGGGCTAAAGCTGGCATAAGCGTCAAGCACTGTTTTTCTAGCTTGGATCCAGCTGATTTTTTTGTCATCAACTTCTGGGAGGGGTGCGTTTCGATCCCAATACTGAAGAATGGGCTGCCCTAAAAGCTTTGCTTTTAATTGATAATAGCGATGCGATAATCTTGGATAGCTACTTTTTACAGCGCTGACTAAGGCATCAACTACCTCTGGTTCGACTTGGTTGGCAAGATGCCTTTCACTGGCTGGATCAGGGTATTTACGCCAGGTGTCTTCAATTTCTTTATCTTTGGCAAGGACGTTGGTGACCATTGTTAAAAGGGACGAATGCTGACTGAGACCATCTGACAGGGCGGTTGCGGCTTGCCTTCGAATTTTTCCGTCTTTGCTGCTAATAAGTTCAACAACTTCTGAAAGTGTTAGGCTTTCACCATCCACTATAAACTTCATATTGGCCAGAGTTTGATCAAACAAACGATTCCAAGCTCGGTTTGAGGTGAGCGATTTTTCCATCAACAATCTTTCAAGATCTTCTGACAGTTGGTGCGCCCTAAAGGTCCGGACTTGCCTTAACCAGGGTTCGTAATGCTTAAGAGCTTGGGATGATTGAATGGCTTCTTCAAGAGCTTCATCAGGGATTGTATTAATTTCAAGGGTGAAGAAAATAAAATAAGAACCGATGGCCGTTAGTTTTTCTTGGACTTCTTGATAAAAGCGCTGATTTTCTTCGTTTTTTAAGTTTTGATAATAAGAAAGGCCTGCAAAGCTAGCTACCCTTCCAAGGGTTTCACTTACTTTTTCATAAAAACTGATGGCCTCAAAAAGATCTTCCCCTGTCCAGGTGTCTTTTTTAAAAAAGCCACTATATTTTTTAGAAAAAGCTTCAGCTTGTTGGGTCGATGATTTTAAATCCGATTCGATTTTTGGGTCTTTTGAAGAGGTGTATAAATCATTTAAGTTCCATTCGGGCAAATCCTTGAGATCGATAATTCCTGAATCTTTGGAAAGCGTAGCAGATTGAGACATAACAATTGACCCTTTAAAATTAGAAATTTAAAGACTTATCTTAACCGATACGAACATAGTTTACTCCATTAAAAGCCGTTCCGGTGGGCATTTTTTAAAGATATGTAAGTTTATGATTTCATCAACGTCTTTGAATGTTTTGGGGCTGTACCAAATACCTTCTGGATAAACAACCATAGCGGGGCCTTTTTCGCATTGATCCAAACATCCGGCCTTGTTGATGCGTATGTTTTGAATGCCAAGTTCCTTAACACGGGCTTTCATATAATTCAATAATTTATCTGATCCTTTTGATAAACAGCATCCGCGTGGATGGTTATCAGGGCGCTGGTTTTGGCAGATAAAAAAGTGAAAATCGTAATTAGGGGGCATGAGGAAGCTCCTTTAATTAGTGCTAGGAGAATGTATAGTGAGCACTCTCAAAATGATTACGCCATAACATCAAAGAATGAAAAAATATTCAAGAACCAAAGCAAATAACCCAAGGCCTACAAAGATAAAAAGGATCTTTGAGATGGGTTTCCCGATTATAACCTTGGCTAAAATAATAATTAGCGAGATAACAGCTAAGCCTTTAAAATAAAAAATCACATAGGCAATCGCATTAAAAAAACCTCCTGATGATGACTTTAAAATACCGATAAGTTTATCTCCAAGCCAATTTCCAGACACAAGCCAAATCAAGCCGAATAGGATTCCCAGTTTTATTAAAAGCTTTAAAAATTTGAATTTAATAAGAGCCGGAAGATAAGAGACTGTTCGCGAGAAGTAATTTTTTAAGTGAGAGCTTGCTTTAAAGTCCACGAGGGGTCTTTCTCTTTAAAATCAATCTATAACACCATATCACAAATTAAGGGCGCATGAAATTCAAAGTAAATAAAGCTCTTTGTTGGTTGACTGTAACTGTTTACAATCAAATCAACTGAATTTGAAATTATGCATTTAAAATGGATAAAGAACTTCCTTATTTAAAAAAGAAACCAAAAGCTTACGTTGCACCTGAAGAAAAAGAACAAATGTCGCCTGACCTAAAGCATCCATTTCATCTGGTAGAACCGAGTCCCTGGCCCTTTGTGACTTCACTTTCAGTGCTGATTTTAGCAATCGGTGCCGTTTTGTGGATGCATCAAATTGACCATTACCTGTTTTGGGTTGGGATACTTCTTTTATTCCTTACTTTTTTCGGGTGGTGGCGTGACGTTGTTAAGGAAGGTAATAGTCCCGGCGTTCACACCGGGGCGGTTCAACGCGGTCTTAAAATTGGCATGGGGCTCTTTATTGCTTCAGAAGTGATGTTTTTTGCAGCCTTTTTTTGGGGGTATTTTCATGCAGCTTTAACGCCAACCGAAGCTTCAGGGTTCGTTTGGCCGCCTAAAAATATAGTTCCTTTCGATCCCTTTCATTTGCCGTATTTAAATACGCTTTTGCTTTTGTTGTCAGGAACAACCGTGACTTGGGCCCATCATGAACTGTTAAGCGGCGATATGAAAAACACGGCAAAGGCTTTGCTAATAACAGTCTTGTTGGGGGCAACTTTTACGGTTGTGCAGGCAATTGAATACAGCCATGCTGCTTTTGCATTAAAGGATGGCATTTATCCATCCACTTTTTATTTAGCAACGGGATTTCATGGATTTCATGTTATTGTCGGAACCTTGTTTTTATTGGTGTGCTGGTGGCGTACAGAGCGCCTTGAGTTTACAAGCACACATCATGTAGGCTTTGAGGCTGCCGCGTGGTATTGGCATTTTGTCGATGTTGTGTGGCTATTTCTTTTTGTCTCCATTTATTGGTGGGGATATTCAAAATAATAACTAATTAAATTCTGTTAATTTTATTTAATAAATTATTAACCAATTGTTAACTTTTCAACTCTATGTCATCTACTGCAATTGAAAACATCATTGAAGATTGTAATATTTTAGTTACTTTGAAATGAAAAATCTTAAAAAGCAATAAATTGTAGTGAAAGTACAATAATTTGGAAAAATATTTCCTTTTTTACTTGACATCAATTTATTTTCCTTATGTTTGAAGTTGCAATATTAAACATAAATTGGAGGTTACTGATGACAAAATCCTTACACAAAGTCTTGTTTTTAACCGTGGCGACAACAGCTTTATCAACAATTCCAAGTTATTCTTCTTCTGAAGACCCGCTTACTAGCGGAGCTCCTAAATCAACAGTGACAGCGCCTGTGGTTCCAGCAAATTCAACTGCTGCCAACCTTTTATCTGAAAGTGCTCCAGCTCCTAGGACAGCGCCGGTTGTTTCCACTGGATGTGGTTGCAGTAGCGGAATTTCTGCATGGTTTAGAAGTGTCTTTACAAGACAGAATATTCAAGCCGCAGAAACTGGTTTGACTGAAGCTGCAAATTTAACAGCAGTAGGACTTTCTGTAGCTGGAGCAGCAACAGGTAACTCAAAACTGACGAATGCGGCAACAGGGATTGGCGCTGGCGTTAAAGTTGTAAGTACTTTGGATGGTGACCTCTCTGGTGGCATTACAGCTGCAAGTGCTACACAAGCTCTTCAAGATACAGCAAAAGGTGTAGGGACTATAGCATCCGTATCAGCTCCAGGCAGTAAGGCAGCTGCTCAAGTTGCAAAGATTGCTGGTGAAACTTCAGATGTGACGGGAGTTTTGTTACCTGGTGGAAAACTAACGACAGCAAGTGCACTTAGCGCGGGCGCGGCTATAGCGAGTGACGTTGGTGGAAAAGACGGCACAACTGCTGCAGCTGTGTTGAGTGCTGTTTCTGCAGCTGAGCAAGCGCAACAGGGTGTTCAAACGGCGGTTAACAGCGCGAATCCATTGCCATCTACTAATGCATAAAGTTTAGAATTTCCTCTAAAATAAACCGAATGTAGTACATAAGAGAATACATTCAAGGGCCTGCTCACACCAGAGTAGGCCCTTGTTTTTCAAGTCAGTTCTGATGATTTTGATCTCATCTGACAAATTTCAATTGAATCTCCCTAAGTTTTCTCAATCTCTTTAATTTTAACGATTTGTTAATTTTTGAGGCTCTACAGTTTACTTAGTGCAATCTTAAACATTCTGAAAAATTGTGTTTCGTAAGGTTTTTGAGACTTTGAAATTAAAAAATATTACAAAACAATAAGTTATAAGAAAAGTATAATAAGATGGAAAAATATTTCCAGTTTTTACTTATCCTTAACGTTTTTCTCGTATGTTTGTAGTTGCAATCTTAAACAGTAATCGGAGGTTCTTAAATGACAAAGTCCCTATACAAAGTTTTATTTTTAACTGTTGCAACAACAGCCTTGTCAATCATTCCAACTTTTGCAGCTGAGGAGCCGCTAAAAGGAACTGGCGCAACAGTAACTCATCCTGTAAAATCTCATCATGATCTACTGAAAGAGATGCATGCAGAATGGGAAAAAGTTGAAGGTGGATTGAAAGACGCTTTCTCGCCAGCTCATCTTGCCGCATTCCAAAAACTTCTTAACGAAGCTGCAGGTATGACAGAGATAGGTCTTAGCGTTGCTGCAGCGGCAGATCCAAAGAACGCAGCGCTTAAGAAAGCGGCAGCTGGCATTGGCGCTGGAGTTGGTGTTGTTAACACAGTTACAACGGATCTTACTCAGCCCGGCGGTGTTACAGCTGCAAGTGCCGCAAAAACAGCTGAGAATTTAGAAGCAGGTGTAGGGGCTTTAGCTGGACAAGTTGGCGGTAAGAAAGGCGCTGTAGTTGCAAAGGACACCGCTGAAGCCGAAGATGCAACTAAAGTTTTGTTAGGAACTAGCGGAGTCCCAACGGCAGCAAGTGCACTTAGGGCGGGTGCAGCTATAGCGAGTGACGTTGGTGGAAAAGACGGCACAACTGCTGCAGCTGTGTTGAGTGCTGTTTCTGCAGCTGAGCAAGCACAACAAGGTGTTCAAACAGCGGTTAACAGCGCAAGCCCATTGCCACCAGCCGCTCCGCCATCATCTCCTGCTGACAAATAATATTGGGGATTTCCTCTAAAATAAACCGAATGTAGCTCACAAGAGAATACATTCAAGGGCCTGCTCACATCTGAGTAGGCCTTTCTTTTTCAAGTTGATTTTTAAGATTTCTTCCTCATCTAAACAATTTGCATTCACCTGATAAATGTCCTATAGAAAGGGTGTTCTTGAAAAGTAATGCAAAGAGAGCAAGCGTCTGCCCCCTTTGAAGTTTGAGAGGTATGAGTCATGTTAGTTAAGACAGTTGAAGCAAAACGTTTGGGTGGCCATCCCACGAATTTCTTTAAACACGGTTCCTTGAACTGGAACATGCAATGTGAAAAGTGGAGAGTTGAGACTAATCACCTTATGTTAACAGGGGAGGAAGACCTTGATGTCCCTTTTACTGAAATGCTTTCTTATCATGAGGAACACTGTCTGTCACCTGAAAATAATAAAACGCCATTTCATCAATCTTGTGATTGCCATCCGAAAGTGAAAAGCCCTAAAGTGAAGATATAGTCACAAACTTTAAGGAAAATCCCATGGCTCTGACTCCGTCCAACATGTTGCCGCTTGGAACATTGGCGCCCGATTTTAAGCTTTTAAATGTGGTGGATAATCGGGAAAAATCCCTTGAAGCCTTAAGTTCCTCCACGGCAACAGTGGTTATGTTTATTTGTAATCACTGCCCTTTTGTAAAACATATACAAAAAGAACTTGTTAATCTTGCAAACGACTATCTCGTAAAAGGAATCTCTTTTGTTGCAATTAGTTCGAACGATGTCAAAAATTACCCGGATGACTCGCCTGAAAAAATGAAAGAGATTGCTGCAGAGTTTCATTATCCATTTCCCTATTTGTACGATGAAACGCAAGATGTGGCCAAGGCTTATCAAGCGGCTTGTACGCCAGATTTTTACGTGTTTGACGGAAGTTTAAAATGTATTTATAGGGGCCAGCTAGACGATTCAAGACCTGGTAACGATATACCTGTGACAGGTAATGACCTAAGGGCAGTTCTTGACTGTGTGTTAGATAAAAAACCAATTTCCCAAGATCAAAAACCTAGCATCGGCTGTAATATTAAGTGGAAGTAAGAAAAGTAGTTACTATGGATTCAAGTTCGGCTATTTCTTTGGGGTCAGTGATCCAAGAGGTCACAAATCTGTAAATGTTTTGATCCACTGGTCCCCAGGCATAGAAAGTTGCTCCCTTATCATATAGGGCTCCAGCAGTTGCAGCGGGGATAAAAGCAAAGACTTCATTTGCCTCAACGGGATTGACTATGAAAACACCTGGTATTTTTCTTAAAGTTTCCTCTAATCGTTTGGCCATTTGGTTGGCATGATTGGCATTTTTAAGCCACAAGTTATCCTCAAATAAGGTCAAGAACTGAGCTGCTAAAAAACGTCCTTTTGACATTAATTGACCGCTTCGTTTAATGCGGTAATCAAAATCTAAGGTATATTTTTGGTTAAAGAAAATGATCATTTCGGCCATTAAGGCTCCGTTTTTAGTTCCGCCAAAGCACAAAACGTCAACTCCTGAGCGCCAAGTCATATCTGCAGGTGACATGCCTAACGTTATAACGGCGTTGGCAAAACGGGCGCCATCCATATGAACGGATAGGTCGTAAGTTTTGGCGATATTAGTTAGTTCCTTAATTTTATCAGGGTAATAAACAGTTCCGCATTCTGTTGCTTGAGTCAGGCTTAAAGCATAAGGGTTTGTCATATGTGGGCGCATAGAACGATGAAATTCAATTTTGGTTACTAATTCGTCGGGAGAAATTTTTCCATTGTCACCTTCTATGGTTAACAATTTTGCTCCATGTGTGAAAAATTCGGGCCCATTACATTCATCCACTTGAATATGAGCCTCTGAGTGGCAAAAAATAGATCCGTATGAGGGGACAAGAGCCGAAAGCGCCAATGAATTTGCAGCTGTTCCAGTGTTGGTGAAAAAAATTGAGGTTTGAATTTCAAAAATTTCATCAACTTGCTTCTGAAGACGTTTTGTATAGTCATCATTTGAATAAGATGCAGAATGCCCATGATTAGCCTCACAAATGGCTTCTAAAATTTCAGGACAAACGGTAGCTGTGTTATCGCTTTTAAAATTCATAAAAATATCCACATGTTTTACAAAGTTAGTTTAGATGAGAAAAGATTATGCTCTTACGAATTTAAATAGAGAGAAGATGTTAATTCAACGTTAACATAACAGGATATATGTTTGATATGTGCTTATTGAGTTCCAAAATATTTTGATTCATATCGATGTTGGCTCAATAGTTCTCTTAAATAATTTATTGGCCTTCTTAACAATTTATTAAGACATTTCTTGGTATTCTATCTCCAGTGTAATTTGCAACCTTAAGAGGGAAGAATGAGTTTAAAAGTTTTGGCAACAAGTTTATTATTAATTTCAAGTGCGTATGCATCAGGGTCTCATCATACTGCAGAACATCATACTGCAGGGCACCATGCTGCTGCTGAAAAGCCTGATCATTCAAAGCTTGATGGAAAAGCACAATCTGATCCAGTTGTAAAACGATGCACAGCAGAATGCGAAACAATCACAGAAAAACACTTTATGGAAGTTTATGGGGGTATTTGTAGTGCTGACGAGGATAATTTAGATGGCAGAAGAATTCTTGCTCGTATGGAAGAATATGATGAAGTAATGAAGAAAAAAGACATCAAGTATGACGACGAAATTGATCCTAAGAAGAAAAGTAAATTCCTAAAATACAAAAAAGCAGAAGAAAAAGGTTCTGCTTGTGATGAGCCACATTTACGCAAAATAAGCCGCTTTGACATACTTAATAATTCAACGCAATACAAAAGTGCTGATCAGGAAAAAAAGAAATTGAATGGATTCTTAGCTAAGGGCGAAAAAATGGATCCATTTGCATATGGAATGCAGTGCGTGGCTCAATGTAGAGACCCAGAAGGCAAAAAATTTGGCCTCGAGAAAGCAGAGCAGCTTTATGTAAAACCAGGAACTGAGGCTCCAGCTGCGGAAACTTCGGCTCCAGAGGCCTCGACCACAGAAGCTCCAGCCGCAGAAGTTGCCGCTCCAGAGGCTCCGGCTACAGAAGCTCCAGCCGCAGAAGTTGCTGCCGCTTAATAAAATTACTGCCCACTAAAAATCTAAAAAACTGGCAAGGTCTCTCTTTGCCAGTTTTTTTATTAAGAGTTTGTCTCAAAGTTTTTTAAGCATAAGCTTTACAAGTTTCTTCACGAAGGGTACTTTTGTGCAACCTTCTAATTGCAGGCAAACCAATGTATTTTCTTAGACGTACTTTGTGGTACATCATCACCTTTTGGTACGCTTCAGTACGCAAAAGGACTATAGGGGCACGAGGCCTTGTTGTCAAAGACGATCAGATCCTATTAATTACGCATACCTATCAAAAAGGTTGGTGTACAATAGGGGGCGGAGTGAATCGCGGGGAGTCTCCCCTCAAAGCTGTTGTCCGGGAATTGTACGAGGAAGCCGGCGTTATTAGTGAAGGAACGCCACAGCTTTTTGGTATTTATCACAACACAAATGAACATCGTGATGATTATGTAGCTTTGTATGTCGTGACAGACTTCACAATTCAAGATGTTAAATCTTCAGAAATCGCTGAAAAAAGGTGGTTTTCTTTATATCATCTGCCAGAAGGCACCACATCTTCTACCAAAAGACGTATTGAAGAGTATTTGAATTTAAGACCTCAATCGGATAAATGGTAAGCTTTAAAGATCTTATATAGCAGGACAGATATAAATTGAGTATACGTTTATGTCACTTCGAGGAGCACAAACGACGCGGAAATCCAGTAAAAATCTTTAAGTTTCAACGCCTTTCTGGATTGTTATGCTTCGCAGCAATGACGATAAACGTTATCAAAGGGATCAACTAAAGTTGCTCTCATACAGTCATAGAGTTATTATTTAAAGGACCAAAGTAGCACCGAGATCTTTTAGGAAAAACTAAAAAGACTAAAAACCCTTGATTTAATTGGCGCGCCCGAGAAGAGTCGAACTCATAACCTTCAGATCCTTAGTCTTACATTCTTAATATTATTAAATTTCATACAGTTCTATAAACCATTGTAAATACTTAACTTGTTGGAATTTTTTATGTATTTTATGTAGATAAAGTATTCCAGATTTTTTCTGTTTTGTGCTACCTATTTGCTACCTGAAATTTTTAAATAACGAAAATTGAGTATGCCGAAACTTACAAAACGTTTGGTTGAATCCGCCTCTCCTCAAAACAAAGATATTTTGCTTTGGGATTCCGAACTAAAGGGTTTTTTATGCAAAATAACACCTACTGGGAAGAGAAGTTATTTTCTTTATTATCGCACAAAGGATGGAAGGTAAAGAAAACCTAAAATCGGAGACCATGGGGCGATAACATGTGAGCAAGCAAGAATGATAGCTCAGCAATGGTTAACTGATACAACCCATGGTAAAGACTCTTCTGCAGAAAGGCAGGCTTTACGGGCTAATCCAACATTAACTGACCTTGCAAAACGCTATATGACTGACTATGCTCTTCGAAAGAAAATTGGAAGTCGAAAAGAAGATCAGCGTTTATGGGAGCAACATATATTGCCTACTTTAGGTTCTTTTAAGGTTTCTTCTCTAACAAGAGAGGATATTCTAAAGTTGCAGCATTCTCTCCAGCATCTTTCTACAACTGCTAATAGAGTTTTAATTTTACTTTCAAAAGCATTCAATTTAGCAGAGCTATGGGGGGATACAGACCGGATCATTCTAATCCTTGCCGTCATGTTAAAAAATACGCAGAACAAAAGCGCGAAAGATTTTTATCTCAGCAAGAAATATCATGCCTTATGGATGTTTTGGAAAAAGAAGAAACTCAAGGGGCTGAATTACCGTGTGTTATTTACGCTATTCGTCTTCTTCTTTTAACAGGATGTCGTTTAAGTGAAATCTTAACACTACGATGGAAAGAAGTTGATTTTGAAAAGAAATGTCTTAACCTTTCCGATAGCAAAACAGGTAAAAAGATCGTTTACCTTTCTCCGACTTCTTTGGAAGTTCTCCAAGCTGTTCCACGCATAGAAGGAAATGAGTATGTCATCTGGGGTAAAAAGAAAGAATCACATTTAATCAACCTGCAGAAGCCTTGGGTACGTGTTAGAAAGAAAGCCAGGCTTGCGAATGTTCGTCTTCATGATTTAAGACATACCTTTGCCTCTGTAGCAGCCTCTAACGGTTTGTCTCTCCCTATTATTGGAGCTTTACTGTGGCATAAGCAAACACAAACAACTGCGCGTTATGCTCATCTTATTGGTCAAACTCTTCTTGATGCTACTGAAAAAATTAGCAACAAAATAGTCAGTAATGTTAGTAAATGAGGAACTTGCAAAACCCTTAATACCAAAAAGTGAACTTCGATCCAAAAAGAAGATTTAAAACCGACTCGCATGCCTAAAGTCTTACTGGCTTTACGTTCTCTCATCTCTAATCTCCTGCGCTAGATAAGCTCTTTTTTCTAAGGAATCCATCCAAATAGCTAAGAGATCACTCCATAGCAATCCGTTTTTTTCTTTTTTCAAAGAATGGGTTAAACCCATAAATCTTTTTAAAATCAATGAGTTAATATATGGGTGAAAGGATTTAAGGCATTTTCTTTCTATAAAATCTATATAAATCTGTCTTCATTGAGCGCTTTGGAGAAATTCCAAGCGAAACTTATAAGATGGAGTAAGAAATGCCTCATTCAATTCTCTTAAATGAACAAACAGCAAGCGAAGTGATTGGTCTTAAAGTTGCTATATTGCGTAAAAGAAGATGGCAAGGACTACCGCCCAAATTTTTAAAAGTTGGCTCAAAGGTCTTTTGCAAACAGGAAGACTTACAAAAGCTTTTAGAGAACTGTGAGCGTCTTTCAACATCCGATAAGGGAAGCCATCATGGAAAATAAAAACTCGTGCCACATCCTTATGAGCTGTGGTGCTTTTGCTTGTATACGGTCGAGAAAGCGTAATACTTTTTACCGAGATCACAGCAAAGTTAACCTCTTAAATGTAATAGCCGAAATAAAAAAATGTTATCCGGCTTGCCCCCTTATTATTGCTGGGGATGATGATAGGTGGAAAGAAAAGAATATTGGCCGTGACAAGGCTGAAGAAGCAGCTTATAAATTTGGCTGTAGAGTTGTTTTTCCAAAATTCATAAATACAGACACAAAACCAACCGATTGGAATGATTTACAGTGCTTAGAAGGACTTGATAAGGTAAGGTCTCAACTCCAAGAAGCTTTAAAAGAAGAAACTAAACCGTTCTTTCTCTTTCCTTCAGGTTTCTTTATGAGAAAAGATGGTCTTTATGTGGAGAACGGAGATGATTTCCACAAAGTGTGTTCTCCTCTTGAAGTAATAGCCTGTACCAGAGATGAAAACCAAGAAAACTGGGGAAGGTTAGTCAGGTTTAAAGATTTAGATGATCATACCCATGAAATTGCAATCCCCATGGAAATTATGAAAGGGGACTGTAGTGATTTGTGTGGTCTTCTCTTAAATCAGGGACTCTATATATCACCCAAAAAAAGTGATCGTAATAAACTGGCGGAGTTTATACAAAGCGTGCAGGTTAAAAAAAGAGCTCTTTGTACCCCAAGGATTGGTTGGCACGGAAATTCGTTTATTCTTCCAGATTGCAGTATTCCTGAAACCGATGAAGTTTATTTACAAAGTGAAAACACGAATTTTATAGGAGTTCGAACAGCTGGGACTCTTGAAGAATGGCAAAACCATATAGCAAAACCTTGTCGAGAGAATAGT